>Ga0116144_10000383_pt1 | contig 59445 bp, 45 predicted proteins | sample AD_UKC035_MetaG_FD_89746 | JGI IMG/M metagenome (GOLD analysis project Ga0116144, IMG submission 89746) | Active sludge microbial communities of municipal wastewater-treating anaerobic digesters from USA - AD_UKC035_MetaG | ecosystem: Engineered > Bioreactor > Anaerobic > Digestate | place: USA...
ACTGACTCCCCCAGAACCACTGACTCCCCCAGAACCACTGACTCCCCCAGAACCACCGACTCCCCCCGAACCACTGACCGCGCCAGTTCCACCTTGACTCGTTCCGCCCGTTGCCGACGTTCCACCCTTGCCAGCAGTTCCTCCTCCGCCCTGCTCAGGGCCGTCGTCGCTACCACAGCAGACCACGGTGAAAACGGCTGCCGCGGTCATCAGGATGCGCAGCACGGGAAGCCTTCGAAGACGTTCATGCGATGTTTTCATGCGATCACCTGTTGATTCCCTCATCGTTGTCACGGCGCGCAGCCAATGCGCACGAGTATGTCGAACTCAGAGCGGACAGCAAACGTTCGTGGGTGCGGCAGACCAAACGCATGGATTAAGGGATCAATGTGACACCCAAAACGGAGGCTTATCAACGCAATTCGTTGCGGAGGGCTCCGCCGGTCGTGGCGCAGGGACAATCGTAGCGAGTGTCGTGCGGTCTATGGCCTGTAGCGTTTCTCTGTTCTTGCTTTTCTCACGGTCTTATGGCGTCGCCAGCCCTCCACTCCGGCCCATCCCCCACGCCGCGGGGCTGGGAACGAGAAGCAGGGTAGTACAAGCGCCACGCAACGAGAAAACTGTGCTTTCGCAGGCCGATGGTTCGTTCGCCGAGCCACCGCTCGGCAAACATATCGCACCGCAGAATGGTTTTTGCTCATAGAAGGGAGCCACGACGGCCTGGCTGAATTACCGATGTGACTCCGAGCGCAATCTCCGGAGGATTTGTCTCGACAGGAATTGTAATTTCGCTTTATTTTCAATAGGTTATATTCTGTGAAGCCTTCGTGAACCCCTTGTCCGGGAATGCTTTCCCGATCATGGCCCCGCACAACTCTTCGGCGTATCTTCCATTTCCTCCCCCACGAAAATCGGCTCTCGCTGAAGGCGAACGCCAAACCTATCCATGACCCGATGAAAAATACTCGCTTCGAGACGAAGCAAGTCCGACGTGGCCCCGCCACGGTTGACCAGAGCAAGCGCATGCTTTTTCGAAATACCCACGCCGCCGACCGTCATACCTTTGTGAAATCCAGCCTTTTCGATGAGCCAGGCCGCGGGCACTTTGAACCGGCCGTCGGGGTTTGGATACCGCGGCACAAGACCAGCCTCGGTAACGATTCCAAGCTCGAGAGCCCGCGCTTCGAGACGTTGCAGCGCCTGGGCATCGATGATCGGGTTGACGAAATAGGAACCCGCGCTGCGCGATTCCGTATCCCGTGGATCCACGACCATCCCTTTGCCACGGCGTAGTTCGAGCACCGCTTCGCGAACCTCCGCGGGATTCACCGATGCTCCCTCCCGTACCCCAAGCGAACGAGCCAGTTCGGGATAGCGAATGATGTCACCGCCATCGGCGCGCAACCGAAGCACGACTTTTTCGATGACGTGACGAGCATTGCCCCGAAACCTGCTGCTTCGATATCCCAACGCGCAGTCGGCTGCGGGAAATATGACGTGCCTTTTCGCGTCGCGATCGAAGGCGTGTACCTCGACGAGCACCTGAGACAGTTCCGTGCCATACGCGCCGATGTTTTGGATGGGCGATGCGCCCACCCATCCGGGAATGCCCGACAAACAAGACACTCCCGCCCATCGTCGTTGAACGCACTCTCGCACGACGTCATCCCAGACTTCCCCGGCGCCCAGATGAAGCAAGACTTCACAGCCCTCCTTGGTCGCATCGAACCGACGAAAAGCTGGACGAATCACCGTTCCGGGCCAACCCCCATCGGAAACGATCACGTTGCTGCCGCCGCCGAGAATGAATACCTCGTCGGACTCGTTCGCCAATTCGCCGAGAACCTGCTCGAGTTCCGTTTCATCATCGATATCGATGAGGCGTTTTGCGGGACCACCCAGGCCGATGGTGGTCAGCTCCGCAAGGGAAACGTGCGAACGCTCATGCATGCGACGGTCGTAGAATGCCGTGGCTGCCTCGGGCAAGTCCTTGGCAAAATTGTCTTCGTGTGATGGGCGATGATTCGATTCCCACCGTTGTTGGAGAAAATACGGATGATGATCGTTTTGTTTCGGGCGTTGCGGAGCTTATCGCGATCGCGGCCTGGGCGGATGGTTCTTGCAAAGCCCTAATCGCTCATCGGGAACGTCGTCGGAAGCCCCATACGGCAGCCGCGGCGGCCAACAATCCCCACAGGCTCCCATTGCCACGGGCGCTGCCCACATGGCATGCACACCCACTGACGGACTCGGGTTCATGCCACGTGCCAGGAGAATTTATTTCAGAAGTAGGTGAGCCGTCCTGCCCCCCGACCCCGCTATCCCCGACTCCGCTATCACAGGGGTCGTTGGGTGTTGAGGCTCCTGGCATCACGCATTGCAATGCGCCATCGATGCAGACCGTTTCCCCTCGGCCGCACGTGTGATTGCAAGCCTTTCCTTCCCCAAGGGACTCCGGCGTGCCGTTATCGATCTCCCCGTCGCAGTCGTTGTCGATGCCATCGCAGATTTCTTCCGTGGCTTGCGCGGCCTGACATGTCAACCATCCCGCCACGCACTGCTTCACACCGACCGCACAGGCGCCCTTTGCCCCTTCGACGGTGCAACTCGCCTGCTCTCCCGTTGGATCGGGTCCTTCGCAAGCCGACCAAGCAGACCAGGAACAACCGTCCGCACAGCTTCGATGTTCCGTTCCGCAGTCACCGCATTCACGGCTTTGCTCTTCACCGCTGGCGCATTCGCACGTGGTGATGTTGATCCTTCGGGCGCCGTTATAGCTCGACGAAAAGCTCCTGCTTTGACGAACGATGCCGTAATTGCAGCCCTTGGCTTCCACCACCTCGTGGTTGCCCTGACTGTCTTTTTCTCCAATGACCAAGATCACATGAGTGCTGCTGGCGGCCGCATCCGCGGGCTGCAAGCTGCTCATCGGAACGACATTCCAAAACTCGTGATTTTTCGTGAAGCTCGACGCCACATACCGATCCACATCGCAAGCTTCTACCGGGAAAGGCTTGGGTACTTGCCATGCTTTGGAGACGAAACCCGAGCAATCCGCGCCGTACTTGCCGCTATGGGTGCATTCCGGGCAGCCGGTGGACCCCGCTTTCGGCGTGCATTTGCCCGGTTCACAGTTGGTCAGGTCAGGCTTGCATCCCTGGCCACACCAACACTCCCCTCCCCAAGCGTAGGAAAATCCCTCCCCGGATTTGCCCCGACACACGATATCTTTCGCGGTTTCCGTAGGCGGCGTGGCGCTCGACGTCGCCGAAAAAGCCAGTATCCCAAGACCTACGGCAAGGCTCCATCGCGTCTTCATGGCGTCCCCCTTCCCCAATCGATCAGCCGGACTCCGTTCGTGTCGAAGGCCATCTGCCACATTCGCCCATCCGGCCCCAATCGACACTCCACACGTTGATCGTATAGGGTCAATACCCAGGGACTGATCGTTCGCGAGATCTCCTGCAATGACTCATCCAGCACAACCCATGCATATTGCTCCTTTTGCACAGGATAGGGCGATTCTGTAGCAAATTGCGCTTCGTGCAACACCACATGAACCTGCCCCTTGGCATCCATGTCCAGCCATACGATTCGCCTTATAGGAAGCTGTCCTTTTAGGGATACGGAACGCATGGTTTCGCGGTGGATTCGACGCCCGATCGATACGATGGCCTCGCCTCGTCCATCGAGTTTTCCTTGTAAATTCCATCCGTTAGCCACAGGGCGTCCCGTGATGATCTGCCGTTCACAAGGCTGCAGGGCTCGGTCGAGCACTTTCACGCTGTGTCGATGCTCGACTTCCAGCCATACCCCATCCGTTCGCGCGATCATCGCCGTGACCAGTCCACTATGCGTAATGCCCCTTCCTTGAATCTCGATTTGTTGGAGAGGGTGACCTTGTAAGTCCATGAGGAGCAGCGTTTTGGACACGAGCCGGTCGGCCAGCACCATCACGTTTTCGTTCACCAACTCGATATCGTCGAAGGTAGGCGCCGGGAGCGCCAGCGTTTGGATGAGGTTGCCCTTCGGGTCGGTATCGAGCACCCGACAGTTGACTTGATCCAGGATCAAAGCTCCCCCATCAGGTTTGATGACAAAACTTTTGGGCCCCTCGCTATCGGCTTCTTGTCCGATGATACGGCCGACGGTCTTATCCCATGGAAAGACCCAGGTCATTGGGTCGTGCGAGACGATGGGCTCGGCTTCGGCCGTGCGTGGAGCGACAAGACTTAGCGTACAGGACGCAAGTATCACGGTTAGGACAGCGTTTGGGCGCAGACGCATGTTTCACCTCTTCGTTCTGCTCTTTACGGCCTTTCGCAATCATAGCGCAAAACCGGGCAAGAGGTGGCCCAGCATTGACAAAGGCAAGGTGTATTGAGCAGTCAGCGGTCGATTTCGGGAGCGACGACATCGAAGCTGGAGATGAGGGCGACCATATCCGCTACGAACAGACCGGGGCTTTTGGGTTCGATGATGCCCATGGCGGTGAACGAACCGGTGCGGAAGCGGACACGATAGGGTTGTTCTTGTCCGTGGCCGATGACGTAGCAGCCCAAGTCACCGCGAGCGCTTTCCACATGGGCATAAACCTCGCCATCGAACTTCAGTTTCTTGGGCAGGGTGCCCCGGATTTCTCCCTTGGGATGCTCATCCATGCGCAGCAACGCCTGGCGAACGATCTTCGCGGACTCGCGCATCTCGTCGACACGAACGAGAAAACGGTCGAAGCAATCGCCGACGGTTCCCATTTTTCCGCGTCCGATGGGGATTTCGAATTCGAGTTGCGGGTAGACCCCGTAAGGGTCATCGCGACGCACGTCGCGTGGGACTCCGCTTCCTCGTAAGTTGGGGCCGACCAGTCCCCAATCGATGGCTTCTTTGCCGGAAATAACCGCGATATTGGCGCATCGTTGCACGAAGATCTCGTTGTAGGTAATGAGCCGATCGAACTCATCGACCATGGGAAGGAAGTGTTCGATCCACTCCAGGACTCGGCTTTTCCATGTGTCGTTGGGCACGTCGTGGGAGACGCCACCGATGCGGCAATAGTTGTAGGTGAGGCGCGCTCCGCACAATTCCTCTATGAAATCATTGACGAATTCGCGCTCCCGCAGCGCTTGGACGAAGGGGGTGAACGCTCCCAGGTCCATGGCCATGCAGCCAAGGCCGATGAGATGGCTGATGATGCGGTTGAGTTCTCCCGCGATGCATCGCAGGTATTGGGCTCGTGGGGGAACTTCGACTGCGAGCAACTTTTCGGCAGCGATGGCCCACACCTCGTTGCAGAACATCGCCGCCAGATAGTCCACGCGGTCGGTATAGGGCATGAAGCCCGCGAGGGTATTTCGTTCCCCGATCTTCTCGATGGAACGGTGCAAAAAACCCACATCGGGAATGGCACGGCTGATGATCTCGCCGTCCGTGTGCAGGATGAATCGCAACACGCCGTGGGTCGACGGGTGATGCGGGCCCATGTTCAGGCTCATCTCTTCGCCGTCGGGCGCCTGGGTCACAATGACTTCAGCCATGATTTCCACTCGAGTTCGGTTTCGTCGATCCGGTCGGGTTGGGGGCTTCAGGACCCGATGGTATCGCCATCATCCTTGGATTTATCTTGTTTTTCCGCTTCCTTAGCCGTAGCCGATTCGGAGACAGGCTTTTCCTGGGTTTTTGCAGCAGCTTTCGGCTTTTCTTTGGCTGTGGCCTGGGGTTCGGCTTTCGCTTTCGCAGCAGGTTTGGCAGCCTCCGATGCCGCTTTCTTCGCCAGCATGGCGAGAGGATTGGGACGCGTGGTGGGAATACCCTGGTAAAAAGGCGCCTCCTCATAATCCTTGCGCAGCGGATGCCCAACCCAATCGTCGGGAAGCATGATGCGACGAAGGTCCGGATGCCCTTCGAAGTGAACGCCAAGAAGGTCAAAGCATTCGCGTTCTTGCCAATTGGCCGCCGACCAGATGGGACATAAGGTGGCAATCCGAGGGTCGGTGCGGGACAACGATGCTTTCATGACCGCCCGATGCTTCTTGTCGTAGCTCCGCAAATGGTAGACCACGTGAATCGTCCCCTTCTCGGAGGTCTGCTCCTCCTGCGGCGTGCGCACGAAAGCGTCGGGATAGTCCACGCCCGTCAAACATTCGAGAAAGTCGAAAGCGAGCGTGGGCTCATCACGAAGATGCCGCGCCACCTCCACGATTCCGTCAGGGGAAACGAAAAAATAGTCGTCGGTCGAAGCCAGACTGGCAGGGGTGTAGCCGAAGACCACGTCCTCGCCGAATTTCGCTTGAAGGGCTTCGAAGATGTTTTTGGAATCCATCTGTCGTTCCGCTTATCGCTAAAGGCTCATCGGGATGTTTTGGAGACGCTCCGAGAAGCCCCGTAACGCTCCTGCAAGTATTTCTCGCTCTTGATTTTTTGCTGAATCTTGATGAGCCCCTCGAGAAGGGCCTCGGGCCTCGGAGGACATCCCGGGATATACACATCCACCGGAAGGATCTGATCGACACCTTTGACGACCGAATAACCGTATTGAAATAGCCCTCCGCAGTTGGCGCAAGACCCCATGGAAATGACATATCGCGGTTCGGACATCTGATCGAAAAGGCGTCGAACACGCAAAGCCATCTTATACGTCAACGTCCCGGCGATCATGATGAGGTCGCTCGAACGAGGACTCGGACGAGGAGCGGCTCCAAAACGCTCGAAATCAGCTCGCGGACCACCGGTTTGCATCAGCTCGATCGCACAACATGCAAGACCAAATAGCAGGTACCAAATGCTGTGAGCACGACCCCAATTCATGAGCCAGTTGAGCGTTTGATCCACGTTGGTCTGGATGACCGAGCCGACCTCGCCGGCATAGCGAGCTTCCATGCCAGTCGTCGAATGGGTTGAAGAAGTCACCTAGATCTCCTGAGGTGCCGTTTCAGGCAACGCGTTGGGATGAGAGCCATCGCTGCGAACGTCTTGAGGGCCGCGACGATCCGAACGCAGCGTTCGAATCCATTCGAGATCGCCTTTCATCCATACGTAGGCCAAACCAATCAGCAAAATGCCGATGAACATGATGATTTCCACCAAGGCAAACCACCCCATACCCTGGGTTACCCACTGTTTGAAAACGGTCGCAACAGGATAGATGAACGCAATCTCGATATCGAAGATGATGTAAATCAGCGCCACGATATAAAAACGTGGGTTGAAGTTGAACCACGCTTGCCCCACGGGTGCTTCGCCACACTCATACGTTTCGAGCTTCTTGCTATACATACGATTCGGCCGGATCAATCGACCGAAAAGAAGCGCTCCAAACACGAAGAGAATCGCGATCAGAAAAAACGCGCCTACACTCGCGTATTCGAACAGCATCTCATCGTCCTTCCACGTTCGCGCTTCGCTCGCGAACTTGCACGACCGCCCGCTCGAAAGCGCGACGGTACGGAAGGAAACTTAGGAGACATGGGGGCCAAGGGTCAAGGGTAGCGGCACCATCCCTGCCCGCCTACCGCTCCCCCAACGAACGATCCGTCATGGGAAGCCAGATTCAATGACAATTCCGGGCTTTCGCCGTTGCTCCCTTGCCCTATTATGCCTAATTTGAGGAAAACTATGACGTCCAGCCATTTCGCGGTCATCATGGCCGGTGGGTCCGGAACTCGCTTCTGGCCCGCCTCTCGCCATCGAAATCCTAAACAATTCCTTGCCTTGGGCCCCAACCCCTCCGAACCCCTGTTGCTCGGAACCGTGCGGCGGATGACCGCTGTCGTCCCCCCATCCAATATCTTGATTGCCACCGGTGCCCATCTCGTGGAGCACACGCGCCAATGCCTCCCCTTTTTGCCCACGGAAAACATCCTTGCCGAACCCACCGCTCGCAATACAGCCCCCTGCATTGCGTGGGCAAACGCTGTGATTCGACGACGCGACCCCAACGCCATCGTGGCGGTCCTGTCCGCCGATCATGTAGCCACGGACGAAGTTGGATTTCAGTCCGCCGTCACTCACGCGATGCAAGTGGCCGCTAGCGGAATCATCACAACGCTCGGAATTCAACCGACTCGACCAGAAGCAGGATACGGCTACATCGAAAAAGGCGCGGCACGCGGCGATGGTGCCTTCGAAGCCCTTCGTTTCGTGGAAAAACCAGACCTTGAACGGGCCCACGCCATGCTCGAATCAGGAAAATTCCTGTGGAACGCCGGCTTTTTCTTTTTTCATTCGCAACAAATGGTCGATGCGATTCGTGAACACCTGCCGCTTCTGGCCGAAGGCGTGGATGCCCTGAACCGGGCCGCCGCCGACGGCCACGAACAATCCGCGCTGGAAAAAATCTTCCCCGCCTTTCCTTCCGTGAGCATCGATGTCGGCGTCATGGAAAAAGTCAAACCCTTGGCCGTGGTACCCGCCAACTTCGGTTGGAGCGATGTGGGCTCCTGGCAAACCGCATGGGAACTCGCTCCCAAAGACGACAGCCGTAACGCCGTGCCCAACAAAACCATCACCATCGATGCTTCCGGAAACATCGTGGCCGATTGGACCCTCCAACGGCACGAAAAAGTCGTCGCCTTGATCGGCGTTCACGACCTCGTCGTCGTCCAAACCGAAGATGCCTTGCTCGTCATGCCGCGTGACCGAAGTCAAGACGTTCGACAGGTCATCGATGCGTTGCGAGAACAAGGCAGAACCGACAAACTGTAGCGGTTCGAGCCTCATGAGAAGCATAATCCGCATTCACACCCCCTCGTGAGGCCAACAAGCTTTGACGGAACCCAACAGGTCGTAGTACCGAGATCGTCGAACCCTGAACCAAGCGGGTGCATGCCCGTGATCCTTGGGAGGTTGTTGATGCATGGCAGTGGATGGAAACCAGGGACCAATACACACCAGGGAAGATGCCCCATGACCCGCAATCTCGCGGTCGGTCTCTTCGCACTCGTCGGATGCTTGACCCTCGCGGGTTGCTGCGGTGGAAAAGTGCAGGACTGCAACAAACTCGTCACCGTCATCAACAAAAACGGCGAGTCCATCAAAGCCGCTACCGCAAAAATGAACGCCGCCAAGGAAGATACCAAAGCGATCGAAGAAGTCGCCTCAACCATGGAAACGGCCGCCAATGACATCAAAGTCGTCGAAATCAAAGACGAAGAACTAAAAAAAATGGCCGTCGAATATGAAGAAATGCTCCGAACCGGCGCCAAGGCGGCCCGTGACATGGTCAAAGCCGCCAACGAAAACGACCTTCCCGGACTCACCAAAGCCATGGGCGAAATCAGCAAAGTCGAAACGACCGAGGCCAATCTCGTCAACAAAGTCAATCAATACTGCGCAAATTGACGCTCCAGTCGCGTGACGTCGATTCAATTCGGCCCTCAAGGTCCCACCCGCCGTTCTAGCATTATTTCCGCCCCATCCGCGCCCGCCGCGGTTCCGTGCAAACACGCATCCTGACGTCATGCTATTGTTCTATGTCCATGTTCAGGCGCACAACAATCCGCACCGCCCTTGAGACCATGGTTTCGGCATTTGACGCTTTCGCAAACGTGTCCTTCGGACCCCTTGCGTTTCGATTCGAGGAGCCATGAACTCACGAACGCCCCTTTCCCAATATCGTCCGTTGATGTGGATCCGAGCGCTGGCTCTCACCAGCGCAGCGCTGATGATCGCTTGTAGCGTCTCCGATCAGCCCTTGGACGTGATGACTTCCATCACTCCCGCACCCACCCCTTCCCACCACGCCATGACCATACCCAGCGCGGCGGAAGATATCCCCGCGGATCGACGTCACCACGATGCGCCGGTCGGATATGACTTTCGACGCCTCGACGATCGTGCTCATGCATTCAACGCGAGCCAAGGACTCGCCGCCACCGTGGATGCGGAAGCTGCCCTGCGTATCTCGACGGCCCGTCCCACGACTCCCGCACAAGCTTGGGATGTCTCCCTTCGCTGGGAAGGCGTGGGACGTTCTGGAGCGATTTCTCCCGTTCCTGAGCCCACCGCGGGTCCGAGCATCGTGAAAGGAGCGGTACGTTTCGAGCGGACAGAGCAGTTCGAAGAATGGTTCGCAAACGGCCCTCTGGGCATGGAACAAGGTTTTTATCTCATTGCCCCCCCGAGTTTGCCAGAATCGGCGCAAACGCCCGGCTTGCCCGAATCCCCTCTCGTGCTCGAACTCCAGGTTTCGGGCTCTGTGCATGCCGTAACCACACCCCGTGCCGGTACCCTCTCCCTGCAAGATGAGGCTGGACGCACCATCCTTTCGTACAGTGGTCTCGTGGCATGGGACGCCAACGGTCAACAAGTACCATGTTGGCTCGATGCACAAGGGACGACGATTCAGATTGTCGTCGACGATCGAGGCGCGAGCTATCCGTTGACGATCGATCCGATCCTGTGGGTCATCGATCAAAAGATTTTGCAAGATGGCGCCGGGACCAACAACGATCAGCTTGGATATTCAGTGGCGATCAGCGGGGATACGGCCGTCGTTGGGGCTTTCGGTAACGATGAAAAGGGCGTGGATGCGGGGGCCGCGTATGTGTTCACGCGCGAAGGCTCCACCTGGGTTCAGCAACAAAAGCTTTTGGCTTCCGATGGGATGGCAGGAGATTTTTTTGGCGCCTCCGTGGCCATCGATGGCGATACCATCGTCGTGGGCGCGTATGGAAATGATGAGGCGGGGGCCGAAGCTGGCGCCGCTTACGTGTTTTTGCGTTCGGCAAACCAGTGGACCGAACACAAAAAAATCCTCCCCACGAGTCTCGAAAGCTTGGACTACTTCGGTATCTCCGTCGCTATCCAGGGCGATACCATGATCGTCGGGGCCAACGGCGATGACGACAAGGGATCGATGGCGGGGGCTGCCTATATTTTCCGACAAAACGCGGGCGGGACGAATGCGTGGGGACAACAAGCCAAACTGACGGCAGATGCCGGAGCCGAACAGGATCAATTCGGTATCGCGGTTGCTGTGGATGGTAGCTCAGTGCTGATCGGCGCCAGTGGCGATAGCGAAAAAGGGTCGCTGGCGGGAGCGGCTTATGTTTTCGCGCGAACGGGAAGCAATTGGTCGCAGCAAAGCAAGTTGATGGCAAGCGATGCGGCGGCGTTGGACAAGTTTGGCTCCGCCCTGTCCATCAGCGGCGATACGATCGCCGTGGGGGCTAGCCTTGCCAACACACCTTCCGCCGACGCGGGAGCTGCCTACGTTTTCGTACGAAATGGAACGGATTGGACGCAACAGCAGAAGATCATCGCGCTCGACTCCGATGTGCAAGATTACTTTGGCGCCGCGATTGCGGTGCATGGCGACCGGATGGTGGTGGGCGCGTGGGGCGACAAGGAGGCTGCTGCCAATGCTGGCGCCGCTTATGTTTTCCAGCGCTCTGGAACGAATTGGACACAGCAAGCCAAGGTTCTATCCACCGGGATCGTCGCGAACGATTGGTTCGGTATCGCGGTCGCCCTCGATGGAACCCGCGCGATCGTGGGTGCAACGGGAGAAGATGATACCGGGTCCAACTGCGGCGCGGCTTTCATCTTCGAACAAGATAGCGCTGATCCGTCATCCTGGCCCCAACAAGACAAGCTGCTCGCTACCGATGGATTGGCCGCCGAAAACCTGGGATATGCCGTGGCGGTCGATGGTTCCTTGGCCGTGGTAGGGGCCTACGGAGCGCGCGACCGCGGCATCGCCACCGGCGCCGCGTACGTGTTTTCCCGTGAAGCAGCCGGATGGAAGCAGCTTGCGAGATTGACGCCTTCGGATGGTGCCGCCACCGATCGCTTCGGTTTCGCGGTCGATATCAGCGGCGAAACCGTCGTGGTGGGAGCGTATCAACACGATGGCGTCGGCTCCGATGAAGGAGCGGCGTATATTTTCGTTCGTTCCGGCTCCACCTGGTCGCAACAAGCCAAACTCGTGGCTGGTGATGCCGCGGCTTCCGACTACTTCGGTGTCGCGGTAGCGGTCGATGGTGATACGGCGGTCATCGGTTCTTACGCCGATGACGATAAAGGAAGCAACTCGGGTTCCGTTTACGTTTTCGAACGCTCTGGGACGGCTTGGAACCAAGCGCAAAAACTTGTGGCCAGCGATGGGGCGGCGAATGACAACTTCGGACGCGCGGTGGCGCTGCAGGGCAACACGATCGTGGTGGGCTCTCCCAATGACGATGACGGTGCGAGCAACTCCGGATCGGCGTATGTATTTGAAAAGACAGGCACTTCCTGGTCAGCCGCCGCAAAACTGAACGCCGCCGATCCGAACGCCAACGCCTACTTCGGCTTCTCCGTGGCTGTCGATGCCGACACGGTGATCGCTGGTGCTTATCGTGACAATTCCACTGCCGCGAACATGGGGGCCGCTTATGTCTTCGTTCGGGACTCGGGAACCTTTTCACAACAAGCCAAACTCGTCGGAAGTGAAAGCGCGGCCGAGGACCGCTTCGCCCAATCGGTAGCGATTTTTGGCGACGTGGTGATGGTCAGTGCCCATCTCGCCGACCCCAAAGGAAGCAATTCCGGCGCTGCTTACGTCTTTGGACGGCAAGGAGCCACCTGGACAGAGCGACAGATTCTCATCGCTGACGATGCTGCCGCCAACGATAACTTCGGCATCGCCGTTGCCGTTTATGAGGACCTCGCGCTCGTGGGCTCCAATGGTGATGATGATAAGGGAAGCTCCTCGGGCGCCGTATACGCCTATATCTTGCGAAAAACGCTGGGGGAAGCGTGTGCGGAGGCGGGGGAATGCGAGACCGGTCATTGTGTCGACGGCGCGTGTTGTGCCCAGAGCGCTTGTCCGGATTGCCATTCCTGTGCCGCTCCAGGTTCGCAAGGACAATGCACGGCCATGCCATCGCTCCAAGGAAAATCCTGCGGAGACTCGTCGACTTCGGAGTGCTCCCAACCGGATACCTGCGATGACCAGGGCGTATGCCAGCCCAATCACGTTGCCGAAGGGACGGCTTGTGGTAGCCACGAAGCTACCGCGTGTACGGAACCGGATAGCTGTGATGGGCTCGGAACTTGTTTGCCGAATCATCGTCCAGAAGGCTATGAATGTGGCGACAACACCAAGAATGAATGTACCGATCCGGATACATGCAATGGGGAGGGAGCATGTGTTCCCAATCATCAACCGGATGGTACCGCCTGCTCCGGAGGCGTGTGTGATCAAGGACAGTGCTCTGGAGGGGGAACAGGAGGCGCCGGGGGAGCGTCGGGCTCGGGAGGCTCGGGAGCCGAGGCCGGACAAGGCGGCTCGGGAGCAAGCGCTGGAACTTCGGGCAGCGCGGGCAGCGGTGGCGCGAAAACTCCCCCCGCTGCCGATTCAGACTCCGATGACGGATGCGGCTGCCGAATGACTCGGCATGCTGCCCCCAACGGTTTTCTCGTGGTTTTGCTGATGGCGATGGCCGTGATCGCCCGACGAAATGGCTCGTTTCCATGGCGCAAGCTTCTTGCCTCTGGCTTGCTGGTACCTGTTGTCTCCGCCACGGCATGCGGCAACGAAACGGATATCGTCGTGCCTCCCGACGCCAATGGTCAGGGAGGTTCGAGCGCGGATGGCGGAACCGACGGCGCCGTCGGAGGACAATCCGGTACGGGCGCCTCCGCGGGCGTTGGAGGCTCAGGTGCTTATGGTGGAGGAACCGTCTGCCCCCCAGAAAAACAATGTGGCCTCGCGTGCTGTACCGATAACCAGGAATGCATCGATAACCAATGCTTCGAAAAGTGCCCCGCTCCCCGAGAGCGTTGCGGAGATCCCCCCGTATGCTGTGAAGCCGATCAGCAATGCCACAAAGGTCAATGCATTGCCGCCTGTACGCCACCCACGGTCCCCTGTGGTCAGGAGACAATCGTATGTTGCGATGCCACCGATGTGTGCTTCAACAACCAATGCGTCGTTCCAGGCGGGGATTGTATCGACTTCGCGGATTGCGATGACGACGAATATTGTGAGCCCACGCTGAATCGATGCCTTCCCGCGACTGCCTTGCCCGCCTGTGAATATCATCCTCCGGTGGGCGAATTCCAACCTGCCAGAGAATGGGCCTATTCGCCGGTCACCGCTCCGTATGTGAGAGCATCCTCCTCTTCTCCTGCCGTCGACATCTGCTCACAAGGATTTCCTCTCGCTTTCGCCAACTCCGATGAAGCGTTGGCCGTCGTTCCTCTCGGAGGGCTGATCTTGCCCTTTTTCGACAAAGACCGAACCGCGATGATTGTTTCCACCAACGGTTGGTTGACGCTCGATGCGAACTACCAGGGCGGACCTGCTCCACAAAATACCGAATTGTTAAGCCCCTCTACCCCCAGCCTCGTCGTGGCCCCCTATTGGGATGACCTGAAAAACGTGACGGCTTGCGCTTCCGTGAATACCTCGGTGGGAAGCGTAGCCGTGCAATGGCGCGGACAGGTGGGCAACACGGGAGAATGGATAGAGTTTCAGGCGAATTTGCATGCCAAAAACCATGCGGACCCGGGAGTCATCGAACTCAAATACGCACAACTTGGTTCAACGCAGGACGGTGATGGGGCCACCATCGGTATCGCCGAGGTGTCCACCGGACGAGCCATCCAACACGGCTTCAATCGAAATGGTGCGGTGAACACAAGCACATCCCTGCGTTTTCACTACGTGCCGTTGCGCAATCGCTTCGATGCTCTGGCAGGTCCCGCCGTCTTCGATCTCGATGGGGATGGCAAACCAGAGGTGATCCTTGCCGCCTATGACGATACCCCGACCAGTTCCGGCGTCCCCAACGATCCCATCTACGATATGCATAGCGGCGTGCTGACGATCCTCAACGGAGAAGACGGCACCATTCAGGCTCGTCCCTTCGAAACCCCTGGTTATGCAGGGTACCTCGGCGCTGGTATCGCCCTGAGCGTGGGCGACCTCGATGGTGATGGCAAGGTGGAAATCGTCGGCGTGGGAAGGCTCGAACCCATGGTGGATTCGAAACCTTATGTCAAGGCATTCAACGCCGATGGGACCCTGAAGTGGATATCCAACACCGACGTTGGATTCAATCATAACGGTTGGGGGGGCGGCGTTCATATTGCCGACTTGGATGGCGATGGGCGCGCGGAGATCTTTTTTGGTCTGAGCGTGTTCAATCATGAAGGCATGCTGCTGTGGAGCAAACCGGTGGAGTATGGAAGTCCAGCCACCACCGCCGCAGACCTCGATGGGGATGGTGACCTGGAAATCGTTTCCGATCGCAGCGCCTGGCATCACGATGGCACCCCGTTATGGCAGCGTCCAGACCTGGGCGCATACCACTTTCCCAGCATCGCGGACTTCGATCTCGATGGAAAACCAGAGGTTGCCCTGGTCGCTAACGGTTCGCTCATCATCCTCAACGGTCACGACGGCAGCACCTTCTGGGGGCCGCTGTCTTTGCAAACCGATGGCGGCGGGCCTCTGAACATCGGTGACTTCGATGGCGATGGCTATCCCGAAATCGGCACCGCGGGCGAAGGATTGTACCTCGTGATCGACTTGCAATGCGAAGGCTCCCCTCTGCCCGCCGGTTGCGATCGAACGGGTGTCCGATGGAGTTCTCCCACCAAAGATATCTCCTCCAATGTCACTGGCTCTTCCTTGTTCGACTTCGAAGGCGATGGAGTCGCCGAAGTCGTGTATTCCGATGAATGCTTCACCCGCGTGTATTCTGGCACCAGTGGCAAGGTGCTTTTCGAAACCTCCGTCAACACACGCACCGCCACGGAATATCCCTTGGTCGCCGACGTCGATGGCGACAACAACGCCGAGATCATCGTTGTCGCCAACGAAAACGTCGTCGGCTGCAGCACCGCCCCGTGGAGCATCGGACTAACCGGCGCCCCCTGGAAACCCGCGGATTACCCCGCTCCTTTCTGCACGACCTCCCTGTGCGGCCATCGCGGTATCGCCGTATACGGCGATGCTCTCGACAATTGGGTGCGCACGCGACGCGTATGGAGTGGACACGCCTATCACATCACCAATGTGCTTTCGAGCGGTGCCATCCCGCAACACGAAGAACGCAATTGGACCAATCCCCGCTACAACAATTTCCGCATGAATGCCCAGGGTGCCGCGCTGTTCAGCGCTCCGGACTTGCAAGTGCAACTCGACGTCGATCCCCTCGTCTGCCCCTTGCGTTTACGGTTGCGAGCCGCTGTCGCCAATCGCGGAGCCCTCGGCGTCTCCGATGGCGTCGATGTCGCTTTCTTCAAACGCGAAAAATCAGACTGGTCCTGCCTCGGAGTCGTCCAAACCGCCGTCGACTTGTTGCCAGGCGACGTCACCGAAGTCACCCTCGATTACACCTTGAACAACGAAATCGATGTCGAACTCGAATTCAAAGCCGTCGTCGATTCCAATTGCGATGGCGTTGGCAAACACAACGAATGCGAAGTCGGCGGCGAAGACAACAATGACGATACCGCAACCGGAATGTGTAGCTCTGCCATGCCTCCCTCCTGACTTGCCCTGACGCCCATTCTCTCACTCTCTGCTACCCAAAAGTGTAAGCAATATGTCGTCTTGGACCCCAAGGTCACGGCCACGGCGCACGGCACACAAAAACGGTCACGATGCACGAACATCGGTCCACAAGCCGGAACACTACGCTCCACGTATCGAAATATGCAGACAATCCGTTGGCATCCCGGCTCGATGCTTCCTTGCCACGCAGGGCGCATCCGGCGATCCGCGGACGACTATCCCAGCCGAGCAGCAGCACAAGCCTGGCTGAGCTGACCATCACCCACCTCGCACAGGATGAATGCTTCACCGAGCTTTTGGAGAAGGCTTGGTAGCCCGCGAGCATCACCCCATACTGCTCAACCAGACGTATTTATTGATGGTTTTACAAGGGTGATCCAAATGGACGCAAAGACCAGCTCAACGTCCAGGCAACCCCCTGCTCGTATTCCCATCCAATTCAGGAAAAAATTTGGGAATCTGTCAGCCCGCTCCCCTGAAATGACTCGCCTGTCGGTCTTTCCCCGTCTGCGCTTCCTGCCACACCAATCCCACGAGCCCCCTTCACCAAAAGGATATCGACGGTCCACGGCAGCCGTGGAAACGGAGTCCCTTAAACCAATAAAATTACGTAATTTCAATAGGTTGTAACGATTGCCCCTCCGTGCCCGTGTCGGATGCCACCCAAGCATCCGACACGGGCGAAGCACGCAATCCCACGACCATCCCCCTTGCGGTTCTCCCAACGGTTGTCGTGGATGATCACTTCCCCGTCGCTGCGCCGATGGTGTCGACGGGGACCCTACGCAAACGAAACTCGGTCTGTATGGGCTTGCTCGCCTCATGCCCTGCCTTGCGCTACCGTCTGGCCACGATGCGAGCGATTATATCCCGAACGATGGGGCTCTGTCTGATCGCGGTCGGCTTCGTAGCCTGTGGTGAATCCGAACAAACTCCACAAAATACAAGCGATTCCGGAGTTATTGGCGACGCGATACCCGACTCGTTCACCGACAGCGCGGACCCCGAAACCGCGTCACCCCCCGTCGATACCGGAGCAGAAGCAGCGCAAGACGTCAGCTCCGACGTTCCCATCGAAGCCGCCATGGATGTGGTGCAGGACGTGCCATCCGAAGCGTCCGTGGGGCCATGCGGACGACCCTGGAATCATGACGTCGATGCTCCCTATGCGATCGAAGCCACATGGATGTTTGGACGCAAGGATGCTTGTGCTTGGCAAGATGTGTTGGAAAAATTTCATCGTGCGGGAGGACAGTGGGTCTGGCAATTCGGTCCGGAACTCAAACCTCGCACACGCCAGGATCTCGAATCCGATCCCGCGTTTTCGGACTGCAAAATAGGTGCTGTGAGCTGCATCCAACACGCCATCGATAGCGTCGGAGAAAGCAGGATCGAGGGTTTTCTCAGCTACTCGTTTGGTCAGGCCTATTCCAGCGCCATCGCTGCCTGTCCCAACCTCGACCAACAAGTCACCATCGGTTCCACGACATGGCATCGGATCGTATTGCCCACCACCTCGTCGCAAGGCTCGTGCCCATCGTCCGGAAAGGTATGGGTCATGTTTGCGGTGAGCGATGGCATGGACTCGGAACAACTCCTGTTGGATGGCGCGCATGCTCTTGGAATGAAGGTTATCCTCGGTATGCCGGGCATTGCCCATTCGAAAACGAAGCCCTGGGATGTGGAACCTACCTTGCTGGCGGCTGGCAAAGAATGGTCTCGACGGGTCTTTCTCGATTACCAGGCCCGTGCGGCCTTGCACCCAAGTTTTGCGGGCACGTACCAGACTTTCGAGGTGCCTCTCATCGCTACCGGTCTCGATGCCGCTTACGGCATGTATGGACAGTTGGCCGAGCTATTTCATGGCTTGTTTCCCACCAAGCTCTTCGCTCTTTCGCCCTATTGGGCAGCGAACAAACTCCACGGCAATTCCACCGCCGCGGATGTTTCGGCGGGTGTGAAACGTCTCGCCATGCTCGGCATCGACATCATTGCGCCTCAAGATGGCCGTGGCACTTCGAAGGGGGCATTGTATTGGCCTTACGAAAAAGACAAACCCATCGAGCAAGTCGATCCCGAACTTGCCAAAGCCTCTTCCGTGCCCGCGGGGGCAACCTTCGCGCAAACCTATAACGCCTCGACTTTTGAGCTTTTTCTTGCCGCACGAAAAGGTATCGATGAAGCCAACGCCGCGGGGGCTCACGCCACGTTATGGGCGAACTTCGAAGCTTTCGAACCCACCACCACCGAACCATGCTCGTACGTCACCGAATTGGGAAGAACTTCCCTCAAACGCTTGGATCGCGCCATCACCATGGGGGCGGGCCCTGTGCAACACGTCATCTCGTATATGTATGATCCGCTGTTCACCTGTACGACCACAACCCAACCCAAAGCGCTGATCGATGAGATCCTCGAACAGGCATGGCGCCCCCTCGTGGATACCGCCTTCAAGTTTTCGAGCGGCGGAAAGGAAGGAATCATCGTGCGCGGCTATCACGTGGCCGACCGTAATCCTCGCTTCTCTTTGACTTGGTATGATTCGGCTTGGACGGTGCAAACGACTACCGTGGTGCCTTCATGGACCAATCCTACCTGGGGGCTGGATCACGAGGCGCGCCCGTTTGCTCAGGAAGCATTCATTCCCTTCGAATTCAAGGGTCTCGCGCCAGCGTTTTGGATCCATATTCGCGCCGAAAACGATGCAGGCTCCGCCTCCGAATCCTTTAGCTTCGCGTATTGAATCCGCCTTTCGCCGGTGGGCTCACCTTCTTCGAACAAAGCATGGCCGCTTCGCCGACGAAAATCCTCTCCTCATCCTATCCGTATGGGATCTCTACGATCGAATGGCTCGAACGGAATAATGATCCGAGAAACAAGGGGATATCTCGATACGATTGAATCCCGATTGGGATAGCGATTCACCCACGGATTTCGGATCCAGACGATGCTCTTTGGGGGGACCATGATCCGTGCTCCCTTCGGGGTGCCAGTCGACGATCAACACCAATCCTTGCGGTGCGAGGATATGGGCAAGGGCCGCGTACAGCTTCGGGCGATCCGGGACTTCATGCAGGACATTCGCAAGCAACACCCGGTCGATGTTTCCTGCCTCCATCTGAAGCAATTCATCGGTGGACCCCACGAGCGTTTCGATCGGGGCCAGGTCGAGCCCTGCAAGCTTCGCCCGAAGATGATCGAACATGGCCGGTTGGCTGTCGACTGCCCATACCTTGCCATTAGCGCCTAGTTTTCGCAGATGCTGCGCGATCGGAACCGCGAAAAAACCAGTCCCGGCCCCAAAATCAAGCACCTTGGCCCCGGAAAATAGGTCGAGAAGACCGATGAGCGTCTCGGGAGGTTGTCGGCTCTTTCGCGTCGGTTCATCGAGTCTTGCCGCTGCTTCCGCCGGAAATAGGCGCCCGTGTGAACAATGATGATGCTCTTGATGCATGACCCAACCCTCGGGCCACCGCCCGTGATTGTCCAGGGCTACCGCTGAACAGGACCGTCACCATCCATTCCAAACCCCGGTCCATTGGGAATTACGCGGTTCGGACAGCTCTGTGCTACCTTGTTTGGGCTTGGAACCAAGCTTGACGAAAGAATCGAGTGCCGCCGTGCGGCTACGAGGATGGATGTTCGAGCATGAACAACACGTTTTTGTCACGCCTCAGGTCGATTCGAAGCCGGATCATCCTGTCCATTACGGGATTGCTGCTGCTATTTCTCGCCACTACCGTGCTGATGTCACGCTATCAACTCGGCATCGCTCTGGACCGTGGCGCCTTTCTCGCCAAACACCTCGGCCGATTCGAAAACACCACGGCGTTCATGGCACGAGCCATGTCCGCTGTGGTGGAGTCGATCGGCAATGATCAGGATTTGGTTCGATGCCTGGCCGCACGAACCACCCCTGACGTCGAATCCGCTGCCCCCACATCCGCCTGTGACCCGGAAAATCGCTGGAAAACCGCCCGTGGCGTGTTGGGCGCCGCCCTCGAACCCGAATTGATGCTCCTCACCGATGTCCACGATGTTCCCGTCGGAAAAGCTCCCGAGGGAATCACCGCCGAACGCCTTCGGAGACAGCTTTTCTATCAACGCATTGCCCAGGGCATGGTCCTATCCGGTTATGTACAACTCGAGGGAAAACCTTATTTCGCTACCGGAGCGCCCATTCGCGATAGCACCGGACGCCGCGTGGGAACCATCCTGGTTGGCTTCTCCCTCGACCACTTCTTCATGGACTTCACGAAAGCATCCGATGACAAAAAAAACAAATGGCAGAACCTTTTCTACTTAGTTGATGGAAATGTGATCGGTTCGACCTTGGGGGAAGTCATCGACCCCGCTTCCCTCGCCAAAGCTTACGAACCAGCCAATCGACACCATGACCGAGAAGGAAGCCGCACCTTCGAGGTCTTGATGCTCGGTGATACCATGTACGACTTCAGTTCCATCCCCCGAACCATCTTCGTCGAAGACAAAGAAAAACGCGGCGAATTGGTGATGGCACGCATTCGTACAGGCTTTCTCCAGGACCGAAACCGCGTCGAAGGCCCCATCCTGTGGACCGGCGGCTTCTCGCTCATCGTCTCCATTCTCCTCGGCTTTCTGGTCGCCCGCGGCATCGTTCGCCCTCTGCAAGGCTTCATCGGCTACACTGAACAGATGGCCAAAGGGGGCGCCGACCTCACCCACCGATTTCCCGTCGATGGCAACGACGAACTCGCCCAATTGGCCCGCAATCTCAATGCCATGCTGGATCACCTGCAGATGCTGTTCAACGGAGTCAAAGCCTCTGCCTTGGAAGTCGGAAATTCAGCCGCCGAGATCTCCGTGACCGCCGGCCAACTGCACCAACGAAGCCGCGAAGAAAGCGTCAAAGTCGAAGAAATCGCCACCGCCGTCAGCGAAATGAACCAGATGATTCAACAGCTCTCTTCCTATTCACAAAAAGCCGCCGACCACGCAAAAACCGGCGGCGAGGCCGTCGGCGAAGCTTCCAACGCCATCATCGATATCCGAAAAACCGTCGTCGACGTTTCCGAACACGTCAAAACCCTGGGAGAACGCTCCGCGCGCATCGGCAATATCGTTGAAACCATTGGACAAATCGCCGATCAAACCAGCTTGCTCGCCCTCAACGCCTCCATCGAAGCCGCCCATGCCGGCGAACACGGCAAAGGATTCGCGGTCGTCGCCAACGAAGTGTCCAACCTGGCCGAACGAGTCAATAAATCCGCAAGACAAATCGAAGAGCAACTCGCGCAGATCCGCTTGCTCACCGAACAGGCGGTGCGACGAATGGGCGACGCCACCAACACCGTCGACGCCGGGGTGATCAAAGTCGATTCCACCTTCCGCGGCCTGAACGAAATGATGGGATTGGTTCAGGAAATCGGCGAACGCGAAAAAGAACAGGCCGCCGTCTCCGACAATATCGCCCGCAATATGGAAGATATCTACATGCTCGTGCGCGAAGGACTCAGCGCCAGCGAGCAAACCGTCTCCGAGGGCGACCGACTCAAGCGCTTGGGAGAAGCCCTGCTTGCAAGCGTCGAACAGTTCAAAACCGATGACGCCCATGCTCCCCAACCCCCGGGACCCAAAGCCCTGCTCCCCGCCAAACCCGGACAGAGCTAAAACGATGAATATCGTCGCCCCGGACTCCAGCGAACCCCTCGAACTCATGGGCTTTCGCATCGAACATTGGCGCTTCGCCGTGCGCCTGTCCCAGGTCAAAACCTCGATGATGCCTTGCCCCGTCACCCGCGTTTTTCTCACCCCCCCCTTCGTCAGCGGCATCATCAGCCTCCACGGCTCCATCGTTTGCGTGCTGGACCTCGGAAAATTGCTCGCCCTCTCCTCCTCCGGAGCCAAATTCCGCAGATTCGTCGTGCTCTCCGACAATGGCGTGGAAGCCGCCATCCCCGCCCACGATGTATTTCGAATCCCAGACGTGAACCCCTCCGAAATCGAACCTGTTCCCGCGAACTTGCCCCCCGACCATCGAATGCTGCTCGAAGGCGTCATCAACCAGGCCGCCCGCGAAGACGTTCACCCCGAGGTTGGCAATACCATCACGCTGCTCAACGCCAAAACTCTCTTCGATTCCCCACCGCTTCGAGCTTTGCGGGGACTATGAGCCAGCGAGAGAATTGTCGCTACCCTGCGCGGAAGAAGGGGGCGATTTTCCTTGTCGGCTTCGGATAAAATATAATAAATTCCGATAGTTACGCTAATAGAGGGAAGGGCTCGATCGCGCGGCTCTCGGTGTTCCGCAAGCTTACTCCACCGAACGAATGTGCGTCTTGTAGCTCTCCCGAGCAGGCGGCGGCGGAACGAAATCAGGATAGCCCAGCGCCAGCAACGCAATGACCTGGGCCCCTTCTTGAATTTGCAAAATACCCCGCGAAGGAGGCGCTGCGCCCACCGAAAGCCATATCGCCCCAATCCCGCGGGCCCAGGCCGCCAGACACATATTCTGTACCGCTGCCGATGTGCATTCTGGGTTTTCTACGATTTCCAATGGTTCGACCCCCGGACGACTCACCACCGCGACCATATACGGCGCGCCACCAAAGTCGTCGCGAAGAGATAGAAGCCCCTTGCGCTTGGGCTCCGGAACATCTGGCGCTGCCAGAAGCTCATCGACCTTGGTTTGCACCATCGCCAGCAATCGTGCCCGCGCCTTCGGTCCCACCACCACGAATTCCCAGGGCTGCGTATTTCCATGAGATGGCGCCCACATCGCCGCCTCGAAAATCTCATCGAGCTGCTCTTGCGCAATGGGATCCTTCTTGAACTTGCGAATCGTCCTGCGTCCCTTGATCGCTTCCAATACGTCCATGTCCAACCCTTTCCTCGCTTTCGATACCCATGACAAGCCACTATATAGCTCGCCCATGAGCACCAACCACCGTTAGAATCCGTGCAAGAACGCCAACCTTGGCACAACTGCCCGCGGGGATCCAGAGAGTCTTTGCCAACCGGTCATGGTCAAGGCAAACGCGAAAACGCTCACGGCCCACGGCCCACGAAACCGGTCACGGTCACAGCCCACGAAATCGGCCACAGTCAACCCATATTGATCCCAGCAGTGCGATGAGGCGCATGACCAAATCCATCAAAGCAAACCCGTCCGGGAGGCGGGAGACTATACTCGACGTATCGCAAAATGCCGTAGCGTCGATGCCATCTGGGGATGGGGCCATGACAAGCGGTTTGCCTACATCCCCTGGCTTTCGAATCACTTCCCCCTGCTCATCAATCCCGTTGCCCCAACAGGCTGTCGTCGATAAAAACAAGATCTTTCATCCGCTCATTACATTGTTTTATCTATTGTTTACGCGTAGTTATCTATTTTTGATCCACCGCTGTAAGGTATCCGCTTGGCACCACGTTCCAGAGCCATGAAACGGATTCCTACCTTATTGCTCACTTCGGTCATGGCTATGGTTGCTTTGGGTTGCGGCGCTTCCAGAAGCATGGGGGACAATTCCCCGCCCATCCCCAAAGAGTCTGCCTCCGCCCCTGCATTACAACGTTCGCTATTTTCTCGTGACCTGACGGGTTCCGTCAGCGAGCATGATATCCAGACGATCCTCGGTTCCCGCGTGGAATTGGGCTTCCCGGCCCGCATGGGTGTCGTGGTTCTCGGTGAGCCTTTCCGGGCCGAATCCGCTGCTTCCATCGACCAGCATTCGATGATTGGCCCCGCCATGGTTCGTGCCCTCGATGCTTCCCCTTACGTTTCCCATATTACCGATATATCCACCGGCCTGCCCAATCCCCAGGGAATCGAAGGCTTACGCACCATCGCCGCCCGCTACCGCGTTCGATATCTGCTCGTTTGCCATGTAGCCGCCGAGGATGGCTCCCACTTGAACAATTGGGCATGGCTCTATCCCACCGTGCTCGGCTTCTTCATGGCCCCTGGCGTCACCGTGGGCTCCCACGGACACGTCGAAGCCAGCCTCCTGGACGTCAAAACCGGTACCGTCCAATTTACCACCATGGAGCCGTTCGAGTCGTCGAGTGTCACTTGGGTCATCGGTTCTTCCCGACACCACGAACAACAAGATGCCAAAGCTTTGCAAAATGCGTTGGATGCCCTGGCTCGCTCGGTATTGATGCAAATGGAACGGGTTGCCAAGTGGGAGAAAAATCAAGAAAAATCCCCGGCCCATACCGAGCCCGAAGACCTGGCCTTGCGCTGACGGGCTATCGCAAAAGCGCAAACGGCGAATTCACCTCGACGACCGAACCCTCTCGTTTCGTATCCCCTTTGTTATCCGAGTACCGACCGGGCGCTGAATCCCCCTTCTCCTGAGCCATCCCCTCATTTTTCCCCGGGGCCTTTCCTTCATCCTACGACAGATGGAAACAAGTTCCTACCATCGCTTGGCCACGGTCACGGTCACGGTCACGGTCACGGCATACGCGAAACGCTCACGATCATCCCATATTGTTCACCGCAGTGCGCCAGTCCCATGGTTAGTAGCTCAGGGAAACTGTTGGGGGTGCTCCAAGGCAAGCTATGGAATCGAGGTAGGATAAGAGGCGATACGCCGTATCCTTCAGAACATTTTTACCCCACCTCCCCAACGCCACCACCCCCGCCAACAGCCTGGACTCCTTTCCCAACTTATCCAACACTCCTCGGCCCATGAGCCATCCTAAGCAGCTCCTTCTCGACGAATACGAAGCCCTCGCCTCCCAAATCGCCTACCACGAACGATTGTATCGCGATGGCGTCCCCGAAATTCCCGATGCCGCCTTCGACGATCTCGTCGACCGCTACCAACAACTCGCCGACGAACTCGAAATCCCCCCGGAGCAGCGCATCGATCAAACGCCTGGCGTGGACCATACCGATGGATTCGTGCAGGTCGAACATCGCTCGCCCATGCTCTCGCTCGAAAAAATCTCCCCCTATCGTCGCGACGGCAAAGGCGATTCCCTGCCTTCCCTCGGACAATTCCTCTCCTGGTATGACCGAAGGCAAAAAGACCTGGGCATCCATCGGCACGAGCAACTCCCCCTGCTCGTCGAACCCAAAATCGATGGCATCTCCGTCTCGCTGCTTTACGTGCGGGGCCAACTCCAAAGGGCGGTCACGCGCGGGGATGGGAAAAAAGGCGACGATATCACCCGTCAAGTCAAAAGCGCCCGCGCCGTACCCGAACGACTCGATGGCGTGCGTGGCTCGCTCGAAGTGCGCGGCGAACTATATTGGCCCCTCGACGCCTTTTCGGCCCACAACCAGAAACTGATTCTCTTCGGCGAAAAACCCCTCGCCAACCCCCGCAATGGCTGCGCCGGATTGATGAAACGAAAAGACCCCGAAGGGCTGCACCACGCCGGTATCCGCTCGTTCCTTTACCAAATCCCCTGGTCCGAAGACCTGCCCTTGCCCACGTCGCAATTCGAGGTCCTGCAATGGCTAAAGCACTGCGGTGCTCCCGTGTACCTCGACGAAATCTTCCTCGCCCATCATCCCCACGACGCCTTCCATTACTGCGAGCAATACGCGGAGCGTCGTCCACATCTGCCGTACGAAATCGATGGCATGGTCATCAAATTGGATCGCCTCGACTTGTACTCGCGGCTCGAAGGCACCGGTCACCACCCCCATTGGGCCATCGCCTACAAATTCCCTCCGGAGCGAAAACCAACCCTGCTCAAAGGCATCACCGTGCAAGTCGGAAAATCCGGCAAACTCACGCCCGTCGCCGAACTCGAACCCGTGCTCGTCGCTGGCACCACCGTCTCCCGCGCTTCCCTTCACAACTTCCCCGAACTCGAACGCAAGGATGTGCGCGTGGGCGATACCGTATTCATCGAGAAAGCGGGCGAAATCATTCCTCAGGTCGTCTCGGTGGATCTTGATAAAAGACCAATAAATACCGAATCTTATGCCAGGCCCACCGCCTGTCCCGCCTGTGGCGCCGACGTCGTCTCCGAAGATATCTTCATCTACTGCCCCAACCCCTCCTGCCCCCACCAGGTGCGTGAACGGCTTCGACACTTCGCCAGCCGCGGCGCCATGGATATCGAAGGGCTCGGTGCCGCCCTCGTCGAACAAGTCATCGACAAACTTGGCGTTGTCTCCCCCGATGACGTGTTTCGTATGAAAGAAGCCGACCTGGCCGGTCTCGAACGCATGGGAAAAAAGAGCGCTGCCAACCTCATGAAATCCCTGCAGATCGCAAAAGATAGGGGACTGGCGCGCGTGCTCGTCGGCCTTTCTATTCGTCACCTCGGAACCACCATGGCCGAAGACCTCGCCAATCACTTCGAAAGCGTCGATGCCTTGCTCGACTTCGCCCAACGCTACCGGCAAGGCGACCCACAAGCCATCGAGCAAGTCGCCCCGGAAAAAGGCAGCGGTGTCATCGAAGGGATGGCACGAAAAACCGCCGATAGCATCTTCGCCGAGCTGGCTTCCCCTTCCGTGCGTGGCGTGATCGAGGGCCTTCGCCAGGTCGGCGTTCTGCTCGAAGCCAAACGCCAACTATCGGATGCCGTAGTCGGCGTGGTCGGCAAATCCTTCGTCCTCACCGGCAGCTTACCTACCTTGAAACGCGACGAAGCAAGCGCGTTGATCAAAGCGGCGGGGGGGATCGTCGGAACTTCCGTATCCAAAAAAACGGATTATGTCGTGGTCGGCCAGGATGCGGGCAGCAAGCTCGACAAGGCCCAAAAACTCGGGATTAACCTTCTCGACGAAGCAGGATTGCTTGCTTTGTTGAGGAAATAATCTTGCGCGTCATCAGCATCGCACGAGCAGGCGTCACTTCACCTCTTGCCCCGAGGCTGAAGGCTCCGGATGCGCTGGGCGCGCGGCATCCAACACCGCCTTGATTTGCTCTTCTTTCTTTTCCCCTTGCAGAAAATCAACCAGCTCTTCCTCCGACGTCAGAAAGTACATGCCGGGCATGATCGCCGTGGGCTTCATCAACGTGTACTTGCGCGCCAAACTGCCTTGCGTGTCCCGGTACACGCGCATCACCCGGATATCCCTTCCCTTGGTGGCAGCTTGAAGCTCCTGCCAGGTAGAGTCGATCCCCTTTTTAATAATAGGACAGATCGTCTCCTGATCCAAAAACACGATTTGCGTGATTTGCGCGTTCGATTCGGATACCGCGGATTCCGTCGAGGATTTGGAGCATCCACTGCACGGCACCGCCCCTATCACGAGCAAACACATCCGATACAACCAACGAAAACGCATGAGTCCAACCTTCGGGTACGTCGATGAGGATACAACGCGAGACGCGCGGAGCAAGCCTGCTCATCCCTTCTCTAATGCCGCCAACAGTGCTTCGGCCCCCTCCAACATCGATTCCCGACTCGGAGGCGCCTGCTCCTTGATATCGACCCGTTCCAATCGATCCTCGGGAATATTTTTCAAAAATCGACTCGGCGCTCTTTTCGACCCTTTGCCATGAAACGTCCGCTGTTTCGCACGGCAAAGATAGAGTCTCGTGCGCGCTCGCGTCAGCGCCACATAAAATAACCGCCTCTCCTCTTCCACATCCTGAGGCGTCACATCCGTGGTTTTCCCATCGAGCGTTCTGGCATGGGGGATGAGCCCCTCTTCGACCCCAACCACAAAAACCGTATGAAATTCAAGGCCTTTGGCTCCGTGCATCGTCGTCAGGGTCACGACGTTGCCCGCGTCGTCGTCCGCATCCGTTTTCAATGTCAATAGCTGCAAATACTCAGACAGCGCTTTGGCACCAGTCTCCCCGGTTTTATCGAAACGCGCCAGCGTATTGAAAAAATGCTCCAGGTTGGCTCGCCGCCGCGAGGCTGCCTCCTGCGATCCCGAGCCGGACATGATATCGGCAACCATTCCCACGTCCGCCACCAACTTGCGCGCCACCTCCGCCGAAGCCAGCCCCCTGTCGATCCCACGGGCCACCGCGCCCAATGCCGTCACCAGCGCTTCGCATCCCGCCACCGCCGCCGTCGCAAGCCCCTCGATCGATGACGCCTTCGTCACCGCCGACCATAACGTCATGTCATGCACAAGCGCGTAGGCCGCAAGACGCTCCACACTCATTTGACCAATTCCCCGCGGCGGATAATTGATGATGCGCCGCAACGACAGCTCGTCATGCGGCTGCAACGCGGTCCTCAACAACGCCACCAAGTCTTTCACCTCTTTTCGTTCGTAATACTGCGTGCCCCCTACGACACGAAAAGGGATCTGGCGCTGGCGAAACGCTGTCTCGAAAGGCTCGCTCTGTAGGTTGGATCGATACAACACGGCCATCTCCCGCGCCGCCAGCCCATCGCGAATCAACCGATCCACCTCATCGCCCACGAAAGATGCCTCGATATCCGCATCCGCCGCCACCACCAGACGAACCTTGTCTCCCGCTTCCCGCGTGGCGATCAACCGCTTCTCATGGCGACGCGCCGTCGAGGCATGAATGACCGCGTTCGCCGCGGATAAGATGGCCTCCGTGGAACGATAGTTGTTCTGCAACTTGACCACTTTCGTTCCCTCGAAATGCTTTTCGAAGTCCAAGATGTTGCGAACATCCGCTCCGCGCCACGCGTAAATCGATTGGTCGTCATCGCCCACGACGCATACGTTGCGATGCTCTTGCCCGAGCAAACGCATCACCTCGAATTGTGCGTAATTGGTGTCTTGGTACTCATCGACCAGAATGAACCAATACTTGGATTGCCACCGCTCCAGGCAATCCGGACGAGTTCGGAACATCCGTCCCACCTCGCAGACCAGATCGTCGAAGTCGAACGCGTGGAACGTGCGCAGCGCTTCCACGTACCGCGGATAAACCCATGCCGTCACTTCATCGTAGGGATCCGCGAACCGGGGCTCGTACTCCTGCGGTGAAACAAATGCGTTTTTCGCCGCCGAAATGCGCGCGGCTATCGCATGCACGTCCCAGCGACGATCCCCTCTTCGAGCGCGAAGTATCTCTCGAATCGCACTCGCCTGATCCGCCTGGTCGAAAATCGCAAACCGGCCATCCCGAAAACCAAAACTGCGCGCCTCCGCACGCAATACGCGCAGCCCAAACGAATGAAATGTCGAAATACAACTGTCCTGCGCTCGTTTTCCCACCAGCTTCTGCACACGCTCCGCCATCTCCTCGGCGGCCTTGTTCGTAAACGTCAACGCAAGAATCGCCCGCGCCGGCGTGCCGTCTTCGATGAGCCGGGCAATGCGACGGGTAACCACCATGGTTTTTCCCGAGCCGGCTCCTGCAAGCACCAGCATCGGTCCCCGCGAATGCTCTACCGCCGACCGTTGAGAAGAATTGAGTTCCGTTGCCATCATCAGGACCCTCGCCCCTAGCGCACAACCGTGGGAGCAGCAAAGGCCGAGATGATTTCGAAACCAGCTATCCGCGTGAAAAGCTGCTGAGAACCAACAATTGGCCGTTGTCGATGCCTCGACATCATGCCGGTCGATACCATGCCGAAAGAATCAGTGCTCCCCTTGCGCTCCCTCCGGCGGTGGGCCCGGCTCTGGCGCCTCCGGCACTTGGGAAGGCGATGACCCAGGCTGATCTTGCGGCGCTTCCGGAGCAGGTCCCCCACGTTCTTCCGAAGGCTCCGACGGTTGCCCAATGGCCTGAATGGGACGAATCAGATTGCGAATCCTCTCGCCTGAACCCCCCAACGATATCATGGGTTGACGATTCGCTCGTTCCGCCATCACCCGCGCATTCGAAATCGATGACTTCTCCGACGCTTCCTCAGGGTCCGCCAGCGGTTCCGACTCCGCTGACGGTGGTGAAAGAGACCTTTCTCGCGAAATCCGCATCGGTGAACGACGTTCCATGGCTGGAGTGGATGAACGGCGTCGATCCATCGTTGGCGAGGGGGACGGTGCGGGCGCCTCTGTGGCTGCCGCTGTATCCGCTTCCTTTTTTGAATCTTCGGCTCCCGTGGCCGCCCCCGCGGTTTCAGGATCCACAAGGTCGTAGACCACGAGCCCGAACATGCCTAACAGCATGAAACCAAAGGATATTTTTATGGCCCAGGACTCCACCGCCGAGGAAGTGGTTTTCATGGAAGGTTCTGGTCGAAGAGACGCCATGACGACGTTCGCTCCCATCAAGCTCGAGACGATTCAAAGCTTACACCAATGGCAAAAAGCGCAAGCGCATTTCGTCGGGCGCTCGACGAACCAATCGATTTTTATCCGGAAACGATGTCCTTCTGCTCGATGCGCACCTGTACCCATTGCCCTTGCCGTCCCGTGGTGGTGCGCAGCCGAAGGCCATGGGACGTCAAGCTCGTTCCATCCGCAAGCTTCAAGGCACGAACCGTTTTGCCCTGTTGAGATCGGTGAAATCGAGCGCTGCACGCGTGGCCGAGTTCCGTCAGCAGCGATGTCCTCCGACGCTTATCCTCTTCCGATACCTGATCGGGGTAGCTGTAGGCGGCCGTTGCTTCTCGCGGTGAAAATGGAAAGACATGCAGCCGGGCAAACTGCACTCGTTCCACCAATTCGAGCGTTTGCAGAAAATATTCTTCCGTTTCCCCGGGAAAACCTACGATGAAATCCGCCGTGATCGCCGTATCCGGACGAACTCTTCTCGCTTGCCTCGCTATCTCTTCGACATCCTGCACGGTGTAGTTGCGACCCATGGCTTGCAGCACCGGGAACGACCCGCTTTGCACCGAAAGATGAAGGTGGTCACAGATACGCTCGTCGCGAAATACCTTGAAAAAACGAGGATCTAGATATTCCGGCCCCAACGATGACAACCGGATCCGTTCGATGGTCGTTTGCTCCAAGATGGCGGTGAGCAACGAGGCCAGCTCCGATTCCCACGGATGCGTCGATATGGAGCATCCCCAGGCGGCGAGATTGATGCCCGAAAGCACCACTTCACCGCCCCCCGAATCCGCGAACGCCCGCACCGTCTCCAGCACTTCTTCGCGTGGAACCGTCCGATGGGCCCCGCGTGCCAGACGAGTCGCGCAAAACGTACAACCATTGTCGCAGCCGTATTGAATCGGGACCAGCAGCCGCGTGGGAAGCGTGGTGATGGACGCGCGAGGTGCTGGTTTGGCCCCAAAAAGGCTCAATAACTCCGCCTCCGAGCCACAGATCTGCGCGCCGCCAACCGCCTGCTTCCAGGCCTCCCCATGCGCTCGCGGACCGCAGCCGAATACCGCCACCCGTTGACCGTCCCGCTGCGCCGACCGTACCGCACGCCGTGACTTGCGCTCCGATTCCGACGTCACCGTGCAGGTGTTGACCAAAACCATATCCGCCTGCTCGGCCCGCTGCACTTGCTCATGACCCGCTTCACGCAACGATGCCACGACCCGCGCCGTGTCCAGCAGGTTCATCTTACATCCAAAAGTCCGAACAAAAAACTTCACTCCGAGGCTTCCCTCCACGATATCCGTCTACTTCGAAGCAGCCTCCGACGGCTTTCCCCCCACGTTGGCACAACACCGAAACCCGAGATGATAGTTGGAGTGACTGCCCGTCGATAACACGCTCGTCGCATGCCAATCCGGCGCGCGCCAATGACAATCATCCTCGTGGGCTTCGTAGGTCCCAAAAATGAACCAACTCCCCTTCATTTCCGTCTCCCCATAGTGACCCAGACTCGCGAGCTGATCGGGCTTCATCGGAAGATTCATGTGCTCCGCCGCGTTGCCGTGCTGATCGAATACCCCCAGCGGGCTCACACACTTGGGAAAAGAGCCCGCAGGATACGTGTTCGAACCGCACTTGCGGTATCCCCCTCCTTGACAATCCTTGTTTTTCTTGCTGCCCGTCGCACATAAAGCGTGGTTCTTCTCCTTGCCATAGGCCCACACCAACGTGCGATTGTTGTTGTGAATCGACTTCATGTCGCGACGAGACCGGCCAAACGCATATTCGTCTTTCGGATCTCGCAAACTGCCCGCGCACGCCCCTTCCCATTCATGCGCATCGCATAACCGTTTGCCCAACGCCTTGCACAACAGCGCGGCCTCCCGCGTCGTCACATGAACCACCGGATATTCACACGGCATATTCGGAAATTCATATTGATCGATGCATACCCGCGCATCTTGCGGCTTCTCTCCCTCCGACGCTTTATACAACGGAACCATGTTGCGCATCCCGCAAATGGGATCGTCCAAATAACTCAATCCCGCCGCTTTCCTGATCTGAAAGCACTCTCCCCGTGTCATCGCCGGATGCGTCTCCGACGGATTGCCCTGCCCAAGAATCGACGATCCCTCCACGATCTGCCGCACCGCCGCCATCGTTTCCTCCGTATAGCCAAAGTAGGCCTTCATCCGACGAAACAACACTTCGCGCTGGTCCTTGAGCGTCTCGGGCATCTTGCCATCATCAGGCTCCACCAGAGGAGCCGCCATTGCGGTAGGCTCCGACGTGCTTCCCGCGGCCCACAAAAGGATTTTCCACGTCGTCGGGTTGCCCGTTATCGTCGGCTTCTCATCATTATCGCAGCCCCCAAACACACAACCGCTCATCCCCACGACCCAAAGGGCGGTTCGAAACACGATTCGTTGGAGGTCTCGCCACGGCATCGCCCGGTGCTATAGCCATTGGCACCTTTGCCGTCCAGAGCGGCGCTACCTGACGAACGCCTGTGCCGACTCTCTTTCCGCGTTGCTCCTGCCCCGAAACCGCCCCGATGGCTATCCTCGTCAACGAGGTTTTCAATGATGCGATTGAATAACGATAATCTATAAATAAAGGATTGTATGGTATGTCGATTGGCTTACGACAAGGATTATTCCAAATATGTGGGAGCCAAGCGGGAAAAGAAGGCTGTGCGGCGGCGGCGATGGCCCTGACTCCCTTTAGGTTTCCATGCTCCCGGACAGGGGGCGAAATCGTTGTAACTAATTGATAAACAACGATAAATTTAGTTGCCCCCAGGGGTTGTTTCCCGTTCGTTCGGTCTTTTGGCTTTTCGTCTCCGACGGCATCCGAAGCTAAAAGGCCCTGATTTCGACTCCTTTGGAGCCGTCAGGCGCGCATGGTGCGAGGCTGGACGCACTCTTTCTTTCTGCTATGGCCACTTGCCCAAAGGAGTGAGTCGCATGCGGAGCGAACGCATCGAGTTTCCGGGTAGCCAGGGGACGCTCCTGGCGGGTCGTCTCGAATGGGAGTCGTCGACCCCAAACGGTTGGGCACTGTTGGCCCATTGTTTCACCTGTTCCAAAGATATCAAAGCGGCGGTTACGATCGCGCACAGGCTGGTAGCTGCCGGGTTTGGTGTTCTTCGCTTTGATTTTACGGGTCTGGGAGGCAGTGAAGGCGATTTTTCCAATACCAACTTCTCGTCCAATATCGATGACCTCGTGCTTGCGGCCGACTGGTTGCGAGCCGAGCGTGGCACGCCTGCCTTGCTCATCGGCCATTCGCTCGGTGGTGCTGCCGTCATCGCCGCGGCCCACCGCATAGCAGACTCCAAAGCCGTGGCTACCGTCGGCGCCCCGTTCGATCCAGGCCATATCAAGCGTCACTTTGGCCCGCATCTCGAGCAAATCGAAAAAGCAGGCTCTGCCGTCGTGCAATTGGCTGGGCGCCCTTTTACGGTTCGACGCCAAATGCTCGAGGATCTAAAGGAGCATCATCAGCAACAGCGTTTGCGAACGCTGAACAAACCCATTCTCGTGCTTCACGCTCCGCGCGATGAGGTCGTGAGTATCGAACACGCGGGACGGATCTTTCAAGCCGCCATGCACCCCAAGTCATTCGTCTCCCTACACGACGCCTGCCATCTGCTTCGACAGCCGCGCGATGCCCGTTATGCCGCGGACGTCATCGCAAGCTGGGTCAGCCGTTACCTCGATTCCTCCCGTTCCTAGTTTTAGTTCCTAATTCTAATTAGAATCAGAATTCCAATCCCCCCTCCGCATCCCAGAAATCCTGCATATCGATAGGGTAGCCCATCGTGAGCCAAATCCGCTGGCCGGGCAGTACTACGTCGTAGACAACAACGACACCCCTGCAGCAAAAAATAGCCCAAATCTCTTTTAAATCAATAGATTACATTCGAATTGCCCACCCCGGTTCCGACAAATCCTCAAGGATTCGGCGCCCCAGGGGTGAGCGTGGACGTGGTCATCCAATCCGCGGAAGCATTATCGGTATCTTGGCCGTTGGGCTGCCGAATCAGGCTCAACACATCTTTATTCGAGTCTTTTACGGTTGTCGCCGTACCTTCCACCAGATCCCAGGTCCCGGGGATACCGTTGAATACGGCTCCCAGCACTGGTCCCCCATAGCAAAACGCGTCAATGAGGGTTTGCGTGGAAGTATCGAATAGTGCCACCCCATCCGACGGTCCGTTTTGAACACTAATCGTGATTTTTTCGGTCATGACGCCCGCCGGCACGGTGACTGGATCCATTTTGGCGACCCAATACCCATGGGCTGTCAACGTGCCGGACATCGGAATGCGAGCATATTCTTTGGGGGGCGTGACACCACCGTTGACGAAAATAAGGACTTTGCCGGTGAGATCCACGGCGGTGGCGGAACGATTGAAGATCTCGATGAATTCCGCGGTGTCATCGCCCGGCTGGTCGTAGTCGATTTCGTTGATGACGAGATCAGGGCTTCCCCCGCTCGCACCCGCGCTTCCCCCCGTACCGCCCGTGGCTCCGGTACCTCCCGTAGCTCCCGTACCGCCGGTTTCACCCCCGCCCGTACCTCCCGTTTCACCCCCGCCTGTACCGCCCGTTTGTCCGCCCCCCGTTCCCCCTGTCGCGCCCGTGCCTCCTGTCTGCGTTCCTCCCCCCGTGCCGCCCGCTCCTCCGGTAACCCCGCCCTGTCCACCATTGCCTCCTGGATTCGCCCCCGACGCTCCCCCCGAGCCTCCTTCGCCCGACTGCCCAGCGTTTCCTTCGACGGGAAATCCGTAGCCCGGAAAGGAACATCCCGCCAAGGCCAGCCACGTCATGCCGGCTACCCAAATCCAACGCCCTCGCTCACACGCCATCGAAGCCTCTTGCTTGTCCAGATCCCACGGAGCCATCATCGTCTCGCCTCAGCATAGCAAGCCTTCGCCCCAGGGGAAGGCGCAAAAAGCCAGCAGCCCCCTTTCAAAGCAATAACACCACCCAGGTTGCCCCCACATAAGCCCCAAGCGCCGAACCAATCATGGACAATACCGCCACCAACAATACCCGCAAGAAAGCGTTTCGATAAATCCCCCGCAGCGTCGTGCTGTCCTCCGAAACACGCTCACAATCCGCGACTGTCGGCTTGCGCAGCCACGCTTCCACCAATCCCCCCACCATTCCCGCCCCAATCGTCGGATTCAACGACGTTATCGGTGACGCCAGAGACACCAATAGCACCGTCAACGGCTTTGCCCCCGCTACCAGCGCAAGAATCCCCGCCAGCACCGCATTCGGTATCACCCACGCGTAAATCATCCGCTCCAAGGTTTCCCCTTCATGCTGCCGAAAACCAAAATAAAACGCTCCGATGACGATCAACGGCAATATCCACTTGAGCAGTTTTCGTGACCAAGGCGCCGGCGGAATCACCGATAACGCGTCGCGATCGACCGTCGCCTCCAAATTCGACACCATCCCTTGTACGTGCGCCGCTCCCACCACCGCCACCACCGTTTCTCCTGGCGCCTCCCGTATCGACGATATCAAAAATCGATCCCGCTCGTCGATCAGCGGCTCCTTCACCTGGGGAAGCGCTTCCGCAAACTCCTGCAGCGTTTCATTGAGCGTATCCCTCTCTTTGAGTTCCTCGATTCGCTCTTCCGTAATCTCTTCCTTCGACGTCAGGGCCACCATCAACAACGCCGCCACTCTCGCCTTGTTCCATAACGACAAGGCCGCCCAGGTTCGCTTGAGCGTTGCCTGAATATCCCGATCCGCAAGCACCACCTGAGCGTCGATCTCCTTGGCCTTCTGAAGGGCCGCCAGCATCTCCGCGCCCGGCTTTACCCCGAGCTTATCCCCCAATCGACGCTGAAACGCGGCCAACGCAAGGCTTGCCATCAGCATCAATACCTTTTTTTGCCGGATAACCTGAAAAATATCGAGCTTGCGCCACCTTGCCTCGTCGACCAACGCATCATGGCGCGTCTTGTCCAACTCGACACAAACGGAATCCGGACGGACTTGCTCGATGACCTCGCGTACCTCATCGACGCTACGCTGGGATACGTGAGCCGTGCCAACGATAATCAACCTTTTGTGGTCGTAGGTCAGCTCGGTGACGTTATCGGAAAACGGCATGGATGAGTACCTGGACCGAAAGGGCCGTTCATGCAAGAGGCAACGAAAACGGAATGCACTTATCCCATGAGGATGTCGCAATCACGAGATGCGCCATTGCAGTCTCGAAACGCTGGCTGATGAATCCGAGGAGAACGTTGCGACAAAGCGTCGTTTCCGGGTGGCACGCCGCCTGCTCAACGAAAACTCGGCGTGACGGTCCGCATCCCTCCCCTCCAATCGTCACGCTGTTTCGTGTGTCGCGCGAGGTAGCCCCCCCCTCGCGCGACTTTTTTTGTCCGGTCAATTCTATCCGTGAATCCGATATAATATATTGAATTTATTGGTTTATATATGGAGCGATCCGCTTTTCGCCCACAGGCGCTTTAACAAGAGGGAAAGAGGGAGCGGAAATCTGGGCGTCTAGGCGTGCTAAGCCATCCCCCCGTTGTTTCCAGGGGATTTCAACCTCTCGCCAATGTCGCCTGTAGGGGCGGGTTTCAAACCCGCCCGTATGGTATACCGGATGTTGCTCTTGTTGAAGCGCCTGTGCCCTTTTGCCAGCGTGGGTTTTCCCTATCCCCCGCTTCAACGAAGCGTAGCGGCTATCTGACGTGCGGCTTTGGCCCGGTCGCTAGCCTCACGGCGATACGCGGGATCTTCGAGCAAAGGGGCGGCATATTCATAACGTTCTGCCACGGACCGCCAAAATGGCGCGCTCGGGGTCTGGGGAGGCACGAGCTGAAGCAGGTAGGCCGCATCATACGATGCCATGGCCGCGAGAGGGCTTTTGGAACGCGCGATCGCATCCAGGTCCGCCACGTTGCCCACCCCTTCCGGCAACAATGGCCCTCTGACCATCATTTCCGCCGCATCCTTCGGTCCTCCCTGCAGCGCCACCGCCAACGCGGAAAGCAGCCGAGCCTCCGGCGTCTTGTCCTGTTTGACCAGCGCCGACGCTCGCGCAAAATCTCCGCTTCGCCAATACCGCTGTCCATAAAGCACCAAGGCCCGCGCCCAAAGCCGTCGCCCCTCCTCCGTCCACACGTTCTGCTCGAGCTTTTCCCACCCCCACGCTGGGATGCCCCGCTCCATCCACGCGCGAAGATTGCCCAAATCCGTTGGATTCAGCTCCGTCAACAACAATCCCGCATAAAACGTCGGCAACTTCACCGCCAAGCGCTGCTCCACCGTTTCCGGTTCCCACGACGGCATCGCGGGCAAAAGCAAACCATCCAGCGCGTCGATCCGCCGCCCCCCATACAACTTCGACAACAACGCACGCGCCCGATCCACCCGCGCGTCGCGCAACACCCCCACGGCGGCCAAATCGCGCAACCCCACCAACGCCGCATCCCGACCTCGCTGTTTTCGAGGCTCCAGCACCTCGTCCAGGGTGCCGTAATAGATATCTTTGATCTCGGGATCCGCTTCCATTTCTGTCGGAAGCGGAATGCTCCGCATCACGTCCACGAACCGCATATCCGCCATGCCCGCTTCCACCGCCACAATCGCGCGACCATAGCCTTCGAGACGCGCCCCCTCTTGCGATAGCTCTTGGATCGCTGCCGCTTGTTCGATAATCCAGGGCCTCAGACGCTCTTTCATGAATCGATGGAAACCCTCTTTGTCGAACGGCGGCTCGATGCGGGGAGCTTCGTTCACCAGGCGTGACAGCCGCGCTCCCAACCCCAACCCAATCAGCGACAACTGCACGTCTCGCCGGACTTCCGAAGCCGAAACATGCGCCAGCCATGGCTCCACCAACACGTCGCCGCATGCCAAAGGGGCCAGCTCCGCGCGCACGGCTCGAACCCAACCCCTCGGAAATACGTCACAATTCTCGAGTGCGGCCAGCCGACGATCCCGCGTCTCCTCCCTGGCCTCCAACGCCTCGAGCAACCGATTCCACGTTTCCGAACGATCCGAACCACAAGCCCCCGCCTCCTCCACCGCATGGGAATACGCCTCACACTGCGATGGTGCCGCGGGAACCGCACCATGAGCTACCGGTAACCCTTTCGACGATGGTCGCAGGGGTGTTGTGGTGGCTCCGTCATCGGGTTGGGGAGCTGTCGGTGTTTTCGGTGCGGAAGCAGAAGCCGAGCCGCAGCCCCACAGCAGCCCCGCAAGCATGATCGTCCCAAGGATTCGCATGCTTCCTCCCTAATACAGCTTCGATGATTGGGAAATGGGCTCGCTCCGTATCTCGGTTTGTTTCATGACGGTGTTTTTCGGGGGCCTAGCATCGTGGAGGCATAACAAAATATTAAATAATATTATCTAGTTATATGATTTGCGGCCCCGCTTCGCGCCCGCGGTTCCGTTTCATCATCGCCTTCTCATCATCGCATCTGGCTTTGGATTCCTACCCGATTGACGAGCCGTGTACTACACTGCCTTTCATGCCGTATCATCGCGTTGGCTTTGGCCTTTTCTTGAGCTTATGCAGTGTGGTGACCATCGTTGGTTGTAGTGCTCGAGGGGTCGAGGATCCGGCTGGTACGACGGTCCCAGATGCCGAATCGCCTGTCGACGCCGGTGCGGATGTGGTCGAGGACATGGCTGATATCGATGAGCCAGCGGACGAGGATGCTTTCGTGGCTCTCGACGTCTCGAGCGAGCAGGGGCCCTGGGACCCCGATTCTGCCTGCGCCACCACGGTGGCGGAAGCTCCCACCTATCCGCTTCCGGTCGATATCATCTGGGTCGTGGACAACTCCGCGAGCATGAAACCCGCGATCGATGAGCTGACCCAGGGGCTCAATGATTTCGCGAACCTCGTGGCCTCCACCACCATCGATTTTCGTGTGATCATGCTGTCTCTTCGCAGCAAAATCAATCCCGTGACCTTACCCGTGGGCAAGCGCTATGGGGTATGCATTCCGCCTCCGTTGGCGGGCGACGATGATTGCGGCAACGGACAGCGCTACTTCCAATCGAGCATCGACATTCGCAGTACGCAACCGCTCGAACAGTTTTTGGGCACGCTCGATCAAACCCAGGGTTATGCCGAGGGAGAAGAACGAGGGGGAGAGCCCTGGGCACAATGGTTGCGGCCTGAAGCCACCAAGTCGATCGTGGTGGTGACCGATGACAACTCCCGGTTGAGTGCGAGCTATTTTGAAACATTCCCGGGCGGAACGAATCCCAACAACAGCAAGTACGTGCTTCCACCAGGAATTCTTCATGCCAGTCGCGGGGCCGTGTTCGAAGATTATCTTTTTCACGGGCTGTATGGATGGGGCGACGACACGGATCCGGGGGTCAAGTGTACGTATCCGGATAGTAAACAACCGCCCAGCTCCGGCCCCACGTACACCGAGTTGGTGCAAAAAACCGGCGGTGTCCGCGCGAAGATCTGCGATGGTGCCACCGCTTGGACACCCTTTTTCGAAAGCATCGCGCAAGCGGTGATCGCAACGTCGAAAATCGATTGTGAATTCGAAATCCCTCCCCCCGACGATGGCCCCATCAATCCGGCTGCCGTCAACGTTCGCATCGTCGATGACCAACCCAACGGGCAAGAGCAAGAAATCCCGGTGTTCAAAGTCGCCGGACCGCAAGCCTGTGATGCGAGCGGCGGATGGTATTACGACGACGAATCGGATCCGAAGCGAGTCATTCTCTGCCCCGCGTCTTGTGATGTTGCGCAAAGCGTGGTTGGCGTGGAAAAAAATGGCCGGATCGAAGTCGCCTATGGCTGTCCCACCGAGGTGAAGTAAGTCGGTGCGAGGGGAACGACGAGCCCGAAGGCGCGCGCTCGTCGACGTGTCCTTGGGCGATTTTGCAGGCATTGTCCGGGGCGGGATGAATCATCGGGCATAGCCGCAACCTATCTTTTTTTCCGGCATCCAATTCGCTCACGCATCACCCGCTTGGTATCATGGCAATTCGAACGATTTACGCCCTCACCCCCGACGATCCATCCCTCGATCCGCAGGGTCGACCCGCGCCGCTTTCGGTGAGTACGGATCCGGACGAACTGGCCCCGATCGCAAAAGATGCCGGCGCCCTCGAAGGCTCGGGGGCCGCTGGCCTCGCCGTTCCTTCCTCCGAAGGCCAGCTCGCTCGCTGGCTTCGTGACAATCCCGCCGCCGCCGTGATCGTGCAAGGGGCATTGACCAGCCTGACGGGAGGAGCCACTCCGAGTGACGATATCGTCATTTCCACGAAAAAAATGACATCGCTGCGGGTGGATCCCGCCAACCTTCGTGCGGTGGTGGGAGCGGGACTCACCCTATCCGAATTGCAGGCTGCCCTTGCCGACGAAGACCTTTATTATCCACCGGCTCCCACCCACGATGGCGCCAGCTTGGGAGGCAATGTGGCGACCAACGCCGCGGGAGCGGCCACGTTCAAGTACGGCACCACCCGCGATTGGGTCGAGCGACTGCGTATCGTGCTGGCAAGCGGCGATGTCCTCGAACTTCGAAGGGGACAATGCGTGCTCGAGCCCTCGGACCGCGTACGTATCGAAGCCAGCGTGCCCATCGAGTTCGACGTGCCGAGCTATGAGAGCCCAGCGCTGAAAAAAAGCTCGGTCGGGTATTATGGGAAGCGCCCCTGGGACCTGATTGACCTTTTCATCGGAAGTGAGGGAACCCTGGGTATCGTGACCGAGATCGAAGTGCGGCTCGTGCCCCGACCTTCGGTGCTTACGGGTCTATGTTTCTTGCATTCCGTGGCGGATACCCTGGCGTTGGTGACCGATCTTCGACAGCGCTCTCTGGCCGCCTGGGCCGCCAAAACCCCGGGGATGGACGTGCGGGCCATCGAATATTTCGACGCCCGCTGCCTGCAAATGCTGCGAAATAGCGGCAAATTGGCAGAACACGGGGTTGATGTGCCCCCGGGGGCCGTCGCTTGCCTGCTCTTCGAACAAGAAATCGATAAAACCCTTTCCCATGATGAGATCCTGGAACGCCTGGCTGCCGTCCATGAAGGCAAAGAAGCTGTCGAGGGCATTGGCGAGTTGATGGCGGTGTTGATGGCTCATGAGGTGGTGGAACATACCGAACTGGCCTTGCCTTCGGATTCGAGAAGGAAGCGCCAGCTAGCGGCGATTAGGGAGGCCATTCCGCTTGACATCAGCGATTATCTGCGGGCGCAACATGAAAAAGATAAAGAAATTCATAAAGTTGCAGGTGACATGATCGTCCCGATGGACCATTTCGCCCACATGCTCGGGCGATATGATGAGGTATTTCGCCAGCACGGGGTCGATGTCGTGATTTTCGGGCATATTTCCGACGGGAACGTGCATCCCAACGGGCTGCCTCGGCAGGCAGCGGATATGCCAAGGGCCAAACAAGCGTTATGGGAGTTGGCGCAGGAAGCCAAAGCGTTGGGAGGCTGTCCGTTGTCGGAGCATGGGGTGGGCAAACATCCGTGGAAGAAGCAAATGTTATCCATGTATTGGGGGCAAGGGGTCATCGAGGAAATGAAGCGCATCAAGCGTGCGTTGGACCCCAAGGGGCGGCTGGGTCGGGGGATCCTGTGGGATCCGTGATGGAGAAAAAGGTAATGAATTCAATGACTATCAACGATTTGCTCGCGGCCATGTGGCGCGATTATATCCGTCTCAATCCGCAAGCGGACCGCATTGCCAGGCTCTTTGCGGATCGCGGGGAAGAGGTGGTCAACGACCATATTGCGCTTCGCACCTTCAACTTGCCTGGCATCGGTATCGACGTGCTGGCCGAACCTTTCGTGCGTGGCGGCTATCAGCCTCGGGGAACCTATTCGTTTCCGAATAAGAAGCTAGTGGCGAAGCATTTCGAAGCGCCGGGGCTCCCGAAAGTCTTCGTAAGCGAGCTGCAAGTGGAGCTATTTCCCCCCGAGGTGCGGGAGATGGTGACGGGACTCGTGGCGCAGATGGACCCATCGCTGCCCGAGCGACAGGACTTTTGCATGGTGGGACGTCCCTGGAACTTGAGCTACGACGTCTATACGCGATTGCGCGAGGCCAGTGAATACGCTGCCTGGGTGGCGGCCCATGGGTTCCGCCCCAACCACTTCACGGTCATGGTCAATGCGCTGCGGACGTTTCAATCCCTGCAGCAGGTCAATGATTTTTTGGAGGCCCAAGGATTCGTACTCAACGACTCCGGCGGGAAAATCAAAGGTTCCGCCGCCGTGCTCCTCGAGCAATCCTCGGTGTTGGCGAATACGATCGACGTGGCTTTCGACGACGGGATCCATCCGATTCCTGGGTGTTATTATGAGTTTGCCCGTCGCTACCCGGGCCCGGACGGCGAATTGTACCAAGGGTTCGTCGCGGCCTCGGCGGATAGAATTTTCGAATCCACCGACCGCGGTCAATGAGAGCCTTTGTGGTCGTCCATTGATTTTGGCGCGGGTCGACGCTTGCCTTCAGAACATTTTCGCGCGAATACCTCGCGCATGAAGACATTTGCCACCCCGTTTCTGTGTCTGCTGGTGGCCGCCTGTGGCGGTTCCTCGCCGGCTTTGACGCCATTGCCTTCCCCTGCGCCTTCGACTTCGGCTTCGGCGGTGACCGGGCCTTCCACGCCCATGACGTCCATTCCCAGGCAGGATACGTCTCTCATTCCGCGCAAGGTATTGTTTGGCGATCCCGACCGGGCGCGGGTGCGTCTCAGTCACGATGGAAAGTGGTTGAGCTTCCTGGCGCCCAAGGATGGGGTGCTCAACCTTTGGGTTGCTCCTGCCCTCGATCATCGAAACGCCCGTCCCCTCACCTCCGAAACCGAGCGCAGCATTACTCGCTATCAGTGGGCCTATGACAATAAACATATCGTATTTTCGAAAGACAAGGGCGGAGATGAAAACTGGTACCTTATCGCGTTGGATGTGGAGTCGGGCGCCCAACGGGTGCTGAGTCCCGACAAAGACGTGCAAGCCAATCTGCTGCACGCCAGCCCGCAGCATCCTCGGGAGGTCTTGGTGGGATTGAACGATAGGGATCCCAAATGGCACGATGTGTATCGGATCGACGTGACGACGGGTAAGCGTCAACTCGTATATAAAAACGAGGAGAGGTTTTCTGGATTTCTTGCCGATGATGGCTTTCGGTTGCGGGTTGGCATCAAACAGCAGCCGGATGGGAGCGACGCGTACTTCGATCTGACGGCGGTGGGGAAAAAACGCGAGGAGCCGATGTTTGTCGTGCCCCACGAGGATGTACTGACGACCGGTCCTTTCACGCTCGACCCGCAGGGGCGGAACATGGTGATGGTGGACAGCCGGCAAAGGAATACCGCGGCGCTTTTCGAGTTCAATTTGGCTACCCACAAGGCGACGTTGTTGGCGCAGGATGAGAAAGCGGATGTGCAAAACGTGCTCGTTCATCCCCGGACGCAGAAGGTGCAGGCTGCATCGTCGAACTACGAGCGAGTGGCGTGGCAGATCGTCGATCCGGATATTCGGCCGGATATGGAGGTTCTCAAAACGGCTTATCCGGGGGATTTGAGTGTGGTGGATAGGTCGTTGGATAATGAGCGATGGGTGGTGGCGTACGAGCTGGATGATGGTCCCACGCGTTATGCTCGTTATGATCGCAAGGATAAAAAAGTGACCTTTCTTTTTACCTCCCGCTCTTCGTTGGAGGGATTGCGGTTGGCGAAGATGCATCCGGTCGTGATTCGGTCACGGGATGGGTTGGAATTGGTGAGTTATCTAACGCTTCCCGTGGATTCCAATCCGCAAGGGGGCATTCATCCGTCTTCGCCGCTTCCCCTGGTGCTTTTCGTCCATGGGGGGCCTTGGTCGAGAGACGAGTGGGGATACGATTCGTATCATCAATGGCTCGCGAACCGTGGGTATGCCGTATTGAGTGTAAACTATCGTGGTTCCACGGGATTTGGCAAGCGCTTCGTGAATGCGGGGGATAAGCAATGGGCGGCGAAAATGCACGATGACCTGCTGGATGCCGTGCGATGGGCCATCGACGAGAAGGTGGCAATTCCTGATAAAGTGGCTATCATGGGCGGAAGTTATGGTGGATATGCCACCTTGGTGGGACTGACATTTACACCCGAGGTTTTTGCTTGTGGTGTGGATATCGTCGGCCCATCGAATCTGCTCACGCTATTGCAAACCATTCCGCCTTATTGGGAGCCGATGATCGAGATGTTCACCAAGCGGGTGGGGGACCATCGTACGGAGTCGGGCAGGGCGCTGCTGCGGGAGCGTTCACCGCTTTTTCGGGTGGATAAGATTTTGCGTCCTTTGTTGATTGGTCAAGGCGCCAACGATCCGCGGGTCAAGCAATCCGAATCCGACCAAATCGTGAAGGCCATGCAAAAAAAGGATATTCCGGTGACTTATATATTATATCCGGACGAGGGGCATGGGTTTGTGCGCGCGGAAAATCGAATGTCGTTCAACGCCATTGCGGAGATTTTTCTTGCGCAGTGTTTGCAAGGCCCATATGACCCGATCGGAAACGATTTCAATGGGTCGAGTTTGACAGTGCCGGTTGGAGCGGAGGCCATTTATGGTTTGCCAGGGGCACTGCCAACGAACAAAACGCCTGGAAAATAATGATTGATCAAGGAGGGCTCATGATGCGTCATATTCGATTGGGTGCGTTGGTGGTTGCCGTATTGGCGGGCGGATGTTTTCCTCCCCAGCAGCCTGCGCAAGAGCCGTCGGGCTCTGCCATTCCGGAGGAATCCAAGGCGATGGTGCGGCAGGGGGATGAGATGGTCCTTGCGGCCCAGAAGCAAATGGACGAAGAAATCGATAAGAACCAGGCGGAGATCGAGAAGGCCATGAAGGCGGCCGTCGGACAGGAAGCTTCCTTTGCGGGCGGTCCCATGCCGATGCCGGCTTCGCAAGCCATCAAAGAGGTTCGCGCGGCCAAGATCGAGCTATCGATCAGCCCGGTCCTTGATGCGCAAGGCAAGCCAGTTGCCAACCAGTTCATGCAGCTCGAGGACTCCTATTCCAAGCGAGCGCAAGAAATCGGGCCAAAAATGGCTAGCAAAAAAGCTACCCAGGCAGAAATCAAGTTCCTGCAGGATGGCGTGCAGCACGTCCAGAAAATCAATGACCTCAAAGCGCAGGTCCGCCTGGCTACCACTCCCGCGATGAATGCCGGATGGATGGTCACCACCGGCTCGATGACTACCATGACCACCGTGGCCGGCATGATCCGATCCCGTCGCCAGATGGAAATGCAATGGACCGACCAGGATTATGAAATGGTGCGGCAACTCATGGAAAGACAGAGCCGTCGGGAGGCTGTGGCTGCCCTGAGTATGGCCCTGATGGCCACCTATCAAGCGGTCGTCAACCATGGTGCGGACCCCTCCCTGATTGACGATGTGGCGAAGGCGGGGATCGAAGCAATCCCGTTGCAAGGGCAAGCCTCCTTGGAGGATGCGAAAACGTATGTGGACCATTTCGCTCAGAACGTGGAGGCTTCGCAAAAAACCTACGAAGAGCAGATGCGAAAAACCTTCGGTGATCAGGAATACGAAGCCAAATACAAGGCGCAACTCGATGGCATGTTCGCCCAGGCCGCCAGCGCCACCAAAGCGTTGAGCGCCACCGAATTGATGGCTCAGACCAATGAAAAGTATAAGGCGGACCTCGAAAAGTGTGCCCGCGGCGAAGCCTTGCCCCCGGATACCATGGTCGGTCCCGCCAAGTGCAAAGAGGCCAAAGCAAGTGCCAATCCTGATGGTTCCTTGAGCCCCGACGTTCTGCAGCGGCTGACCGGAGGCTCCGCCAATGCAGCGCAAGAAAGCAGCTCGGGCGGGTTGATGGGCCTTTTAGGATCCATCCCCGGCGTTGCTCAAGTCAAACTTGCTCTCGAAGGCGTGGCCGCCCTCAAAAACGGCGATGCCTCGAAAGTGCTGCAACTCGCCTCGGATCTCGTACCAGTCCCCGGTGTCCGCAGCGCGTTACAGACCGCTTCCCAAGCCGTGGATGCCGTCAAAAGCGCTGGAAAAACCAAGTAACCCGCCGGCGCCGGGCCCAAGGTCAGCCTACCTCGCCTCCCCAGCCCATCGGCATCCCTCCCAACCGTCTTCCCGTACCCCTCGTACTAGGGGAATCATAATAAAATATAATCAATTCAACTAGTTATGCATGCGCCGCCCCTGTCTTCGCTGTCTCTTGCCTGGCGCTATCCCAGCGCGATCCGTCGGTGATACGAACAAACGGTTGTATTCGGCGGGCGGGGAAGCTAGACCGGTAGCCATCGATCTTGCCAGGAGATGATGCCGATGCCTAGACTGTCGACGATTACGCGAGCCCTGATGATGGCGGGGTTGTTATCCGCATGTGCGACGCAAGTTTCCGTGACGCCTTTGCCGCCGGCCCCTACGGCTTCTTCGGAGCCGGCCGTGGCTGAACCGGTGGCGGTCAACCCGCTGCTCGAACCCTGGACGGGGCCTTATGGTGGCGTGCCGCCTTTTGATAAGGTGCAGTTATCGGATTTCCGACCGGGATTGGAGCAATCGATGGCGATGGCTCTCGAGGCGGTCGACCGAATTGCGAAGGATCCGCAACCTGCCACGTTCGACAATACGCTGGCGGCGTTGGAGCGCGCGACACGCGCCTTTGATCGGGCGGTGGCGGTCTATGGGGTTTGGAGTGGATCGAAAAACACCGATGAGTTTCAGGCCATCGAGCAGGAAATGGAGCCGAAACTCGCAGGTTTCGTGGATAAAATCACACAAAACGCCGAATTGTTCCGGCGCATCGAAGTGGTGTATCAAGCCAAGGATTCGCTGACGCCCGAGCAGCAAAGGCTAGCGTGGAAGGTCTATCACGACTTCGTTCGCGCGGGGGCCAAGCTCGATGATGCGGCGAAAAAGCGCCTTTCGGAGATCAACCAGAAGCTTGCCACGTTGTTCACACAATTTGGACAGAACGTTCTCGCCGACGAAAAAGATCAAACGCTCGTATTGGAGTCGGAAGCCGACCTGGCGGGTCTGCCCAAGGAACTCGTCGACTCGGCCGCGATGGAAGCGGAAGCTCGAAAAATGGCAGGAAAGTGGGTGATTTCCAATACCCGCTCCGCCGTCGACCCCTTCCTCACCTATTCGGAGCGTCGGGATTTGCGCGAACGCGCCTGGAAAATGTTCATCAACCGGGGGGATAATGGCGGTAAGACCGATAATAACGCGATCATCACCGAGATTCTCGCCTTGCGGGCCGAGCGAGCCAAGCTCCTTGGCTATGAAACCCACGCCCATTGGCGTTTGGAAGACTCGATGGCCAAAACGCCCGCCCGTGTCCTAGAACTGTTGGAGGCCGTGTGGACACCCGCCGTGGCTCGCGTCAAAGAAGAAGTCCGGGATATGCAGGCCATCGCAAATAAAGAAAAGGCCAAGATCACAATCGAGCCTTGGGACTACCACTATTACGCCGAAAAGGTGCGAAAACAGAAGTACGACTTGGACGAAAGCCAGATAAAACCGTATCTCCAGCTCGACAAGTTGCGAGAGGCCATGTTCTGGGTGGCCGGCGAACTGTTCAATCTGCAATTCGCCCCGATCTCCGGCGTGCCCGTGTTTTCTCCCGAAGTGACCGTATGGAAGGTGACGAACAAGGAAACGGGAAAAGAGGTGGGCCTCTGGTACTTCGACCCCTGGGCGCGATCGGGGAAACGCTCCGGCGCCTGGATGAGTGAATATCGGGCTCAGGAGCGCTTCGATGGCGAGACGTTGCCCATCGTATCGAATAATGCCAATTTCCTGAAAGGTAAGCCGGGCGAACCCGTGCTCATTTCCTGGGATGACGCTTCGACGCTATTTCATGAGTTCGGTCACGCCCTTCATGGCCTATCTTCGAATGTGACCTATCCTTCGTTGGCGGGAACGGAAGTGGTGCGCGACTACGTGGAATTCCCCTCTCAGCTTCTCGAACACTGGCTTTCCACGCCTGAGGTGTTGCAGAAGTATGCGCTGCATTACCAGACGGGCAAACCCATTCCCAAAGAACTCGTGGAGCGAATCGAAAAGGCTTCGACGTTCAAGCAGGGGTTTGCAACGGTAGAATACCTGGCCAGTGCGTTCATCGACATGAAATTGCACCTGGCTGGCGCCCAGCGGATCGACCCGGACGCTTTCGAGCGGGACACGCTCAAGAAGTTGGGAATGCCGCGGGAACTGGTCATGCGCCATCGAACGCCTCAATTCATGCATGTTTTCTCCAGCGACGGCTATTCCGCCGGGTATTATAGCTATATGTGGGCCGACGTGCTGACCGCCGATGGTTATGGGGCGTTTACCGAAGCGGGGGGGCCGTACGACAAAGCGGTGGCGAAACGCCTGCGAGATAACGTCTTTTCCGTGGGCAATACCATCGATCCGGAACAGGGATATCGTCGGTTCCGCGGGCGTGATGCCACCATCGATGCGCTGATGAAAAAACGCGGCTTCCCGGTCCCCAAGGGCAAGGGAAAGTAGCCTATAGCGCTTTTTCTTATCCTGGCCCCCCGATCCACGGCTGAGCCAACCCCTCATTTTTCCCGAGCCTTTCCTTCATCTTCGACTGCTGGAAACAAGTACCTGCCATCATCGTCACGGCACACGCAAAACGGTCACGGTCACGGTCACGGTCACGGCACACGCGAAACGGTCACGGTCATCCCATTCCATTTTGTTCGCCGCAAGGCGCACATAAGTTATGGAAATTACTCGGATTTACTAATTCTGGTGTCAAAGTCGGCAACTACGCTCAACGTATCGTAAGATGCCGACGCATTGAAAACATCTCGGTTTCCTGCAGCCTTTCTACACAGGACACGCCCGACCATCTGCGGAATACCGTTCCAGCCGAGCCGCGAAGCATCCTGGCTGGGCTGGAAATGACGCGTCTGGCGTATAGTCAAATCCGGTACCGTAGGGGCGGGTTTCAAACCCGCCCCCCTGCCTGAGCCCGAAATACGAAAAAGCGCAAGCCTCCTGCGCTTTTCCCATCCCCTGCTTGCATAACGAACCCCCTATTCCCGGTTGATTTCGGGCCCATGGATCTCAATCGATTCCTCCCTCGGCTCGAATGATGCTACACTGCCGCGCCATGATGGTTTCCGCACGCTTGGTTTCCGCTTTTACTCTTGCCGTGCAAGTCCATGGCGATCACGTTCGAAAAGGTACGGGCGTGCCCTATCTCACGCATTTGATGGCCGTCAGCTCCCTGGTGGCCGAGTATGGGGGCGACGAAGACCTCATGATTGCCGCCCTCTTGCACGATACGCTCGAAGACAGGCCGGATCGCATCACACTTCCGCAGATCATAGCCCGCTTCGGCTGGCGCGTCGGCCACGTCGTCCATGGCTGCACCGATTCCCATCAGCTACCCAAACTGCCCTGGGAACAGCGAAAAACCGTCTTCCTCGAACGCCTCCACCGTGAAAGCGCGGACGTCAAACTCGTCGCTGCCGCCGACAAACTCCACAATGCATCGTCGTTGTTGCGCGATGCCCGCATGTTGGGTGACTCCCATTGGGCGCGCTTCAATGCCTCCAAAGAAAGACAATGCTGGTACTTGCGATCGTGCGTGGAGGCGTTGCGGGACGGTTGGTCCAACGAGATCGTGGTCACCCTCAAGCAAACGGTCGAAAATCTGGAGCGCCTATGCGGGATCACGGTGGGATCGACCGGCTGAATTCCTTTGTAAATTCATTAGTCTAGCTGTTTTTTGAACCGAAAGGCGCTGAGGGCAAGGATGAGCACGCCGAAACTCGCCAACGCCACGAGCTGAAAGCCCAATTCCGCAAATCCTGCCCCTTTGAGCAGCACGCTTCGCATCACTTCGATGAAATAGCGAACGGGGTTGGCGTAGGTCAGCCATTGAATCGGTTGCGGCATATTGTCGATGGGGGTCATGAATCCGGATAGCAAGATGGCCGGCAACAAGAACAGAAACCCTCCGAGGATCGCTTGTTGTTGAGAGGAACTCACGGTACTGATGAAAACGCCCATGCCCAAGGTTGATAAGACGTAAAACGCGGCGCCGACGAAAACCACGAGCAGCGAACCTCGAAGAGGAACGTCGAAAAGCCAGGCGCCGATGGCGATCACGCCCGCGACATCGAGCAGCCCCACGGCCGCGAAAGGAAGGCACTTTCCCACGAGCAATATCCAGGGTCGAAGCGGGGTGACCAGAAGCTGTTCCATGGTTCCCATCTCTTTTTCTCGGGCAATTCCCATGGCCGTTACGATGGTGGTCACGATCAGCACCACGGTGGCGGCGAGCCCGGGAACCATATAGGTGGCAGAACGCAGGTTCGGGTTGTAGAGCACCCTGGCGACGGGGGAGATCTGCGCCGTGGAGGCTTGTCGTTGCGCCAGGGCCGACGAGGACGCCAGCGATTGTGTGCTGATTTCCACCGAGCGAAAGAGGGCCATCTGCTGGGCAGCGGCGGAAGCCACTTGGGCGCGATTCGTATCGGTTCCGTCGATGAGCACCTGCACGGCGGCACCCGTACCCCGCGCCAATGCCTGTTCATAGCCACGGGGTATGATCCAAGCGCTGGCTGCCTTCCCATCGGTTACTTGGGCAACCGCCTCTGCTGGCCGTGTCACCGTCGCCACCCGTTGAAACGTGCCTTCCGCGAAGGTGGCCTCCAACAACGCACGGCTTGCGGGCGTGCGGTCTTGGTCGCATACGACGGTGGGGATGTGGTCGACTTCGAGGTCGACGGCGTAGCCCAGCACCACGAGCTGCATGAGAGGCGCGATGAGCAACAGTGTGGCCATCCGCTTGTCCCGAAAGGCTTGGAGAACCTCTTTGCGCATCACGGAATAGAGCATGAGTAGGAGTGTTCGTCCCATGGAATCATGTCCTTTTTTATGCCAATCGACGACGAAAACGGGCTGTGGACACGCCAATCATGACGCTTGCGAAGGCCGCCAAGGCGGCGATATGCGGCCAAAGAACCTCCGCGCCGTTGCCTTTCAGCAGAATACCTCGCAAAATGACGATGAAGTGGGTGGACGGCAGGATCATGGCAATGGCTTGTAGCGCAAGCGGCATGTTTTCCACCGGAGATAGAAAGCCACTGAGCAATAACGTGGGAAGCAGCGATGTGATAATGCCCACTTGGGTGGCGACCTGTTGGTTACGAGTCAATACGCTTATCAGGAGACCTTGTCCCAGCATCCCTGTCAAAAACAAGATGGAACTCGCAAATAGGAGCGCCACCGACCCTCGCAGGGGAACGTCGAAGAGCCAGGCTCCCAAAGCCGTCACGAGAAGAACTTGGATCACCCCCACTGCCAAGTAAGGTAGGAGTTTGCCCACGACCACCTCTACTCTGCGGACTGGCGTGGAAAAGAGCTGCTCCATGCTGCCCCGCTCCCATTCCCGCGCTACCGTCAACGCCGTGAGAAGCACCGCCATGATGGCCAAAATCAACGCGATCAATCCGGGAACCACGAAAAGCGACGACCGCATCCCCGGATTGAAAAGCATCCTAGTTTGCGCCTGCAATGCGAGTCGATGCTGCGGTGTTTTCGAGGCCACCAGCGACATCGTCTGGGCTTGGGTGACCCCCACCACATGACCCAGCGCGATACTCGTCGTGGTGCCATCCGCCCCATCGAGAAGCACCTGCACTTCGGCGGTTTCTTCTCGTTTCAGGCTTCGTTCGAAGCCCTTCGGTATCAATACCCCAACTTTTAGTGTCCCTTTTCGAAAAAGAGACTCGATTTCGCTTACGTCGTTAAGCTGATGGGTCACCACAAAAGCCCCACTCGACACGAGCGACGCGGCATAGCTTCGCGACGAGGGGGTCTGGTCTTGATCGATGAGTCCGATCGAAAGCCGGTCCAGGTCGAAACTCACCGCGTAGCCGAAGAGCAAAAGGAGCAAAATCGGCATACCGAAAGCCAAATACACCACGCGCATGTCGCGAAGAACGTGCAATGTCTCCTTATGGGCCAGCGCAACCACCCGGCGAATCGAAGAACCAATGGCCGAAGCACGAACGAGCGCTTTCATCGCGCACCCCCCACCACCTCGAGAAATACGTCCTCAAGCGTGGGCTCCGTGACCCCGACATCCGCTCGGTCAATCCCCATCGAAACCAGTGCTTCGATGACCTCGGCCACCGATTCCCTCCGCTCGACACGCAGATGCCAGGCAGACCCGAAAGGCTCCACCGAACGTACGCCGGATAGGCTTTGCATCGAAGCGCGCAACGCATCGTAACCTGATTGTACTTCGACCACCGGGTCATGAACGAATTGGGCTTTCAACGCAGCAGGCGTGCCCAGGGCGGCCAACCGACCATCCACCATCAATCCCACACGATCACAATACTCCGCTTCATCCATGTAGTGGGTCGTCACCAAAATCGTGGTCCCTTGTGCGGAAAGGGACCGGACCAGACGCCAGAAGTCCCGTCGAGCGTGCGGATCGACGCCTGCCGTGGGTTCATCCAGAAAAAGGATGCTAGGCTCGTGCAGGATCGAACAAGCAAGGGCCAGGCGCTGTCGAAAACCGGCCGGAAGTTGCGCGGTCTGCACGTTTCTCAACGACTGCAGTGACATGACCGAGAGAAGCTCGTCGGCCCGCTTTCGGAAACGCTTGCCCCCAAGACCGTACATGCCAGCAAAAAACTCTAAATTTTCAATGACTTGCAAGTCATGGTACAGAGAAAACTTCTGTGACATATAGCCAATGACGCGTTTGACCTGCTCGGGTTTTTTTCCCACGTCGATACCGGCCACAAGGGCGGTTCCGGAGGAAGGGGTGAGCAGGCCGCAGAGCATACGAATGGTGGTGGATTTGCCGGCACCGTTGGCGCCTAGATATCCAAAAATTTCGCCTTTTCGAACGTCGAAGTCGACCGCATCGACCGCCACGAAGTTCCCGAATCGTCGTGTAAGTCCGCGTATTTCCATAATATTCATGGGTTTTGCTCGTGGGGTTGGACGGACGTATTTCGAAGCCGGTCGAGGAATACGTCCTCGAAAATGGGAGGAACGGGAACGAGGGTTGCCTCGTGGCGGGCGGCGAGTTGGCGGATATCTTCGAGGCCAGAGGGGGAAACCACCACCCGCAGACTGCCTCCCGAGGGCGATAAAGCGATGACGGCGGGATGGTGGTCGAGGTGTTGTGCGAGAAGGTCGCGGTGGGGACCTTCCACACGAAAGGCGGCCCCTTCGAATCGCTTGAGCATGTCATGGGGCACGCCCTGTTCCAAAATCCGTCCTTGATGCATGAGGGCGACCCGCGAGCAGCGCGAAGCCTCGTCCATATAGGGAGTGGAGATGAGAACTCCCATGCCTTCGCGAACGAAAGAGGCAATCAAGTCCCAGAATTCCCGACGACTTACCGGATCAACGCCGTTGGTCGGCTCGTCGAGAACCAACACCTGTGGTTGATGCAACAAGGCGCAGGCCAGCGCGAGTTTTTTGTACATGCCTCCCGACAGGGCATCGGCTCGTCGGTCGTGGAATCGCTCCAATCGGGTCAACTGGAGCAGTTTTTTTCGACGTTCCGAATACTCGGCCTGGCGCAGACCGAACATCGACGCGAAAAACGCGAGGTTTTCACCCACGGTCAGGTCCCCGTACAGGCTATATTGCTGGGGCATATAACCGATGGAAGCCCGCACTTCGGCGGATTCGGCGGTGGCGGGATGGCCGAGCAAACGCGCCTGGCCTCGGTCCGGGTCCAAAAGTCCCACAAGAATGCGGATTAACGTCGTTTTTCCCGCCGCATCCGGCCCCAGCAGGCCAAAGACTTCTCCTTTTTGGACTTGCAGCCCGGCTCCCTGCACGGCCCAGGTCTGTCCGAAGCGACGCCAAATATCGACGGCTTCAAGCAGTTTCGTGGCTTCGGCCCTTGGGGTTATGGTGTTCATCGCCCTGTTCCCACGATGGAGACATCGACGGGCATGCCGGGGCGCAGCCGTTGGTCGGCGTTGGGAATGGATACTTCGACGGCATACACGAGGCGGTCGCGATCTTCCCGGGTTTGCACGTTGCGTGGGGTGAATTCGGCTTGTACGGCGACCGACAGGATGGTTCCTTCGAAGCGTTGGCCGGGCCAGGCGTCGGCAACGACTTCGACGCTGCCGCCGGCGACGGCGGTCCCCAATTCCGCATTGGGTAAGTAAAACGTGACCTTGGCGTGGGTCAGGTCGACGAGGCTGAGGATGCGAGAGCCGGGCAAAACGAGTTCTCCGGGCTCGTAGTTGCGATGAAGTACGACTCCGTCGATGGGGCTTTTGAGGATGCATTCGTCGAGCATCGTGGAGGCTCGTCGAAGGGTCGCTTCGGCGGCGGCGACGGCATATTCGGCCGAGGTGATTTGCACGGCTGCGGCTTGTTGCGAGCGATAGGCGGCATCGGCGCGGGCGCCTGCGGCGGCGGTATTGGCTTCGAGCGCCAACTGTTGCTGCTGAACGCTTGCGACCCGTGTTTCGGTGGTATCGAAGGCGGAATCGGAGATAGCGCCTTGCGTGTGCAAGGAAGCGAGCCGAAACGCCTCTTTTTCGGCATGGTTGCGTTCGGCTTGCAGGGCTTTGACCTGGGCGGCCGAGGCTCGCGCCGTTTGCCATGCCGCTTGCGTATTGCCCCGCGCGACCCGCTCCGAAGCTTCGGCGGCTTGCACTCCCGCGCGGGCCATGGCCAATCGCGCCTTAGCCTCATCCACGCTTGCCAAAGGCTCCTCACAGTCGAACTCGACAAGGGGCTGTCCCTTTTGAACAGGCTGGCCCTCGCGCACGTGGATGGTGCGGATTCGTGATGAAAGACGGGTGCCCAGGTCAATCTGCGTGGCTTCAATCACACCCGAGCCGCCCGACGGAGCCTGCCGATACGCTTGTTGTTGATGAATACGGTAGCCGAGCGCAACCGACAGCGTCACCACCAGGATTGTCAGAATAGCGAACACCTTTTTCATGGTGAAGGCGTAGGATGCACAGGCCATGCCGGAGCAGAAAAAGCAGTGATTGGGCGCAATACAGGGCACCAGGTGTTCATGAGCCCGACAATCTGTCGGAATGGGAGTCACCTCGGGGAAAAAAGGATGGGGTCGTAGAATTAAATAATAAAATCAACCAGTTAATCGCATGACATCCCTTGTGGTTTTCGATAGCCCATCATGACTTCGAAGGGTCGTCGGGCGAGAATACAAGATCATCTTCGAACATCAGGGGCACTTTGGGGGGTGCTGGAATCGGCGGTTCGGACAACGATGCGGGAAGGGAGTCGGGGTACATCGAGGCTCGAATGCCTGGCAGAATGGATGGTGTTCTTCCTTCTTTGGCGCGCCGTGGGTCGGCCACGAGCCGGAGGCAGTCTTTGACGATGGCTTTGAGGGTATCGCTGACTCCCATGCCGGTTTTGGCGCAGGCTTCGAATTCCTTGACTTCGTTGGGGACTTTTAGGGCGACGGATAGGTCTTCGACAGGGATGATGTTGGGAAGGTCCCTTTTGTTGTATTGAACCACCAGGGGCATACGGTCCGGGTCATCGCCTTGCAGACGCAGGTTGGTCTCGAGGTTGCGGATGCTTTCGATATTGGCATTCAGCGCTTCTATCTGGCTATCCACGACGAAGACGATGCCATCGACGTTACGCAGGACGAGTCTTCGGGTGGAATCCAGGGCGATCTGGCCTGGGACGGTGCATAAGTGCAGGCGAATTTGGTATTCGCGAAAGAGTCCAAGTTCGACGGGCAGCAGGTCGAAAAAGTAGGTACGGTCGGATTCGGTGGTAAACGAGAGGAGTTTTCCGCGAAGATCGGGGCGGCTGGCGGCGTGCAGGTACTTCAGGTTGGTGGTTTTGCCTCCCAGACCAGGCCCGTAATACACGATCTTGAGTTGGATTTCTTTGGTGGCGTGGTGGATGACGGGCATGGGGGCTGTTGCGAGTGATGAGTTCTACGTATAGACTACCACGGAATAGGGGGACTGCTCCAGCAGCGGGTTGGCGGCGATCTGAATGGTTGAAAGCCTCATCGGCGGTTTTGTTCCATGGGGACCTTTGGCTTGACGGATCGGGTTTTTCGTCATCCAGCTCTGAATTCGAAGGTTGAGCCGCCGGAGGATAGCGTTATCGGTCGATAACAGGTTAGAATAATTGTGGCCGTGAGACAACGCTGGTTACAACGTCGGACCGTGGGCAAGGCCTCCATACGTGTGGGGGTGATCTTATTCACCGTAAGCGTTGGGATGACCATGGTGGCATGCGAATCGTCGCCGGGGGTCGTGGAAAGCGACGAAAAAGAAGAAAGAGCGCGTCTTGTGCAGTGTTGTCAGGCCTTGGCCCATGAAGCGTGGAATTCGGACCCTCCGAATTCGAATGTCCTGCACGCCGCGCGCGATTGTGAGGCGCTGGCGCGACAAGGACATTTCGAGCAAGCCAGGACGAAGCTTCGCGCGGCCGGGCACGCGACCGCTTGCGAAGGTTGTCCCCCCAACGGTTGTCGACCTTGATCGCTGTGGCTTTCGGTGCGATATGCTATGAGCCGTCGTGGAGAAGAGCATGAAACCCGCGTTTCGGTTCGTTCCGATAGCTTCGTCGTTGCATGATACCCGTGCGATCACCGCGCTTCAGGCCGAGTTTTCGCCCGCTCTCGAACGGATGGGAGGAGCGTGCTGGGAAGACCCTTCGGACCCTTGGACTCCCGTGATCTGGTTCGTATTGACAGGGGGGACCGAGCAGCGCTTGCTCGATGCCATGGCAGACCATGAGCGTCGCGTGGGTCCTGGCCCCGTGATGCTTCTTGCCCATGGGGGTCAGAACTCCTTGCCGGCTGCCCTCGAAACGCTTGCGCGGTTGCAGCAGGAAGGCCGAAAAGGAAGGGTACTATTCGTTTCTTCCCCTTCCGACGCCGAAGGGTTCGAACGGCTAGCACAAGGAATTCACGATCTTGAGGCATGGCGAAAGATGCGACAAAGCCGACTTGGCGTCATCGGTCGTCCATCCGATTGGTTGGTAGCCAGCACGGTCGATCCCCAGGTCGTTCGTGCTGGCTGGGGCCCGACCTGGGTACCTATCGAAATGCAGCAGTTTTTCGCGGTATTCGACGAAGCGCGGCGTCGGCCTCCGACGCCCTCCGAGCCGTATCCCCTTGGTGTTTCGCAAGGGGAGGTGAGCCACGAAGCGGTGCGAAATGCTGGCAGGGTGGCCTTGGCCCTCGAAACCGTTATCAAAACCCATCGGCTCGATGCGATCACCATGCGCTGTTTCGATCTGGTCATGGAACGAAAAACAACGGCTTGCCATGCGCTTTCCCGTCTCAACGATGCGGGTATCACGGCGGGCTGTGAAGGGGATGTGGCAAGCGTGGTCGGGATGATGTGGGTTCGAGCGTTGCTCGATGAGCCTTCATGGATGGCCAATCCCGCCGCGATTGATGAGTATTCGAGCCATGTGGTGCTTGCCCATTGCACGGTGCCTCGTTCGATGGTGGGAGACTGCACGCTTCGTGTGCATTTCGAGTCCGGGATTGGCGTAGCGTTGGCGGGACGGTTTGCCAGAGGCCCCGTGACGCTGTTGCGTGTGGGAGGACGCCAGCTCGACAAAGCCTGGTTCGAGGAAGGCGAGTTGGTGGCAACGAGCACGGAGGAAGGGCTTTGTAGAACGCAAGCGAAAGTGGTGTTGCGCGAGGGAGCCGCGACGGAGTTGTTGCTTCGCCCTTTGGGCAATCATCTATTGTTGGTGCGAGGGCATCATGGGGCTCGGCTCCGGTCGTGGTGGGAGCAATTTGGGCCGGGGTAGGTGGGGCTTCGGCCCTGGCTCGTAGATGGGACCAAAGCCCGTGCTCAAAGGGATAAGTGTGCGTTGTGGGAGCATAACATATTGATTTTATGAATATTTTTATTCCTTCCCGCTGGGCCTGCCTCAGCTTCCGGTCAAAGCGCTGGATCATGCCATTGTCGCCAGGCGGCCAAAGCAGCCGCATAATCCTCAGGCGTATTGATGTTGATGGCCGACTGCCGGTCGATCATGGGATGTAGCGCGCGAATCTCCTGGGCAAGGTCGAGCACGCGGCGATTTCCCCGCGCCAGCAAAGCTCGGGCAGGTTCCAAGGCGCTGCGTTTGTAGACCGCCAGCAGCGGTTCGTACAGCCCTTCGGAGGATTGGGGAATCACCGCATCGCAATGCTGCTGTGCCGCCATCGATACCAGGCTATGCACGAGGTCGAGGCGAACGAAGGGCATATCGCATCCCATCACGAAGTTCAGTTCCCGACTGGATTTCGCTAGACACGATATGATGGCCCCAAGCGGTCCCGCATCCTTTGGCTCGTCCGCAACGATCTCGACCCCCAGAAATGCGTACGGCTGTGGCGTATTGGCGCTTAGGAGCACCTCGGCGAACGCTTGACGCAGCATGTCCACCAAACGGGCGATGAGAGGCTTGCCGTCGAAATCGAGAAAAGCCTTGTTTATGCCCATTCGTTTGCTGCGTCCTCCCGCGAGAACGATGGCAGTTGCATCATGCATCGAGCGCATTCCGGCTGGGCCCAAGGGCAGTAAGTTCATGTATTTCAAGTGTTTTCATGGGATCGGAGCATGCGATTCCCTCGATGGGAATCATCGCGGCTAGAGTTGGGGGAGGGAAGCGGCGTTGCCTCGGTGTCGAAACCACCTGGGAAGTATAGCGATGAGGGTTGAAAAAGTGGAGAAAGCCAATGGTCTTCGCCTGTTGCCTTGGGGCGGACGAGGTCACGCAAAGAAGAAGCCATGGATCGATGTCATGTCATCAAATATTCGTGGACAGCACTCTGGGTTTCGTGCTCCAAGG
>Ga0116144_10000385_pt1 | contig 59306 bp, 48 predicted proteins | sample AD_UKC035_MetaG_FD_89746 | JGI IMG/M metagenome (GOLD analysis project Ga0116144, IMG submission 89746) | Active sludge microbial communities of municipal wastewater-treating anaerobic digesters from USA - AD_UKC035_MetaG | ecosystem: Engineered > Bioreactor > Anaerobic > Digestate | place: USA...
CTATGACCGGAATAGCCTACCCAGGATCGTCTGCCAATGAGTACAAAAACTATGTTTCTGATGAGGCCTAATGGTTTTCGAACGATCAGCAATAATAGTGGCAGCAAAATGATGAAGCCCAGGGAAAGCAATATATCCAACAATCGCTTATTCCGTTTATTGACCGGCCTGTGAATACTATTAATATCGATCACATACAGCTCTCCCGGATTATCTACAGAGCTGGATCCGATAATGAAAAGACTCTCCGGTGGTGCAATCTTATAGTCAACATGACGTGAAGCCGTCATTGACATTGAGTTCATGATTTGATTTGAACTTACATCTTTTCCACAAAAAATTATTTCATCAATCGAATAGACCTCTATGATGTCACTAAGATTTGTAGCGGCACCTAAGAAATACTTTGAAAAATCAACCGCAAGACGTTCATTTGAACTTGTCGATACTTGCTCCGGTTTCACAAAACCAATGAAGTTATGTGAAGTATCTGAAATCTTCAATAGGGACAATACCCTGGAACCTTCTTCTTCATTTCCGACGATCAATAGCCTCTTTTTCGTCTCACCCGCCAAAGTAAAATATTTCCCGAAGATCATTCCTGCAAGTACACGAAAAGAAACAGCGGCTACACTTGCCCAGATAGCTCCAAGAAGAATGAGTACTCTGGAAAAACGGTAAGCTTCAGGTAGCAAAGCATAGATCACCAATATGATCAGCGTACCGCTAAATATTCCCCGCACAACTTTTCTCAGCTGAACCGGAGGATCATACGCACCACTGAAAAACATCGAAACTATCCAAAGTAAAATATATGCGGGTACTGTAATCAACATATATTCTGACGGATAATGAATATCCATTTTGCCAGCCCAGTATTCTTTGATAAAGTAAAAGCCGGCATACATGATGATAAAATCAACGGTTGGCAGTAACATTTTTTTCATGAACTGCACCACGATGGCCAGACCTGCTCTCAGGTAAATGGCTATTTTGATTAAGATGGCAAATGTTGAAGCATGACCGGGACTAAAATGCTTTTTGGCAAAAATGATCATTGCATTATAAAACACAAAAACATAATTCACGCTACTCTTCTTCGTGGACTCGCCTTTGTAATGTATAATCCTCGTCCCAGGAAAGTAGTAGTTCTTATAGCCTGCCTTTGTAATTCTGTATGATAGGTCTATGTCTTCTCCATACATGAAAAATTCTTCGTCGAGAAGTCCGGTTTTGTCAAGAACTGACCTCCTTAATAGCATAAATGCACCGGCCAGCACGTCGACTTCAGCAACTTCATGTTCATCGAGATATCCAAGATGATAACGCCCAAAAACTTTTGATCCGGGAAAAAGTGATGATAATCCGGACATTTTGTAAAATGCCACCAATGGAGTTGGAAGCCCTCTTTTCGACTCCGGTAAAAATTTTCCCCGACCATCTATCATTCGAACTCCAAGTCCTCCTGCATCAGGATGCTCATCCATAAACTGTAGAATCTTTCGGAAAGTGTCCTCTTCAACTACAGTATCCGGGTTTAACAGAAGTACAAACTCGCCAGAAGATTCATGAATAGCCTGGTTGTTGGCTTTCGAAAATCCTGTATTAATTGTGTTTGCAATGAGCTTAACATCAGGAAATTTTTGCCTGACCATCTCATTCGATCCATCGACTGAATTATTATCCACCACGAACACTTCAGCGGCCAGCCCTTTGCAGGCCTTTTGAACTGAATGCAGACATTGTTCAAGAAAATACTTGACATTGTAATTCACTATGATGATGGAAAGCTTCAATCTACAAATGATTTAGTAAGTGCATTAATTATTGGATCTGCTATATCTCAAAATGAAAAAACTGACCTAACGTGAAACTGAAATATCATATGGCACTCTGTTCAGTATCGATCGTCCAAGAGTCACTTCATCTGCATATTCCAGCTCATCACCGACAGAAACTCCTCTTGCAATCGTAGAAAATCGTAGTTCGGGTTGCTCAAGCTGCTGTATCTTTTTGAATATATAAAATGAGGTTGTATCTCCTTCCATAGTCGCACTCAAAGCAAGAATGATTTCTGCTGATACAGATGTCTTTAGTCTTTCCAGGAGTGAATCGATGGTAAGGTCGTTCGGACCGACACCTTCCATTGGGGAAATAATACCACCAAGTACGTGATACATTCCATTATATTGTTGTGTATTTTCAATAGCAATCACATCACGAATATCTTCTACAACACAAATTAAAGAAGCATCGCGCCTGCTATTCGAACATATCTCACAGATTTCCTTTTCACTTATATTGTGGCATCGCTTGCAATAAACAATCTCATCCTTTAGACGAAGGAGAAGGCTTCCTAATCGTTTCGAATCTTCCGAAGGTGCCTTCAGCATATGTAATGCGAGCCTCAAGGCAGAGCGTTTGCCAATGCCCGGAAGCCTTGACAAAGCTCCAATTGTTTCTTCTAATATTCTCGACGGAAAACTACTCAATTTATTATGTTGATAAATCGGAGACAACGGTGTCACCAATAGCCTGCGAAATTACTTACTTCGGAGCGTATACACAAGCCCTCTATTATGTCCCCAGCTCTGATTCTGGCCTGTGTGGCCGCTTACTCCATATTACTTTTCGTCGTCGTCTGGTACACTAGCAGGAATGCCGACAATGAGTCATTTTTCATTGGAAATAAGTCATCCAAATGGTATATCGTTGCCTATGGAATGATCGGTGCTTCTTTGTCAGGGGTAACTTTCATGTCAGTTCCGGGCTGGGTGGGAAGCACTCAATTTTCATACATGATGGTCGTATTTGGGTATCTGTTCGGGTATGCCATCATAGCCATGATCCTTTTGCCATTATACTATCGAATGAACCTGACATCCATTTACACTTATTTGGAAGAAAGGTTTGGTAAGAGCAGTTATAAGACCGGTGCCTTTTACTTCATATTGTCAAGGACAATCGGTGCAGCTTTCAGGCTTTATATTGTTGTCAACGTATTACAGACATTTGTATTGGATGCATGGGGAGTTCCCTTTTGGATCACAGTTGCAATTTTTATATTTCTGATCCTTCTATACACTTATAAAGGAGGAGTAAAAACTATTGTGTGGACAGACACTCTTCAAACGAGTTTCATGCTTTTAGCAGTATTGTTATCGGTAATATTCATAGCCAGGGAGCTTGACTTTTCTTTGTCTAATATACTTACTGAAGTCTTTGATGGAAAATATTCAAGATTGGTGAACACACAGTGGCAGGAAAGATCATTTTGGCTGAAGCAATTTTTTGGAGGAATGTTCATTGCCATAGCAATGACAGGCTTAGATCAGGAGATGATGCAAAAAAATATCAGTGTTCGCAATGTAAAAGATTCACAAAAGAACATGTTAAGTTTTAGCATCGTCCTGGTTTTTATAAATTTTGTTTTCCTTGCTCTCGGTGTTCTACTATATATTTTTGCAGAGAGTAAAGGAATATCGTTCCATGGCAGGACATCTGACGATTTGTTCCCGGAAATTGCATTAAACCATCTCGGCAGTGTCTCTGCGATCTTTTTTATCATTGGCTTAATATCTGCAGCATATCCCAGCGCTGACGGTGCACTTACAGCTCTTACATCGTCATTTTGTATAGATTTCCTAAACATTAAGAAACGTGAACTTTCGGAGAGCAGACAAAGGAAGATAAGATATACTGTTCATATCTCATTTGCAATCGTATTACTTGCCGTCATAGTTTTATTTCGCGTCATTAACGATGATGCTGTAATTAATAAACTTTTTACGGTAGCAGGCTATACATATGGTCCGTTATTGGGACTTTATGCATTCGGACTCTTTTCAAAAGCCCGGGTCAGAGATAAATGGGTACCTATTATTTGTTTGCTGTCTCCACTTATCTGTTATTACCTGAATGACCACTCTGAAGCATGGATGAATGGCTACAAATTTGGCTTTGAACTGCTAATTTTAAATGGTTTAGTTACTTATTTAGGTCTATTCCTTATCAGTAAGAAAAAAAAGCTTGCTGAGGGCAGTTTACAGAATATGTGACCGGTATTAAGGTATTTGTTGAAAAAAATGTTCATTTTTTCATTATAATAATGAATACTGGCATGGCTTTGGCTTAATTTTGTGCTATGCTAGGAAAAATATCAGTTACCGGAATCATCAGTTTAATTATTTGTTTGTTTGCAGCTAATCAAACCTCTGCAAATACAATTTTGGATTCAATAGGTGTTGAAACTGTTGAAGGATCAAAATTTATCAAACACCGTGTTGAGTCAGGTGAAGGGTGGTATTCTATTGCCAGAAAATATGGTATCAGTTATGCTGAACTAAGAATGGCTAACAAAAAGGAGGGAGATAAATTGGTGATTGGACAGATTCTACTCATTCCTGCTAAAGCCAAACTCAATGATCCACGTTTTCAAAAAAACTATATCGATAAAAAAACCATAGAGCCTTCAACGGCTAAATCCATTCCACTGGAATCAAAGACTCAGCCAACAGGAAAAACTAAAACTCATAAAATTATTGCCGGTGAAACTTTATTTGGAATATCTAGGATTTACTCAGTATCGGTAGATGAAATAAAAAAGTGGAATGATTTGAAAGACAATACTATTGAAGTAGGGCAAGAGCTGATCGTTGGTACAGATAATTCACTAAGCAAAAAGCAAGATATTCCGGCCGATATTAAAGAGGTCGGAGGAAATAAAAAGGATAAGATAGCTGTAAGTCCGAACATCGAGTCAATGCCAAAGAACACTGAAAAGAAATCCGAAGAGATCGAATCTGCACCTCCCGGAGAAAATACGGTTATCGTTAAAACAATTTCTCCTGAATCTGTGGACAAGGAAAGTAAAAAGAATGATAAAAAATATTCCTTTGCTAATGGAAGACAAGAGGTGAATGAACAAGGTGTTGCTTCATGGATTGAAGATGAGGACATAAATCCCAATAAGTACTATGCTTTACATCGGACCGCGCCAATAGGTACTATTATTAAAGTCACCAATAAAATGAATAACAATACTGTTTTTGTTAAGGTAGTCGGTGTACTGCAGGAAACTGGTGACAACGAAGGTCTGCTTATAAAAATATCAAAGGCTAGTGCAGAACGATTAAATGTTCTGGATAAAAAATTCCAGGCAGATCTGGTTTATGGATTATCATCGAAATAATTCTCTTCCCTGCTGTACTTTTCAAACTTTTCCTTCACTACACCTAACATTTCGGCAGCAACATGCGCATTACTTGCGATGATCTCCTCACCAAAAATATAATCAGAGCCGCCTTTGAAGTCGCTAACCTGACCTCCGGCTTCCAAAACGAGAATGGCTCCACCTGCAACATCCCAGGGATTTAAACCGTACTCATAAAAAGATTCGAATCTTCCGCATGCCACATAAGCAAGGTCAGCTGCTGCAGATCCAAGGCGTCGCAAACCATGAGTAAATCTCATGCAATGATCAAATACTTCCATATATGGCTTCATTCGATCATAATTATGGTAAGGGAATCCGGTTGCAAGAAGTGAATCGCTAAGTTTATTTACGGACGACACGTTGATCTTTTCTCCGTTGAGATATGCACCACCCTTATCCCATGCATAAAAACATTCATCACGGGTGAGTTCGTGCACAAGTCCCAACACTAATTTATCGGATGCAAGCAGGGCAATACTTATGCAATAACACGGCACACCGTGTATAAAATTTGTAGTCCCATCAAGAGGATCAATAATCCATGTAAATTGCTCGCGTTGTTCTGCTCTGGTCTTTTCTTCAGTGATAAATCCGGAGCCCGGTAGTATAGACGAAAGTCCTTGCACAAGCAGCCTTTCAGCTTCTTTATCTACATAAGAAACAAGATCATTGTGTCCTTTTTTCTCAATGTCTTTTTCAGAGAATCTGTCTCTTTCACCATTAATAAAAACGGCTACACTTTTACTGAGGAGGCTTACCTCCAGACAAAGTTTCTTCAGGTCAACAGATAAAGTCTCAACCATCAGATTGATTGTTTTTTTCTAATTGAGACTGCTTCAAACCTCTTTTATTCAGATATATGATTCCGATTATCCCTGTAATAATGAGAAGAGTTGAGATCAGCTGGGCTTGCGTAAAAGAAAAGCTCCCAACATGATACTTTGAATTAACTCTTATACTTTCAATAAGAAATCTTTCAACCCCATTCATTACAAGGTATAAGAAGAAAATGACACCCGGAACTGAGATCCGTTTTCGAATAGACCAAAGCACAAAAAATAGCAATATACATACGACACTTTCATATAGGGGAGTAGGGAAAACGGCTTCTGCAAGTTCATAGCAATATCGTCCTTCGCAACCAGGGATCGGTAAGCCTTCGCCAATAACATTATGAGGATATTTGAACTTCCAGACCCATTCCGGCAAGAAACTCATCCAATCCGGCATAGGTGAATTGTTCACGATTCCCCAGTCTCCATCACCTGAAAGCTGACAGCCTATTCGGCCTGTTCCATAACCAAGCATTAATGCAGGTGCTGCCGTATCGCACATGATCAAAGGAGAAATACCAACAGACCTTGCATACCAAATTGTAGTGAATGTTCCAACGATCAGACCACCATACATGGTGAGCCCGCTTCCACTGAAAAACATTCCTGCAGGGTCTTGCAAGAAATCACCCCAGTATTCCAGGATGTGAAATATTTTCGCTCCAAATAATCCACCTAAAGCAGCAGCCATAGTCAGCTCAGGTACTGTCTGATATGGCCTAACAACTTCTTCTTGCATTTTCGGATTTTCAAGCTTCGCTTTATTCTTTTCTCTATACTTTAAGAATGCAAACAAAGCAGCGACAGCCAAACCCGCTACCATATTTCCCTTCGTTGATAAAATCACAGAAGGTGGGTCAGAAAAAAATTCTGAACTGTTTAAAAAAACATATACTCCCTTGTAACCGAGAAAAAATCCAAACAATCCATTCCAGAAAAGTTCGCCAAATGAAGCAGGTTTACCTATAAGCGTCTTGCGAATATGTGGCGAAACCAATCCCAACTTCTCTTTGCGCTTGAGTTCTAATTTCATTATCCATGCCGAGAGTAGAAAACTAAGTGCTACCATCGTTCCGAACATTGGTGGGAACGAAACACTAAAATTAGTTCCGAAGAGGTCGTTCAATAAATCAGAAAATCCGGGATACATTTAAAAAATCTTTGGGTGGCTGATACTTATAAGAATAAATGAAAGGCTCGCAGTTGATCTGCGCAGATTCTACCAATTAGTTTTCAATTAATACACGCATATCCTTCTCAAGAATGGCTTCGACACTAAGGTCGTCACAAATATCATGTAAACTCACGTTTAATAGTTGATTGATTAAAGTTTTATCGTATGCCACATTAACCTTCACATAATTGTCGGTGAAGCCATGCATTCTACCATTCTTTTGATCTGCTTCGAACAGCACTGTAGATGATTTACCTTTTTGAGTCGAGTAGAAATGACGTAGTTTTTTTTCGGAGAGAATCCTTAGCATTTTATTGCGTTGCTTCCTTATATGAACCGGTACAATCCCTTTCATGCTGAATGCTTCTGTATTCTCTCTTTCAGAATAGGTGAACACATGCAAATAGGATATATTTAATTCATTGAGATAATTGTAGGTCTCCAGAAAATCCTCCTCAGTTTCACCGGGAAATCCAACAATTACATCAACACCTATACATGCATCAGGGATCATATTCCTAATTGTGTTGATTCTTTCCGAATATAACTCCCTTCGATATCGTCTCCGCATCAGTGCAAGGATCTTATTGGAACCTGATTGCAAGGGAATATGAAAATGTGCAGCAAATCTTCTTGATTCGGATACAAACCGGATAATCTCGTCATTAAGTAAATTGGGTTCAATAGATGATATTCTGAATCTTTCAATGCCTGCAATTTCATCGAGTCTTTTGATGAGATCCAAAAAATTATATCGCCGGTTTACTTTGTGTGATTCATGCTCAGTACCAAAGTCCCCGATATTCACTCCTGTCAGAACTATTTCTTTTATGCCTTTGGAGGCTATTTTTTCTGCATTGCTAAGTACGTTCTCAATAGAATCACTTCGACTTTTACCTCTTGCCAATGGAATAGTGCAATAAGTGCATGTATAATCACATCCATCCTGAACCTTCAAAAAAGCTCTCGTTCTGTCACCGAGAGAATATGAACTCACAAAAAAATCTGCATCGTCCACAGAACAAGAGTGTATCTCAGCATTACTATTCTTGCGGAATCCATTCAAATAGTCTTGAATTTTAAACTTCTCTGTCGCCCCAAGCACCAGATCAACGCCTTCCATCAAAGCAATTTCTTCCGGTTTCAACTGAGCATAGCAACCGATAACTGCAACAAAAGATTCAGGATTATATTGAAGTGCTTTTCTAACAATGGCTCTGCACTCTTTGTTGGCATTCTCGGTTACAGAACATGTATTTATTACTACGACATCAGCACCATCTTCAAGGTCTATTTTTTCGAACCCGGCTTCCTTTAAAGTCCTTCCAATAGTAGAACTTTCTGCAAAATTTAATTTGCAACCAAGTGTATGAAAAGAAACCGTGGGTTGGATTTGCATGCGAGGTCGCAAAGTTAAGAAATGAAGGCAATTAGGCAATTTGAATTTGCCTGTTTGCTATTACACAGGAGAATCTAGCTACCGTCTATTTAACTGATTATGAGATTTATATATTTGATTAAGGGAATACTTTCGTATCAGGCTTCATAATATTCTGCAATATTGGTTTGTTAGTGATTTTCTAAGGTTAATAATTTATCCTGACTGATGAGGGATCAATGATTCGAGAATATAGCTTTGCAGGATGCGCAAATGCAAAATCATCTTAATACTTATAACGACGATTCTCATATCCTGCAGTGAGGAGAAAACCAACAGTGAAAAAACTGTATTCAGGTATAATGAAGCGGCCGGAATATCTTCCCTTGATCCTGCTTTTTCGAAAGATCAGGCAAGTATATGGCCATGCACTCAACTGTTCAACGGACTGGTCCAGCTCGATAAAGATTTAAAAGTCGTACCATGTATCGCCAGGCAATGGGAAATTTCTGAAGATGGTAGAGTTTTTACCTTTCATCTACGAACGGACGTGTTTTTTCACGAGAATATACTGCTGAACCCGAATACTAAATCGTCCGAACCGGCGACACGAAATGTTACCGCTGAAGATTTCTTGTTCAGTCTGGGGAGACTCGTTGACCCTTCGGTTGCCAGTCCCGGAGCCTGGGTTCTCAATGCAGTAGAAAAAGATAGTTTAGGGAAAATGATTGGCATAACCGTAATCAACGATTCAACACTGAATATTCGTTTGTCAGATCCATTTCCCGCCTTTCTTTCTTTGCTTTCGATGCCATATTGTTCCGTTGTCCCAAAAGAAGTTGTCATTCACCATGGACCTGATTTCAGGAAACATCCATGTGGAACCGGTCCATTTAAATTTTCAATTTGGAAAGAAGGTGTCAGTTTGGTGTTCTTGAGAAATGAAAATTATTTTGAATACGATGGTGAACATCGTTTGCCGTTCCTTGATGCGATACAGATATCCTTTATCAATGATAAACAAAGTGCCTTTATCGAATTTTTAAAGGGCAACCTGGATTTCATTTCCGGCCTGGATGCCAGCTACAAGGACGAACTGCTCACAAGAGATGGAAAACTTCAGGAGCGCCACAAAAATAATTTCCGGCTGGAGACCTTGCCTTATCTGAATACAGAATATCTAGGAATCTTAATGAAAGATCAAAGCAAAAATTCTGAACAACATGCATTGCAAAATAAAAAAGTAAGGCAAGCCTTAAGCTTAAGCTTTGATAAAACGAAAATGATAACCTTTCTTAGAAACAACATGGGTACTCCCGGTATATATGGATTCGTCCCTCCGGGGATGCCATTTTTTGATTCTCTGTCTGTAGTAGGATATCATTATGATAAGGCTAAAGCTCTGTCCTTGTTAAATGAAGCAGGTTATCCTAATGGGAAGGGGCTTCCGGAAATAGTACTGAGTACTACATCAACATATCTTGATATATGTGAATTTATTAAAAGCGAATGGGAATCTATAGGATTCAAAATAAAAATTGATGTAAATCAGGCAGCCGTTCACAGGAAAATGGTCGCAGAGCAAAAGTTGGAATTCTTCAGGGGATCATGGATTGCAGACTATCCTGACGCCGAAAATTATTTAAGCCTTTTCTATTCTAAAAATCTTGCTCCTTCCGGCCCCAACTACACCCATTTCAAGAATGAAGAATATGATAAGTTATACGAACAAAGCTCTCTCGAAACGGATGATTCCTTAAGATCATTGCTATACATCAAAATGGATCAGATGATTATCGATGAAGCTGTTACAATTGTTTTGTACTATGATAAAGTACTCAGACTAACACAAAATAATATCAGCGGACTCGAAAATAATGCAATGAATTTAATGGTGTTAAAAAATGTTGTCAAGAAAAAAAACTAATCGGGCAATTTAACCATGCAACTAATAGCATAATGATCTGACAGATCTTCCTTATGAGTTTTGTAATTAAAGGTTTGTAATTTTTCACTATGAAAAATATAATCTATTCTAAAACTTGGGAATGGACCGGCATAAGTTGTTCCAAAACCCCGACCACTTTCTTTGAATGCATCTTTGAGATCTTTACCTAAAATGCTATATGCAAACGATGAAGGGGTGTCATTAAAGTCGCCACATAAGAGCACAGGATAAGGGCTCGCTTGTATAGTATCATGCAGAACATTGACCTGATCTGCTCTCTTTACATACGCTCTCTTCAGACGTCTGAGTATTTTCAATCCACCATCAAGTTCATCCTGCTGCACTTCATCATTGCCAAGATTTTCAATGAACTTATAGTCTTCCCATTTAAATCGTACACTCTCGAGATGAGTATTAAAGACTCTTATGGTGTCATTACCTTTAACAATATCAGTATAGATAAAAATATTTCCACCTTGCTCCTGAAAGTGAACGGATCTCTTCCTAATTATTGGGAATTTACTATAAGTAGCAATACCCCAATGATCTGTATTTCTTAGAGTGAGTGTGTATTCAATATGCGAATAGGCAGATAGAAGTTCTCGTAATTTAATATCATTCCGTAAATCACTTCCCTTTTTGTCAGAAGAATAAAACTCCTGAAAACAGATCACATCGGGAGATTCTTTGGCTAAAAAATCGAAGATCATATTCTTGGTTTCGGTATTGTGAAACCAATTGTACAGGTTGAATAATCTTACATTGAACGACATTACCTTAAAACTATTTTCAGCCATGACAGAATCGGCTTTGATCTCAGAACCTAAATTCAAGCGAAACATGCCCGGAATACGCGTGAAACTTATTACAATTAGAAACAAAACCACAAATGCACGCTTTCTTCGCATAATTATCCAATAAAAAAAGAAAAAAATATTGCATAGAAACAAGGGTCCAAATGCAAGTCCAAAAAGCGCAAGCCACCAAATTGTAGATGGGCTGATATAAGCTGCAAGGAGCGAAAATATAAGTCCTGACATTGCCAGGATATTGCAGATCCAAATGAACTTGTTGATCCAGGAAGTTTTAGGTCCTTTTGTCATATACCCGAATGCTGATCTGCAGTGCTATTTATTGATTGTCCTTACTTGCCTTGAATAGGTAGTCCTTTTCTTCCTGGCTTAAACTGCCATAACCGGATTTGGAAATTTTATCCAGAATATGATCCAATCGTTCTTCTCTTGACTTCTTCTTCATATTAAATTCCTCATCACTTACACTTTTACCGTAATGAACTGTCATCCTTGGCTTTTGAGTTTTGTTAAAATAATCAAGAAGGCGAGTGAACCAGGCTGCAATATCCTTTCCCGAGCGGAGCTTTCTAACATAAACAAAGCCATACAAAGCACCACCCAAATGGGCAAGATGTCCGCCGGCATTCGAGCCACCTATACTTATCAGATCTGATATGACTATGATAAGTGCCAGCCATTTTAATTTCACCTCTCCGATGAGCAATAACCTTATTGGAAAATCAGGTAATAGCGTTGCTGAAGCAATCGTAATAGCCAATACACTTGCAGAAGCTCCTAATGCAAAAGAGTTCTCCAGGTTATTTGTAAACAGGGGAAAAATATTATAGGCAGCTATATACACTGCTGCACCTGAAACTCCCCCTAATACATATGTACTCACTAACTTCTTATCTCCTAAATACTGTTGAAATATTTTACCCATCCAAAAGAGGAGGAGCATATTGAAAAGTAAATGGAAAAAATCCCAATGATAAAACATATATGTCAGGACAGTCCATGGCCGATACATCAAATTCGATAAATTTGCCGGGACTGCCAACCAATATGAAATCGAAATCAGGTTAAAAGTCTTTGACATGAAAAGGCTTGAAAAGACCGATAAGAGTCTTACAACCAAAAAAACACCAATGTTGATCATCAGTAATTTTTGGACTGTATCTGCGATCCTAAGGCCGGATTTAAATGAATTTGAAAAATCAGACATATTGTTTTTGAGAAGTTCGAAGCCGGTCATCAACACTTTGTGTAAAGGAAACAAGATTAATGACTCTAAATAAAAACTCAGAAATTCATTCTACGTTTATTTTTATTTTTCCAATAGAGAATTAAAATAATTCCTGTTACGAGCCCGCCAAGATGTGCAAAGTGCGCTACATTATCTCCGGGGACATTAGCAATTCCGGACCATAGTTCCAGGGCTCCATAAAGAATGACAAAATATTTTGCTTTGATAGGAATTGCAAAATAAAGATAGATAATACTATTCGGAAATATCATTCCATAAGCAAGAAGTAAGCCAAAAACTGCACCGGAAGCACCAACCACCACAGGAGCATTCAAAGCATCGACACGTAATTGCTTCATATACTCTACACTTAATTGTAATGCCTGATCCGGATTGCTTCCCAGCATAGCGTTAAACTCCCTTGTAAATGCATTGTAATGATCAATCATATCCGCAGAGGAGAAACTTCTGAATGCATCAGAACTAAGCAGGGTTTGCAGACTTTCAAAACTGGGGTTTGCGATATAACTATCAAAGAAAGCCAAAGCCGGTTGCATTGCGAAGTAGACTATTCCATAATGTGCAAATGCAGCACCTAAACCGGTGATGATATAAAAAGTAAGAAATCTTTTAGGTCCCCAGATATTTTCAATTGCTGCTCCGAACATCCAGACAGCAAACATGTTGAACAGAATATGCATGAAACTTCCATGCATAAACATATATGTTATCAATTGAAATACTCTGAACTTCTCAGAACTAAAATAATGTAAGCCCAGAATATCATTTAGATCAATTCCGCTATTCTCCAGGACCTTCATGGCAAGGAATAATATACCATTGATGATCAATAGATTTTTTACAACTTCAGGGAGTACTTTAAAGCTTCTGGGCCTGTATTGCTCGTAGTTCATCTTTCAAATAAATAAATCGCTGCCTTGTTCTTAGAGTATTTTTTGATGCAAACGAAGCTATGAAGTTCAGAATTTTCTTAACGGAACCGATCTCTGAATTCTTCGGTTTTCAACAAAGTCATACACGGCTTACCGTTAATTCCATGCCCCGGTTTGGATGATTTTAAGAGTTCTTCAACTATGGTTTTCATCTCGGACTGTGACAATGCCTGTCCGGCCTTAATGGAAACACTCCGGGCCATTGAAGCTGCAAGGATCTCCTTTTTCTCCTTAAGTGAAGGCGATTCACCTGATTTATACTTCTCAAGTATCTTTTCCAAAATTGTCTTTTCAGATCCTTTCAAAACCTCAGGAGGTGCACCGTGAAGAACAAATGAGTTTCCTCCAAATTCCCGGATATCAAATCCAAGAGAACGAATCTCAGTCTCAAGTTCGTGGAGCAGTGCGACATCAGCAACGGAGAAGTCGAGTGTCTCCGGGAAGAGGTCTTGTTGGGTAGAAGACACTTGTGATTCCAATCTTTGTTTATAAACCTCAAATAAAATTCTTTGATGTGCTGCTTCCTGATCTACGCAGAGTAAGCCTCCTTCCATTGTACAAAGTATGAATTGCCTTCCTAATTGAAAATAAATTCCATGTTGAGCGGCAAGTTCTACATTTTCCTTTTTTAAGTCGGTCTCGGGAGAATCGATCAGCACGGACTGGGTAACAGTTTCCGAAGAAGCTGTGACTTTCTCATACATTTTTTCCCAGCCTGCAGATGCGAGAGCCTTATTAGAATCATTACGAAAGGGATTATAATTAGTATTTACAGTTACCGTCGGTTGTGTCGGCAGCTGTGTCCGCATTGCGTGTGGCAGTTCAAAACTATTTTCTTTTTCAAAATCTAAAGCCGGTGCTATACTGTATTGCCCTAAAGAACGTTTGACGGCTGCTCTCACGATAGCATATACAGATCGTTCATCATCGAACTTAATTTCAGTCTTCGTCGGGTGAATATTAACATCGATTCGTGAAGGTTCAATTTCTATAAACAACCAATATGATGCGTAGCTGTCTCTAGGCAAAAGTTCCTCGAAGGCATTGGTGACGGCATGATTCAGATATCCGTCACGGATATAACGCTTGTTAACAAAAAAGAATTGTTCTCCCCGGCTTTTTTTCGAAAATGCAGGTTTGCCTATGAAGCCTGATATTGACAGCAGTGAAGTTTCTTCAGCAACCGGCACTAATCGTTCGTTATAATGGCTCCCATAGATTCCTACGATTCGCTGGCGCAAATTTGAGGCCGCAAGCCTGAAAATTTCTATTCCATTTTGGTTCAAAGACATTGCAACCTCAGGATGAGCTAAAGCAACGCGTTCAAATTCTTCAATAATATGTCTGGCTTCTACATTGTTTGATTTGAGAAAATTTCTACGTGCCGGAACATTAAAAAATAAATTCTTAATATTAATGATTGTTCCGTCATCCATAGCGACCGGAGACTGAGAAATTATTTCACTGCCTTCAATTATGATAGTGGTACCGATCTCGTCTTCTTTGCGTTTCGTCTTTAGTTCAACTTGCGCAATAGAAGCTATTGAGGCAAGGGCTTCACCTCGAAAACCTTTTGTTTGAAGCTTAAAAAGATCATCTGCATTCCGGATTTTGGAGGTTGCATGTCTGGAAAAACTCAGGCGGGCATCAGTTGGGCTCATCCCAAGTCCATTGTCAACGATCTGGATGAGGCTTTTACCCGAATCCTTGATATAGAGTTCAATTCGTGTACTTCCTGCATCAACTGCGTTCTCTAATATCTCCTTGACTGCTGATGATGGTCTTTGAATGACCTCTCCTGCAGCAATTTGATTTGCCACAGAGTCCGGAAGGAGGCGAATAAGATCAGACATTGAAATATTTACTTTGCATGTAAAGATAGGAACAAATACGAATTTTCAGTTTTGAATACTTTGGTAAGCCCATCTCACCAGCAGTTAAGGTTCTTGAATTCAGAACAATACAGAAACGGATAAATGAAAACCAGATGAAATTTCTTTTTGTCTATATAGCAATCTTCTACATCGCATAAAATATATGACAATGTAATCAGACCAACAAATCTCTCACTCAATTTCAGTTTATTTTTTTTATATTGGTCTTCATTAACAGATCTACAATGCAGAAAAAATTTAATAAATCAGAAGCGGGTTATCATATGTTACAGTTATTATCCGCCGTAGACGGGCAGTTTGGTCCGAAGGAAGATCAGGTTATTACAGAGTATTTAGTTGAGAATTATCCTTTCCGTGTAGAAATGGATGGTGCAATGGATCAATTGAGTAAACTGAACCCTGATGATTATATCTTACATTTTCAAAAATGTATGGATGATTTCTTTCAGGATTCAGAAGAAAGTGAGCGTATTCGTTTTTTGAAATTCGCTGTCGACCTGGTCAAGGCCGATGACAAGGTCACCAATCATGAGAATGTTTTTCTGAAAACCTTATTTGATGCCTGGGATAGTGCACATCAGGAATAGAAGCAGACAACTTTACTTTTACTTTTCCTTTAACTTTGCCTTGAAAACCTTTTTAAACTTTTCAACTTTAGGAGCAACCACAAACTGGCAATAAGGCTGATTTCCATTTTCATTAAAATAGTTTTGATGATCCTCTTCAGCCTTGTAAAATTCCTTGAACTCTGATATTTCGGTTACGACGTCAGCGTCAAAGGCCTTTGAATCATTTAACTTTTGCTTGTATGACTCTGCTAATTCCTTTTGCTTGGAATTATGATAGAATATTACCGATCTGTATTGAGTCCCGACATCGTTACCTTGTCTGTTAAGCTGGGTTGGATCATGTGAAAGCCAGAACGCTTCTAAAAGAGATTCATAATCCAGTTTTGAAGGGTCATATACCACCTGAACAACTTCAGCATGTCCTGTTCTTCCTGTACACACTTCTTTATATGCCGGATTTTTAATCGTTCCTCCCGAGTAGCCCGATGTCACATTGATGACTCCGTCGAGAAGTTCAAATTGTGCTTCTGTGCACCAGAAGCAACCACCACCGAAAGTAGCAGTATCAGTTCCTGCAGGCAGGTCAGTTCCAACATTCATATCCTTATTTGTTTTTTGTTCATCCAACTGAGCACATCCGGAAAATGAAATGTGCATGAGCAGAAGAGAGGTGATGATTAAATTTTTGATCATGGGCTAAGAAAGTGTATTCAATCGTAAACAACTGAAAGAGAATTTTGTTTCTGAATCAATTTCTATAGGTCCGAAATGCAAGGAATTGATATATTATAATTTTTCTAAAGCTGAATTAAAGCCTTTGGAACGACGCCAGGCCGACAATTGCGCCAGATGCATGGAAGAATGTTCAACGCACATAAAAGCTATCAGATCCCCTTGCGTCGGGAAATGTTCCTTAAATCTCCAGCTAACCTCTCGATCCAGTTCTTCATCAGAAAGGGAAGATACAAGTTCAACAAGTGTATTCGTTCTCTTTCCGAGTAACTGCATTAACTCATTGATAGGAGGGTATAGCTCAATATTATTCAAAGGAAGGGCAGGATCGCCGGGACCTTTTCTCCTAAATAGTTTTTCCCAATCTTCCGGAAAATCATAAGGCCGGCCAAGATATTTGATAGTTAGACTGAGTGCACTTAATATATGTCCTGTTGTAAACATTGGATGGTTTTCCAGTCCGGGACCTCCTGAATCGGCAAGCTGCTCTTCAGGTATTCCCTTCAACAATTCCTGAATATATTTCAGGTTAAACAACAAAGATCTTATGATATGCTGTCTCAGCATGTCCGATTATTTTCAGAATAATTTGCTATCGGATTCACAAAGGTATATTTTCCAAACAAACCGGAATTGTCCCGTACAATCCTATCATCTCACCCGAGCCCTCAGCGAAAATCTCACCTTTTAATGCAAGTCCAAAAAGATCTGTATCAACATCATAAATGATCAGGTATCCCTCATCCGTTTTATCCGGTTCCAAATCAGCAACTACCCAAAAATCTTCATAGTCCTGTGAAATAGGATTAAAAAAATTTCCTTCAAAGGGTTCTATGATACATTCATCAAATCTATCATACCAGACTTCCGGCCACTCGAACGAATCACGTTCAGAAAGTTCTGCTTCAACAATTTTTTGAATATCCTTGGTTAACATTCGTTAAAATCAGTAATAAGTTAATTTACTAAATATCCTTGTAGATATTTCAATTGCAAAGATACTTGTGCGGAGTATATAAGATCTGATGGAAGGGGAATTTTTAAAAAATTTTAATCTGACAAAGAGAGAGCTATAACAGCTCAGTTCTTTAGAATTTTAAAATTTCCTTCAGCAAGGATTTTCTCCTTATCGTTATTGTTGGTAATCACGATTTTGTAAGTACCGGTGTCGAAAAAATTGACCGCAGTAAGAGCATACGTTGACGTTTTCTTTACGTCCAGTAATCTTTCATCTACCCATTCATCCTTTCCTGAACTCATTTTATATGCAGTAAAAACCAACTTATATGCATCAGGAAGTGATTCTGACGGAGTCACGTCGGCATAGAAAAGAACCTGAGTACCCTTATCTTCGATCATTACGAATTCATCCTTAGGTTCAGCCGGTTTAGGTTTACCGTAGCCAAATTTGCTGGATGCTGCGAGGTTGTCGGTTATGGTAAGTTTTGAGATCGTTTGTGCTTTAGAACTTTGCCATGCCGCAAGGACAAAAATAAATGTGATGATCCTGATCATAATTGAAATCCTAATTGTATACCAATTATACAAAATTTAGATGGACGAAGCAACTGTAAAAAAGCTCTCTAATTGCAATATTTCGCCATCAGGGCTCTTGACTTCTTCCCTCAAAGCCTTGCTGGAAGGGTCTTTGAAGCCACTCCCTAAAAGTAATTGGTCTATGTCGGCAGAATCATAAAGTGAAAAACCATACTGTGCAAATGGCAATTTCATCATACTTGATTTCGATCTGTATACCAAATATAGCTTTCCGTTTTTCCTGAGAACTCTTTTTAATTCCTGCAAGTATGCTTCGATCGGATCCCAAAAATAGATCGTATTTACGGCAATGACAATATCAAATGATTCGGCTTCAAAGTGCATCTTACGACAGTCTCCTTCGGTGATGTCAACGACCTTGTTTTCAATCAATGAAAGATTGTTTTTAGTAGCTAATGCTACCATTTCCTTCGAATAATCTATTGCAGTATATTTTAGTCCCTTTCCGGTAGAAACAATTTCAGCAATAAATTTTCCGTTTCCCGGACCAATCTCGAGTATGCAACTGTTATCTTTCACCTGAAGCATGCCCGAAAGCTCAAGATAAAGCATTTCATTTGCCCGAGCCATGAACTCTCCGATCTCAAATGCATTTTGTCCGTGTGGTCTTTGAAGTTGGGCAGCAATTTCTTTATCACTCAGGTTTAGCATTTGTAGAAGCTTTTAATAAAAAGAAACCAAGAATTCCTGCAAATAAAGAAGAGGTAAGTATAGCAAGCTTGGCATTGAAAATATATTCAGGATCATCAAAAGCAAGTACAGCAATAAAAATGGACATGGTAAAACCAATTCCTCCAATGAAACCAACACCTAACAATTGTTTAAGATTTGTTCCTTGAGGGATCCTGCTAACCTTAGTGTACAGAGCAAGCAGAATGAATCCGAATATACCAATAGGTTTACCAAGCAAAAGTCCTAATGATATACCAAGACTCTCTGAAGTCTGTAGTCGTTCTAAAAGGCCTGTTCCCAATACAATTGCTGTATTGGCCAATGCAAACAAAGGCATGATAAGGAAGTTTACAGGAGTATGCAAAGCATGTTCAAGACGCAATAAGGGACTCTTGGTTTCAAATCCTCCAAGAGGTATAGTAAAGGCGAGAAGAACACCGGCAATAGTTGCATGAACACCACTCATTAAAACAAAATACCATAATACTAATCCCACCAAAAGATAAGGGAATACATATTTTACCCTGAATCTGTTCATCACTATGAGAATCAGCAATGGGATGCATGTCATTGCGAGGTAATACAATGAAATGGATTTGGTATAAAATATTGCGATAACAGCAACTGCACCCAGATCATCGACTACAGCAAGTGCAGTAAGGAGAATTTTTAATGAAATTGGAACTCTATTTCCAAGAAGAGATAATATTCCAATTGCAAAGGCTATATCAGTCGCCATTGGAATTCCCCAACCTGAAGCTGTTGGTTCTCCGGCATTGAAGAAAAAATAGATTGACGCAGGTACGATCATCCCTCCAATGGCTGCTGCAAAAGGCAGCGATGCTCTCCTGAATGTAGATAATTCGCCTTCGAATAACTCTCTTTTGATCTCCAGGCCTACCAATAAAAAAAAGATGGCCATTAATGCGTCATTTATAAAATGACCAATGCCCATGCTTAGATTAAAGTCAGAAAAATTTATACTCAGATCCTTATGCCAAAAATGAGTATAAGCATCTGAAAAAACCGAATTGGCCAAAATAAGTGAGCTAACCGTACACAGAATCAGGAGGATACCGACAGCTTTCTGATTTTGAATAAATTCAGTGAATGCTTCCGAAAATATTGCACTTGTACGGATTATTCTTTTACGCACCATGAAGATAAAAATGAATGTGATTTGCTGCTAAGTTCTTAAAAAATGACAATAAATTGATCCAGGTCAGAAGAAAATGTTATTATTTGATGAGTTCGCCTGATAATTGTTTCAGATATGTTTCAGCATACTTAGCCTCAAAGCGCACATTCACCAATCTATACATGGATTCTTCAAAATTTCTTTGAGCTTCTTTTAATTCGAGAATATTGCTGCTGCCGGTTTTAAATCTCTGCTGAGATATTGCCAGAATTTCTTTTGCGGCAATAATATTTTCTTCTTCCAGTTTTAAGATCTCAAGAAGATTCATGAATTTTTCAAAAGCAGAAAGCACTTCAGCGCTTAGTACCTGATTTGAGTTTTCCAATTGAAGTCTGGCATTCAAAAGCTCCAAACGTGCATTTTTAATCTGCGTGGAACGATTGAATCCGCCAAATAGTGGAAGGGTAGCAGTGACCCCATAATTCAAACCTTGATTTTTATTTTGACGAATAAATCCCGCATCATTTTTACTGTCTGAATATGCATAACTGCCATTTAATTTGATCTCAGGCCATCTGTCTGCTACTTTTTCTTTTAATGAATATTCTGAAATCAAAATTTGCTGGATCCGGTATGATCTTATACTATTTTTAGCAAGAGAATTTTTTTTGAGGTCATCCAATGAAGGCCTGAATTTGATCTCGACAGTGTCAGAGACTATAAATTCATTGTCAGGCGAATTTCCAATCAAACGATTAAGTTCAATTTTGGCATCCTTCAGAACAGATTTTTGTTTTTGTTCTGCCGAAAGCTTTGCATTGAGATTAGTCTTGATATGAAGCAGATCCAACTTAGCACCGGAACCGTTTGAAAATCTTCTTTCTGCCAATAGAACCTGTTCACGTGCATATACAATTTCTTCACGAATACTCTTTAATAGCTGCTGCTGCCTTGTTATTTCGTAATAAGACCGGGTAACCTGAAGAATGATGTCTTCCATTTGGATTTTCAACTCGTACTTACCTTGCTCTGATAAAGCTGATAATTTTCTTTTACTGCTAAACATCTTAAAGCCATCGAAGATAGTCCAATCCAGACTGAGATCAGCATTTAGGTTTTCGTTGATCGCACCTGTTCTATCCACTACTTCACCATTGGAGTAGAGTTGTTTTGTTGTGTTGTCTGCATGAGAATAACTTCCATTGACACTTAGGTCGGGAAGCATTCCTGCCTCGCCAATGTGATCCCTGTTGTCAAGCATCTTACTTATATTTCTCGATATCTGAACATCAAAATTTTTCTCTAAGGCTAAAGTCACAGCATTCTCAATAGTAAGAGTTGAATCCTGAGCCGCAGATCCTAAGGACAGTAAGAAGAAAAGCAAAATCAAAATATAAGACAATATCAATCTCGCCCCGGATGAAATTTGATGTGCTTCTTCACAAGGAAAAATATCAATAGATCTGATTGAACTACTCTCCATAAATTTTTTTCTTATTCGAAATGAAAGTATACATCGCGGGAATCACGTAGAGTGTGAGTACAAGTGAAAAGACCAATCCACCAACAACTGCAATCCCCATAGGCATTCTACTCTGTGCTCCGTTTCCGAGTCCAATGGCAATAGGTAAAGCTCCAAGAATTGTCGCAAAACTTGTCATCAGAATTGGTCTTAATCTTAAGGTTGCAGCTTCTATCACAGCAGTATCAATACTTTTACCTAAAGCTTTCTGTTTGTTAGCAAACTCTACGATCAATATTCCATTTTTCGTTACCAGCCCGATGAGCATAATCATTCCAATCTGGCTAAAGATATTCAGAGTCTGGTTGAACATCCATAGAGTAAATACTGCCCCTCCAAGTGCAAGTGGCACCGTTAACATGATAATAACAGGATCGATGAAGCTTTCAAATTGAGCTGCAAGGATCAAATAGATCAATACCAATGCAAGGATAAATGCAAACAGTATGTTGGTATTGCTTTCCGCATAATCTCTTGATGGCCCTGTTAATTCTGTCTGAAAAGATTGGTCCAGTGTCTTAGTCGCAATTCGATTCATGGCCTCAATGCCGTCACCAATTGTTTTTCCCGGTGCAAGACCTGCTGAGATGGTTGCTGATTTGTAACGATCATGGTGGTAGAGTTGAGGTGGACTACTTTCCTCATTAATGCTGACGAGATTATCCATCTGAATCAATTCCCCCTCATTATTCCGTACATACAATGATTTAAGATCCAAAGGTTCATCACGGTTAATTCTGTCAGCCTGAAGCACTACTTCATACTGTTTTCCTTGCATGCTAAAGTATGAGATCCTGCTACCACTGTATGCAAGTTGCAGCGTTTGTGCAATGTCTCTGACTGAGATTCCAAGAGTGCTGGCACGTTCACGGTTAATGTGAACAAATAGTTCCGGCTTATTAAATTTCAGATTCACATCAACACCCTGGAAGGTCGGATCCTGATAAGCTTCTTCAAGAAAACCGGGCAATTGTTCTTTGATCTTTTCAAAAGTTGGGTTCTGTATTACATATTGCACAGGCAATCCACCTCTTGAAATTCCACCGACGCTGATAGTTTGTTCCTGTATCACAAATGCTTTTCCTTCGGGAAAAGTCCTTAGCTGCTTACTCAAATAGTCTGCAATTTCTTGTTGTGAACGAACCCGGTCTTTTGATTCTATTAATGTCAATCTTGAGAATCCGGAATTCACTGCACCGGATCCCGAAAATGAAGGCGCAGTAACGGTGAGCATAACCCTTTTTTCAGGTAAAGAATCTGTGACAAACTTGCTTATCCGATCCATATAGGAATCCATATACTCATAGGAAGTGCCTTCTGGTGCAGACACAGCCAATCGTACCCAATTGCGATCCTCCAGCGGAGCCAGCTCCGATTGAAGAAGTGAACCAAAACCGAAGATCATTGCGATTGGAAGGAGCAGTAGTAGTACCGACCATCTTCTTTTCTTCATGAAATTAGTAAGTGATCGGCGATAGCTGTCATTCATCCTCTGGAAAAATGGCTCTGTTCTATGATAGAACTTTGAATGACCTTTATTCTTTCTGGTCAAAATAACATTCAGAACAGGCGTGAGTGTAAGAGAAACAAATGCAGAAATAAGTATGGCACCTGCCATGACTATTCCAAACTCTCTGAATAACCTACCAACAAATCCCTCCAAAAAAATGATTGGCAGAAAGACTACAGCCAGAGTGATTGATGTTGAAATAACTGCAAAAAATATTTCATTTGAACCTTCTCTTGCAGCATCAAGGGGCTTCATTCCTGCTTCAAGCTTCTTGTAGATATTTTCTGTCACGACAATACCATCATCAACCACCAGTCCGGTGGCCAATACAATAGCAAGCAAGGTTAGAATGTTAATAGAAAAGCCTGCAAGGTACATGATGAAAAATGCACCTATCAATGATACAGGTATATCTATCAATGGACGAAGGGCTATCAACCAATCTCTGAAGAAAAGGAAAATGATCAATACAACCAGAATAAAGGCAATCAGTAAAGTTTCCCCAACTTCTGCAATTGATTGCCTGACAAATAAAGTCTTGTCCAGTGCAATATTCAAGGTGAAATCTTTAGGGAGATCAATCTTCAATTGCTCGTAGCGTTTATAAAACTCGTCTGCTATCTCAATGTAATTGGAACCGGGCTGCGGTACAATGGCAAGTCCGATCATTGGAGTGCCGCTTTCTTTCAGGATCGTTTCTTCATTCACTGTCCCAAGAACTGCATATCCAACTTCTTTTAATCTAACGGTCTGTTCACCGTTCGAAGATATAATGAGGTCATTAAAATCTGCTTCTGTACTTAAGCGTCCAATGGTTTTAACCATTAGTTCGGTAGTATTTCCGGCTAACTTTCCTGCCGGCAACTCGACATTTTCTCTCTGAATGGCTTGTTCGACATCCAGGGTACTTAGTTTGTATGCATTTAACTTCTGTGGATCTAACCTGATACGCATAGCGTACTTTTTCTCACCCCATATTTGGACCGTACTCACTCCGGGAATAGTTTGCAGTCTCTCAAGAATAATATTGGCTGCATAATCACTCACTTCAAGTTGTGTCCTTGTATTGCTCACAACAGTCATTGAAATGATAGCATCGCTATTAGCATCAGCCTTGGTGACCACAGGAGGAGCATCTATATCCTGAGGTAGTTGACGTAATGCTTGAGAAACTTTGTCCCTTACATCATTAGCTGATGCCTCAAGATCAGATTCCAGTCCGAACTCAACAGTTATCACACTTGTTCCCTGATTACTTGCTGAGGAAATTGATCTAATGCCAGCTATACCATTAATGGCTTTTTCTAATGGTTCTGTAATTTGTGATTCAATGATCTCTGCGTTGGCACCTGTATAATTAGTCCTGACAGTGATTACCGGTGGATCAAGTGAAGGGTACTCCCTGACCCCTAAAAAGTCAAAGCCAATAAGTCCAAATAGCAAGATGATGATCGAAACCACCATTGCCAGAACAGGTCTTTTTAAACTTATTGAAGAGAGACTCATTAAATAGAAATTGTTCTGTTAATTGATTGTGACCTTCACCGGCATGTCCGGTCTCAACTGCATTATTCCATCGATGAGTACAGTGTCGCCGGGCTGAATTCCCGAAGTGATCTGAACAGTTGAATCATTTCTGATCCCAATTTCGACCTTGCCGGGTTTGGCGAGTCCGTTACGAAGTACAAAAAGTTTATATCCTTTTAACTCAGGTATAATTGCTTGTGATGGGATCATAAGAGCATCCGGAATGGTACGTAAGGGTACATTAACTGATGCAAAAGAGCCGGGAGATAATTTCCCATCAGGGTTTGCAGCCTTTGCTCTCATAATGAGAGAACGTGTTTCAGGATCTACCTTTGGTTCTTTAGCATAAATGCCGGCAGTAAATGTTGTGTTAGATGATTGCAGTGTGAACGAAACTTCCTGACTAACACTAATCATGGATAAATATTTTTCCGGAACTGAAAATTCAAGTTTTATAGGACTTATATCTTGCAGACTAACAATGGCGGAATACTGCGGAAGATATGCACCTTCATTGACTTGTTGAAGTCCGAGGACTCCCGAAAAAGGAGCTCTGATTTCAGTTTTCGAAATTTGAACCTGGAGGAGTGATATTTCCGCTTTTACAAGTTGCAAGGCATTTAAGGCTCTGTCGTATTCCTCTTTACTGACACCATCGACAATGAGGAGATCTTTTTGTCTGCCTTCAACAAGTTCATTGAGATCTTCCTCAAGCCTAAGTTTTGTTAGGCGGGCTCTCAAGTCATCATCATTGATTTTCGCAAGAAGTTCTCCTTCCCTGACGAAGGCACCTTCATTGAAATAAATTTTATCCAGTTTTCCGGCTATTTCATTTCTAATAAGGATTTCCTGGTTTGAAAGAAGTGAGCCTGTTACATTAATATTGTCAGTTATGGCAGATGCCCGGGATACAAACCCATTAACCAGCATTGCGGGTTTATTTCCCGATCGGTTGCCGGTTGCTGTTTTGTTTTCAGGTGTGTTACACTTATTAATGTAAAGCACGACAGCAATAAAAACGATGGCAAGAAAGAATAATATTTTTCCCGGTTTCATAATCATTAATAAATAAACAAAAAAATACGAGCCCGGAAGAAACTACTTTCTTACAACAATATTAATCAACCCAATCAGCGATGAATAGATTTGTGTCCCGGGTACCTCCATTATTCCTGTTGCTCGAAAATACGATTTTCTTTCCATCAGGTGAAAAAACAGGAAAAGCTGCAAAAACTTTGTCGAAGGTAATCTGCTCAAGATCACTCCCGTCTAAATTACACATCCACAAATTAAAATTATACCCTTTGCTGAGGTGATTGCTGGAAAAAATTATTTTCTTTCCATCCGGCGAAAAGAATGGTGCCCAATTTGCTCCACCCAGATTAGTAACTTTTTTCAGATCTGAACCATCAACATTGCAAGTATACAATTCCATATTTGTAGGCATCACGAGGTCTTGTGCCAAAAGTTCTTTGTATTCTTGGATCTCAGCTTCGGTTTTCGGCCTGGACGAACGAAAGACAAGTTTTTTTCCGTCAGGTGAGAAGAAAGCACCACCATCATATCCCAGTTCATGTGTGATTTGCTTAACATTATTACCGTAGGCATCCATTGTGTAAAGTTCTAAATCACCGCTGCGTGTAGATGTAAAAACAATATTCTTTCCATCGGGACTTACGGTTGCTTCTGCATCATAGCCATCTTCTGTTGTTAGTTGTCGCACTATGTTTCCATTGAGATCAGCTACAACAATATCAAAGGAAGGATACAATGCCCAAACGTATTTGTGGTCAGCACGAGGCGCAGGTTTAGGAGGGCAATTGGGACCACCCATATGTGTCGTAGCATAGAGTATCAAACTATCTCCGCCAAGAAAGTAAGAGCACGTTGTTCTGCCTTTTCCGGTACTCACCATAACAGGCGCAAAAGAATCAATTGGTGAATAAAAGATCTGATCGCATTCTGCATTCAATTTCGGATTAGTAGCTTGAAAAACAAGCATCTGACTATCAAAGCTATAGTATGCTTCAGCATTATCACCACCAAAAGTCAATTGGCGAATATTTTTTAAGTGTTTCTCACCTTCGAAGTGTATGACCGTATCAGATGCCTGCGCAGGACCACCGGCATTGTTCAGATCATGAGCAGTGCCGAAATAAGCAAGTATCAATAAGAGGAAGATGTTGGAGCAGGTCTTTTTCATAATGTGCTTTGTACGAAATAAAAGCTAAGGACTTCAAAATTTGTCACAAGAAAGCAAGAAATCAGATAAATTTAATCAAAGGTTAATATATTCCTAAAATATGTATGTGATTGAATTCAAATGAATGGATTTAATAGATTTGAGACAAAATCTAACAAGCAATTCTTTTATGAACCGGAAAACTATCAAGTACACAGCAACTTTTTTTTCAATCTTAGGAATTCTTTTCAGTGGATGTAGTCATAACGTAGAAAAGGAACAAGCCAATAATGGTCATGATGATTTTCTTTGGCAATGGATCGATAGCACCTTAAATCCGGGTGATGATTTTTTCAAATTTGCAAGCGGCAACTGGATGAAAAACAACCCCATCCCTGAAAGTGAAAAACGTTGGGGAATAGCAAACCTTATATACAATGAAAATTATGAAAAGCTGTTAAGCATTTGTACTGATGCTGCTTCCGATGAGTCATCCAAACAGGGCAGTAACGCACAAAAGATTGGTGACTTCTGGACTACCGCAATGGATACATTGAAAATTGAAGAACAGGGAATCACACCACTCTTACCGGTCTTCGAACAGATCGACGCTATAAAAAATAAACAGGATGTACTAGCTACAATAGCCGATTTACAAAAGTTTACCAGTGACCCTTTATACTATATAGCAATCTACCAGGATGAAATGAATAGCGAAAAAGTTGCTGTTCATTTATATCAGGGTGGTATCGGTATGCCTGACAGGGATTATTACTTCAATAATGATCAGAGAACAAAGAAGATTAGAGAGGAGTATCAAATTCATTTGGAAAAAATGTTTTCACTCCTTGGAGAACCTGAAGCAAAGGCTAAAGCTGCTGCTGCTGTAGTTTACAGAATCGAGAAGCAACTGGCATCTGCATCACGCAAAATTGAAGACCTCCGTGATCCATATTTAAATTACACTAAAATGTCATCTCCTGAATTTGCTGCTTTCGCCCCGGAGATGGACTGGATGAAATTAAGGGAGCAATTAGATTTTAAAGGACTCGATTCAGTAATAGTCGCTCAACCTGAGTTCTTCAAAGAAGTGAACAAGAGCTTAAAGAGCACATCCATTGACGATTGGAAAACCTATCTCAAATGGAATGTTCTCAATAACTATGCTGATAAGCTCAGCTCTGCATTTGAAAAACAGAATTTTGAATTTTATGGCAAGGTATTGTCCGGAGTCACAGAACAAAGGCCAAGATGGAAGCGGGTTCTTGATGACCAGGAAAATTATCTGGGTGACGCCATGGGTCAGCTCTACGTTTCAAAATATGTTTCGGCCGGTATGAAAGAACGCTACGACAAACTGGTACAGAACATGCTCGACACCTACAAAGAACGAATAGAAGGATTATCATGGATGAGCGATGTGACGAAGGAAAATGCAGTGCACAAACTTTCAAAGATCGGCCGCAAAGTTTGTTACCCTGAAAAATGGAAAGATTATTCTACCCTTGAGATAGCACGAGGATCATTTACGGAAAACGTTATGAATTGTAAGCGATGGCAGTATGCATATTATATCAACAAATTAAATATACCGGTTGACAGAACAGAATGGGAGATGACACCTCAAACGTATAATGCATATTATAATCCTTCCAACAATGAGATCGTACTGCCTGCAGCCATTTTCCTGATTCCGGGTCTCCCTGATTCACTTGCAGATGATGCCATAATCTATGGTTATGCTGCTGCATCTACGATCGGTCATGAGCTCACCCATGGATTTGATGATCAGGGAAGGCAATTTGATGCAGATGGAAATCTAAATAACTGGTGGACGGAAGAAGATTCAATAAAATTTTCAAAACAGGCATTGCTCTTAACAGAACAATTCAGCAATTATATAGTTCTTGATAGCCTCCATATTAATGGTGAAGCTACATTAGGAGAAAACATTGCTGACCTGGGCGGTGTAGTAATAGGCTATGCAGCTTTCAAAAAAACTGAACAATATAAAAAAGGAGAGAAGATCGATGGTCTGACACCTTCACAAAGATACTTTCTCGGATATAGTATGGGTTGGCTCGGTCATTCACGTGATGAAGCTCTTGCAATGCAGGTAATGACCAATGTTCACTCGCCAAATTTCTTAAGAGTGAACGGTCCTTTTGCAAATGTTCCGGAGTTTTATGAAGCTTTCGGAATACAGGAAGGACGGGCCATGTGGAGACCTGACAGTCTGCGTGTGAGCATTTGGTAAATGCCCGTCTGAAAATTATTTAATCATATTAGTGAACATGATAAATATCAGCTGGTGAATGATGGAGGTCATTAGCCAAGATCAACTCACAATCTAATTTTGGGTTATGAACAGAAACCACTAATTCCCAAAATGATGAAAACTCAAAAACTATTTGTCTTTCTTATTGCACTTTTAGCTATCGGTATGATTAGTTGCTCTACAAATTCAACCGAAGGAGAATCAGACATGAACGACAATAATACTTCTGAAGTCCAAACCGGAGGTGGACAGTCTACTGTGCAGGATGATATTTCTCAACCCAATGTGGTAAAGATCGCAATTGGCTCTAAGGACCATACTACCTTAGTAAAAGCCGTAATTGCTGCTGAACTTGTTGATGCATTATCGAATAATGGACCTTTTACGGTTTTTGCTCCAACTGACGAAGCCTTTTCAGCATTGCCTGAAGGAGTGCTTTCCGATCTCATGAAAAAGGAGAAAAAAGGCGATCTGGAAAATGTTTTGTACAACCACGTGATCGTCGGATCATTCAAAGCAGAAGACTTCCATGACGGACAGGAAATCACACTATTCGGCGGCAAGCGTGTTTTGTTCAGTGTAAAAGATGGAAAAGTACAAGTTAATGGAGCAAATATATTAGCGACAGTTCCGGCAAGTAATGGATATGTCTTGGTAGTTGACAAGGTACTTTAAGTGTACCATCAAGGTTTTGAATATTGATTTAGGTTTGTAATAGATGGTGGAGCGCCCTTCCGATATTGGAAGGGCTCTTTATTTTTTTTCCATCGAAAACAGACATGAGTGGTCTAGAAAGGCATTCTGGCAACCGGTGCAATTGATAGGTCTGCGTAATCTCCTAGCTTATACTTATAATAGCCGGCAATTGCAATCATTGCAGCATTGTCGGTACAATACTCAAAAGGAGGAATGTATACCTTCCAATCATTTACTTCGCCTAAACGGAGCAGGTTTTCTCTAAGAAAAGAATTAGCACTGACCCCACCTGAGATGGCTATTTGACTGATACCCGTCGCAAATGCTGCTTTCTCCAGTTTTTCCAGAAGAATGTCTACGATACACTGTTGTATCGATGCACAAATATCTGCCTTATTTTTCTCAATAAAATTTGGATCTTTTTCCACCTCATTCTGAATAAAATATAAAAAGGCAGTTTTCAAGCCGCTGAAACTAAAATTCAGATCACTAACGTTTGGTTTCGGGAAGCTATATCTTGCAGGGTTAGCATTTGTTGCAAACTTATCGATCAGAGGACCACCGGGGTATGCCAAGCCAAGGATCTTTGCTGCCTTATCGAAGGCTTCTCCTGCTGCATCATCCAAAGTCTCACCAAGGATCTGCATATCCATAGGGCTATTTACCTTTATGATCTGTGTATGACCACCTGAAACGGTAAGACATAAAAAGGGAAAAGCGGGCTTTGAACCTGATTCAGAAGTATTACTTTCAAGAAAATGGGCAAGCACATGACCCTGCATATGATTCACCGCGATTAATGGAATTCCGAGCCCAAAGGCAAGTGATTTAGCAAAAGCAACCCCGACATGCAATGCCCCCATAAGGCCAGGACCAATTGTGACAGAAACAGCATGGAGTTCGTTTTTGGTTATATTTGCCACACGTAAGGCCTCTTCTACTACTAAAACGACTTTTTGCTGATGAGCTCTCGAAGCTAATTCAGGGACAACTCCTCCAAAAAGACGGTGAATCATGTTCTGATTCGCAATGATATTAGAAAGTTCCTTTCTATTACAAGTTACAGCAGCAGCAGTCTCGTCGCAGGAAGATTCAATACCAAGGATATAAATCGGAGTGTCAGACACGGTATGATAGTTGCAATATTATAGTTAGCAGATTTTCAAAAACCAAAAGTATCAAAAAAATTAAGCGCTTTTTATTGTGGACAATAGGAATAGTATTACTAATCCTTTGTAGCTTTTTTGTGCTTATACAATTTTCTCCATTTCAAACCTGGCTTGCAAAACAACTTACACAGTATTTATCGGATGAACTGAAAACTACTATAACAATTGACAAGGTGCATGTCGATTTTTTAGCAGGATTTACTCTAACAGGTGTTTATATGGAGGATCTGCATAAAGACACTCTGCTTTACGCAGATCAGATTGAACTTCGCGTAAAAGATTTTAGTTCTGCGGATCGAAAAATTATCATTAAACGAATTGAATTAGACAAGGCGAAATTTCATCTTAATCTTTATTCAGGTGAGAAGCATGATAATATCTTTTTTCTGATTGAATATTTTTCAGGCAATGATACCACCACTCAAACGAGTGAAGCAGCTTGGGATATACGCTTTGAAAACATCAAACTGACGAATGTTTCTTTTAAACGTTGGATTGAAGGTGATAGCGTTTCACCTGTTGGAATTAATTTTTCTGATCTGGCAATCAGGGATATTAATGGCGAAATGAAGAACATGTTTTTTTCAGGGGATTCTCTTTTTGTTGATATTAAAAAACTCTCATTCTATGAAAAGAGTGGTTTTAAAATAGATGATTTTCATACTGATGCAAAAATCGCCTCGGATCAAATGAGCTTTCAATCACTCTATATAAAGTCTCCAAATACAGAAATCAACGGAAACCTTATTTTCGAGTATGATAGTTTCGCCGACTTCAATTGGTTTACTAAGTTAATTCACTGGAAAGCCGACTTCGCGAACACACATGTTTCCTTTCAGGACATTTCATATTTTGCTCATGATATATGGGGCATTAAGAATGTTCTTAGCCTGGAAGGAAACTTTAAAGGTACGGTCAATAAGTTCAAAGGTAAGAATGTAGAATTGCGTTGGGGTGAAAAATCATACCTGAAAGGAAACGTTGGACTATATGGTTTGCCCTATATCTCTGAAACCTTTATGGATGTACAGGCTGATGAAATCCTGACAAATAAAAAGGATATCGAAATCTTTCCGACATACCCGTTCACGGAAGGCAAAACACTCAGGCTTCCGGATAATATGTCGGAATTGGGAGATGTAAAGTTCAATGGAAAGTTTACAGGATTCTATAGTGACTTCGTTGCATACGGAAACATTCGAACTGAGCTTGGATATCTTTCTTCTGACTTAAACTTAAAGCATGACCGCAAAACTTCAAATTACATATATCAGGGACATTTATCTGCCACACAATTTGATGTCGGAAGGTTAACGGCGATCCCGGATATAGGGAGTGTTTCATTCAATGCACAGGTAAAAGGAAGCGGCCTGCACCTTGAAAAAATTGATGCAAGAATGACCGGAACCATTCAATCTATTGAATACCGGAAATACGCTTATCGCAATATCAAGGTTGATGGTGAACTTTCAAAAAGAATGTTCAATGGTGTTCTTTCGATCCATGAGCCAAATCTTGGTCTTGATTTTCAAGGAGCAATAGATTTTAGAGACACGCTGCCACTTTTTAATTTCAAAGCTGTTGTTGATAAAGCAAATCTCGATTCACTGAACCTTCTCAAATTACCAAATGAAAATGTACTTAGTACATCTATCACAAGTTCTCTAAGAGGAAATCGTTTGGACAATCTTGAGGGAACAGTTGATATTAGTAATTCCTATATGAGATCCGGCTCTTCAATGTATCATATAAGGAATGTCAGTTTATCCGCCCAAAAAGACGACGAGGTGAATAAAAGTTTAATTCTCAATTCTGACTTTATGAATGCCAATATCAGGGGTCAATTTGAGTTGGCAACCTTGTTTGATGCATTCAAAGAAATACTCCCAAGATATCTTCCATCGGTAATATTGCCGGTCAACTCTGACCCCGGGAAGCAAAATTTTAAATTTGACATTCATTTAAAGAATACGTCCATTATTACTGAACTTTTCTTGCCGTCCTGGACATTAGACCCTATGACAACTTTGAAAGGTGCAGTGAACACAAACAATAGCACTTTCAATTTACAATTAAACTCTCCAAGTATTCGATATAATAATCTGGCTTTTCAATCATTAGGGGTAGACATAAATGCAAACAACAGGGAGCTCACATTAAATGCTAATGTGGCCAGGTTTAACTTCACAGAAAATGCATTTATTCCTCAGATAACCATTCGTTCAAGTGCCAGAAACAATTTTGTTCAATCTGATCTCCAATTAGCCAACTCAGATTCCTTTCCTAATCGTGCGCACCTGAAAGCAGGTATGGAATTTTATTCATCTACCCGTTTTGATTTGAAATTTGATTCCTCGATAATAATCCTCAGAAATAAATTGTGGAATATCAATGCGGCAAATATTGTTGCATTTGATACCAGTTCAATCAGGTTTAGCAGCTTAAGCTTTAGCAATAGTCTGGAATCTGTCGAAGTTGATGGTATCATAGGAAAATCCATTGAAGAAAACCTGGGACTCACATTCCAAAATTTCGACCTTAATAATCTTGACCCATTGTTTCAACTGGGAAAAAGCAGGCTAGGAGGTACAATCAATGGGAATATGGTGTTGAACGAAGCTAGAAAAAACCTTAAAGCCGAGACAGATTTAGTCATTTCAAATCTTGTTCTTAACGGTGATACATTAGGAAACGCAAGTTTGGTTTCGCGCTACAATAATGAACATAAAATTGTTGTTGCTAATGTGGGTATTACCAAAGGTACGGCCAAGATCCTGGAGTTAAAAGGAAATTACTACGCTGCCAAGAAGGATGACAACCTTGATTTTGACATGAAAATTTCAAACTTTTATTTACAAACCATTGAACCCTATATTGACGAAGTTCTCTCAGATGTGAGAGGAAAAGTGTCTGCGAACTTAAAATTAACGGGAACTTTAGAAAAGCCGGTTATTGAAGGTAATGTTGATCTCATCAGAGCAACTTGTGTGGTCAACTATCTAAATACTAAATATAGCCTGAGCAATACTGTAAAGGTGAAAAAAAACCTCTTTGATCTAAATGGAGTTACTGTCATTGATAAAGATAATAATGAAGCGAAAGTAAAAGGTAAAATCACACATGATTTTTTCGATCATTTTGCCTTTGATGTTGAAGTATACCCGAATAACTTTCAAATGCTCAACACAAGTTATGCTCAAAACTCTCTCTATTATGGAAATGCAGTAGTATCCGGCTATGCACATTTCTACGGTCCTTTACAACTGATTGGAATGGATATTAACCTTGTACCCGCAAGAGGTACCATAATAAATATTCCTTTGAGTAATTCATCAGAGGTAACACAAAGTGATTTTATCACCTTTGTGGACCACTCCAAAAATTATGAATATGACGAAAAACCTAGAACACTTGTCACTAACTCAGGTATTCGTCTGAATATGAATCTGGATATGAATCCTTCTGCTACTATCAACCTCATATTTGATGAAAAAATAGGTGACGTAATTTCAGGTACCGGTGATGGAAGCATCAGAATGGATATAGATCAGAATGGTGTGTTCACCATGTATGGTACTTATACAATTTCAAAGGGTGAATACCTTTTTACTTTACAGAATCTTATCAATAAGAAATTCAATATTGATTCGGGAAGCAGAATCACCTGGGCGGGAGACCCATATGAAGCAAACGTAGATTTATCTGCAGTTTACGTTTTGTACACTTCCTCATTATACAATTTAGTTCAGGACTCTACTTATAAAAGAAGGTTACCTGTAGAATGTCGTTTGATGCTGAGTAATAAACTCCTTAACCCAACAATCAATTACGACATCAATGTCCGTGGATTAGACCCTGCAGGAGAAAGTATTGTAAAAAGTATACTTACTTCTGAGCAGGAGGTAAGCAAACAGATGTTTAGCCTCTTATTATTAAATCAATTTTCACCACCTTCCAACCAATCTGCTTCTTCCTCCAGGATCGATGCCGGTGCCGGTGCCGGTGCAAGTGCGTCAGAATTATTGAGTAATCAAGTCAGTAATTGGCTGGGAAGACTGAGTAAGGATGTTAACATTGGAATAAATTATCGGTCAAGAGATAATTATAGCAATGAAGAGATCCAGCTTTTATTTGCGAAATCACTTTTCAATGACAGACTTTTAGTTGAAGGCAATGTGGGATATATGAGTAATCAAAGTCAAAACACGAATGATCTTGTCGGAGATTTTTATGCAGAATACAAAGTGAGTGAGGATGGTCGCTTTCGCTTAAAGGGATTCAACCGTTCAAATGCAGATAATGTCTTAAATTATTCAGCACCCTATACCCAAGGATTCGGAATTTTTTTCAGGCAAGAATTTAATAATGCAAGAGATCTATTGCAACGATTAAAAATTATTAACAGGAAGTCTGATGGTGAAAATTAATAAAGGAATAGTCTTTTATTGAAAACAAAAAAACCGAACCTTTGGGGGTTCGGTTTTTTGTGATCAACCTGATTAGGTTGTCATTTGTGTTCAACCATATGTGTTTCTGTTTGCGTTTATACAATGATACAATTTGAAAAAAAACTTGTCGGCCATTTTTGTCCTTTATCTTACACTAATAAAAATATATTTCATCTCCCAGAATTTTTTAACAGCAATGGAATGGTACAAAAAGAACAAACGCTGCCGAGCCTTACGGGGCTGTGCAGCGTTTGAGAGTAACCTTACGGGGTTACCGGTAAACCATACGCTTTTGTCTAGGTTTATAATACAATGATAAGGCATCAGAAACAGGCCATGTCAGCCATCAGAAGCATTTCATTACAGATGCAAGCAATTTTCAAATACTGATTGAAATACACCTAAAATTCCTCTATTTACTCCAGGAAAACGAAATTTGAGAAATAATGGGTCAAAACATCCTGCAAGATTTCATTAATTAGAAGAGAAAATAGCTATAAAAAATTAGAAAAACTGTTCCACAGAACTTTGCTAACTTTGCAGCAACATTATATTCAATCTATGTTCCAGCTAAATACAATTGAAGAAGCAATAAATGACCTGAAGGCAGGTAAGGCAATCATTGTCGTTGATGATGCCAACAGAGAAAATGAAGGTGATTTTATCGTTCCTGCTGAAATGGCTACTCCGGAGATAATAAATTTTATGGCCACTCATGGAAGAGGTTTAATCTGTGTTGCACTAACCGAAGAACGATGTCAGCAATTAGATCTCAATTTGATGGTTCAAAAGAATACATCCTCACACGAAACACAATTTACTGTATCTGTGGATCTTTTGGGGTTTGGAACAACGACGGGCATTTCCGCAAGCGATCGGTCAAAAACCGTTCGTGCGCTAATAGATCCAAAAACTAAAAAAGAAGATCTAGGTCGGCCCGGGCATATTTTTCCTCTGATTGCCAAGAAAGGTGGAGTCTTACGCAGGACCGGGCATACCGAAGCAACAGTAGATCTTTCCAGGCTGGCAGGATTTCAACCTGCAGGGGCACTTGTTGAAATCATGAACGAGGATGGCACAATGGCCCGCCTTCCGGATTTGATCAAAATTTCTGAAAAGTTCGATTTGAAAATTATCAGCATAGAAGATTTGATAGCGTATAGGTTAAAAAAGGAGAGCCTTATTGAAAAAGAAGTTACTGTTAAACTTCCAACTACCTGGGGTGATTTTAATTTACATGCCTACCGGCAAATTACAACCGGGCAGGAACATCTCGCCCTTGTAAAAGGAGAATGGAAATCTGATGAGCCTGTTCTTGTAAGAGTTCACTCTTCCTGTCTTACCGGTGATATCTTCGGATCATGCCGCTGTGATTGTGGGCCGCAACTACATGCCTCAATGACCATGATCGAGAAGGAAGGACGAGGCGTAATCGTCTACATGAATCAAGAGGGCAGGGGTATTGGTCTTTTGAATAAACTCAAAGCCTATAAACTCCAGGAAAACGGATTGGATACTGTCGAAGCAAATATTGAGTTAGGCTTTGAGAGTGATGAAAGAGACTATGGTGTTGGTGCACAAATTCTACGAGACCTTGGCGTTTCAAAGATGCGCTTGATGACCAACAATCCTAAAAAAAGAGCAGGACTTATCGGTTACGGTTTAGAGATTACTGAAGTTGTACCGATTGAAATGGAGTCAAATCAGTATAATCATTCCTACCTTCAGACAAAGCGGGATAAGCTGGGACATGATATACGTATGGTGAAAGATTGATTTGCATCATACATCCTGAAGGACTGAGTCAAAGCAGAGTTGCTCATAAAACGCTGCAAGCTTTTGACCAATTACTTCGTTTGAATAATTTTCAGCAGCAAATTTTCTTCCGTTCAATCCAATTTTATGACAACGTTCCGGATCGCTGAGACAATATTCAATTTTTTCAAGAAATGATTTTGGATCATCTGCTATAAGGATATTCTGACCATTTGTTACTTCAATTCCCTCTGCACCTATGCTTGTAGAGATGATCGTTTTGCCAAGCGCTAAACCCTGAATTATTTTTACTCTCATTCCACTGCCTGAAAGCAAGGGTACAATCATGATCTGCTTGTCTTCCATAAAACAATTTGCATCCACTACCTTACCTTGCATTTCAACTCCGGGCACCTGAATTGCCAGCAGATCTTCAGGAAAACCTCTGCCGGCGAGATGGAGGCGAAGTGCAGGAAATTTCTTATGTATTGACGGCCAAACAGAGAACAGAAACCACCTAATCGCTTCCTGATTTGGTAACCAGTCCATAGATCCAAGATGAAATACGGATAAATCAGGATTAAACTTTTGCAATGGATACTGTTCCATATCTATTCCCAGAGGTACAGTTAAAACAGGTCCGGAATATCCTGAATACTTAAAAACAGCGGCATCAATTTTAGTAATAGGAATGATGGCGTCAATTTTGTTGAGTACATCCATCTCATAATTCTTCAACCTTGATGCTAGAAAAGTCAGGTACCATTTTTTGAATGGAGAAGATTCCAATTTTGACAAACGCTCCCAAATGATATGTTCACTGTTATGCGCCCGGAGAACAATCTTCGCTTTACTGTTCTTGCGAATTACATCAATGTATGGGGTGGTGAAGAGGGTCTCAAGCTGAATTACGTCAAACTGTTCCTTTTGTAATATCGCAGTAAGGCTTTGCTCGATGTCACTGCTAAAAAATCTGTCGACATTATAAGAACTCCTGGAAAAGAAATTTTTTATTGCCCCCCTCAGGGTCACCTTGGTGTTAATTTTTTCTGTACTAAAATTAAAATCTTTTTTAAAAAAGGAAGGAAGGTCATTCGGATCGACAAAATGTTTTACGGTATTCAATGCAAATATTTGCACATCACATCCGGAAATCTTCAAACTTTTTGCCATGTTCAGCATGGCAATATTTCCTCCGTCGAGTGGAGGAAAAGGTATACGGTGACAGATCTGAAGAATTTTCATTCACTTATAATCTTTTTGATTTAAAAGGTCTTTCTCTTTGAAAATCTCTTAATGAAACGCAGATAGGAATCACGATCAAACAATGCAGAATCTGTTGTTGCCTTATAAGTAAGAAAAATACCTACCGGCAATAAGATGATCGAAGACATCCACATACCTTCGAAAGGTGTCAAAACTCCTTCTCTGGCAAATTTTTCTGCACTAATAGAAATAACATGATAAGAAACAAAGAGAATGATAGAAACAACAACAGGCAATCCTAGACCTCCCTTTCTTATAATGGCTCCCAATGGCGCTCCGATAAAAAACAAAATCAGGCATGCAAAGGAGAGTGTGAATTTTCTATGCCATTCGATCCTGTGTTTCGCTAATACCCGGGATCTTCCATCCAGATCATCAATAATATCTGAAGTAATGCTAGCCATATTTCGGGCTGACAATAATGCCGAATTCAGGATCATACCACGCTTTTCAGGTTCAAAATTTTTCAGGATATCGTCTTCTTTTAGCTCCAGCACCGATGAATAATTCATTTTATTCATGGAGTCAGGAACAATTGCATAGCTAATCTTTGCCCGATGGTATAAATCCTCTAATTTTTGATCAAGTTTATTCTCAATACTATCAGCAGCCTGCTCTAACTGGCCTAGATTCAGCATCTGATAATTGTCTTTAAACAGTTGCTCATTTGTTCTGGTCATTTTAAACGAACTGAGATCAAAACGAACGACTTGCTGTTCAAATTCCGACCTCATCAAAGGCCTGTTATTTTTACCCGGAGAGCTCGGCTTTTCTTCATAGCTGGTGCCGTTATTTAATGTAAGAATGAGGAATCTTTCATCGTCAGACATCACCATCGAACCGGATTCAGCCATGATGAGATTAGTATTCCCACGGTTCTCCCGATGGTCATAAATCATTATATCGTGTAAAGTTTTCCCGTCGGAACTTTTCTCACCGATCTTGATCGAGTAACCATCTATGCCGTTATAGAAAACACCCTCCTTGATATAAAGTGCAGGTTTTTGTTGACGAACATCGTATAAGAGAGCATTCATTTTTAAATTTGCCATAGGTAATATGACGTTTGAAAAGAAAAATGCCGTAATACAAATTAAAATGGCAGTAACTATCAGCGGTCGCATAATTCTCTGTAGAGACATGCCGGCTGATTTACAGGCTGTGATCTCAAAATGTTCAGCCATATTACCAAATGTCATGATGGATGATAATAATATGGCTAATGGTAAAGCAAGAGGTACCAAAGTAATCGAAACATACACCATTAATTTACCGATGATAATCCAGTCCAGACCTTTACCTACCAGATCATCGATATATTTCCAGAGAAATTGCATCAACAAAACAAACAGGGATATTAGGAAGGTCAGGACCATAGGACCTGCAAAAGCACGAAGTACGAGGAGAGTTAATTTCTTCACACTATCTTTGACAAAAAGAAAACGGTGCAAGTTACAAAATTGGAATTTACTCCTGAGGAATTAGAAGTTTTGAATAACGGGCAATTTTTTGCTGTTAAATTGTCTGCTACCAGGAAGATCATGTCAATTTTCGGACAGCTTGAAAAAGAATTAAAAGATGAGCTGAAAGTCAGAGATTTTAGGCAGAACGAGGGCATCAACATAGATTCCGGAAAAATATTCAGAGGTGAAAATTACCTCAATTTACCTTATATCTTGCTTGATTTTCCGAGATTGTTTAATACGAAGTCCGTGTTTGCATACCGGAATATGTTTTGGTGGGCACATGGGTTTTCATTTACTCTCCATTTACAAGGAGATGCCTGGGAAAGAAGAAGGAATAGTATTCAGAAAAGGATTCACAAGCTAAAAGGACAGGACTTTCTGATTTGCGTGAATGAGTCACCTTGGCAATATCATTTTGATGCAACAAATTATATCGATCTTGACATTTTTCTTGAGCAAGGTAGAGTAGAAACTCTAAGTACCAAGGGCTTCATTAAACTATGTACCCGATTTGAGACAGCCAGGCATGAGAAAGTAATAGCCGCTTCGAAAAGTACTTTTAGAAAGCTGATAAATTTGACTGAAGATCAGGATCCGATATGATGCATGAGACTATGGATCTGACTATTCCAAAGTAACATGTCTTCTTCTTTTTCATCCGGAGTGGAAAAGTCTGTCACAATCAGCGCAACGTCTGAAGTGATTTCGTCCTGTACAATTTCAAATTGAAAGTAGGTATCATCATCTACCTGATCAGTTTCATCGATCCACTTGAAGCGGATCATCTGATTATCCTTTTTACTCACAATTCGTGCACGTTGTTCGCTGCCTTCCCAGGTAAAAATAAGATCACCTTCACGAATATTCACCTTATCGGCAAACCACTCTTCGAGGCCGCTGGCATTGCTCAAATAATTATATAAAATCTTTGGGGATGATTTTATCTCAAACTCTAAAGAGTATTTAACTTTATTCGTTGTCTTTGACTCGGTCTTCACGATTGATATAAATAAAATATAAAATGAATTAGTCCCGGCATCAGCCAGAGCGTCAATATAGCGATTATTTACTATTTTCAATTCAAAAAAATTGGTCTTTTTTTTAGTTCTGAATTTTGGATTACCTTCGGCACCCTCAATATGGCATTAATTCACTCCCTCGAAAATGATGGCAACTGGCTCTTTAAGCGAAGAGGGCAGATTCCGGTAGTTCTCTTCATTCTGGCTATTCCGGCTGTTTATGTGACGAATTATGATGATTTTGACCCCCGTATAGCCAGCTTCTTAAACTACTCAGCTGCCATTTTAAGTATTTTGGGAGCAGTAATCAGGGCATATACTATTGGTACCACACCTCGGGGCACTTCAGGAAGGAACACCCATGCGCAAGTAGCAGAGAGCCTTAACACAAGTGGTATTTATTCTATTGTGAGACATCCTTTGTATCTGGGAAACTATCTCATGTGGATAGGCATAGTATTATTCACCAGGAATATTGAATTTACGATCATCGTAAGTTTATTGTACTGGATCTACTACGAAAGAATAATGTTTGCCGAAGAAAGGTTTGTTGAACGAAAATTTGGCGACGTTTATTTGGATTGGTCAAAAAAAGTACCGGCATTTTTTCCAAAGATTTCTCAGTTTAGAAAAAGTGAAACCGGCTTTTCAATGAAGAGCGTGTTAAGACGAGAATATTCAGGGATTCTGGCCACAGTGTTCGGTTTTCTCTATGTCGAACTGCTAATGTCCTGGTTCAGATGGGAAACAATTTCCATAGGAAAAAATCTCATTTATTTATTCATCGCAACGCTACTGATTACCATAGTTTTGCGAACGTTAAAACACAACACCAAACTTCTGGAAGAAGAAGGAAGATCTTAAATATTTCTTGGCAGAAATAAAATCAATGTTCATATTTGCAGCCCCAAAGACGGCGAGGTAGCTCAGATGGTTAGAGCGCAGGATTCATAACCCTGAGGTCGGGGGTTCGACTCCCCCTTTCGCTACTTATTTTTAGTGCACTGTGTAAAGTTACTGTATACAGTGCACTTTTTTTTTAATTCTTAGGATATCAATTTTCGAGAGAATTATTTTCCATTCATTCCAATTTAATCTTGTTCGCCGGAACTAATACAGTTCTGGTTTTATAGAATTCACTCCGTTTTTTCAGGAGGAATTCAACACCACAAATGTTTATCACTAAGTGAAGGAGAACTGTAAGTAAACAGGAAGCTGATCCCGGCCAAAGCAAACTCCAGGGATCCTTGAAAACCTCCTTAAAAGTTCAGGCTTAAACCTTTTTTAGAAAATAATCTGCAAATGGTGAGATACCCGATGTCTTCAATTCAATTTTTCTGTACTGCAATGTGCGGGGTAGAGGAGACTATGTAATCCGTCCATCCTTTTATCTAAAACTATCAGCTAAAATGAACATGACTTATAAATATTCTAAAAAGTAACAGATAAACTTCCAATTAAATCTGCCCATTACGCTTCACAATGAAATTTGAAATAAAAAAAACCCGGTCTAAAGCCGGGTTTTTTTTATAATTGAAAATTACATTCCTGTGCCGCCCGGCTGAGGAGTGTCACTTTTCTTAGCTGCCTGAATAGCGTCACGCATATCCTGACACGCACGCTTAATATCCTGTAGTCCTTTGCGTACACGAGTTCCGGCAGCAGCATTACCTTTCTCTGCAAATTTGATTACATCTTCTTCAATCGCTGCGACGAGCATTTTAATTTTTTCGTATTCTTTCATTGTCGTTTTTTTTTAAAGATTAATGTTGAATTGATTAGGAGCTAATTTATTTAGGTTCAGTTTGACTATACAGAATTTAAAATGCAGCAATCTTGTCAGACATATACTCGCCGGCTTTCAACTTCACATAAGCTTTTTTAAAGGCATCTATTGTGTACTCTACATCCTTCAAAGTATGTGCAGCAGTCGGAATTAATCGAAGGATGATAACATCTTTAGGTACGACAGGATAAACTACGACAGAGCAGAAAATGTCAAAATTTTCCCGTAAGTCATAGATCAGATTTGTTGCTTCACCAATACTTCCATTCATAAATACCGGAGTTACCGGACTCTGAGTCTTACCTATATTAAATCCTGCATTCTTTAGTCCTGTCTGTAATGCATTGACGATTGTCCAAAGGTCATCTTTCAATGACGGATTACTGCGTAACAATTCCAGGCGTTTAAGAGCTCCCATGACCAGGGGTGATGGGAGAGTCTTGGCAAAAATTTGCGAGCGCATATTGTATCGAAGGTATTCGACAACATCTTCATTACTGGAAATGAACCCACCTATCATTGACATGCTTTTTGCGAAAGTAGAGAAGTAGATGTCTATTCCGTCTTGAACACCTTGTTCTTCTCCTGTCCCTGCACCGGTTTTACCCATGGTACCAAATCCGTGAGCATCATCTACAAAAAGACGAAAATCGAATCGTTCTTTCAAGGCTACGATCTCTTTTAATCTTCCCATATCTCCACTCATTCCAAATACACCTTCAGTGATCAAAAGTATAGCACCTCCGGTTTCCTTCACTATTCGTCTTGCCCGCTCTAATTGCTTTGCACAGTTTTCGATATCATTATGTGGAAACACAAATCTCTTACCCATGTGAAGACGAACTCCATCAATAATACAAGCATGACTTTCGCTGTCATAAACAATTACGTCGTGTCGGTCAACCAGACAATCAATTGCAGAGACCATTCCCTGGTAACCGAAGTTCAATAGTATTGTATCGTCCTTTTTGACAAAAGCCGATAGTTCATTTTCGAGCTGTTCATGATGATTTGTATTGCCCGACATCATTCTGGCTCCCATAGGAGAGGCAAAGCCATATTCAGCAGCGGCATCAGTATCGGCTTTTCGAACTTCAGGATGATTTGCCAGGCCGAGATAATTATTTAGGCTCCAAATCAAACGTTCTTTTCCTCTGAACATCATCCTGGTCCCGATATCACCTTCCAGCTTCGGGAAAGTGAAGTATCCATGAGATTCTTTCGCATGCTGACCTAATGGTCCACGGTTCTTCTTTAGTTTTTCGAATAAATCCACCTTGATATGTTGGTTTTGATTGTTTTTAAAAATAAATTAATTTTAAATTCATTCATGAAAATCGAAATAAGATCAAACTCAAACTTTATTTTTCGCTAAATCGAATTCCAATAAACACATTTTTTTTGATCGAATTTAAACAAAAGTAAGTATTTTGACTTTAAACCAAAGAATTCGACCAAATTCTGAAGAAATTAATTAACAGGCTTAATTGCCCAAAAACGAAGGCTTCCGTTGCAATTAATATCAGCAAACTTAGCAAATCTACTTTAGATAATTATATCTATATATCTTATAACTAGGTGAATACAATTTATTCTCAACAAATGCTTCAAGTCATTGAAATCCGGAATTTAGGCTATCAACCTTAACATTTTTTCAAATCGGTTGAAAACTCACAAAAAGCCTGAAGTGATTTTTAGGCATGATTTCTCTGAAAACTGATTATAATTTGAATGTCATATTCCGGAATAGGTATTCTTAATAATAGAAGAATACTTGTGTATATCGTGGAATCATTCGTTCTTGCACAAAAAAAAAATAAATGAAATCGCTATTAGTAGTCGCAAGTATATTATTCACACAATTCATTTCGGCTCAAAATCTTCAATTTAGAAGTAACCTGTCTTATGGTTCTACAGCCTTGGCAAATATTGGCGGGTACACTGACAGTCTTGACAATGAATATGCCTTAGTTGGAACGGAAGAAGGTTTAGATATTGTTGATGTCACAGATCCTGATAATCCTGCTATAGTTTTTTCTGTCCCGGGACCAACAAACACCTGGAGAGAAGTAAAGACCTATAGAAAATTTGCATATGTGACAACAGAAGGAGGAGGCGGCTTAACAGTAGTAGATCTAAGCCAGCTACCGGCTAATGTTTCTTATCATCAGTATACAGGAGATGGACTGATTTCAGGGCAGCTTAGTTCGATACATGCTTTACATTGTGATACTGCCATGGGATATCTCTATTTATATGGCAGTAACATTGGCCAGGGTCATACCTTGTTTCTCGATCTTAATGACCCGGCCAATCCGGTTTATGCAGGAGAATATATATTTCCCGGAGGTGGTAATGACTCTTATGTGCACGATGGCTATGTTGAAAACGATACCATGTATGAAGGACATATATATGGTGGCTTTTTTGCAGTCGTTGATGTGAGAAATAAATCAAATCCTGTCCTGCTTGCAACACAAACGACCCCAACAGCTTTTACACACAATACCTGGCTTTCTGATGATCACAAAACATTGTTCACCACAGATGAAAATAATTTTTCTTTCCTGGGAGCATTCGACATTTCTGACTTGTCTAATATTCGTGAGATCTCAAGATTCCAGACGGCTTCCGGCACCGGTGCAGTAGTCCATAATACACATATTCTTAATGATTTTGCAGTGACATCATGGTATAAAGAAGGAGTAGTAATTACGGATGTGAGTCGTCCTGCTAATCCTATTGAAGTTGGAAAATATGATACCTATGCACAAGGTAGCGGCACCGGACAGGTGGGCTGCTGGGGTGTCTATCCTTATTTGCCTTCCGGAACTATCGTAGCTTCTGACATGGTGAACGGACTCTATGTATTAACTCCAACCTATGTTCGTGGATGTTATTTGGAAGGAATTGTAAGTGATTCAGTCTCTTCTGTAATTATTCCGGGAGCAACAGTTCAGATCACTGGTACCTCTGCGATTCGCACTACCAATTCAGGTGGTGAATATAAAACGGGGCTTGCCGATGCTGGATCATACGATGTCGAAGTTTCTAAACCGGGCTACATTACAAAAACTATTAGCGGAGTGTCTTTGGTGAATGGTGTTCTCACAACCCTTGATGTTGAACTTTCTCCCATACCAACATTTGCAGTGACCGGAACTATTCTGGATAGCTTATCGGGAATGCCGATAGAGAATGCATTCGTTCAAATCGAAAATAGTGATTTCAATTTCAGTGCCATGACTGATGCAGCCGGACAGTTTACAATAAATGGTCTGATCTCAGGAACATATGATATAACCAGTGGCAAATGGGGATATGTATCGAAGTGTTTCACACAAAACTTTAGTGGTGCAATGCCACTACAAATGGAACTACTCATTGGCTACTACGATGACTTTACTTTTGATTACAACTGGACTGTTGGAGGCTCATCTGCCAATGCATGGGAAAGAGGAGTACCGATTGGTAGTTTTGATGGAGGAGCGAATATCATCAATCCTGACGTGGATGCATCTGGAGATTGTTCCAACAAATGTTATGTGACGGACAATGGAACAGGACCCTATAGTAATCATGATGTCGACAACGGTAATACGATGCTCACATCTCCAATTTTTGATGCAACGATCTATGTAAATCCGAGCATCGAATATGCTCGCTGGTTTGTGAATACAGGCGGTAGCGGATCACCAAACGATTCAATGAATATTTATTTGTCCAATGGAACGGATATTGTTCTCATCGAATCAGTAACACTTTCATCGCCGGGAGTTGCATCATGGTATGATAGTAATCATCTTATCAGTAGTTTTCTGACTGTAACTCCGACAATGCAGGTAATGGTTGACGTTAATGATGGAAATCCGGGACATATCCTGGAAGGAGGGCTAGATCATTTCCGTATCAGCGGTATGTTGAATGTGGGTGTGAAAAACTTTGCCACTCCAAATTTGGCACAGATAAATGTCTACCCGAATCCGTTCGGTTCCTCTACTATTATACGATTTAGCAAGCTTGATGCATCTGCAGACAGTAAGATTGAATTACTTGATGTACTTGGACGCACACTCGAATCTCATCCCATCCTCAGAAAAGCTGAGGGAGAAATATCAGTTGGTGAAAATTTGACTGCCGGCATTTATTTCGTAAGGATCCTGTCCGGTGGCACGTATTCTGAGAGTGCAAGGATTATCAAAAACTGATCCCGGTGCATCCTCTGATTTACCGAAAATAAGCAGCTTCTCTTGATCAAATTATTGTTCATTTCCTGCGTTCAAGCCTTGATTTTGAATGGGAAAGGAATAGAAAATTGATTACCTTTGCATGCTAATGAAATTAAAAATATCATTTATCTTATTGATTTTCAGCGTATTGACTGTCGGATGTAGTAATTACAACCGGGTCCTGAAAGGCAATGATATGGATGCCAAAATGGAAGCTGCCATTCGTTACTACAATAAAGGCGATTATTATAAGGCCCTTCCATTATTTGAAGAGTTGAATGCTGTTTACCGGGGTACCAGAAAAGCTGAGAAAACTTATTACTATTTCGCTTATACAAATTACCGCCTTGGAGATTACCAGTCTGCTGCATATGATTTTGACATATTCTCCAAAACATATCCAACGAGTGAGTACGCGGAAGAATGTGCTTTCATGCATGCATATTGCTATTATGAGGACTCTCCTGAGTATTCACTTGATCAGACAAACACGTATACAGCAATCAACGAACTACAGTTATTTGCCGATAAATATCCGAGAAGCACCAGGATACCTGAGTGCAATAAGCTCATAGATCAGCTTCGCGAAAAACTTGAAACAAAAACGTACGAGACAGCACGCCTGTACTACAACATGGAGTATTATAAAGCTGCAACAACAACTTTTCAAAATCTATTGCATGATTTTCCATCCACCAAGTACAGAGAAAATGCATTATTCCTTTCATTCAAGGCTGCTTACCTTTATGCTGAAGGAAGTATAGAAACAAAAAGAGAAGGGCGGTACAACGATGCCCTCAGATCATTTGGAGAATTCAATGTAGCCTTTCCTGAAAGTAAGCATATGAAGGAAGCAATGGATATTTCTGAACAAATAAAAAGGAAACTGGATAAAATCCCGTCAGATGACGGAGTAAGCTCTATAAACTAAAATAATAATCGCCATACCATGAGTTACAAATCAGACGTTACAACTACTGTAACAAGAAACATTCCTGAGTTCGATGCAGAAACAGGAAATCTATATGAATCTCTCGTTGTCATAGCCAAGCGTGCAAATCAAATCTCTTCAGAAATGAAAGAAGAACTGAATGCGAAGCTGTCTGAATTCAATACCAGCTCCGACAATCTTGAAGAAATTTTTGAAAATCGCGAGCAGATAGAAATTTCTAAATACTATGAGCGTTTGCCAAAACCGACGCTGATCGCAATCCAGGAGTTTCAGGAGGATAAAATATACTTCCGTAAACCTGCAAATGAAGAGATCATCTGATCCATGAATTTTATTTGTTGATCAGATAAAAAATCCAAGACCCATGTTTTGGATTTTTTTAATTGAAGTCAGCAAGAGCATAGAATTATCAATGCAAGGAAAAAAAATAATCGTAGGTCTAACAGGAAGCATCGCTGCATATAAATCTGCCATGCTGGTGCGATTATTGATCAAAGCCGGGGCTCATGTAAAAGTAATCATGACACCTGCGGCGAAGGATTTTATCACTCCGCTAACTTTATCGGTTTTATCCAAGGATGATGTTCTAACCGACACATTTGATGACAAGACCGGAAGATGGACGAATCATGTTGATCTTGGATTGTGGGCAGATGCAATGATTATCGCACCTGCAACTGCAAATACCATTGGCAAGATGACAAGCGGTGTCTGCGATAATTTACTCTTGATGACTTATCTTTCTGCAAGATGCGACGTCTTTATTGCACCGGCAATGGATCTTGACATGTGGAAGCATGTTTCTACCCAACACAATTTAAAAACACTAGCAGATCGGGGAGTTAAAGTAATCTCGCCGACTGAAGGAGAATTGGCCAGTGGCTTGTCTGGTGAAGGCCGAATGGAAGAACCTGAAGCGATTTTTAACCAACTGAATTTTCAATTTCAAAAAGGACTTCCGCTGTCAGGAAAAAAGGCAATGGTGACTGCAGGACCAACCTACGAAGCCATCGACCCTGTCCGTTTTATTGGCAATCGATCTTCAGGAACAATGGGATTTAAAATTGCTGAAGAACTTGCAAGACAAGGTGCTTCAGTCACCTTGATCTCCGGTCCGACTAGCTTACATTTGGCAAATCCGCGTATACAGAGAATTGATGTTGAAACTGCAGATGAGATGCTATTAGCCTGCCGGAAATTTGCTCCCGAAGCTGATTTGATAATTATGTCTGCTGCCGTTGCCGATTACAGACCTTCCGAAGTATCAGAAACAAAAATTAAAAAGGGAATAAAGCCACATGAAATTGAGTTGGAGACAACTGTCGATATTCTTACTGAGCTCGGAAAAACAAAGAAGAAAGGACAAGCATTGGTTGGCTTTGCTCTTGAAACTAACAATGAATTGGAGAATGCCAAAGGCAAATTGAAGAAAAAAAATCTTGATTACATCATTTTGAATTCTCTGAATGATGAAGGTGCCGGATTTGGAACCTCAACTAATAAAATAAGCATTATTGATCAGTCAGAAAATGTTACTGCATATGACATCAAATCAAAATCTGAGGTTGCACGAGACATCGTGGATTACCTCATAACAAGAATATAGTTTTAATCATTTAAAGACAGGTACACGTTTCAAAATTATCTATTACGTTGTCCATACTTAAACTCATACACATGCAAATAGATGCAAAGAAATTTTTAAGTATTATTATTTGTTTCATTTATTTCAATGGAAGTCAGGCTCAGGAACTCAACTGTTCTGTTTCAGTTTTATCTCCTCAAATTCAAGCAAGCGATAAAACTATCTATGAAACTTTGCAGACTTCAATTCGGGAATTCATGAATAACAGAACCTGGACTAATGATCAATTCCTCAACCAGGAAAGGATTGAATGCAGTATCATCATTACCATTTCAGAGCGTACATCTGTAGATGCTTTCAAGGCGAACATTCAGATCCAGTCAAGACGTCCGGTTTATCAGTCTTCGTTTTATGCTCCATTATTCAACCATCAGGATAATGATTTTTCCTTTAAATATATTCAGGATCAGGTTCTGGAATTGGATGAGGCAGACATCACCTCAAATCTTACGGCAGTTCTGGCATATTATGCCTACCTGATAATAGGCTTGGACTATGACTCCTTTTCACCTGAAGGTGGAACGCCTTATTTTGTGAAGGCCCAAAATATTGTCAATAATTCAACCCGACTGGCTGAACGTGGATGGAAGGCATTTGAAAGTTCAAGAAACCGTTACTGGATTACCGAAAATTTGCTAAACTCTTCTTTTAGTCCCCTCAGAATTACTATGTACAATTATCACCGCCGGGGTCTTGATAAGATGACAGATAATGCTTTAGAAGCCAGACAAGTCATCTCTGAAAGTCTGAAAGACCTCAGAAGAGTATATGCGGATAAGCCAAATTCATTTTTGATGCAAGTTTTTTTCAATGCCAAAGCTGATGAAATTGTAAACATCTATTCTCAGGCTCAAATTGACGAAAAGAATCAGATTGTTCCGATATTATCCTTAATAGATCCGGCAAATACATTAAAATACCAGGGAATCCTGGCTAGCGGACAATAATAAATTAAATTAAAATTTAGAATACAGAAATTATGGCCTTGAGATGTGGAATAGTGGGACTACCAAACGTTGGAAAATCTACACTTTTTAATTGTCTATCGAATGCAAAAGCCCAGGCGGCGAACTTTCCATTTTGTACCATAGAACCTAACGTTGGGGTCATTACAGTTCCGGATGAGCGACTGGTAGAATTGGAACGCTTAGTAAAACCACAAAGAGTTTTACCAACTACCATCGAAATAGTTGATATTGCAGGTCTTGTAAAAGGTGCCAGCAAAGGCGAGGGCTTAGGTAACCAATTTCTCAGTAACATCAGGGAATGTGACGCAATTATCCATGTAGTACGTTGCTTTGAAGACCCAAATGTGGTTCACGTTGATGGTAAAATTAATCCTGTCAGAGATAAGGAAACGATAGATACTGAGCTCCAGTTAAAAGATCTTGAATCTGTTGACAGGAAGATCAGCAGAATGGAAAAAGTTGCAAAAGCCGGAACAGATAAAGAAGCAAAAAAAGCTCTGGAAGTTTTAGCCATTTATAAACAACATCTTGAACAAGGAAAATCTGCCAGAAGCGCCGATGTGAGTCAGGATGATCAGCGTTTCATAGCCGACATTTTTTTACTTACTGCAAAACCTGTGATGTATGTTTGTAATGTTGATGAAGCATCAGTCATCACCGGAAATGCTCTTGTGGATCAACTGAAAGAATCGGTAAAAGGTGAAAATGCGGAAGTCCTGGTAATCGCTGCAGCAATTGAAGCTGAGATCACAATGCTTGAGAGCTTTGAAGACCGTCAGGCATTTCTTTCTGACCTTGGATTGAAAGAATCAGGGGTGACAAAACTTATTCGTGCTGCTTATCGATTATTGAATTTACAGACTTACTTTACTGCTGGAGAAAAAGAAGTAAGAGCCTGGACCATTACAAAAGGTATGCTGGCTCCTCAGGCTGCAGCCGTGATCCATACTGATTTTGAAAAAGGATTTATTAAAGCTGAAGTAATCCATTACGAGGACTTTCTAAAATATGGATCAGAAGCCGGTTGCAGGGATGCAGGGAAGTTAAGTATAGAAGGAAAGGAATATCTGGTTGATGATGGAGACATTATGCATTTCCGCTTCAATGTATAGTCCGGTTTTTGACTAACACTATGAAATTAACTTTACTTATCATCATTGTAACTTCTGCTGTATCGATTTTGGCCTTCCAAAACAGAAGTTTGATGGATCGATATATTTTCAATCCTTTTATCATTCAGAACAGAAAAGAATGGTTCAGATTTATAAGTAGCGGTTTTCTTCATGCCGATTGGATTCACTTATTGGTGAACATGTTCGTGCTCTTTTCATTTGGTTTTGTTTTGGAAGATTATTTTCAGGTGCTCTTTGAAGGACGGGCAGAAGTATATTTTCTGCTACTATACATCGGTGGTATGATGAGCTCTGTACTTCCGACCTATAAAAAGCAAAAAGATAATCCTGCATACAATGCCTTGGGTGCATCCGGGGCTGTATCTGCAATAGTCTTTTCATTTATACTCTTTAACCCCTTACAAAAATTATGTCTTTACGGAGTGTTATGCCTCCCTGGAATTATTTTTGGTGTCGCATATCTCGTCTACTGTTACTATATGGCCAAAAAGGGTGGAGGAACCATAAATCACGATGCTCATCTCTGGGGTGCTCTTTATGGATTTTTCTTTACAATAATATTGAAACCGGTACTCTTTCTTAATTTTATACAGCAGTTAATCCATACCACAAATGCACTTTAGCCAACGGAAAGTCATATTTTTGGATCGTGATGGTGTGATCAACAAAGAAAGAGGGGAGTTTACCTGGAAACTGGAGGATTTTATTTTGAATGATCATCTCTTTGAAGCTTTAAACATTCTAAAAAAAAATGCTTACGAATTTGTCATCATCAGTAATCAAAGTGGCATAGCACGGGGGCTATATAATTTTGATGACGTCGAATTCCTGCATCATCAACTTATTAGAATTGCAGCATCCAATGGCATAAAATTTCTCGAAATTTATTATTGTCCTCACCACCCGGATAAAAGCCGCTGTATATGCCGTAAGCCCGGATCTTTAATGTTGGAAAAAGCCATAGCACGATTTAATGTTGACAAAACTAAAAGTTGGTTTATCGGTGATGCAGAGAGGGATATCGAGGCTGCAAACAAAGCAGGAATTCAATCTATTCTAATTCAAGCCAATTCATCACTATTGGATATTGTACCTCTTCTCCAATAAACTTAGCACGTAAAAATAGTTGATTATTTTTTTTTAGGGTCGCGATATTACCCGCAGACTCATGTACCTTTGTAAATAGATTATGCAGGGGCAAACTTTCATCAATTTCAACGGGAATATCATAGATTCAACACAACCCGTTTTTTCTTCTTCAAACCGGGCATTCCGGTATGGCGATGCGATCTTTGAGACGATCAGAATTATGAATGGAGAAATTCTGCATTTTGAAAGACATTTAAAACGCATGCAAAACAGCATGGACCTGCTTGGAATGCTGCCTCATGATGATCTTACGTTTCATAATTTGTATTTGTCTTTTCGCCACCTTGATCAGATAAATAATCTGAAAGGAAACGGCAGAATTCGCCTTGAAATATTCCGGAACGATGGTGGCTTATATACCCCTCAAACCAATGAAGTTTCCTACCTTATAGAAGCAAGTCCACTTGCAGCCCTGCGTTATGAAATGAATGATTCCGGAATCAGGATCGAAGTGTATAATGAAATACAAAAGCCTTTAAGCAAACTAAGCAACCTCAAATCATCGAATGCACTATATTATGTAATGGCAGGATTGCATAACAGGAAGAGCGGAGGAGGAGATTGCCTTGTCTTAAACACACACGGAAGAATTGCTGAAGCAATTAGTTCGAATGTGTTTTTATTATCCGGAAAAAAAGTTTTAACACCGGCTCTCACCGAAGCTTGTGTTTCCGGGATAATGAGAGAAACCTTAATTGATCATCTTGCACAGCAAGGTATAAAAGTTGTAGAGACCGGAATCGAAATAGAACATCTTCTTGAAGCTGATGAAATATTTCTTACTGACGTGATCCATGGCATGCGTTGGGTAAGTGCCTTCAGAAAAAAAAGGTACTTCAATAAATATTCTAAGAAATTACTCGAAGAAATACAAGTTGGGTTAGACATAAAAAAAGCCTGAGTGAAAATCTCAGGCTTTTTAATGTGTGGTATGAAGATTACTTCTTAGCAGTAGGCTCCATAGTCTTAGCTAACTCATCAGCTGCAGCCATGTTTTGATCGCAAGAACTTTTTGCCTCAGCATACGCTGTGTTCCAGCTTTCGAATCTGGCTTGAGCATCGCTCATTTGAGTTTTGAAATCAGCAAGACCTTTGATAGCATCTTGCGGGTTGATTTCACCTTTGCTAACTTTTGCCTGCCACTCGTTAAATTTCTGAGTAGTCTCATCCCAGGTAGTCTTGAAAGTTGAAAACTCACTTACCATGTTGTTCAGCTTAGAAGCATCTTCAGAAGATACTCTGGACATTTCGGCGATCTGATTTTTGATGGCTTCATCTTTAATGTTTGCTGAAGCGTTGATCATCTCAGCTTGTCTGGCAGAAAATTCAGTAGCCTGAGTAGCTGTTTCAGTCAATTGCTGGCTCCAAGTAGTGGCTTGCTCACCAAGAGCAGTCCATTCTGTGCCGAATTGAGTGATTTCACTCATAGTTTTTTCGTCAATTTTGTTGGTGCAAGCCGAAAAGCTTAATGCACCGGCAATAATAAATGCTGCAATTGCTCTTGTTTTCATTTTTTAGTTTGTTTTGATGGTTTTTTGGTGATATTTAGGTGAGTTATAGGGTACAAAGTTATAAATTCAAGCGTTTTACCTGAGTTTTTCTTAAAATGTTATTGACAATCTGACGTTTATTTCTTCTTAGAGTCCGGAAATATATTTCTGATATTGTCTATAGTACCATTTATTGCAGCCTTTTTGGGGAAAACACCTTGATTAGCCGCCCTGATGTCTTCTATGGAGTAAAAGGCTGATGGATTATAGCGCTGTATTATCTTGCGAATAAGCTCAATATCCTTTCTCTTAATGATTGTAAAAATGATCTTCACCGGACCTACAGCCCCTTGTCCGTCAATGATCGTAACCCCAAAATTCTCAGCTTTCAGGCCTGCAATTAGTTCCTCAGAATCCTGATGGATAATAATTCTCATGACCTGCATACCCAAGGCAAGCCTTCGTTCAACAAACATACCAACATATGTTCCTGCGGCAAATCCTGCAGCGAATCCAAGATAGCAAAGTGGATTGTCCAGATGTTGCATAATCTGGCGCATAGAGATCAGCCAAATTAAAACTTCGAAAAAACCAATGATGGGTACTATGTTCTTAAAGCCTTTTGAAATAAAAACATTTCGCAATGTGCCTAATGTTACATCCGACATTCGCGCAAAGAATATCAGGATCGGAAGAACAACCCATCTGAAAAATTCACTGTCTATAAAGCTTGCATCCATTAACTCAATTCAATTTGTTATTTTAAATTAATTTCAAATTTTCATCCAAATAAATAATGAAGATCATTTCTCTGCTTCAAGTAATTGTTCAACAAGTTGAGGAACTCCGATGCCGGCTTCCTTTTGAATAATGGTAAACCCGTGTACTCTCCCGGAAGCTTTCGTGTCGACAAGAAACTTCTTACAGTGCGGTGGAACATAGTGGATCAATCCTGCTGCAGGATAAACTGCAAGTGATGTCCCTACTACCAATAAATAATCAGCCTCAGACATAATTTGTGCAGCTACTTCCAATTCAGACACGACTTCACCAAACCAAACAATGTGCGGTCTTAGTTGCGAACCCAATTCACATGTTTGTCCAACAAGAATATCTTCCCCTCCAATGTCATAGATTAATGATTCGTCAACCGAACTTCTAGCCTTAGTGATCTCACCATGAAGATGAACAATTCTTCTCGATCCTGCCCGTTCATGCAGGTCATCAATATTCTGGGTTATCACATAAGTTGAAAAATACGTTTCCAGGCCGGCAATAGCAATATGTGCCGCATTGGGAGATGCTGCAACAACTTGTCTTCGTCTGTGATTATAAAAATCCAGTACCAGTTTTGCATTTTTATGCCAGGCTTCAGGAGTAGCTACATCCTCAATCCGATGCTTCTCCCATAAGCCATCACCGTCCCGAAAAGTCTGAATTCCACTTTCCGCACTTACTCCCGCACCGGTAAATACAACCAGATTTTTCATCAAAGCAAAAGTCAGAAAAACAGATTTATTGGATGACCCAATTCCGGGATGTTATCAACAAAATCAAATGAATAAGAAGAGGATAAAAATCAGCTACGTAAACTCCAATGACCTTCAAGTTTAAACCCGTTCAAAAAATCTTTTACGACAACTTTATTTCTGCCTGCTAATTGAATTTCTTCGAGCTCTAGGTAGCCTCTTAAGAAGTATATCCTGAGATAGCTTTTATTATCAGACTCGATAGTGCCGGGATTGAAATTATGGGAATACTCTTTTGCCTGAGACTTGAAAATTTTAATTGTTATACTTAGTCCTGATTCCCTGTTATATAATTCGGCATAGGCAGCAGGATAAGGTGAAAGCCCGCGAATAAAATTATAAGCATCCGAAAACAGCATTTTGCAATTTAGTCTGGTGTTTTCTTTATTTAACTTAGGAGCCGATCTTAAAGGTGTATCTGAATTTCCGGATTGACTTTTTAGTTTGAAGGCTGAATCTGAAATAGCACAGGCTGTTTTAACAACAAGTTCTGCTCCAATTAGTTTTAATCTGTCATGTAGCTCTCCTGCCGTTTCATCATGGCCGATGGAAGTTTTTTCCTGAAAGATAATATCTCCTGTATCAATTTCATGTTGGAGAAAAAATGTAGTCACCCCTGTTTCTGTTTCACCGTTCATAATTGCCCAATTGATGGGTGCAGCTCCACGGTATTGTGGTAATAAGGATGCATGTAAATTAAAGGTACCTTTACCTGGAAGGCGCCATACCTTCTCAGGCATCATCCGAAACGCAACAACAATCTGAAGATCGGGATTGATCTCTTTGATCTGTTCTATAAAATCATCGTCTTTCATGTTGTTCGGCTGAAGAACAGGAATGTTTTTCTCCAGAGCAAATTCCTTAACTGCAGAATGCGTGAGCTTCTGGCCTCGACCGGATGGTTTATCAACTGAAGTGACTACTGCTACAATATTAAACTTATTCTCTACCAAGGCACTTAATGAAGAAACTGCAAATTCGGGTGTGCCATAAAAAATGATTCGTAAGGGAGAACTCATAAGTTTTTTTTTAAAGTTCAATTTTCTTCCATCGGTCACCACGAAGATAAATATAAGATGCCAAGCCGGTAACTCCCCAATATATTATTTCAGAGAACCATACGGTTTCAACTTTTTTTGAAATAATAAATGTGCTTACATAGACATAGATCAAATAAAAGATGATTGATGCCATCTCGATATATAATGCAGTCTTGGTTGCTCCAGTTCCACTTACTGCACTTATGCATACTATTGCGAAAGAAAAGAAAAACATCGCGATATTTATTACATAAAAAACTCCGAAAGAATCGCTTATTAGTTCCAAATCCGAAGTAAAGATCCCAAGAATCTTATGTGCAAAAATCAAATTTAACAACACCATTATTACAGTACATGAGAATGTCAACTTCAGAATACGGTGGAGCAGAAGGAGTACTTCCTCTTTCTTTCCTTGACCGATTACATTGCTGATCATACTATTTGCTGCTACTGAAAACCCCCACATTGGTGTCATACTTAACATATAAGCTGCTCTTACAATATTAGATATTGCCAATTCGTGTGCGCCTATTTTCTCTATGAATAGAAAGAATACCAACCATGCACCCATGGACAGCAGGTTCTGCATAATGATCGGAGCCGATAAATTAACAATACTTGAGAAAAGCTCATGCTGCCATTTCCTTATCTTGAATAAGTTAAAATTCTTTATGTCAGGCTTAAAGAAGGTGTAAACTACAAGAATGACCAAAGAAAGGAATTCTGCGAGGCTAGAAGCAAGTCCCGCCCCGGCAATTCCCATCTTTGGCAGTCCTCCATGTCCAAAGATCAGCAGATAACATAGCACTATATTAAATGCAGCCATTATAAATGCATACCATCCGAATACTTTTGGCTGAGCAATTCCGACATAGAATGATCGATATGCAGTAGCGATCATCAGAAACACAAAACCGAACGATCTGAATTTCATAAACTCTGCTGCAGCTTCGGCAATTGAAGGCGAACCAATAACCTGTTTTAATAGAAAAGGAGAAAGGAAATATAAGGCCAGGAATAAGGAAAACCCTATTGATAAAAATATGACCATGCTATGATCGAAAATCTTTCCAATTTCCTGTTCATTTTTTTCTCCTGCGCGGCGGGCTATTAATATTTGTGTGCCAATACCTAAAGAAGTACCTATCATTGCCAGGGCGAAATATAATACACCGGCAATTGCCGAAGCACCTAGTTCAACCTCACCAACTCTTCCTAGAAATGCGGTGTCAGTTGCATTCAGGACAGTAGTCGCTAACGCACCAACCATTACTGGATAGGATATTCGTAATATCTCTTTATATGTTATGCCTACTTGCATTTCACTTACTGAATTTCATTAATGAATTGTGAAACCTATTCTTTTAATTTATTCGACATACAATGCCAGGCCCTTAAGATACTCACCTTCCGGATGAAAAACTGAAACCGGATGATCCGGACCTTGGCTAAGTTGATGGAGTATTTTGACGTTTCGTCCACATTGCGCAGCCGCTTGAAAAACAATCTTTCGAAACATCTGTTTGTCGATAACTTGTGAACAGGAAAAGGTAAACAATATTCCTCCCTTAGAAATTCTCTTTATACCTTCTGTGTTTAAATTGCGATATCCAATAATCGCTTTTTTTGCCGAACTTAAATGCTTTGCAAATGCAGGTGGATCTAAGATTATCACATCATAATAATCCTGACTTTTTTTTAGAAAATCGAATACATCTTCCTTAAAAAAGGTATGTCTTGCCTGGCCGGCATTTAACTCTGCATTTCTCACAGCCCACTCCTGAGCCTTAGCAGAACTATCAACTGAATGTACCTGAGAAGCTTCTGCGTTCAAAGCATACATTGAGAAGCCGCCTGAGTAAGAAAAGGTGTTGAGCACTCTTTTACCACTTGAATATTTTTGAATCAGCTTACGATTTTCACGTTGATCAATGAAGAAGCCGGTCTTTTGTCCTTCATCCCAATTGATATAAAATTTTATTCCGTTCTCCATGACAACGTCATCGAGTTTGCTACCATGCAGCAAAGAATTTGAACTTTCCGCAGCAGCATTCTTGCGAAGAGTATCATCGCTCTTATTGTAGATGGTATTAATGCCAAGTTCCGGAAAACTCAAAATTGTTGAACTAATGTCTGTCATAGCATTATACATCCCGATCGTATGTGCCTGTATGACAGCTGTAGTTCCATACACATCAACTATTAAACCCGGCAGACCATCGCCTTCAGCATGTATAAGTCGATAAATATTAGTGGACTGATTACCTACCAACCCTATTGATTTCCTTAATTCGATTGCCCTGCGAAACTTATCCAGCCAAAAGTCTTTACCAAATTCAGTTTTCGCAAATGAAAAAATTCGGACTTTAATCGATCCCTCATGATAATGACCGGTTGCAAGATAATTCCCATCACAGGAAAACACTTCTACAACATCTCCTTC
>Ga0116144_10000387_pt1 | contig 59144 bp, 45 predicted proteins | sample AD_UKC035_MetaG_FD_89746 | JGI IMG/M metagenome (GOLD analysis project Ga0116144, IMG submission 89746) | Active sludge microbial communities of municipal wastewater-treating anaerobic digesters from USA - AD_UKC035_MetaG | ecosystem: Engineered > Bioreactor > Anaerobic > Digestate | place: USA...
ATTGATTATGGGCATCACCCATCTTAGGCGCTCTTCCAGAGCGTCTTTTGGTAATCTTGTACACATATTAGCATATCGTGCCATATTTCCTCAAAAACCGCCATATGTATGTGCACATTACCTGTTGGTGTTGACTGGTAATTATTTTTTTGTTTTTATTATAATCAGCTTGACATTTTATATTGGTATGCTATAATTATTTATAGAGATGACAGCACTTTGGGCTGTCATTTTTTCTTAAATAATCAAATTAAAAAATAGTTATGTCTCAATCAGCCATTCAGGCGGCAATTCAGCAGATTTGCCAAGAAAAAAATTTATCCGAAGAGTCTGTGTTGACGACCATTGAATTAGCTTTGGCCGCCGCTTTTCGTAAAGATTTTGGCAATAAGCTTCAAAACATTGTGACGGAGTTTGATATTAAGGCCGGCCTGGTCAAGGTGTTTGATGTGAAAACCGTTGTGGAGGATTTGCCCGAAGATTATGAAGAACAGTTGTTGGCGGAAAAGGCAAAGCGGGAAGAGGCCGGACTTGTTGAAGAAGATGTCCAGGCTTTTGTCAGTGAGGATGACGAAGTTGAGGAAGGCTTTAGAAAATTCAATCCTAAAACAGAAATCCAACTTAAAGACGCCAAAGAATTGGATAAAAAATATCAAATTGGCGATATTATTAAAACTGAATTGGAAGTGCCGGGGGAATTTGGCCGGATGGCTGCCCAGACGGCCAAACAGGTGATTATTCAGAAACTGCGCGAGCAGGAACGGCAGAATATTTTTGAAGAATTCAAAACTATGGAAGGCCAAGTGGTTAATGGCACAATTCAACGCCGTGAAGGTCGGAATGTGTTGGTGGATTTGGGTCGGGCCGTGGCAGTGATGCCCCCTGAGGAGCAGATTGAGCGAGAGCGTTACAATATCGGCAACCGAATGAAATTTTATTTAAAGATAGTTGATCAGACGACCCGCGGTCCTCAATTATTGGTTTCTCGAGTAAGTGAGGAAATTGTTCGGCGAATATTTGAGTCGGAAGTGCCGGAAATTGCCACTGGCGCCATTGAAATCAAATCCATCGCCCGCGAACCGGGCAATCGGTCTAAGGTAGCCATTGCCAGCAATGATGAGAGCATTGACCCGGTCGGTTCTTGTGTTGGTCAGCGCGGCAGTCGGATTCAGACGATTATTAGCGAATTAAACGGAGAAAAAATTGATATTATTCTTTGGGACGAAAATCCAATTCAATTTATTACTAACGCTTTATCGCCGGCTAAGGTGGTCTCGGTGGCGCTAAAAGAAAGCGAGGAAGAAAAATTGGCAATAGTGACAGTTAAGGATGATCAGTTATCCCTGGCGATTGGTCGGGGCGGCCAGAATGTTCGCTTGGCTTCCCGCTTGACCGGTTGGAAGCTGGATATTATTTCGGTTAACAGTCAAAACGCCGATGAATCGGTTGAGACTGATCAATTAGCCGAGTCAGCGGTTGAAGCGGGCGAAGCAGAATCACCAGTAGCAGACGAAGAAGTTAAATTGGCGGGTGACGCGGCTGATAATGAAGAGCTGATTGAAAAACCGAAAAAAGCAACAATAAAGAAAACTGCTAAGAAAGCCAAGAAAAAAGCAGAATAAATTTTTATTTGTCCGGGCGGCCTAAAGCCGCCCGTTTTTTATTGGGAATAATTTTTAATTTGATTATTACCTTTAGTTTTTGGGGTGGTTTATAGCCGACAACCTATTAGCCGTGGATTGTCTTTTTGTGGTTTTTTTATTAAAATTGTTATTAATAGCAATTTTATTAATAACTGCCTAAGACTATGTTATTAATTTGGTTTTGTCTCCTCTGTTCTCTGGTTGCTTTGGGCGGGGCCGGGGTTTTGGCTTATCGGCTCAACCAGGAGAAGGTGGAAGAGCCCCGAGCGGAAATTATTTCTGGTTACATCCGTTCAGGGGCGAAAACTTTTTTAATCCGGGAATATAAGATTTTGGCTGTTTTTACGGTTCTAGTCACTTTGGTTATTTTTATTATGCCGAGCTTATCTTGGAAAACTGGCATCGCTTTTTTAGTCGGAGCAATTTTTTCCGCTGCTGCCGGATTTGTCGGGATGACAATTGCGACCAGCGCCAATGTCCGGACAGCAGAGGCCTGCCGTCACCAGCTGATTCCCGGTTTGAGAGTGGCTTTTGCCTCCGGTTCGGTAATGGGGTTGGTGGTGGTCGGCTTGGGCCTGTTGGGCATCTCATTGTTGTATTTGATTTTTGGCAGCCCGGAAATTATTTACGGCTTTGGCTTTGGTGCCTCGCTGGTCGCTTTGTTTGCTCGGGTGGGTGGTGGTATTTATACCAAGGCAGCGGATATTGGCGCTGATTTGGTAGGTAAAATGGAAACGGGCATTCCGGAAGATGATTTGCGAAATCCGGCGACGATTGCCGACAATGTTGGTGATAATGTTGGCGATGTGGCCGGACTGGGTGCGGATTTATTTGAAAGCTATACCGAGAGCATAATTGCCGCCATGGTTTTAGGCCTGGCTGTTTTGCCACTGTTGGGCTCGAAGGCGATTGTTTTGCCGTTAATATTATCAGCTTTGGGTATTATCGCCGCTTTAGTCGGCATGGGGGTGGTATTTTTAATCAAAAATCAGCCGCCCCGGAGAATCCTTAATTATGGCATCTGGTCGGCCACCATGGTAATGGTCGTGTTTTCTTGGGTAGCGGTTAAACTAACTGTTAAGCAAATTGATATTTTCTGGGCACTTTTGGTTGGTTTGCTGGCTGGTTTAATAATTGGTTTGACCACTGAGTATTATACCTCTGATGCCCGGCGGCCGGTTCGGGAGGTGGCGCAGTCGTCCAAGACTGGTTCGGCGACTAATATTATTTCCGGATTTTCTCTAGGTTTAATGAGTACGACTGGGCCGGTTTTAACGGTGGTGGCGGCGATTATACTGGCTTATAAATTTGGCGGTATTTATGGAGTAGCGGTTGCCGCTGTGGGGCTGTTGTCAACTTTAGGCATTACCTTGGCCACGGACAGCTATGGTCCGGTGGCGGACAACGCCGCCGGTTTGGCTGAAATGGCCAAGCTGGGACCGGAGATTCGTTTGCGGGCTGAAGAATTAGATGCGGTTGGCAATACTACGGCTGCTATCGGCAAGGGTTTTTCTATTGGTAGCGCCGCTTTGACTGCCCTGGTGTTAATGATTTCTTTCGGCCAAGCGGTTAATTTGCAATTTATCAATTTATTGGATGTTAACACGATAGCGGGGTTATTTATTGGTGGCTTGTTACCGTTTATTTTTAGCGCCTTAGTTATTAAGGCAATTGGCCGGGCGGCTGGCCAAATGGTTGAGGAAGTGCGACGGCAATTTCGAGAGACGGTCGGGATAATGGAAGGCACAGTTGAACCGGATTACAATCGTTGCATTGCTATTTCCACCAGTTCGGCTCTGCGTCAGATGATTTTACCCGGACTGTTGGCGGTCTTGGCGCCAGTGGTAGTTGGTCGCTGGTTGGGGGCGGCTAGTTTGGCCGGTTTATTGGCCGGTTCAATTGTTAGCGGATTTTTGTTGGCGGTTTTTATGGCTAATGCCGGCGGTGCCTGGGACAACGCCAAGAAATATATTGAAGCGGGTAATCATGGCGGAAAGGGCAGCGCTGCTCACAGGGCGTCAATAGTTGGTGATATGGTCGGCGATCCCCTTAAGGATGCTGCCGGTCCGGCCTTGAATATTTTGATTAAGTTGATGGCCATAGTTTCTATTATTATTGCGCCGCTACTGATAATCTAAGTCATATAATGTTCTCTAAAGACGCCCTACCCAGGCGTCTTTAAGTTTGTTTTTATAAAATAAATTCTATGGGCTTTTGACTAAGCTCTTTTTTTATGTTAGACTTAGCAAGGTTATTGAATTTTAATCATATTAAATTAATTATGAAAACAGACATAAAAAAATTGCCCCAGTCGGAAGTAGTAATAACTGTCGAGCTTTCTCCAGAAGAATTAAAACCGTTTTTAGAGAAGGCGGCCGCCCAGATTTCTCAGCAGGTAAAGATTGACGGTTTTCGACCGGGCAAGGCGCCTTATGATATGGTGGTAAAAAAAGTGGGCGAGGCGGCGATTTTGGAAGAAGCGCTAGACAGTATTGTGTCCAAGACTTATTATCAGGCGATTGTTGACAATCAGTTGACTACTATCGGCCAACCGAAAATAGAGGTGGAAAAATTAGCGCCCGGCAACGCGCTTATTTACAAAGCGACAGCGCCGGTGTTGCCGTCAGTGGAATTGGGCGATTGGAAAAAAATAAAATTGGCAAGAAAAAAAATTGAGATTAAGTCCGAACAGGTGGATAAGGTGATTGCTGATATCAAGAAGTTGCGTTCTAAAGAAAAAATAGTCGAGCGGCCGGCTAAGACGGGCGATCGCTTGGAAATTGATTTTGATGTTTTAAGAGACAATGTTGCCATAGAAAATGGCAAACAGGCAAAATACCCGATTACCATTGGTGAGGGCCGGTTTATTCCCGGTTTTGAAGAGCAGTTGATTGGCCTGAAGGCCGGGGACACCAAGGAGTTTGAGCTTGTTTTTCCGGAAAAATATTATCAAAAAGATTTAGCCGGTCAGAAAGCCACCTTTCAAGTGAAATGCAATGCGGTTTATGAAGTGGAATTGCCGGAGATTGATGATGAGTTTGCCAAGACAGTGTCTGGCGGGCAATACAAGACGGCTGCTGAATTAACATCGGGCATCAAAGATAATTTAGGCGAAGAAGAGAAAAATAAAGAGGAGCAACGTCTGGAAGTCCAATTGTTGGATCAGTTGGTTCAATTGTCCAAATTTGATGAATTGCCGGAGATTCTTCTGGTTACTGAAACTGAACGGATGATTCACGAGATAGAGCACACGATTGCCGGTCAAGGTGTTTCTTTGGAGGACTATTTAAAGAGTTTGAATAAAACCTTAGATCAAATAAAGCAAGAATTTCGACCACAGGCCGAGCAACGAGTCAAGTCGGCAATTCTTGCCCGAGAGATTTTCCAAAGTCAAAAACTGTCGGTTGAAGAAAAAGATATTGATCAAGAAATTGATGAACTGCTCAAACGCTATCCGGCTAATCCGGAAGCCAAGAAACAATTTATGGCCGAGTCCTATCGGGAATATTTGAGGAATATGCTGGGTAATCGGAAGGTGATAGAATTTTTAAAAAAAGAGATTGGCTTGTAGATATTTACGACTGCAGTCCCGAGTCCTCGGGACTGTTTTTATTCTTGACTTTTTTGTTTTTTATTGTTAATCTCTGGGGCAGTAGTTCTTTCTAGAGAGTGTTTGGCGATGATTAATAGGAGGGTAGATTATGGCCACCGTTAAAGCCGGTTGGGTGGATTGTCAGGAAATTGGCGAGATTACGCCCGATTTATTGTCTGTTGTTTTGGAGCTGACGCGTCTCAATCTTCCAACCGGTTCGGTTCAGGCGGTTGAGGATTTTTTTGCCAACCAAGACCATGGTTTTGCCCATTCGGTCAAAGTCTGGCGCCGGTGTCAGACTCTCATAAACCATTGTCCTAATCTCTGCGCCTCTTTTTTGTGGGGTCGTCGGTGGATTTTTAATCAGGCGGAAAAATATTTGCGCGACTTATTGTTGTGGTCGTCGATTTTTCATGACTTTAGCCGTTTTTGCGGTTGTCATTTCAGCAATCATCAGACTTATGGCGCTGATTTAGCGGTAGCCGCTTGTCGGGTGATGGGCAAAGAAATGATTCAGTCTGAAATTCGGGCAGTGCTTTATCAGCACGATTATTTTGGCCAGGTGGTCAACGGCGATTTGCCTTTAGACACTCAAGCTTATCCCTTGGCAGAATTGTTTCGGTTGGCGGACAAAACTTCGGTTTCTCCAGTTGAAGAAGTCGAGCGCTATTGGCAGACGTCCAAACGCTATCAGAGTGTATTTTTTGATCCGAATATTCCTGATGCGACTCGGTTTAATCTGGCAGTCAATGAAAAAGAGCGAGCCGATTGCTTGACTTGGCTGCTGTTGATTTTTGCCCTTCAGTCAACTGATTTTTTGTTTGCGGAGACGGCTGATGCTTATGCCTATTGGGCGCGGGGCAAAAGGGAGGCACTGGACAGTATTGGCCGATTGGCGCAACAGGCAGGTAGTGATGGAGCAGAGGCAGTTGCGACGGTTAGGCGCTTCATCAAAATAAACAAGCTGTTTATTTTTTAGCCAGTAAGTGTATCGCGGGCTCCGGTTGACGGGGCCCGTTTTTGTTTGATTTTGGCCGTTAAATTTATTACTATTAAGCATAGAGGGAAGTATTAGTGATCGTTATGATCAGTGATAATTAATAACAAGGCAATTGTTATGAGAATATTAGTAACCGGTGGCGCCGGGTATATTGGCAGCCATGTTGTCAAACAGCTATTGCGGGCCGGTCATCAGCCGGTGGTATTTGACAATCTCAGCGTCGGAACGCTGGACAATGTCATTACTGGGGCTGAGTTTATTGAGGGAGATATACTATCGCCGACTCAAGTGCTAGCCGCCCTTGAGGGTATTGAAGTGGTTATTCATTTGGCGGGATTAAAGGCGGTTGGCGAATCTATGACCCACCCCGCTAAATACGCTTGGAATAATCTTGTCGGCAGTATTACTTTGTTAAATGCAATGATTGAGGCTGGTGTTAAGAAAATAATTTTTTCTTCCAGTGCCGCTGTTTATGGTGAACCAATAGAGTTGCCGATGAAGGAAGACCATCCAACCAAGCCGCTCAGTTTTTATGGTCACACTAAGCTAGAAGTGGAAAAGCTGTTAGCTTGGTATGATCAGCTGTCGGGCATTAAGTTTGTGGTTTTTCGTTATTTTAACGCCGTTGGTTATGATCCGGATGGAGATATTAAGGGGTTGGAGCGGGCGCCGCAGAATTTATTGCCTATTATTTTTGAAGCAGTGATGGGTTGGCGCGATAAGGTGACGATTTTTGGCGATAATTATCCGACCGCTGACGGTACCGGCGTTAGAGATTATATCCACGTGTCGGATTTGGCCAGCGGCCATCTTAAGGCGTTGGAATATTTGGATAAAAATAATAACAGTCTGACGGTTAATTTGGCTACCGGTCAAGGGACTAGCGTTGCGGAAATAATTAAAGCTGTTAAACAAGAATCTGGGGTTGATTTTAAAGTTGAAATCGGTCCCCCCCGACCTGGTGATCCGGCTCAAATATTTGCCAGCGCCGACAAAGCGGGCGCAGTATTGGGCTGGCAGCCGGTTTTTAGTGATATGGCGACAATAGTAAAAACCACCTTCAGGGCTTATGAGCAAAACAAAAAAAATTAGCATTGGTGCTCATGTTTCAGCGGCGGGTGATTTATCTTTGGCGCCGCAGCGCGCGCAGGAACTGGGCGCGGAGTGTTTTCAGTTTTTTTCTCGACCGCCGCAAGGCGGCCGTGCCAAGCCGATTGAAGCAGCTCTGGCGGCGGAGTTTCAAGCCAAGCTCAAGGAGTTTAAACAGACAGCTTGCTATATTCATGCGCCATATTATATCAATCTGGCCTCGGCCAATAGTCGGATTTATCATGGCTCTATCAGTGTCTTGCGGCAAGAATTGGAGCGGGGGGAATTATTGACAGCTCGGGCAATGATGTTTCATCCGGGCAGTGCCCGGGAGTTGAATCGAAGAGAGGCAATTCGAAAGGTGATTGCCGGTCTTAAGGATATTTTAAATGGTTACACCGGCCGGACTCAGTTGTTATTGGAGATTTCCGCCGGCGCCGGTCAGATTATTGGCGATCGGTTTGAAGAAATGGCCGAGATAGTTGTTAGGTTGCCAATGGTTTTGCGGCGCAAGATCGGTTTTTGTTTTGACACCGCCCATGCCTTTGCTTCCGGTTATGATTTGCGCGATCGCCGGTCAGTCGGTCGGACTTTTCGTCAGTTTGATAAAATTTTGGGCTTAAAAAATTTGCTCTTAATTCACGCCAATGACAGCCAGGCCGAATTGGGCTCAAAAAAGGATCGCCACCAGCATATCGGTCAGGGCAAAATCGGGTTGGCCGGATTTAAAGAAATAGTGGCTTTGGCCAAGAAGCATGCCATTGATTTGATAATTGAGACACCCAAAGACGGACAAGAGATTGAGGATATTAAGATATTGAAGAAAATTAGGGACGGAAAAACTTCTTAATCTTAATTTCCTAGTGAATTAATGGTTTTATTGTTATATTGTCAAATTGTTATTAAACCTCAATTATAAAGTAAACATCAAACAATTTGATAATCCGCCGTGGCGCCTGCCCGCCTGTGGCGGGGATAATTTAGTTTTTTGATATAAAATTTTTTATATGAAAATCGCCATTATTTCTGATAGTCATGACAATATACCGAATATAGAAAAATTTTTAGCTTGGGCCAAAATCAATCAGATAGAAATGCTTATTCATTGTGGTGATATTGCCGCGCCAGCTATGGTTTCAAAATTGTTGGCGCCGAATTTTTCTGGTCCAATTCATTTAGTTCACGGTAATGTTTCTGATCGGGCGGCTCTGGCGGAAGTCTGTCGTAGTTTGACTCAGGTCAAACTTCACGGTGATCAGGGCGAATTGATGATTGATTCGGAGCGGTCCGGAAAAATTAAAATTGCTTTTTGTCACTTTCCCGAGACAGCCAGAGCTTTGGCGGCCAGCGGCCAATACGCGCTAGTGTTTTATGGCCACAGTCATAAACCCTGGCTGGAGACATTGGCCAATCATTGCCAATTGATTAATCCCGGCACTTTGGGCGGCTTATTTCAAAAACCGACTTTTGCCGTTTATGATTCGACTGATGATAATTTGGTTTTAAAAATATTGGAAGATTTATGAGACAACTGTTAGTAGAGGCGCGGCCTGGTGCTTCGCAAACTAAAATTGAACAAATCACGCCGCAAGTTTACAAGGTTTGGCTGACGGCTCGTCCGGTCGCTGGCCAGGCCAATCAGCAACTAGTTGAATTGTTGGCTGATTATTTTGGCGTGGCCAAGAGCTGCGTTGAAATAAAGCGAGGTAAAAGCGCTAAAAACAAGGTGGTGATAATTTATGGATAAATTGTTTCTAAACTACGGTTGCCACGAATAAAAAAAAGAGTTATAATGTCTTTGCTTAAGGTAGGAAGAGACTATTTTTAGTTAAATTTTCCTAAATTTAGCTATTTTTTATTGATTTTTAGTTAAATTAACTTGACATTTCAAGTTTAATATGATAAGATAGGGTGTCAGTTCATTTTACCCTGGCAAAGCAGGATAGCGCCAATCATTCTGCAGGCACGACAAGCATGGGAATTATTTTTTTAAGGATCGTTCAGGTTCCAAAAAACTCGGGCTTTACCTTGAAATAGTTTCTTTGTCTGCAGTATTATTGGTAGTATCCAGCAACCTGTAGATCCCTTAGCGCCCTAGGCGCAATTTGTCACCTTCCAATCAAATTTGAGAAAATTTTTATCTCACACCAAACGTCGGCGACGAGCTGATATGGCTAGGCACGACAAGCATGGGAATTTTTTAACAGCCCTGCTCGGGCTTTTGCTCGAACATTGCTTCAAAAAATTTTCTTGCCTGGCCATACTAGCTCGTCACGGCGTTTATGGATCTACAGGTTATTGGATAGTAAGAAAACCCACCCCGAATACTCGGGGTGGGTTTTCAGTTTGGTATTTTAAAAGCGCTTTAAGTCGATTATTCGCTAGCGGTCACATCGTCGACCTCGGGGTTATTAGTAGTTTCCTCTTCGGGTAATTTTTCCACCCCGATTAAGCAAACTGCCTGCCACGGTCGGTAATAAGAGCTAAAAGTGGTTTTATCGATAGTGCCGTCAGCGTAAGTGATGATATAATCAAAGGCGGCGCTGACGCCTTGATGAGAGCTTTCAGTGCATCTTTTTTGACCGGGAGCCAAATTGGTGGTTTCAATGTATTTGGTGGGCGGTGGCGAAGTCCAGCCCCAGACTTTGGGCGTAGTGCGTTCGGCGGTTCGGCCATCTTTTGTGCCCCAAAAATCAAAATACAAATTATCTCCCTCGAGACGATATTGGATTAGAATATAATGGCCGGTGTTGTTGATAAAGCGAACATCCGGATGAGGAATGTAAATCGTGGCATCGGTGCCGGGCAGGCCGTTTTCCAGGTAATAGGAAACATTGTAAGAGTGATTTCTTCTTTCGGTAATCGGTAAGCCCGAAGCCATGGCCGCCCGGAAAATCGTGGTGCCGATTTGACACAAGCCGCCCCCGTATTCCGGCACTGTTTTACTCCCCTTGATGACTAATTCCGGCAAATAACCGGTCGTCGCATCAATGTTTCCCAGGGCAGTAATTAAGGAAAATTCTTCGTCGGGTTTGATTAAAATGCCATGCAACCGACTGGCGCCGTTTTTGATATTGTGGCGGCGATTTTGGGAGCTACCGGCAAAATTTGATTGACCGGTGCCGACTATCTCGTTAATGCCCAAATCATTAATATCGCCAGTAACTATTTTGGGTAGAGCGGTATCAACGGTTAAAGTGAAGGACAGGTTATCGGATAACAGGCCTTGGTTAATTTGTTGATAGGCCGCTAATCTGTTGACTTGTTTGCCGACGACATGAGGGGTTAGTTTTGTCACTTTACCGTCTTTCATTTCAATGTTGGCATCTTGGGGTTCAACATTGAGGGTGGTGCCGATGTTTTTGTCTAACCACTCATAAAAACCGTCTTGGTTAATACCCAATTTTATTTCGTTATCGTCCCGATAGAATTCCAGCATGGTTGACAGGTCGGCTTTACTAATTATCCAAGTTTGATTTTCTTCTTGGAATTGGGGGCTGGTAGTTGACAAGACTTGTTCGATAAGTTGTTTGGCTTGTTCGGCTTGACTCTTTGTCACGGTTGGTTCGGCAGCAACGCTGATTAATTCGATTTGATCGTTTTTGAGCTGTTCCAAATTGGCGCGAAGCTCATTGATGGCGCCGGCAAAATCAAATGATTGGCCCGATTGTTCAGGGAGAATATCTAAGCGATAATTATCACCTTGCCAAGTTATGAGGGGTTTGGCATTTTGGACGGTTTGCTCCAGGTCGGAAAATTGTTCTTGTAAGTTTTTTTTAAGAGTTGGTTCGTCAATCTCCACTTTGGTTTTGAACTTTTTGTCCGTAAACAACATAGTCATTTGTTGTTTGATGTTTTGCCACCAATTGCCGTTGCGACCGTAGGCAAAGGCATCATAAACGGCGCTGTGATTGTCAAAATCAATTATCGCTCGCGACAAGTCCGGATCAGTTAAGGCGCTAAGCATCGGCGTCACTTTTAAATACAGGTCGTCGTGATTACGATAAATTATTTTTATTCCTTCCTTTTCAATGTTTTCAGTGATTTGTTCCAGATTTTCCAAGGCTTGGACCGGGGTCAGTCCGCCCAGGCTGATATTGCCTATTTTGCTGCCGGGAAAAAATTTTTGTCGGTACTGAATTTCAAAGGCGATAATAATACCGGCGGCTATTGTCAGCATGATAAAAAAAGCGACTAAAATTGTGATAATTAGCCACCTTTTATCAATTCGGCCGTCTCGAATTTGTTTGAACGGTTGTTCCCACCAAGTTTTAAATTTTTCCATAAATTAATCGTCAAAATGTTTCACGGCAATAGAAGCGGTTTTGTATTTTTTGGGCAGTTTAATGGTCAGAATGCCATTTTTTAGGATTGCTTCGGTTCGGTTGGGGTCGACTTCTTGGGGCAAGACAATGGAGCGACTGAAGGAACCCCAATAAATTTCCCGGCAGTAAAAATCTTCATTTTTAATGGTTTCATCAATATCGCGCCAGCCGCGGATTGTCAGTAAATCATTACTAACCGAGATGTCCAGATTTTTGGGCTCAACGCCGGCAATAGCCGATTTGATGATAATGAAGTTTTCATCCTGGAATACATCGCAGGACAATTGGCCCTCGGATTGCCAAAGGTTTGTTTCCTGATCTTGAGTTTTATCTTGATCAAATAAAAAATCCGGTGACCGAGTGTCTTTTTTAAAGTTGAGTTTGGCAGAGTTGGTTATTTTTGTTTTGGCCATATGAATATATTATAGCATAAAAAATAGAGAATAACTAAACTTGGTCTTGCCTTGTGGATATTTGACAAAAAACGAATAAATTGTTAAACTGTCAGGTACTTTAGCTAAAGGGTTTAACAGAAGCTGATTGTGTCCAAAAAGGACAGAAGGGAGAAAAGGATGTTCTTACAAGAGGCCTGTCAGGGGGTGGCGGCAGTTGATTTGAACGCTGACAATAGCGCTGTTCTCGCCACGATTCCGGAGATTACCGACGAACAAAAAACAAACATTATTGGCTCATTGGGAGAGGATTTGAAGCGATTGTTGTTTTTCTCTCGGCAGTTGGGCTTGGCCTACAATGATTTGTTTGAAAAGTTCAATTGGCAATATGACCGGACCAATCAAGAAGAACGAGCAGCGCTGATGGCGTCGTCTCAGGCGATGGCGGTTTGTTTGTCCAGCATCAAATTTGAGGCATTGCAGAATCTGTTTTTTGCCTCATTGCAGCTGGCGTTTCCGCAAGTTGCCGGTCACGATCAGGCGGGCATTGCTCGGTTCGGGGACGAGATTGTCCTTTATGCTCAAAACCAGAATGAATGCGTTTGTCCGGTCTGCGCTTCTGTGCTTTAAAAAAAGTTGGCCGGCGTTAGCGGTATTGTTATTGTCGGTTGATTAATTCTGCCGCCCGGCGCGCTAAACTATCTAAGCGCGACGGGCGGTTTTTTTATTTCTATTTGGCGTTTATTATTCTCTCCTATTTGAAAATAAATTTTTATGGCATTTTTGGGAATAATGCTTTTTATATTATCAGCCCATTCAATGGCGGTAATGCATTTTTTATCGTTGAAAAATTCCATTGCGCCTATCGCTTCCAGATCTTCGCCGCTTTTTAGGCGGTAAGCGTCGATGTGCGTCAGGGTTTTTATCGGCGCCTGGGCTGAAGTTTTATAATTTTTCATCAATACAAAAGTCGGACTGGTGATAATGTTTTTCACTCCCAGTCCTCTAGCTAATCCCTTGGTAAAAGCGGTTTTACCACTACCCAAGTCGCCAAAAAGAGCCAGCACTTCGCCGCCCTTGAGTGATCGGGAAAATTTTTCGGCAAACTTTATTGTTTCTTTTTCGCTGTTAGTAATAATTTTCATTGCAGTGCCAATTTATTGGGAGATGTTTTTTAGGTTGCGAGCTTTGGTTGATGGGCCGGGGTTACAATTCCCAATTCGGGTCAGCGGATATTTTTTGCCAGCCGTCTTTTTGGGGGTGGTGTTTTCTTGATAAATAATATCCGGCAATAGCAATCATGGCGGCATTATCGGTGCATAATTTAAATTCTGGTACCCGGAATTGGAAATTATTTTTTTCCGCCGCTGCTTTTAAGTCTGCCCTCAGTTTTTTATTAGCGGCCACGCCGCCGGCCAATAGAATTGATTGCACCTGATATTTTTTGGCGGCCTTAATGGTTTTGGATACTAATACCTCCACGGCCGCGTTTTGAAACGCCCGACAGATTTCCGGCGTTCTGGTTTTAATTTCTTTCTTAGTCATTTTTTGGACGGTATACAAAAGAGCGGTTTTTAGTCCGGAAAAGGAAAAATTAAAGTCCCGGGAATTGATCATTGGCCGGGGGAGATTGATAGGGCTTAGGCCGGAAAATTTATCGGCCAGTCGGGCGATGATTGGTCCGCCCGGGTAGCCCAGATTGAGCAGTTTGGCTGCCTTGTCATAAGCTTCGCCAACAGCGTCATCAACAGTTTGGCCGATTTTGTTGTAGTGGTGATGATTTTTTAGTAGCACTATTTCGGTATGTCCGCCGGAGACGATTAGGGCGAGGGCCGGAAATTGTATTGACTGATTGAAAAAATTGGCCGCCAGGTGGGCATACATATGGTTGACCGGAATTAGCGGTTTGTTCCAGGCGTAGCTTAGGGCTTTGGCTGTTTCAATGCCGACTAACAAGGCGGTGACTAGACCTGGTCCGGCAGTCGTGGCAATAAAGTCTATCGCCGCCGGTTTTATTTGGGCTGCCTGAACAGCCTCATCAATAACCGGTATGATATTTTCCAAATGGTGACGAGCCGCCACTTCCGGCACGACGCCGCCGTATTTTTTATGGATATTGATTTGCGAGGAAACAACGTTGGCCGCCAGCTCAAGCCGGCCGCGCTTGGCTTTCAAGATAGCCGCCGCGGTTTCATCGCACGAAGTTTCAATCGCTAATATATTCATTTTTTTAGATAAATTTGTCTTTTTGTTTCGGGGAATTTTTCAATCGCGTATCTTAGCATAGTTCGAGGCATTTGTCGATAGTGTTTTTTTAAAAATTGTTCTTCAAGTTTTTGGTTTCGTTTGCCAATTTCTCTGAGCATCCAGCCGGCGGCTTTGTGTATCAGGTCGTGCTGATGTTTTAGGTTCATTTCTATTATTGCCAAAGCGTCTTTAAAATCATTATTTCTGATCAAGGCATAAGTGGCTAAAATAGCGATTCGGTTTTGCCAGAGATTTTTTGATTTGGCTAATCGGTAGAGAATGTCTCTCGGCTTGTCGGTCAGGTATTCGCCAACTATGTTCGGCGCCGACAAATCGACCAAATCCCAGTTATTGATCTGGCGGTAGTTTTTCAAGTATAAATCAAAAATTTTTTTCTTGTTAGCGTCAGTCGCTTTTTTATATTGGTCGACTAAAATGAATAGAGCGGTCAGGCGCTGTTCATGGATAGGGCTGGAAAGGAGCGTTGTGATTTCCGTTAGACCAAGAGTCGAATATTTTTTGGCAATTTTTCTTTGCTGGGGCACTTTAATGCCCCAAAATATATCGCCCTCGCCGTATTGGCCTGGGCCGGTTTTGAAGAAGCTCGATAGTATTTTGGCTTGGTTTTTATTTGCCGACTCTTTGAGCGCTTTTTTTATTTCTTGTAGTTTTCCCATACCCCCTTATCATACTAAATTTTTTTTTCTTTGGCGAGATTGACTTTTGGTTGATAAGGGTGTACAATATTTTTTGTGATTGTTGTTTTGGTTAATTAGATCTAGGCCGCCATCGTCTAGTGGTTAGGACATCAGGTTTTCATCCTGGCAACCGGGGTTCGATTCCCCGTGGCGGTACCACGTAATTTAAAAAGCACCCCGTGAGGGGTGCTTTTTAAATTATGATGAGTATCATCAAGGGAAGCGAACGGGTGGTTGGAGGATTTATTAAGGAGGCAAAAAAATAAAATCCGCCCGGCTGAGGACGGTTTTTATTTTGATCAATGAACATACCTTGGTATGTTCATTGATCTGTTACCCTAATTTAGGTGGGTGGTTGATAGTTGATATTTTATTAGTGTCAGCAAGAGAAATTTATTCTGACACCCTAAACACCTCCTCTACCGAAGTGATGCCGTCGAGCGCTTTTAAGAGGCCGTCCTGGGCCATAGTGACCACGCCCTTTTCTTTGGCCAGGGCTTTTATTTCATATTCCGACAGATCACCTTTGGTGATTTTGTTTTCTATCTCGCCGTCGATGGGCATTATTTCATAAATACCAATGCGTCCCTTATAGCCCAGCCCTTGGCAGTTTTCACAACCGGCGCCCTGATAGAATTTTAATTGCTCAATATCTTTTTTATAAGGTTCATATTCCGGCTTGTTGGGCAACTCACTTAATAATTTGCTTACTCGCTCTTTGAGCTCAGCGGATAATTCAATTTCGGTTTTGCATTTATCGCAAATTCGCCGCACTAGCCGTTGGCCAATCGCCACGTTTAGGGCCGGCGCCAGCAAGAACGGTTTGACTCCCATGGATAAAAAGCGCGGAATGGCGCCAAAAGCGTCATTAGTATGAATGGTGGACAAGACTAAATGGCCGGTTAAAGCCGCCTGAATGGCAATTTCGGCAGTGTCTAAATCGCGAATTTCGCCGACCATAATAATATCCGGATCTTGGCGAACAATTGAGCGCAATCCTTTGGCAAAAGTATAATCTTTGTTGACCTGGCTTTGATTGATGCCCTTGAGCTCATATTCAATCGGGTCTTCAATGGTGATAATTTTTGTTTCCGACTTGTTTAGTTTTTTTAAAATAGCGTAAAGAGTGGTGGTTTTGCCGGAACCGGTCGGGCCGGTCGTAACAATCATGCCATTGGGGCGTTGAATTTCTTTTTCCAAAATTTGGAAGGCGCCCCCCCTTAAACCCAAATCCTCAAAACTCAAGTTAACCGCCGAAGACATTAACAGGCGGATGACAATGCTTTCGCCAAAAGCGGTGGGAAGGGCGGAAACACGCAAATTGATTCGATCGTTGGTCAGAAAAACGGAAAACCGGCCATCCTGGGGGCGGTCGGAGATATTGATTTTGAGCTTAGCCAAGTGTTTAATGCGCGAAGCGATTTTCGGCCAATCTCTTTTTTCAATCGTGGCGACATCATTTAAAACGCCGTCTATTCGGTAACGAATTTTTATTCCCTTTTCTTCCGCTTCAATATGAATATCAGAGGCGCGCGATTTGATTGCGCCGGCCATTAACAGAGTAATCAATTCGGTCGTGGAAACTTGCTTGATTTTATTATCCAAATCTTTAAAAGTTTTGATTTCTGTTTCATATTGCTTCAACTCTTCGGCTTTAATTTCAATGCCGGCCACACTCTTTTTTATTTTCGGCAAGGTATCATAAATTTTGAGCGCCAGATTCAAACTATATTGGGAGATTAAATAAGTAGAGACATTAGCATGATATTCCTCGGCCAAGGTTTGTTCCAGCTCTTTTATTGAGTCGGTATAATTAGTGGTGGCCAATCGAATTTCGGTGCCGTTATAAAAGAAGCTTACCACCTGATTGGTGGTTGCCGTCTGTGGATCAATCAGGGAAATCGCATCGGGACCAATGGCGAATCCGGACAAGTTGATGTAGGGTAAGCCCTGACTGTCGGCCTGTTGTTTTATTTCTTCCTCTTTTTCTCGCCGAGTGATTTCTATAATCTTTTTTTGCAATTTTTCTTCAGTTGAATCTTCGTCAGCCGATTTTTTGTTTATTAGGTCATCCAATGATGGTTCGAGAGGCATAGCAGGGTAATTATTTTTTTATTTATTATACTTTTTTTATGATTTTTTTTCAAGTTTAAAACCATCCCCGGCAAAAATCGGACGGCGAGGATGGTTTTATTGATTGAGGTGTTTATTTTTTGTTAAGAATATAAGTCGGCAGGTCTTGGGCGGTTCGGGTAATTTTGCTGATTGATTGACCCTTGTCAATATTGTCGAACAACAGAGTCCAGCAGCTCCATTGAAAAGTGGTCAAAACGGCAGCAATAAAGAAATTCAGCGCCAGCACAGCAAGAATGGAAATTAGGGCGATAATCATGCCCAGCCACGGTTCGAGCGGAAAGAAGACTGGCAAATTAATGGGAATGGATAAAATAGCCAAACCGGCAAAGACGCCAATAACGGTAATAAGCAGAGAAAGGACCAGCAAAATAAAAGCCATCTCATAGGAAATCAACCAATTTTTTTTGAATAATTGCCAGCCAGATTTAAGAGCGGGAAACACTTTTTGTTTGCCGATGACAATATAATAAAGTTGATAACGGGAAACAAAAGAGATGGCAAAAGTGATTAAGGCAAAAATCACGAAAGACACATAATAAATGATTGTGCCGATAGGTCCCTGGGTGCTGAGAAATGATATTTCCCAGCCGACAATAATAAACAAAATAAAAACCGCCAGTTTCATCAGGGCGTTGGCCGCTAAGACCGGCCAAAATTTAGTTACGGCAAAATCAACCCCGTTAGTGATGGTTAGTTTTTTGTTTTTGCCGGCCCAAACCGTCCCTCTAATCAAGCCGATTTCTGATATGATGGCCAGCCAGAGCACAAAAAGAGCAATCGTTAGAGCCAGCATAAAAATAAACACCACCAGCACAATTGATTGAGGGTTGGCTTTGATGGCGCTAAATAGACTAGTCAATAGTCCGCTATCAGACGCAAGGCTGTTTTCCAGGCCGGCTTTAAAGCTGGCCCAAGTGGCTCCGATGACGCTGTTGTTTTTTCCGGTTTGGGGTGTTATTCTTATTAACATTTCATATTCGCCGCTACTGCCTAAAATAGTGGCGAAAAAACCAAAAAACCATAAATACTTAAATTTTTTGGTCATCAGCCAAGCCTTTTTCAGAATTGGCCGGTAAAGAGCAGTCCCTTCCATATAGTTTGGTTATTTTTTTAAAACTGATTAAATATATTATAACACAGGTTAATCTGCTAAGTCCACAAGGGGGAATGATTTAATTAAAACTAGAACAGCAGCGTCTATTTAGACGCTGCTGTTCTAGTTGTGTTTTTTGGTTGTTAATCGGTGGTGGTCTTTTTTTTGCCTAAGAGTTTTTCAAATTCTTCGGCTTCAATGGTTTCTTTGATTAACAATTCCTGGGCAATTTTATCCAAGTCGGTTTTATGTTCGGTAATGATTTTTTCCGCGGTTTTGGCCGCGTCGCTGGTCAAGCGGTAAATCTCTTCGTCAATGTCTTGTGCGGTTTTTTCCGAATAGTCGCGTTGTTCGTGGAGCTCGCGTCCCAAAAAGACCAGTTCTTCGCGTTCCCCAAAAGTCCGCAGGCCAAGCTTATCGCTCATACCGTATTCGGTAATCAGCCGTTTGGCTAGCTTGGTCGCTTCACGCAGATCGCTTTGGGCGCCAGTAGTCACCTCGTCAAAAACTTTTTTTTCGGTGATTCGACCGGCCAAGAGCACAGCCAATTCTTCAATAAATTCTGAGCGACTGTGCAGTTTTTTATCTTCGCTGGGTAATTTGAGAGTAAAGCCGGCGGCCATGCCGCGAGCAATAATGGATACTTTTCTGACCGGGTCGGTATTGGGTAGCAAGTGGGCGACCAAAGCGTGGCCGGCTTCATGATAGGCGGTAATTTCCTTTTCGGCTTTATTGAGAATATGACTCTTTCTTTCCGGGCCGAGCAAAATTTTATCAATACTATTAATAATGTCTAATTGATTGATTTGTTTTTTATTATTGAGCGCCGCTAAAATCGCCGCTTCATTGAGCAGGTTGGACAAATCAGCGCCGGAAAAACCCGGAGTGCGTTCGCCGATTTGGCGCAAATTAACATCGGCTGCCATCGGTTTTTTCCGTCTGTGGACTTTCAAAATCATTTCTCGGTCATTGATGTCCGGCAAATCCAAGGTAACGCGGCGGTCAAAGCGGCCCGGTCGCAATAGGGCTGAATCCAAGACATCCGGTCGGTTGGTGGCCGCCATCACAATCACATTAGTGTTCGGTTCAAAGCCGTCCATTTCGACTAGAATTTGGTTGAGGGTTTGCTCTCGTTCGTCGTGGGAGCCGCCCAGTCCGGCGCCGCGTTGTCGGCCCACAGCGTCGATTTCGTCAATGAAAACGATGCAGGGAGCATTTTTTTTGGCCCGGCGGAACAAGTCGCGGACCCGGGAAGCGCCGACGCCGACAAACATTTCAACAAACTCTGAACCGGAAATACTAAAAAAGGGCACATTGGCTTCACCGGCCACGGCTTTGGCTAATAGGGTTTTGCCAGTGCCGGGCGCGCCCAAGAGCAGGACGCCTTTGGGAATAGTCGCTCCCAACGAAGTGAATTTTTTGGGATTTTTCAAAAATTCTACCACCTCTTCCAATTCTTTTTTGGCTTCTTTGACGCCAGCAACATCATTAAAGGTAGTCTTTATTTTTTTGTTGGGATTAAATTCTTTAACGCCGCTTTGACCGAAACTCATGGCTTTGCTATTGGCGCCTTGGGCTTGGCGCATCATAAACAAGAAAAAGCCAACCACAAACAATAAAGGAATTAAAAAAGGCAGAATTGTAGCCAGCCAAAAAATCAGCTCGCTTTCTTTTTTTATTGTGATTGATATTTGTTTGGTTTTGTCCGGATTGACGCCATAGTGGTCAAATAGCGCGCTTAAACTTTCGTTTGGTTCTTTATAAGCAATTTGTTCTTCGTCGTTATTGAGGGTAATATTTAATTTATCGTCTTGGACCGTGATAGTTTTGACCTGGTCGGTTTCAATTTGATTGATTAGGGTGGCAAGGTCTATTTCTTGGGGTTGTCCGTTGGGCAAATTATACAAACTCAGCAGACTGGCGAAAGCCAGAAAAACAACAAAAGCAATAAGAAAATTTTTAGTCAAATTTTTCATAAGGATATTTTTCTTTTTGGTTAATATTTGGTATTATTAAAGTATAATACAATATAACATTTTTGTCTATTATGTCAATATGGGGGCAGAAAAAAATGGACGATTTGTGGTATGGGCTGGGGTTACGGTTTTTACCAAAAAACTTTAGTCCCAATATTTTTACTTTTATCCGCCTGGCTTTGATTCCGGTGATTTTATATTTTATCGCTGTCGCTAATTTTAGTTTTGCATTGATTAGTTTTATTTTGGCGGCGCTGTGTGATGCACTGGACGGCTCATTGGCCCGAAAGACCGGTCAGCTTTCGGATTGGGGGGCGTTTTTGGATCCAATTGCCGATAAATTTCTTATCATTCTGTTGGCGATGTTCCTAATGTATTATTATCCCTGGCCGTTGTTGCTATTTTTTGTGTTGTTTTTTGATTTTTTGACCGGCGCTTTGGGCTTGGGTTTTTTGGTGGTTTTTAGGGACCGGACCATCCCCTCAGCCAACATAGTGGGTAAAGCAAAAATGGTAGTGGAAGTGGCGGCGATTGTTGCCGTGTTGATTTGGCTATTGGTCGGCGGCCAGCTGCTATTAGTTGTTAGCGCCGTATTCTTGGCAGCCGCGGCGCTTTTGGGATATTTTAGTATTTTGGGTTATATTTGGGAGGTTTATAAATAAGTTAGAAGTCTATAAAGTCTATAAAGTTGAATTGACGAATTATTATATTGTTAAATTGTAAAATTGTTGGGCGCTATCTCTATAATAGTGACAAAAATAATGTAACAACATAACAATACAACAATTCAGCAGTATAACAATTTAGCAATGCAGCAATTATTTATTTTTAAATTGAAAATTGGAAATTTCTATAAAAATTATACAAAAAATACTCCCGATTTATTGGGAGTATTTTTATATCCTAATTTTCTTTCTTTTTTTTGTTTTTCTTTTCTGGCTTATCTTTCTTTTCTTTTTTTACTTTCTTTTCTTTTGGTTCTTCTTTTGTATTTTCGGTCTTTTCTTCTTTTTCTTTTTCAACTTGGTCGGCGGCCGGGGCGGTTTTCTTTTCTTCGGTTGGTTCAGCGGCCGGTTTAACCTCTTCTTTTTTTGGTTTGACCAAGCTTAATCCCAGCCGATGGTTTTTGATATCCATGGAGACGATGTAGAAATCTTTTTCTTCGCCGGGTTTGGCGATGGCCTCCGCTTTATCCACCTCTTTGTCGCTTAATTGGGAAATGTGAGCCAAGCCTTGAATGTCAGCGGCAATTTCCACAAACAGGCCGAAAGGATTGGCCTTAATGACTTTGCCTTTCACCTTGTCGCCGATGGTAAATTTTTTATCCAGGCCATCCCAAGGGTCTTTGGCCAATTTTTTCATTGACAAGAAGATTTTGGAGTTCTGAATATCAATGATTTCCGCTTTGATTTTTTGGCCGACTTTGACAAAATCATTGGGGTCATCGATTCTTTGCCAGGCGATTTCGGAAATATGGATCAAGCCTTCCAATTTATCGCTGAATTCGACAAACACACCGAAGTCGGTAATCGCGGTGACTGTGCCCTCAACAATATTGTCGACCTTGTATTTGTTGATGGTTTCTTTTTGGGTTTCTTCCCAAGCGGCTTTTTCCGAGACAATCAGCTTATCCTCTCCTTCTTTGGCATCAATGATTTTGACTTCAAATTTATTGCCGACATAACTTTTTAATATTTCCAGAATACGGTTTTTATCACCGCCAGGCACGCGGGGATAATGTTCGGGCGCCAATTGGGAGACAGGCAAAAAGCCGGGAGTGTTTTCCACTCTAATCATTAGGCCGCCTTTATTGGCATCAATAATTAAGGCCTCGATAATGGTGCCGTCCTTTTCAAATTGGCTGATATTTTGCCAAGCTTTCTGTCGGCCGGCATAACGGAAAGACAGTTCCAATTCACCGGTTTCATTTTCCAGTTCCATCACGGTTGCTTCCACTTCGTCGCCCGGTTTGAGATTGCGATATTCTTCCGCTTCGCCATATCGTTCCCGACCGCGAACGATGCCGGTGGCCACACCGCCCAAATCAATATGGACCTCGCTTTTGTCGGAGGAAATGATGGTGCCCTTAACCAGATCGCCGACTTTTGGCAAATTAAAATACTGCTTGTCTTCAAGCAGTCTTTGCATTTCTGATTCCTTCGGAGAATTCTGTTCTTTGGTAGTCATAATAATTGTTTTAGCCGTGGCGCCAATTAGCGCCTTAGCCCTGCTTTTTAGTGAATTAATTTGGCCCCTCAGGGGCAAGTTGCAGGTTGTTAATTAGCTTTCATTAGCATAGCAAAATAGTCGGGAAAAGTCAACTCTGCAAGAATGGGCGTTTGTATTTTTCTTTTTTAGGTGTAATAATAGTTACATTATTATATCGTCAAATTGTTATTGGGTCGGCTTGATGGATTGGTATTGGGGATGTAAAAACAATGGAACAATTTAACAATTTTTACCAGTATGAGTTTTACCAGAAAAAAAGAAAACTTTGTTTGTGAGCATTGTGGCCACCAAGTCGAGGGCACCGGCTATACCAACCATTGCCCCAAATGCCTGTGGTCCAAACATTTTGATATTGAGCCTGGCGATCGGGCCCAGTCTTGCGGCGGGCTGATGGCGCCTATAGATGTTTTTTATCAGTCGGGAGAATGGGTGGTGGTTCATGAGTGCCAGAAGTGCGGAGAAAGGCGGCGTAAAAAAATAACGCCCGAAGACGATTTTGACGAAGTGATTCGTCTGGAGCGGCAGATTAATGACAAAAAAGTCAAAGGTTAATTTATTTAAATTTAAAACCCCCGACTTGAATAATTAAGTCGGATTTTTTTGGGCGAAGGGGGGAATTTTTTTATGGCTCCAGCCAGGGTCGGGCCGGTGAGTCTTTATTGCCGATTAATTAGATTGTTAATGAACATACCATTGAACATACCACTAAATATGCCAATCATCGCCCCCATCTCAGGTTGATATTGATTAGTTGGTTAAAAAAATAATCCCCTCGGTTATTAGTTAATAATCGAGGGGAAGTAAAGCGATTAGAATAGCCAGCCAATGCCGGCGCCGATTGTCCAGGTTTGGGCGGAATATTTTCTCGTTCTGGTTTCCATTTCTCCCCAGCCGTAAATAGCGTGGAGTTGACAGTGGAAACTTCCTCGGGAAAAATTCAGCCCCCAAGCCAGATCCCAGCCATCAGCGTCGGGGGTGTATTGACTGATGGTTTGAGGGGGGATGGCGGCTGTTTGGTAGCCGAGGCCAAAACTAGTGGACCAGCAGTGATTGATGTTTAGCCTGGCGCCCAGATGAAGGCTATAGTTGTCGCGCCAATCCAGGATGGTGGTTTTTGTTAGCGGCAATTTCTCAAAATCAAGTGTCAGGGAATTAACCTGTTGGCTGTAGCCATACCAATTGGCGCTAAAAGCCACCAGTGTTCGCCGGCCATGATAGGCGATGGTTCCACTCAGTCTGTCAGGAAAGGTGAACGCGCTATCAAAGCGGTCGGTTAGTTCGAATAAAGAGGTCGGGTCGTTGATTTTTGTTTCACCTGACAAGCGGACTTTCATTTCGCTAAGATAAGAAATTCCTATCTCCAGTTTGGGGGTTGGTCGGTAATTTAAGCCGGCAATAGCGCCCAGCCCCCAACCATCGCCTTCGCTGTCGCTTTTAATCGGCGTTTCCCAGCCCTGAATGTCAAACGGCGCTCGATATTTGAATTGTCCATAGCCGATATTAAGACCAACTCCTAAAGACAAGTTGTCAGTTAATTTGAAGGCCACAGCCGGCGTTAAATTAACCAAGCCAAGCAAGGTCTCGCTTTCGTAAATGCCGCTAAGCCAATCTGAATCAAATTTGGCGCCAAAGCCGTAAGGTGTGGTTATTCCCACGCCCCAGACCCAATGGTCATTAACTGGCTCTATCACCCCCGCCAGTGGTATTAGATGATAAACGTTTTGCGCCGAAGCGTTGCTTCGGCCGGTTAGGCGATTTTTGAGGCGGAAGTGAGGCGTGAATACTTCGACGCTTAAATCAGCATAACTTCTTTGAAAATTGGCCAGACCGGCTGGATTGTAGCAGAACAAGGCCGAGTCATCCGCATAACTGCCACTTAAGGCGCCATGCCTTGGGCCCATTCCGCCGATTCGATTCAGACCGCCGCCGGCGGCCGGGAAAGCGACAATTGTTAAACCGATAATAAAAAGAGCAGTTTGTTTCATCTGGTTTCTCCTTTTTGTTCAGGGTTTTTGTTAAAGAGCTTCAACTTAAAAGTTTACCACTAACCGGCTTTTAAGTCAAGACAGAAATTTGACAATTTGATTATTTTATGATAAACTTTAGATAGTGAACAGAACTTTAGTCTCTATTGGTTTCTTCTGGTCTCTTCGCCATTTCCTCGATCGAAGGGGACCTCCCGAGTTATCGGAGAGGAGAAAAGTCGTGAGGCCGACTCGACTAGCATCAATAGGACTGGAGTCGCGACCAAAACGAAACCCTTGAAAGAGGAGATGGCGTTACTATAGTGGAGAGATTTTTGATCAATCGGGTCAAAGTCTCTCCACTTTTTATTTATTGGCAAATGGGGTTTGACATAATTTATAAATTATGATAAAATAAATTGAAATAAGATTTGTTCTTTTCAACCACTTAGGAGGGGCTAAAATGGAAAAGAATCAAGAATACCAAGGCGGAGTTTTAATTGTCGGCGCCGGCATGATGGGCTGTGACATCGCCAGTTGGGTGGCAGCAAATAATTATTTGACTGCCATTGTCGATCGGGACCAATCGCGTTTGGCCGTGGTCGCCGATAAACTGGCTGCTTATCAGATTCAATTGTTTACTAATATTGAGTCGGCGGCCAACCAGTGGGCTGGTCGGAAACTGATCGTGATTGAGACGGTCAACGAAGACCGGGAAATAAAAGGAGAGGTTTTTAAGCAGCTCAGTAGCTGTTTTTCTCCGACGGCCACAATCTTGGCCAGTAACAGTTCGGCAATCTGTGTTTCTGAACTGGAGGCCTATTTGACTAATTCGCAGTTTAAGTCGCGGCTGGTCAATATGCATTTCTATCCGCCGATCAAACAGCGGCCGCTGGTTGAATTGATGCGTGGCACTGGCACTACCGAGCAGACTTTGGCCGAGGCTGAACATTTTGTCTGGTCGCTGGGATTGACGCCGATTATCGCCCGAGCGGAAAATCCGGGACTGGTCTTCAATTTTATTTGGCAGGCGATCAAACGCGCCGCTCTGGAATTGATTGACCGAGGGGTGTCTGTTCCGGCGGATATCGACTTGGCCTGGCGGATTGCCATGAATATGTCGGTCGGACCATGCCAGACCATGGACATGGTCGGTCTGGATGTGGTGTTGTCGGTTTTTCAGCAGCACCACGAACAACCGCCCCAGTGTCTGGTTGAGCTGGTCGAAGCCGGCAAACTCGGTCGCAAAACCGGTGAAGGATTTTACCAGTATTAATTTTTTTCGGCAAACTGATTTTTATCGGTTTGCCGTTCCAATTAAGTTAATCAGTTTGGTTGATTTAATTGGACCTTAATAATCAAACGCCAAACAGGAACAAGAGGAGGTAGCAAAGATGTCGCACAGTCATATTGCCAAGAAATTGCGATATTTGCCGCTGCAGGAACGGCAGAAAATCAAGTGGGAAAGATCCCACAAAGTGAATTTTTACGAAATTGATGAGGAGTTTTTGCCGGAGGCGCCGCAATTCTTCAGTGATGAAGAATTTCGGCAAATCAGGAAGCACCCGGAAATCAAGAATTTTATTTTGGATTTTTATCGCTGGAACAAAGAAGTTCTCTGGCTGGTCAACTCGACCTCCCATCCCTACATTTCTATGCAGCAGACTTTAGCCAGGCAAGCTGATTCCCATATCGGCGAAGTGCTGGTTGATCTTGGCTGCGGTACCGGCGGTTTTTGCTCGCAATTGTTGCAAGTCGATGGCAAAGCAATCAGAAAGATTTTTGCCATTGATATCGACTGGAAGGCCCTGGTCGAAGTGCCCGAGGCTTTGCGGCAAGCCAATTATTGCGGCAAGGTCGCCTTGATTCAGGGGTCGTCGATGTCTCGGTTGCCCATTTGGGATGGTAGTGTTGATTCGGTTGTTTCCAGCTTGGGCGGCTTGATGTATGCCGGCTGGTGGTTTGAGGGCGGCAAATTGGTCGCCCAAAAGCGGCTCGCCCTCATTAACTGTCTGCAAGACATCAATCGAGTTTTGCGGCCCAATGGTTGCTTGGCCTTTTCCGCCCCCAAGCCCGAGCCTGATTGGGGGGCGATTTTGAGAGATTCTGTTGGTTGGTTGATTAAGACCGGCCGGCTAACAGAATTGTATAAAGCCATTCGTTATGGCGTGCCGGCGAAAAAATTGTCGGCGTTTATGAACAGAGTGGAGCGGGCCGGCTATGCTCATTACCTCTGCGTTGAGGAGTGGCAGGCGCTCCTCGAGCAAACCGGATTCGAGATAATCAGCTCCAGCTTTGGCGAATGCTATGCCAAGCAAGGCGTGGTGATTGTTGCCAGGAAAGCTTGATCGTTCTGCTCCCGTTAGTAATTTAGCGGGAGCTTTTTAATTGGCGTGAAAACTGTTATAATATATATATTCAAATTATAATTTATGACTGAATTAAAAATAATAATTTTGGTTTCGGTTGCTTTTTTGAATCTGGCTTTGGGGGTGACTATTATTCTTCAAAATAAGCGCAATATTGTGAATCGCTGGTTTTTTATTTTCTCCGCTTCACTGGCGGCGTGGTCTTTTGCGATGATGATGTATGAAAATGTGGCTGAAAATTGGCAAATTGTTTATGGCTGGTCTTTGGTTTTGCATTTTGCCGGCGCTTGCATTGCTCACAGCTTTTTTTATTTCACCTTGGTCTATCCGGGAGAAACTATGCCGGTAAAAAAAATATTTCGGCCGGCTTTGTATTTGCCGCTGGCGGTAATCGGTTATTTTTTGTTTTTCAATCGCCAAATCATTGTTGATTTGGAATTTGTCGGCGGCGTTAGAAACTTGATTTATGGCAATTGGTATCCCTTTTATTTTATTTACTTTTTTGTGTTTATGGGAATCGGGGTGCTGGCTTTATTGGTAAAATTTTTATCTTCAACCGGTATTCAGCGAAAAAGAGTTTTTTTGCTTTTGTTCAGCGTTATTCCGCCCCTAATGTATTCGGCGATAATTAATATGGTTTTTGTCGCGTTGGGAAATTTTCGTTATGCCTGGACCGGTCCGATTGCTTTGTTTGTGATGGTGGCGATAATTGCTTATAACATTATCAAATTTAATTTTTTAGATGTTAAATTGGTGGCGACTCAAATATTCGTCGTGTTTATTATTTTGGTGACTTTTATAGAAATATTTTTGTCATCTTCCGCGATTCAGATTTTTTATCGTACGGTAATTTTTCTCATTACTTTGGTTTTTGCTCTTTTATTGGTTCAGTCGGTGCGCCGGGAAATTAGTCGGCGCGAACAAATGGAAAAATTGACCAATGAGTTGAAAAAAACGACTGAAAAATTGGTTAATGCCAACAAAGCGATTCAGAAAAACAACGAGCATTTAAAGAAGCTATTGGAAATGCGTTCGGAATTTTTGGATATCGCTTCGCACCAGCTCAAGACGCCGGTCTCCGTCATTTTAGGTACCTCCTCAATGTTCAAAGAAGGCGCCATGGACAAGCTTCCTAGAGATAAACAGCTCCATTTTATTGATAATATTTTTCAGAAGGCCAAAAAGCTTAGCGCTATTATCAACGATATTCTAAAAGCCTCGGAGATGGATACGGAAGAATTCAAACTAGTCAAGGAGAATGTCAAACCAGTTCAAGTGGAGGCGATTATTGACTCGGTGGTGGAAGACCTGTCGCCCTTGGCCAAAGAGAAGAAAATCAAATTGCTATTCAAGCGGCCGGCCAAGCCGGTTAAGCCGGTAATGGCGGACGGTGATTTTTTGCGTCATGCAATTTTTAATCTGGTGGACAATGCCATTAAATATACCAAAAAGGGCAAGGTGGCTATCGGCTTGTCGCAAGATGTATTAGGCGTTAAACTGACGGTAGCTGATGATGGCATCGGCATTCCGGCGGCCGACCAGGCCAAGATGTTTGACAAATTTTCCCGCGCCAAAAATGCGGTCAATATGTATGCCGACGGCTCGGGCCTGGGGCTGTTTATCGTCAAAAAGATCATTGATGCCCATGGTGGAAAAATCAGCTTTACCAGCCAAGAAAATCAGGGCACCACTTTTACTATTTTTTTGCCGCTGAATAAAAAAATCAGAACCATCAAGACGGAGAAGGATTATACCAAATTACTGAGATATAAAATAAACGAATCTCAATCATAAAATATGAAGACCCCAAAAGTATTATTAATTGAAGATGATCCGGATCAGATTAGTCTGTATCGGACTGTTTTTAAATTGGCGGGTCTTAAATTATTGGAAGCGACCAACGGCAGCAAGGGCTTGGCAGCGGCTAAAAAAAACAAGCCGGATTTGATTTTGTGCGATCTGGTGATGGATGGTATGGATGGCATGGAAGTATTGAAGCGACTCAAAGCCGACTCGGCCACTAAAAATATCCCGACGGTGATGCTGACCAATCTGAACAAAAAAAGCTTGTATGTGGAAGCGGAAAATTTGGGGGCGTTGGATTTTTGGGCCAAGACCGAAGTAATGCCCCAGGAAATTATCACTCGGGTGCAGAAAATAATCAGCTGATATGACAGGCAAAACAGAAATGATCAAAAAGAATATCACTGGCGCCGACCCGATTTTGTTGGACAATAATTCGCGAGTGGGCGTTTTGATGTTCCATGGATTTACTTCCACGCCGCGCCAATTCAAGGAATTGAGTCAGGCACTGTCAGACCGAGGACTGACGGTCTACGCTCCGACGCTGGCCGGACATGGCGCCTCGCCGGCCGATTTGCAGCAGACGACAGTTTCCGATTGGCAAGACAAAGCTGAAGCTGATTATCAAGAATTGAAGCGCCGGGTGGAGAAAATTTTTATTATCGGCGTGTCTTTCGGGGGCAATGTCGCTTTTTATTTAGCGCGTAAATTTCCCGAGACAACCGCCGGCGTAATATCTTTGGGGACGCCGATTCGCTTGCGGTTTCAGCGGCTGATCAAGTTGCGCGTCTGCCTTTATGGCTGGCTTAAACCTTATTATAGTAAGCCGCGGCGGGTTTATCGGACCGATTATATCGATATGGCCGACGAAATGTCCTATCCGGTGGTGCCAATAAAGGCATTGCGCCAGTTTTTCAAATTTATCAAGTACGAGACAGTCGCCAATTTGGGTCAGGTGAAGACGCCGGCGATGATTATGCACGCCACCAATGATCCGGTGGTCAACCCCAAAAGCGCCCAGTACCTCCATGAAAATTTGGGCTCCAGCTACAAATTGATATATTGGTTTGAAAGCAACCTCCATACTATCGTTGATGAAAATTTGAAAGAAGAGCTTTTTTCCAAAATTACGGAATTTATTGACGAACCAAGCAAATAAAATCGGCTTTTTTTGCCCTCACGAGAAGCCGATTTTAAAAACCACAAATTCCAAATTTCAAGTTCCAAATAAATTACAAATCCAAATAAGATTCAATGGAGGATGTTGATAAAAATAAAAACAAGCATTATGATTTGGAAGATAGGACGCTGGAATATGGCAAAAGAATTATTAAGATGGCGCGATCATTCAAATACGATATTGTAAATAATAATTTAATAAATCAGGTTGTCAGATCGGGAACATCTTTGGGGGCAAACTATAGGGAAGCTAACGAAACGGAAACAAAAAAGGATTTTTTGTTTAGAATGAGAATTTGCCGTAAGGAAGCAAAGGAAACAATTTATTGGCTTTATTTAATTATTGAAGCAAATCCAGAGCTTGATTTAAGGATGCGACCTTTAATAAGGGAAACTGAAGAATTATTAAAAATATTTGCCTCTATCGTGGAAAAATCAAGAGAAAAATAATTTTTGATATTTTTTATTTGAGATTTATTTGTTATTTGTAATTTTGAATTTGTAATTTAATAAATATGGATTTACAAAAAACTATTCCCGCAAATTTTTTCGCCCTGGCCGAACAGAAAGCTAATCGGCCGGTTTTAAAATACAAGCAAGACGGAGTTTATTTTTCCCTTAGTTACAAGGAATTGGCGCAAGAGATCAGGCGAGTGGTTTCGGCCTTGAATGTCTTGGGCGTCAAGCGGCGCGATCGGGTGGCGATTTTATCTAATGGCCGGCCGGAGTGGGTGATGGCGGATTTGGCGGCGATGGCGCTTGGCGCCATCAGCGTGCCTATCCATACCACTTTGAGCGCCAAGAGCATCAATTATATTTTGGATCATTGCCGAGCTAAGATTTTATTCGTATCTGACGAGTCTCTACTCAATAAAGTATTAATCGGTCAAGCTGGTTTGGCTAAGCCGGAGAAAATTATCGTTATGGAAAAAGTCAACCGGGAAACGATCGATTCCTGTAGCGGATTGTGTTTGAGTTGGGATGAATTTATTGCCAGTGGCACAAATCCGGCTGACGATTTGTCTTTGCCGGCAGTCAAATCCGACGACATTGCCAGTATTATTTATACTTCGGGCACTACCGGCCTGCCCAAGGGAGTAGCGCTTAGCCATGGTAATTTTTTGAGCAATGTGGCGGCGATTAATGATATGGTGCCGGTCAAAAAGGGCGATGTTTTTTTGTCTTTTCTACCCTTGTCCCATGTTTTGGAGCGAACCGCCGGATATTATACGCCGCTACTATTTGGCGCCACCATTGCCTATGGTGAGGGCTTTAAGCAATTGGCTCAAAATTTGAAAGAAGTCCGGCCGACAGTGATGATTGCCGTGCCGCGGGTATTTGAAAAATTCTATGATATCATTTGGGACAAAGTTTCTAGCGGATCAAAGATTAAGAAAAATATATTTCATTGGGCCTTGCGCCAGCGTCAGGGCAGTCCGGGTTATAAGCTTGGTGATTTATTGGTATTTAAAAAAATACGCGCCCAGCTTGGCGGCCGTCTTCGGCTGACAGTGTCGGGCGGTGCCAGTCTGGACCCGAAGATTGCCAAGTTTTTCCAAAAGTTGGGGATTTTGATTGTCGAGGGCTACGGCTTGACCGAAACGGCGCCGGTGGTGGCGGTCAATCGGGCCGAAGCTGTCAAATTCGGCACGGTCGGCTATGCAGTTGACGGGGTGGAAATAAAAATTTCCGGCGACAAGGAAATTTTGGTCAAGGGACCAAATGTTTTCCGAGGTTATTTTAACGACCAGGAGGCGACCAAAGAAGCTTTTACTGATGACGGCTGGTTTAAGACCGGCGACCTCGGCTTTATTGGCCGGGACAATCGATTGGTAATCATCGGCCGGAAAAAAGAAATGATGCTGACCAGTGGTGGCAAAAATATTTGGCCGGAAGCACTAGAGCAAAAAATTAATATCGACCGATTTGTGGCTCAATCAATGGCAATAGCCCATCGGCGCAAATTTGTTTCGGCGTTGATTGTGCCGGATTGGCAGGAAGTGGGGATTTTTCTCAAGGAAAAAGGATTGCCCTTGGGTGTGCCAAGCAAATTGGCCAATCGGCCGGATATTTTGGAGCTGTTTGGCCAGCGGTTGGATAAAATCAATCAGGATTTGGCTGATTATGAGCGGATAAGAAAATTTGTTTTACTGACTGATGAATTTTCTCAAGAACGGGACGAGCTCACTCCGACCTTGAAGCTTCGCCGTCAGGTGATAGAAGGTCATTATCAAAAAGAGATTGAGGGGATGTACGTGTAGGGGCGAGGTCTCCTCGCCTGTAGGGGCGGGGCTTGCCCCCGCCTGGCTTCGGAACCTGATAGTGAAATCATAAATTCAAAATTACAAATAACAAATAAATTTCAAATTTTAAAAATGATCATTTAGGATTTGTAAAATTGTGATTTATTTGGAGCTTGAGATTTTAAATTTGGAATTTATCTGTTTGAAAATTAAAAATTATCTTAAGATATGTTAGATGAAAAATTTTGGTGAAAGTATTTTAAAAGTTATGACATTTTAAACAAAGCCATTCCTTATCAAGAATTATTGCGGGATATCGTTGAGGCTACGAGCGTGAAAGACGGCGACCGGATTTTTGACGCCGGCTCCGGCACCGGGAGGCACAAAAAAATTATAAATTTACAATTAATCAGATAAACAAATGAAAAATTCATTAAAATACTTTGGCAGGATTGTCAAAATTTTAAAATTAGGCAAATTGTATCCCAAGATCAATATCGTCTCCGGACCATCGCATCACCCCGAGGTTCTCATTAATGGCAAGAAATATTTGACTTTTTGTTCAAATAATTATCTGGGCTTGGCAGGCAACAAGGAAATGGCGGAAGCGGTAATTGACGGAGTTAGGAAATATGGCGTCGGTTCCGGCAGTACTCGTATGCTGTCCGGCACTCTCGATGTCCAGGTTGAGCTAGAGAAAAAGATTGCTGAATTTATGGAAGTGGCCGACTCCATCACTTTTTCTTCCGGTTTTTTGGCCAACGCCGGTGTGATTAGGATGCTTGTTGACCCATTTCCTTATAAAATGCCATTGCCTTTTGGCAATCAGGCCGGTGTTATTTTGAGCGATGAAATCAATCACGCCAGTATTATTGATTCTGTTCGTTTATCGCGCGCGGAAAGGGAGATATATAAGCACAATGATATGAAAGATTTAGAGAGATTACTAGCTGAACATAAGAAAAAACGGAAGTTGATTATTACTGATGGCGTTTTCAGTATGGACGGCGATTTTGCCGATTTGAAGACAATTGTAAAACTAGCCGGAGAATATGATGCTTTGGTTTATGTTGACGATTCGCATGGTACTGGCGTTCTTGGTCCCCATGGAGAGGGATTGTGTCATCATCTCGGCGTTAATAAGGATGTTGATGTGATTATGGGTAGCTTTACTAAGGCCTGGGGCAGTATCGGCGGGTTTGTGACGACCACCACATCTGACTTGTCGGAATATTTGCGGGTGACAGCTAGGAGTTATATTTTTTCCGATCCGATTCTTCCCTGTGTTGTCGCCGGATTGATAAAGTCATTGGAGCTGATAAAAAATGGCGATAGTTTGCGAGAAAAAACAAAAGAAAACGCTTCATACTTAAGAAGCGAATTAAAAAGAATGGGTTTTGAAGTTTTGGGAGCTGATTTTATGCCGATTGTGCCACCGCTTCTACACTCGGAAAAGAATGCCATTGTTTTTTCAGACAAGTTGCTTGCCGCCGGCATTTTGGCTCCGGCTGTCAGGCGGCCGGCAGTTGCTGAAGGCCAAGAACGCCTTCGCCTTACCACCTTGGCCACCCACACCAGAAAGCAGATCGATTATTTATTGGAAAATATGGAAAAGATAGGCAAGGATTTGAAGATTATTTAGGAAGCGACTATACAAAAATCATTGATTTATCTCCATTCTAAGTGTTTCTGGCAAGTAGGGGTTGTCTGGGTATTTAATAATGCCTTTCTCTAAAAATCCACTCTTTTTATAAGCGGTAATTGCCCTGACATTGGTTGGCCTGACTTCAAGATATACTTTTGAAATACCCATGTTTTTCGCTTTACGAAGCAGTTTTTTAATTGCCTCCGTGCCATAGCCCCTACCCCAACAATTCTTGTCGCCAATTATAATCTGGGTTTCATACCAGCCATTTTTTCTTTGGCTGAGAACTATATGGCCAATTACTTTTTTATCAATAATAATCATAAAATGATGATCAACCTTGCTGTCAATCATTGATGAAAAGTATTTATCGACGTCTTTATCTGAGATAGGATCAAGGCAACCGCTTGTTAACTTGATTAAATCTGCGTCCCGCCACCATTTGGCAAAATACTTTTTGTCTTTAGTGCTGATTTTTCTTAATAAAATCCCAGTCATACTTTTATTCTATATTAATGTTTTAGAAAATAAAAGGGAGGCTGAAAATTCTTTTTTCCAGCCTCCGATGCTTGCTTGCATTAATGGCAGTTGCTTGGTGCCTTGCAGGTCGCAAGAGACTTGGGCATCGTCAGTGCCTTAATGCTCAGGCCCGTCAATCGCTGACTGCTTGTCTGATCGCGCATTTGGCATCACCTCCTCTCCAGTGCAAATTGAGAATGAAAATCAGACTGCTGCACTTCGCAATTGATCTCGGATTATCTCCTCAGTCATGCGAATATAGAAGTCGCACATGCGTTCAATTTTAGCATTCTCAGCCTTTAAAGAAAACTCATGTGTGATCATGCAGCCTCCGCCACATTGCCCCTCAATCATACACCCTTGACACATTTTTGTCATACCAGTTAGATGCTGTCTAATCAAAGAATGATAAAAACTGCCAGGGGCGTAAAATAATCTACCATCTGATATATTTCCGAGCTTATTGGCGCTATAACCGCACGCATAAATATTGCCAGATGGATTTACACATACACTGTTTCCTCGAATTCCGCCACAAAATGCGACGGGCTCATTAAGAGTTGATAGACCGAGATTTTCGGCTGGGCGGGACCAAAAACCTGGTACATCAATTTTTCGGGATGCTGCATATCTGCGGATTCTTATTAGTTTTCTCACGATGAGATCGATTGGTATATCCACCAAGCCGATTACATCAATATCGATTCTTACATTTGTCATATCGTGATCAATTGCCCAATCGATAATCGATTCATCGATATCATAAAAATTTTTCTCGGTTACGGTAACTGCAATCCCGTCAATCGGATGGCCCACTAATGCCAAGGTCTCAAATCCACGGATCACCTGAGAAAATGTGCCACCACCGGATTTAGTTAATCTGACTTTGTCGTTTCCTTCACGCAACCCATCCAGACTTGAGGCAACATTTACACGATACTTCTTTAACACCATTGCAATTTGTTGGGTTATGAGAGAAGCATTTGTGTTGATCGAAAAGCTGAATTCAAATTCATTGCCGTATGTTTCATCGCAATATTTAATAACCTGTAGGATAGTATCCCAAACTAATAGAGGTTCGCCACCGCCGAAATTAATCGTAGCCTTTTGTTTTCCATTTTGACGAAGTATGGCCAGATACCAGTCGATCGCCTGTTTGGCTATTTTAAGTCGCATGAATTTTTGGTGGCTATTCATGCGGTCAGATCCTCCAAGGTTTTTGAAGTGAATGCAGTAATCACAAGCGAAGTTGCAAGTTTCGCTCATAATCAATTCTAGGTAATCTATTAGTGAACCGTTGATAATTTTTTCTTCACGCTGTTTTATCTTGTCTTTCAGTAAAGTCCTGTCGTCAAAGTCTTCCAGAGTGAGAAAATAGCAATCAACCAGCTCATTTAACACATTTATTGTTTCTGCATTTATTGAGTCTCCAACAACCGAGCGCAATGTTTTGGGTATTGAAAATTTTTCAATGAAGTCCATGGTCTCAGGCGATACAGTTTTTGGGTTGCCAAAAAGAGAGTGCCAAATGGCCACGAGATTGTCTTCGCGAACAGTTTGGAGGAAACGAGTTTTTTTGTAGATTTTATCCATGCAAAGAGACATGATATCATCCCTGCCTTTCTTTGTTTAAAAAGTACCAGTTTCATAGCAGATATTAATATATTTCAAATATCAAGTCAAGTATTTTGTGGTTTTTTAACATTAAAGAATTTTTGAAATTGCTCAACTAAATTATAAAGGAATTATCCCAAAGCAAGCTCGGTGGCGGGAGGTATCTTTTTGTTATATTTATTTGTATTCTTGTTTTTATGGTATAATATAAATAAGTTAAAAACAAGTTGAATTACTATTTATTCTATAATTCTATGGGTCAGGAGATTATTATCAAACCTGCTTCGCCGAGTCATTCTGATCCGGCGAATAAGCTGATTTATTCTACTGGTGATTATTTTTTTGACTATCTCTTTTCCTATGAACAAGAGAAAATTTTTCAGTTATTAAAAATATTATTTGAAAAAAACAAAGGTATTTTTTCCCATAAATTTGCAGAGGTGGCAGAGTTTGATGGTAAAATTGTTGGCTTAGAAGTTGGATATGCCCTAAAGGATAAAAAGGTGCATCAATTTTTTAACGATGCCTATATAATCAAGCGACATAACCCTATACAAGTTGCAAAAATGATTTATAGAAATTATCAAATAGATAAATTCATTAAGAAACTACAGCCGGATTCTTACTACATAGCCAATTTGGCTGTCATGCCAGAAATGCAAGGCAAAGGAATCGGGGGTATGTTGCTAGAAAACGCTTTTAAAAAAGCAAAATTAAAAAATTATAATAATTGTTTTTTAGATGTTTCGATCAATAATAAATTAGCCATAAAGTTTTATGAAAAATACGGTTTTAAAATTTTTAAAGAGATAAGAAATCCCAAAACAGAAGACAAGCATGGTTTGCATGGCCAATATCGTTTAATTAAAAAACTCTAAATATGGACTTGCTTTTATTATATAAAACATCTTATTTATTGACTGCTGTCGGCGGCACCTTTATCGCGATTTTTATATTTTCTAAGGGGGTAAAGAAAAGATTTAATTTATTATATGCACTTACAAACATATCGTTGGTGTTTTGGTCAGTTGGGAGATATGCTCTTTTATTTGCTGATAGTTTTGATAGTGCCCTATTTTGGGGTCGTTTTTTGCATATTGGTTCTATTTTAGTACATCTTTTTTTCCTACATACGGTTTTAATATTTACAAAAAAAGATAAAGATAGAAAAAATCCATTACTATTTTTTTATATAAATTCTCTATTTATATTTTCTCTGAATTTATGTGACATGTTATTCAATACTAATTTTTTTCTATCAAATTTGGCGCCAAAGATGGTATTCCCATGGGTAGAGGTGCCAATTGGTTTATATAATTTACATCTTATAAATGAGATAGTAATTCCAATCTGGGCTTTTTTTGAATTATTAACCGCTTATAAAAAATCAGCAGGTATTTTGAAAGCACAATTAAGATATATTATCATGTCATCTTTTTTCGGCTTCATTGGCGGCAACTCGGTCGTACCTTTGATTTATAATATTCCCATCAATCCTGTTTTTGTTTTTATGGTTCCACTTCATATTTTTACCATGGCCTATGCCATATTCAAGCTTCGCTTGATGGACATTCGTCTTATTATTGTTCGCTCTATTACTTTCAGCTTTTTGGTTTTAATCGTGACAGCCGCTTTTTCGGCTATCTCCGCTCTTATCGCTTATTCCTTCACTAATGTCGCCGGGCTTAAGTCGGATGTTATTTCCAGTGTTTTAGTGGTAACTTTCTTAGTCGCTTTTTATCATCCGCTTCATCGGGCTCTTGAGCGGCTGACTAATTCTTTTTTGTACAAAAAGTCATATAATGCCGACGAATTGTTGGACAAAATAAATGAAACTATTTTGTCCATTCTGAACTTGGACAAATTATTGGCAGCATTGGCGGCGATTTTGTCTCGGGCGTTTAATTTGGAAAAATTCAGCATTGTCCTTTTTGAGAATGGAAAGCTTAAAATCGGTTGTCAAATCGGCTTTGAAGAGCAAGTCGCTTCGCAATTGATCAATTTCAAGAATATCGAAAAGATTTTGAAAAACGAGCTTCGCAAAATCAAGGGTACTTTGGTGATGGAGGAAATAAAAGCTCGTTATGAAAACAAGGAATTTATTCCCGAGAGTCCCGAGCTTTTGGAATTGCTCTACCGCAACGATATTGCTCTAGTAGTGCCACTGTATATCAAGAAACAGCTTATCGGCGCCGCGGTTTTGGGAGTGAAAAAATCCGGTGATTTGTACACCGGCCAGGATTTGAAAGTGATAAATATTATTGCCGGCCAGGCGGCGATTGCCATTGAAAACGCCCGGCTGTATGAGGAACAAAGGAAGTTTAATATTCATTTGAAGAATGAAGTCAGAAAAGCTACCAAGGACTTGGCGGCCGCCAACAAAGAGCTGATGCGACTGGATGACGCGAAATCGGAATTTTTGTCCATCGCCTCCCATCAGTTGCGCACGCCGTCCACCGCGGTCAAAGGCTATACTTCCATGATTTTGGAAGGCAGTTTCGGCAAAATTTCCAAGCCGGTCAAAGAGGGCGTGGAAAAGGTTTTTTGGGCCAACGAGCGCCTGCTCAATCTGGTGGAGAGCCTGCTCAATATTTCCCGCATTGAAGCCGGCCGGGAGGATTTGGATATCAAGCCGGTGGATATGGCGGCAATTGTCAAGCCGATTATTGAAGATTTTAAAATCAAAGCCAAAGAGAAAAAATTGAAATTAATTATGGAGGTGGAGCCGCGCCTGCCCAAAGCGGCCGGTGATGTCAGCAAGATCAAGGAAGTCGTTTCCAATATCATAGACAATTCTCTCAAATACACCAACGAGGGCGAGATTATGGTCAACCTGCATCAGGAGAGCCAGTCAATCGTCTTTGCTTGTCAGGATACAGGTCTCGGCATTGAGCCGGATGATTTGCCTAGACTATTCAACAAATTCGTCCGGGGCAAGGGCATGATGCAGGTCCACACCGAAGGCACGGGCTTGGGCATATACTATGCGCGGCTGCTAGTGGAGAGCATGGGTGGCCGGATTTGGGCGGAAAGTCCGGGCAAAAACAAGGGCGCCAAGTTTTCCTTTTCTCTGCCCATGGCGGATAAGTCAAAGGCGAGGAGAGTGAAGTCCGGTTAGATAATTGGTATGCTTTTATTTGGGTATTATTTTATGTCTAAAATAAAAATTATTATCTCTTGGGAGGGAATAAAGAGGGAATTTTCTTTGACGTTAAAGAATTATCGTAATGGTAATTTTAGGCGTTGGGGACTTAAGCCAATATTGCCGGCGAAAAAAAAAGGCAGAAAGTTATTTATCCGCTGCTAAAAGATACTATCTTACGTCAGATTGGAAAGATGAGATGCAGAGAGTAATACCAAAAATAAACAATTGGTGGCAAAAAGATGGCCGGCATTTATCAAAAAAAATAGCAAGAGCAATTGGCGTTAAAGAGCCGAATATTTATAATATTAATCATAACTCCTTTTGGTTCGGGTGGCGGATATGACAAATCAATGAAGGCTATTTTTCTTAGAATAACTGATATTAATAATAACGGTTGGTGGAAGCACGTAATCCTACATGAGATAGCTCATCTATTAAAACCGGAAGAATATAATCAAAATCATCGGAAAAATGAAGATGCGGTTGATAGTATTGTAAAGGGTATTTGACATATTTAGTCTTGATAACTAAAATAGAGCCGAATAGATCTGTCCGTGAAAGGAGGTGTTGAAAATGCCGGATAAGCCGGGACCGCATCCGCCGGGACCGCGCGGTCCTAATCGGCCGAGACCGACTCCGCGTCCGCCATCGCCGCCGATGCCACGGCCCAAGTGATGGCCGATTTACTCCCCCCGAGGTTGTGTTGTATACTAAGAGTAACACAACCTTATTTTATTTGCCTTATGAGAAAAAAATTTTATCGTCAAAAAAAAGATTTTTTGACTATTATTGCTCCGAATAAAGAAATTATTCGTCTGGTGGTTGCGGCGGTGGAATTAATCAAAAGGGTGGATAAAATGGAATATAAGAAGTTGCCCGAAAGATTAAAAATTATTTTTGTGACCAACCGTTTCGGTTTTACCAATGAGTTTTTTATGCCGGAAAAAATTTGGTTTGCCAATAAGTCGGTTATTTTGAAGAACGATGTTAATTGGTTGGCTTCGTTGATTATTCATGAGGCTTATCATGCCACTCAATTTAAGAAAGGGAAATATATTTTGCCCTTGAATCGGCTGGAATCGGCGGCGATGAAAATCCAAAAAAAATTTTTAAAAAAATTGGGCGAATCCGGAAATGACGCGGACATTGCTTGGGCCGGGGGCTATGATAAAAAAATGATTGAAGACAAGATAAGCTTTGGTTATTTTAGGAACTTGTTGGATTTATTTAAGGAAGATAAATTGAATTTTATATTAATAAAATAATAAAAATTATAATCAAAAATCCGCTGAGATTATTATAGCGGATTTTTTTATTCAATGGAGTTATTTTTTGTTTTTGATTTCTTGTTTAATTTGGTCTATGAACTGGTCGAGCTTTTTAGCGCCAAGGTCGCCTTCGCTTCGTTTTCGCACTGCTACCGTCTCATTCTTTTTTTCCTTTTCGCCGACAACCAAGATGTACGGCGTTTTTTGTTTTTCAGCGTTTCTGATGCGCTTGCCCAGCGACTCGTCGCTAGCGTTAAGTTCGGCCCGCAAGCCATTATCTTTTAATTCAGCCAAGACCTTTTCGCCCCAACCGTTGAATTTTTCCGATACCGGTATGATGATAGCTTGTACTGGCGACAGCCAAGTGGGGAAAGCGCCGGCGTAGTGCTCAACCAGCATTCCCAGAAACCTTTCTACCGAGCCGTAAATGGCGCGATGTAGCATTACTGGTCGTTTTTCTTTGCCGTCGGCATCGGTGTAGACCAAATCAAATTTTTCCGGCATAGAGAAGTCCAATTGAATGGTGCCGCATTGCCAGCTCCGGCCGATACTGTCAGTCAAGTGAAAATCAATCTTCGGCCCGTAGAAAGCGCCGTCGCCGGGATTTATTTTGAAATCAATTTTTTCATCTTGAAGAACTTTGGCCAGAATTTTTTCCGCTTTATCCCAAATTTTTTTATCACCCAGGGCCTTTTCCGGCTTGGTGCTCAATTCTACTTTATAGGTAAAATTAAATGTTCGGTAAATAAAGCCGATGAAATCAATCAGGTTTTTTATTTCATCTGCCAGTTGATCTTCGGTACAAAAAACATGAGCATCGTCTTGAGTGAAAGAACGGACGCGAAAGAGGCCGTTGAGCACTCCGGACAGCTCATGGCGATGGACCAAGCCGAATTCGCCGGCGCGGATAGGCAGATCGCGGTAGGAATGTTTTTGGGTTTTGTAGACCAGCAGATTACCCGGGCAGTTCATTGGTTTGACGGCAAAATCTTGTTCGTCAATCTGTGTGAAATACATATTATTTTGATAGTGATCCCAGTGTCCGGATTGGAGCCAGAGCGCTTTGTTCAAAATAATCGGCGTTTTATTTTCTTCATAATTTCTTTTTTTCATCTCCTCGCGCATAAAACTGACCAGCTCGTTCCAAATGATGGTGCCTTTATTATGAAAAAATGGAAAGCCTGGCCCTTCATCACGGAAAGAAAACAGGTCCAATTCGCGGCCAAGTTTTTTGTGGTCGCGCTTTTCCGCTTCGGCCAACATATTTAAGTATTGCGCCAATTCTTCCTTAGTGGCAAAGGCGGTGCCGTAAATCCGTTGGAGCATTTTGTTGTTGGAATCACCCCGCCAATAAGCGCCGGCGATTTTTAGCAGTTTGAAATGGCCGAGCTCTTTGGCGGATTTGACATGCGGACCGCGGCAGAGGTCTTCAAAATCGCCGAAAGCATAGAACGAGACTTTTTTCTCGCCTTCTTTTTCCAAGTCTTTTATCAGCTCTTGTTTGTATGGCTCGTTTTCGGTTTTTGCCAGAGCGTCTTTGATGTTTAATTCGGTCTGGGAAAATTCGGCTTTGGTTTTTAACAATTCTTTCATCTTGCTCTCAATGGTTTTGAGGTCTTCCGGAGAAAATGTTTTGTCGCCAAGGTCAAAGTCATAGTAAAAGCCGTTTTCTATAGTCGGGCCGATAGCCAGCTTGGCTTCGGGAAAAAGCTTCTTGACCGCCCAGGCCAACAGGTGGGAAGTGGAGTGGCGGATAAGGTCTAGGGAAATGTTTTCGTGTTTTTTCATATGGGTTGTATTAATTGATGTTGGTTTTTAAAATATGAAATTACAAATTCAAAATTACAAGCTCCAAATAAATTATAAATAATAAATATCAAATAACTTTTTATGATTGTTTTGTAATTTGAGATTTAAAATTTATTTGTTTTTTATGATTTTGGATTTGAGATTTATCTATTTATGATTTATCAAAAAACTCTCCTCCCGAAGTGACACATTCATCAAAAAATATGTCTTCGGGACGAGAGTTTTGTCTCCCGCGGTTCCACCCGGGTTTCCCGGCCCTAAATATTCGGGACGGGACGCTCAATTTGATCAACTTGGGGCAATCTTTACGGAGTTGCCGTCCCCGCTCATGTACTAGAGGGGACAGGCGGTTGGTAGCCGCCTCAATCGTTAGTGTTATTATATAATAATGAGGTGTTTTTGCCAATATTGACAAAAACTACAAAATATGATATAATTATATATTAGGGATAGAAACAATTTTTTAATTTGAATTATTGCCCGCCAAGGGCAGATTGGAGTCTTCGTCTTGATTTATCATTGGATGGAGACTTTTTTGTTTTCGGTTGTTTTTTGGTAAGCGTCCTTTTGATTGTTTATTGCCCAATTTGCCTTTTTCCGCTAAAATAATCGTATATGAAATATAGCATTGAAAAGATTAAAGAGGAGATTATTAATATCGTTATCGGCGCGGTCGGTCAGGAGGTGGACAGAAAAAAGTTGGAGATTGAGGTCCCGCCGGATGCGGAAATGGGTGATTTTGCTGTGGCTTGCTTTTATTTGGCTAAATTATTACGACGGTCACCCAATCAAATCGCTGATGATTTGCATAGCAAGATTCATCCGTCCGGCAATATCAAATCAGTCCAGAATATCGGGCCGTATTTGAATTTTTTTGTCAATCCGGCGGTGTTTGGCAAAAAGGTGCTTATGGAAATCGCTAAAGACAAGGAAAAATACGGGTCCAGAAAACCAACCAAAGAAAAAATAATGTTGGAATATTCCCAGCCCAACACACATAAGGAATTTCATATCGGTCATGCCCGAAACGCGCTATTGGGTAGCGCCCTGGTAAGACTGTTTAGAACAGTTGGCCATAAAGTGGTGCCAGTTAGCTACATGGGAGATATTGGGGCGCATGTCGCCAAATGCTTGTGGGCGCTGGAAAAGTTTCATCAGCATGATAAATTGCCGGAGAATAAAGGCAAATATTTGGGAAAAATATATACGGAAGCGTCGCAGAAGGTGGAGGCCAACCCTGATTTTAAAAAAGAAGTGGATGAAATCCAGCAGAAATTGGAGAACGGCGATAAAAAATGGCTGGCGCTATGGAAAAAGACCAGACAATGGAGCCTGGATGAGTTTGCCCAGATTCATAAAATTTTGGATTGCAAATTTGATCATATCTTTTATGAAAGCGAAGTAGAGAAGCCGGGAAAAAAAATCGTCCAAGCGTTGTTGGACAAAGGCCTAGCCGAGAAATCGGACGGGGCGGTGATTATCAATCTGGAAAAATATAAATTGAAAAATTTTTTATTACTCAAATCAGACGGTTCGTCGCTATATTCCACCAAAGAGCTGGCACTAGCTGAATTGAAATTCAAAAAATATAAAATTGATAAAAGTTTTGTGGTGGTTGATAATAGGCAGAGCTTTTATTTTCAGCAGTATTTCAAGACGATGGAGCTGATGGGTTTTGATAAGACGATGGTTCATATCCCTTATGATTTTGTTACTTTAAAAGACGGGGCGATGTCTTCCAGAAAGGGTAATATCATTGTTTTTGAAGATTTTTATCATCAGATTTTAGAGCGGGCGGCGGCCGAGACTGAAAAACGCCATCGGAACTGGGATAATAAAAAAATTCAGGAGACCGGCCGAAAAATCGCTTTGGCGGCCATTAAATTTAATATGCTCAAAGTCGGTAATGATAGCGTGATTGTGTTTGATGTTGATGAAGCGTTGAGCTTTGACGGCTTTTCCGGACCCTATCTCCAATATACAGTGAGCCGGATTAACAGCGTTTTAAAGAAAGTCAAACCGGGATTGGGTGGCGAAACTGATTGGGCCAAGTTGACCGGGGAAGTGGAGCGCGAGTTGATTTTGAAGCTGGCCGAATATCCGGAAATAGTAAAAGAATCGGCAGAGATCTATCAGCCGAGCAATATCGCCAGATATTTGTTTGAGTTGGCCAAGCTGTTTTCCACTTTTTATCAGAGCGTGCCGATTTTGCATTCGCCGCTTGGCACTCAAAAAGCCAGACTGGCCTTAATTAAAGCGGTCAAGCAAGTGATTACCAACGGCTTGGAAATTTTGGGTCTGGAGACAATGGAGGAGATGTAAAATAGAAAATGGAAATGAGGAATTGTTTTTTAATATATGAATTCCTCCCCCTTACGAAGGGGGAGGTTAGGAGGGGGTTTAAAAATAACCTCCCCCCGCCCCCTCCTTCTAAAGGAGAGGGGAAATAGTAACGGAACTCGTAACTCGTAATTCGTAACTTGGAATTAAGGGGATTTGAAAATTTAATCATTGTAAATTCATTGTAAATTTTAAATTGAAAATTAGAAATAAACCGCCCTAGGCGGACAATATAACAATTTATGCTGTTTAATTAATAGCATATGTTATAAGCTTGAATAATCATGGTTAAATATCTATAATAAAGACATGGGCATTGAAGGCAAAAAAATCTTAATTGTCGAGGACGAGCCGGAATTGGCCTCGATTTACAGCATGATGATGGATCATGCCGGTCTTAAGGTGGATGTGGCTCGAGACGGCGCCGAAGCGATTGAAAAAATTCGGCGGATTAATCCGGATTTGGTGTTGTTGGATTTATTGATGCCGGAAGTGGACGGTTATCAGACGCTGAAAGAAATTAAGCAGGACCCCAAGTATAAGCAGGTGTCGATTTATGTCTGGAGCAATTTAACTCAGAAAAATGAAGTCGCCCTGGCTAAGCGGCTGGGCGCCGATGGTTATTTGGTCAAATCCGATTATACGCCTTCAAAATTATTGGCCAAGGTGATAGAATTGTTAAACGCTAAATAATAAAGATATAATTATGAAGCCAGTAGTCAGCGACAGCTGCATCAGTTGCGGCAGTTGTGAAGCCATTTGTCCGGAAGTCTTTAAGGTGGATAGTGGCAAAACGCAAGTGTTGGCGGCCGATTACCAGGCCCAGCAGGAAAAAATAGACGAGGCGATCAGCGCTTGTCCGGTTCAGGCGATTAGTTGGGAAGAATAGAGCGGTTTGATAAAGGTGTCCGTGGGGGACATCTTTTTTTATTTGATTTGAGGATAATTTGACGCCAATAGTAATTTTTTGTATAGTAATTAATAATAATTACAGTAGCGTGGTTATTAATAACAATCATAACAGCGCCTGATCCCGTTATCAGCGGGAAAGCTGCCGAAAGAAATTTATTTTTATAAAAAGTAGACTCGGCCGGGTTGGCCCGTAACAGCTGTTGAATAAGTATAATTCCGAGATGGTACCGCCCGCGAGGGCTCTTGGTGGCATGTCGGTTTTTTATTTTATATTTATAATCAAAACAATAAGCAAAACAATATGGTGGAACAAAAATTAAATCCTTTAGTGGAGGAGGAGAAAAAAGTACAAAAATTTTGGCAAGACAATAAAATTTTTGAGAAAACACTGGCAGCGACCAAGGACGGCAAGCGCTATAGTTTTTATGACGGGCCGCCGTTTGCCACTGGCACGCCTCATTACGGCCACATTGTCGCCAGCTTGATGAAGGACGCGGTGCCCAGATATCAGACAATGAAGGGGCGATTTGTGGAGCGACGGTGGGGCTGGGATTGCCACGGACTGCCGATTGAAAATATTGTTGAAGAAGAATTGAAAATAAAAAACAAGAAACAAATTGAAGAAGAAATTGGCGTGGACGAATTTAATGAGACCTGCCGAAGCAAGGTGCTGACTTACGCCCGGGAATGGCGGCGAGTAGTGGAGCGATTGGGACGTTTTGTGGATATGGACAACGACTACAAAACCATGGACAAGGATTTTATGGAAACCGTTTGGTGGGTATTCAAGCAGTTGTGGGACAAGGGTTTGATTTATCAGAGCTATAAGTCAATGCATATTTGTCCGCGTTGCGAGACGACCTTATCGCAATCGGAAGTGACCGAAGGCTATAAAGACATTGAAGATTTGTCGGTTATCGCCAGCTTTGAGCTGGTTGATGAGCCGGGCCGATTTGTTTTGGCTTGGACAACAACGCCATGGACGCTGGTTGGCAATGTGGCGTTGGCGATTGGCGAGAAGATTGATTATGTTGAAGTGAAAGCAGAAGAAAAAAAATATATTTTGGCTAGACAAAATCTTGAAGCGATTTTTGCCGGCAAACAATATGAAATTATTGGGCCGGTCAAGGTCAAAGATTTGGTGGGGAAAAAATATCGGCCGTTGTTTGATTATTATCTCGAGCAGAATTTAAAAAATAAAGAAAATTTTTATACGATTGTAGCGGCCGAGTTTGTCACCGTGGAAGACGGCACTGGCATAGTCCATATTGCGCCGGCGTTTGGCGAAGAAGATATGAATCTCGGGTTAGCCCAAGCTTTGCCGTTTATCCAGCATGTCGGAATGGATGGAAAGTTTAAATCCGAGGTGATTGATTTTGCCGGCGAAGAAGTGAAGCCGAAAAAAGATTCTTCGGCCACCGACCGGAAAGTCGTAGAATTTTTGGACAAGCGAGGACTGGTGTTCAAAGCGGAAAAATTCAGCCATGCTTATCCGCATTGCTGGCGTTGCGACAGTCCGCTACTCAATTACGCCACTTCGTCTTGGTTTGTCAAAGTGACCGAGCTGAAAGATAAGATGCTCAAAGAAGCCAAGCCGATTAATTGGGTGCCCGGCCATATCAAGGATGGGCGATTTGGCAACTGGCTGGAAGGGGCGCGCGATTGGTCGATTTCCCGTCAACGGTTTTGGGGCTCGGTGATGCCGATTTGGGTGTGCAGTTCCTGCGGCGAGCAGAAAGTGTTTGGCTCGGTGGCGGAATTGGAACAGGCCAGCGGTGATAAAATTGAAGATTTGCACAAACATTTTATTGATAAAATCGCAGTGCCTTGCGGCTGCGGCGAGGCCATGAAGCGCATTCCCGATGTGTTGGATTGCTGGTTCGAATCCGGCTCAATGCCTTATGCTCAGTTCCATTATCCCTTTGAAAATGAGAAAAAATTTGAGGAAAGTTTTCCGGCGGAATTTATCGCCGAGGGCGTCGATCAGACGCGAGCCTGGTTTTATTACTTGCATGTCTTGGCAGTGGCGCTCAACCAAAGCCGGGCCTTTGATAATGTTATTGCCAATGGCATTGTGCTAGCCGAGGATGGCAAAAAAATGGCTAAGCGGCTCAAAAATTATCCGGAGCCGGAATTGATTATGGATAAATACGGCGCTGATGCTTTGCGTTATTATTTATTGTCTTCGCCGGTAATGGCGGCGGAAAATCTCAATTTTTCCGAAGCCGGAGTGAAAGAAGCGTTCCAGAAAGTGGTGATGCTGGCCGGTAATATTTTGCAGTTTTACAAGCTATATGAACAACCGGGCGAGCCAATAGCGGTCAAGCCGGAAAATATTTTGGACCGCTGGTTGGTGGCGAAATTAAATGGATTAATTCAAGAAGTGACCGAAGCAATGGATAGCTATGAGTTGGTTAGAGCGGTACGGCCGATCGCCCAGTTTATTGATGAATTTTCCACCTGGTGGCTACGGCGGTCGCGCGATCGGTTCAAATCGCCAGACGAAGCCGACAAGCGACAAGCGTTAGCCACTTTCCGGCACACCCTGATTCAGTTGTCCCAAGTGATGGCGCCGTTTACCCCGTTTATCGCTGAGCGGATTTATCAGGCGGTCGGCGGGAAGAAAGAATCAGTCCATCTGGAGCAGTGGCCGGAGGCGGAGCAGAAGGCGCTTGATAAAAAATTGCTTTGGCAGATGGAGCAGGCGCGCAAAATCGCCGAGCTGGGATTGGCGGCTCGGGCCCAAGCCAACATCAAAATCCGCCAGCCCTTAAATAAGTTGATAACCAAAGATCAAAAAGCCAATAAGTTGACGGAAGAATTTTTCGCTTTAGTGGCCGAAGAGCTCAATGTCAAACAGGTAGAATTTTTATCAGCTGATGAGCTCGGGGTGGAATTGGATACGGCGATTACGCCGGAATTGGCGGCTGAAGGCTTGACGAGAGAATTGGTCCGGACAATAAATGCCCGACGCAAACGAGCCGGACTGACCATTAGTGACCGGATTAAAATAAGCTGGGAGAGCAGCGGACCATTGGTCAATCAGGTTTTGGCTGCTCCAGAAAGGATTGAGGAGCTAAAGCGGTTGACCATTGCCGGTGAGATTGTCAATCAGATTAATGATGGCGAAGCCGAAGCAGTTAATGGCGAAACAATAAAATTGAAGCTGGAAAAAATTTAAGGCGATATTAGATAAAATCCCGTCTTGAATATTCAAAACGGGATTTTTTGTGGCTTGTCTAAATCGGCTATCAATGTTAAATTTAAGGAATAAAAAAAGCTCGAGCCGGCGAACCCGCACTCGAGCGAAAGGCAAGATAAAGCGGCTAATCGCCGCCGTTGGTCGGAAGGTTTTTTTCTTCCGTTGCTGCCTGTTTTTGGCGGTCTTTAATAACCGCCAGAATCATCGGGCTGTTCTGCAAGATTTCTTGCAAGGTTTTTTCCCGATGTTTCTCCCCAATTAGAACCCCTTTTTTCATCCTTTGCTTCCCTCCTTATTTGGGTGTGGTAACAATGATTATGTCATATCAATCAATTTATGTCAAGAGCGAGTAAAAAATTCGGTCGGCGGGTCAAGCCGGAATTGTTAGCGCCGGCCGGCAATTTGGAAAAATTAAAATATGCTTTAGCCTACGGCGCAGACGCGGTTTATTGCGGCTTGCCCGATTTTTCTTTGCGCGCTCAGACTGGTTTTGATTTCTCATCGTTGGCCGTCGGTATTAAATTCGCCCAGCAGCGAGAAAAAAAAGTTTATGTGACCGTTAATATCTTCGCTCATAATCGGCAGATAGAAGCATTGCCGGCTCATTTGAAACGATTGAAAAAAATTGCTCCGGACGCGGTGATTGTGTCTGATCCGGGCGTATTGTCTTTGGTAAAAAAAATTATGCCCCGAGTTAAGATTTATCTTTCTACTCAAGCCAATACCTTGAATTATGAAGCGGTAAAATTTTGGCAACAACAGGGGGTGGCGCGGATTATTCTTGGTCGAGAAATCAGCTTGGCCGATATCAAACATATCCGGCGGCAAGCGCCTAAAATGGAATTGGAGGTGTTTGTTCACGGAGCGATGTGTTTGAGTTATTCCGGCCGGTGTTATTTGTCAGCTTGGTTTAACAGTCGCAGCGCCAATTTGGGAGCCTGCACTCAGCCCTGCCGTTGGCAGTACCGAGTTTATTTGGAAGAGCCCCTGAGGCCGGCTCAGCGGTTGCCGATAGAGGCTGATAGTCACGGTACTTATATTATGAATTCCAAGGATTTGCGCTTGATTGAATGTTTGGCTGATTTACAGCGCGCCGGCGTGACTTCCTTTAAGATTGAAGGTCGGACTAAGAGCGCTTATTATTTAGCAATCGCGGTTAAAGCCTATCGTCGGGCGATTGACAGCGGTTATGATCCTAAGGTTATTCGCCAAGCTAAGGCGGAGCTGGAGAAAATAGATAATCGCGGATACACAACCGGATTTTTATTGGGCACTGAAGAGTCGGGCCGTCAAGAGTTTGATACGGCCAAAGTGGCCAGTAATTGGCAGTTTGTCGGCGAAGTGGTTCGGGTCAATAAGCAGGAGAAAAATTCAAAAAAGCAGTTTATTTATATTAAAGTTCATAACGTTTTAACGCCCGATGACCAATTGGAGTTGGTAACGCCGGAAAATTGTTATAAAATGAAGATATTGGAGCTGCGCGATGAGAATTTGAAAATTGTCAAAGCGGCCCATGGCGGAACAACGGAAATTTTTAGGTTGGAGGTTCCGGCTGGCTGGTTGGTGGGCGAGAGAAGTATAATCAGGAAGAAAATAGTAACCAGTAATGAGTAATCGGTAAACGGTAACTAAACTCGTAACTTGTAACTCAAAATGTGCTGGTATTTAACAATCTGTCGCGGCGCCTACCGCCTGCCTGCCGGTAGGCAGGGCAGACAGGGTGGCGGACAATATAACAATTTAACAATTATTTTTTAATGATTAGCTATCTGCGGGGGCAAATTAAACACAAGAGCGTTATTCCCAAGAAAGATAATTTCGTGGTGATTGATGTTAATGGCGTCGGCTATAAAGTGTTTGTGTTGGATAAACTAATAAATGAAATCAAAATCGGCGATGAATTGGAGCTTTACATTTATACTCAGGTAGCAGAAACTGTGTTGGATTTGTATGGTTTTAAAACCTCGCCGGAATTGAATTTTTTCGAACTGCTGATTTCCATTTCCGGTGTCGGACCCAAAAGCGCTTTGGGTATTCTGCAGAAAGCTAAGATTGAAGATTTGCGGGCGGCGGCTCAGAGTGGCAGCGCCGCGGCATTGAATACGATTTCCGGCATTGGCCCGAAGACGGCGGAGAAAATTGTCACCGGCTTAAAAGACAAATTGGGAGCGCTAGCGAGCGACAGTCCGGTCACCTGGTCGGAAGATTTCGGCGATGCTTTAGAGGCTCTAGTCGGCTTGGGTTATGGCGCCAGCCAGGCCCGGGACGCTTTGGCTAAATGTCAGAGCCAGGAGTCGGATGAAAAAATCAAAGAAGCTCTGAAGTATTTGGCCGGGTCAAAAAAATAATTTTTATCAAAAATGAAATCGCGGTTAAAAAAAATTATTCCCCCGGGCGCTTTAAATCGCTATCACCAAGTAATGGCGATAGCGGCTAACTGGCTTTACGGTCGGCCATCGGAAAAAATGATAGTGATTGGCGTTACCGGCACTAATGGCAAATCCAGCACAGTCTGGTTGATCGCCAAGATTTTGGAAGCAGCCGGGTATAAAGTTGGCGCCACTTCTACGGCGATGTTTAAAATCGCCGACAGAGAATGGCTCAACGACCAGAAAATGACCATGCTGGGCCGCCTGGCCTTACAAAAAATACTCAAGCAAATGCTGAAAGCCGGCTGTCAGTATGCAGTGGTTGAAACTTCGTCGGAGGGGATCAAACAACATCGGCATTGGGGCATTAACTATGACGTAGCGATTTTTACTAATTTGACGCCAGAGCATTTGGAAGCGCACGGCAGTTTTGATCAATATAAACAAGCCAAGCTGAAGTTATTTGCCAAAATTGGTCGCAGCCGGAAAAAACAATTGGACGGTCGGAAAATTACCAAAACGATTATTGTTAATGGCGATGACCAATACAGTCAAGAATTCTTGGCTTTTCCCGCTGACCAAAAAATTAGTTTTGGCCTCGGCAACAGTATTTTGGATTTAAGGGCGGAAGAAATAAAATTCACCAGTGACGGTGTTTCTTTTGAGCTGGCTGGCAATCGGTTTGTGGCGCCGCTCTTGGGGCGATTCAATATTTATAACAGTTTGGTGGTAATCAGCGCGGCTCGTTCCCAGGGAATTGATTGGGCGGTTTGTCAGCGAGCGTTAAAGGCAACTGAAGGTATTCCCGGTCGCTTGGAATTTATTGAGGAGGGGCAGAACTTTCAAGTCATGGTTGATTATGCGCCGGAGCCGGAAAGCTTGCGTCAGCTTTATCAGACTATTAGCGACCATCAGCTGGTCGGTCCGAATCAAAAAATTATTCAGGTATTGGGTTCCTGCGGCGGCGGCCGCGATAAAAGTCGTCGGCCGGTGTTGGGCCGCTTGGCCGGTGATCGGGCGGATTATGTTATTGTTACCAATGAAGATCCTTATGACGATGACCCGGTGGAAATTATTGACGCGGTGGCCGACGGCGCTTTGGCTGTTGGGAAAACTTTGGATAAAAATTTGTTTAAGATTTGGGAACGGCGGGAGGCGATTATTAAGGCACTGAATTTGGCCGGGGCCGGCGATCTGGTGTTATTAACCGGTAAAGGCTGCGAACAAGCCATTTGTGTGGCTGGCGGCAAGAAAATACCTTGGGACGAGCGTCAAGTGGTTCGGGAGGAAATCAGGTCAAGGCTTGCCCAGAAAAACCAGATAAATAAGTAAATTTTGGAATTATTTTGGAGGTTAATAGTTTATCTGTGGATAAGTTGTTAAATCAATATTTAGATTTTATGGTTTTGAGGGCCGGTCAAAGTTATTTATTTGATGGAAGAATGGTTTATTTTTTTAATTTTAAAATTATTTTTTATCTAAAATTAAATAAAAAACAATCAAGACTTGATTGTTTTATTTTTTTGTGCTAAGGTTCGTCTGTTAAATGTATTTTTATCTCTTGACTTTTTTGGATTATTTGTGTTAATATAAGATTATCTACAAAAACCCAACAAATCTGGAGCATTTTGTGAACTGTGGCTAACCCCCTAAGTCATAATCAGGGGTAGAGGCATTATAAATTAGCCTTTAAGTATCCAGTGTCCAAAAAAACCACAATTAATTTTATTAAATAAAACTCATCTCTGTTTTCTCGCCGAGCCTGAAATAAGCGAGAAATAAAGGAGAGGTGAGAGTTTTTTATGTCTCAAAACAATAAAAAAAACAATTTAGTTAATTTTGGAGACCGCAAAAGCTTCTCTAATATCGGTCAGATGGTGGATTTGCCGGATTTAATTGAATTACAGAAAAAAGCTTATCAGTGGTTTTGGCAAGAGGGATTAAAAGAGTTGTTTGAAGAAATTTCGCCGATTGTCGATTTTATCGGTCGCGATTTAGAGTTGTCTTTTGGCGAATTTTTTTTGGATGAACCGAAATTCGACGAGGTAACCAGTCGGGAGAAGAATATCACTTATGAGGCGCCGCTCAGAGTCAGTGTTAAATTGGTGAATAAAAAGACCAGCCAAGAAATTGAGCAAGAAATTTATTTGGGTGATTTTCCGGTGATGACCGACCGCGGCACTTTTGTTATTAATGGCATTGAACGGGTAGTGGTTTCCCAGCTAATCAGATCGGCTGGTGTTTTTTTTACTAGTCAGCCGGGAATTGGTCGCGATCTTTATGGTGCTAAAGTAATTCCTAACCGCGGTTCGTGGTTGGAATTTGAAACCGACAATAACAATGTTATTTGGGTCAAGATTGACCGCAAACGAAAAGTGGCGGCGACCGCGTTGCTGCGGGCGTTTGGTTATTCCAACAATGATGAAATTAGGGAATTATTCAGGGATATTGATACTGACCCCAACCGAAAATATATTGAAGCGACCATTAATAAAGATGTGTCCAAAAATGAAGCGGAAGGATTGATTGAAGTTTATAAAAGAATTCGGCCAGGCGATTTGGCCACTCCGGATAATGCCAAACAGTTGATTGATAATATGTTTTTCAATTTTTCCCGCTATGATTTTGATCGGGTCGGTCGTTATAAGCTCAATCAGCGTTTTGGTCAGGATTTGCCGATTAATAAAGAGACCAGAGTATTGCTAAAAGAGGACATTGTTAATATTTTGAGGAAAATAATTAAATACAACAATAGCCAGGAAGAAGCTGACGATATTGATCACTTGGGTAATCGTCGGATTCGCGCGGTGGGTGAATTGGTCCAAAATAAATTCCGGATCGGTTTGGCTCGAATGGAGCGAATTATTAAGGATCGGATGAGCACTCTGGATATCACCAATTTAACACCAGGCAAATTGATTAATGCCCGGCCCGTTATCAGCGCCGTTAAAGAGTTTTTTATGTCCAGTCAATTGTCGCAATTTATGGACCAGGTCAATCCACTGGCGGAATTGGAGCATAAGCGGCGGTTGTCAGCCATGGGCCCGGGCGGTTTATCCCGCGATCGAGCCGGCTTTGAAGTTCGTGATGTCCACCAGACTCACTATGGCCGCATTTGTCCGATTGCCACGCCGGAAGGTCCGAATATTGGCTTGGTTGGACATTTATCCTCTTTTGCCAAAGTTAATGATTATGGTTTTATTGAGACGCCATATTATAAGGTGGTTAAGGAAGGGAACCGGGCTCGGGTAACCAGTGAGATTGTTTATTTGGACGCTTTTGAAGAAAGCCAGATGACGACAACGCCGTTTACCACGCGGATTGACGAGCAGGGCTATTTTATTGACGAAAAAATTGGCGCCCGGGTCAAATTAAATCCGACCATTATTAATGTGGAAAATGTTGATTACATGGATGTCGCTCCCAATCAAATTGTATCGGTAGCCACATCATTAATTCTGTTTTTGGAGCATGATGACGCGGTGCGGGCCCTAATGGGCACCAATATGCAACGTCAAGCCGTCTCTTGTATCAATCCGGAAGCGCCCCTAGTCGGCACTGGCGTGGAACGCAAAGCCGCTTATAATTCCGGCCATTTGATTATTGCCCGCGAAGGCGGCGAAGTGATTGGTTTAAGCGGTGATAAAATAGAAGTTTTAAATAAAGATAAAAAAATTGATGTTTATCGATTGAATAAATTTGTCCGGTCTAATAATTCTACCTGCATCAATCAGACGCCAATTGTCAAAAAAGGACAACAAGTTAAGTCAGGAGAAGTGCTTGCCGACGGTCCGGCGACTGACCGTGGCGAATTGGCCCTGGGTAAGAATATTTTGGTCGCTTTTATGCCTTGGCAGGGCTACAACTATGAAGACGCAATTATTGTTTCCGAGCGGTTAATTCAGCAAGATCGCTATTCTTCCATTCATATTGAAAATTATGTTTGCGAAGTTCGCGAGACCAAATTGGGACCGGAGGTGGTGACTTCCGACATTCCCAATGTCTCCGAAGAGAAATTAAAAGATCTGGATGAAGAGGGCATTGTCAGAATCGGCGCTAATGTCCGCTCGGGTGATATTTTGGTGGGTAAAATCACTCCCAAGGGAGAGACGGAGTTATCGGCGGAAGAGAAATTATTGCGCGCTATTTTTGGCGAAAAAGCCAGAGATGTCCGCGATTCTTCATTGTACTTGGAGCATGGCTCGTCCGGCAAAGTGATTGATATTAAAATCTTTTCCCGCGAAAACGGCGATAAATTGTCTTCGGGCATGATTAAGATGATTCAAGTGACAGTTGCTTCTTTGCGAAAAATTCAAATTGGTGATAAAATGGCCGGCCGCCACGGCAATAAGGGAGTAATTTCTCGAGTGGTGCCGGTGGAAGACCTGCCTCATTTGGCTGACGGCAGGCCAGTGGATATTATTTTGTCGCCGTTAGGCGTGGTGTCGCGGATGAATTTAGGCCAAGTTTTGGAGACTCACCTGGGTTTAGCCGCCAAGACTTTGGGCTATAAAGCGGTCACCCCGGTATTTAATGGTATTAATGAAGAGATTATTCGTGACCAATTGGCAGAGGCCGGTTTTAATCGCGATGGCCGGATTCAGCTTTATGACGGTCGCAGTGGCGAGCCATTTGATAAGCAGAGCACGGTTGGTTATATTTATATGCTGAAATTGAATCATTTGGTGGAAGATAAAATTCATCAACGGTCAATTGGGCCCTACTCTTTGATTACCCAGCAGCCGCTCGGCGGCAAGGCCCAATTCGGCGGTCAACGTTTTGGTGAAATGGAAGTCTGGGCGCTGGAAGCTTATGGCGCCGCCCATACTTTGCAGGAAGTGTTGACCATCAAATCGGATGATGTGGTTGGCCGATCCAAGACCTATGAATCAATTATCAAAGGCGAACCGATTAATAATTTGAATATTCCCGAAAGCTTTAATGTGTTGGTCCGCGAGCTCAAAGGTTTGTCGTTGAATGTGGAGTTACTCGATGAGAACGGCCAATTGGTTGATAATTCTATTGGGGAAGAAAAAATCAAGGAAGATTAATTAATTAATAAATCCGATAAATTAATTTTTAGATATGGCTTTCAATCAAGAGACAAATAATCTGCAGTTTGAGGTGATCAGATTACGGTTGGCCTCTCCTGATGATATTCATAATTGGTCTCATGGCGAGGTGACTAAGCCGGAGACGATCAATTATCGTACCCAAAAACCGGAGAAAGACGGGTTGTTTTGTGAACGTATTTTTGGGCCGGTCAAAGATTGGGAGTGCTATTGTGGCAAATATAAAAAAATCAGATACAAAGGCATTGTCTGCGACAAGTGTGGTGTTGAAGTGACCAGGTCGATTGTCCGGCGGGAACGAATGGGGCATATTGATCTGGCGGCGCCGGTGTCGCATATTTGGTTTTTGCGGGGTGTTCCCTCGCGAATCGGTCTGGCCTTGGATTTGTCGGTTCAGTCTTTGGAGAAGGTGGTTTATTTTGCCAGCTTTATTATTACCAAAGTCAATGAGGAATTAAAGAAGCAAACTCTGGAACAAATCAAGACTGAATACAAGCAATATCGCAAGCAAATTGAAAATGATTATAATCGTAAGATAGAAAAATATAAAGCCGACAACAAAGAGGCTAAGGATAGCGATCCGGCCATAGTGGAGATCATTCGGCACAAAGAAGAAAAATTGGGTGAATTGGAAAACACCATGACTTTTGCCGAAAGCGAGATAAAGGATTTGAAACCGTTGAAAATTATTTCTGAGCACACCTTTCATGACCTGTCTCTGAAATATGGCCATGTTTTTGAGGCTAATACCGGCGCCGAGTCGGTTCGCGAGTTGTTGGCCAATATTGATCTGGATAAAACAGTTAAGGAATTGGAGAGCCAAATTGAAAGCGCGACTGGCGCCAAACGGGACAAGCTGATTCGGCGAGCCAAATTTTTTAATCAATTGATCAAAAATAATATTCGGCCCGAATGGATGATTTTGACAACCGTGCCGGTGATTCCGCCGGATTTGCGGCCAATGGTGCCATTAGATGGCGGCCGGTTTGCCACCTCTGATTTGAATGATTTGTATCGTCGAGTCATTAATCGCAATAATCGGCTCAAACAGTTATTGGATTTGAACGCGCCGGAAGTGATTACTCGAAATGAAAAACGGATGCTCCAAGAGGCGGTTGACGCTTTAATTGACAATAATGCTCGCCATGGCAAGACAGTAGTGGCTTCGACCGGCCAAAAACGGATGCTCAAAAGTATCGCTGATATGCTCAAGGGCAAACAAGGACGCTTTCGACAGAACTTGTTGGGTAAACGGATCGACTATTCTGGCCGGAGCGTGATTGTGGTCGGTCCGCAACTAAAAATTGATGAATGCGGTTTGCCCAAGATCATGGCGTTGGAATTATTTAAGCCATTTATTATTTCCAAGTTGATCAAGCGAGGCACGGTCCATAATGTTCGGAGCGCCAATCGTTATATTGAAGCCGGCCATGATGATATTTGGGATATCTTGGAGGAAGTGGTTAAGGGCGCTTACGTGTTATTAAATCGGGCTCCCACTCTGCATCGATTGGGCATTCAGGCCTTCAAGCCGATATTAATTGAAGGCAAGGCGATTCAAATTCATCCATTAGTCTGTAGCGCTTTTAACGCCGATTTTGACGGCGACCAAATGGCGGTTCATGTGCCGTTAACTGCCGGCGCAGTTAAGGAAGCGGCAGAATTGATGTTGTCGCGGCATAATTTGCTCAAGCCGGCGCACGGCCAGCCGATTGTCACCCCCAACCAAGACATTGTCTGGGGTTGTTATTATCTGACCACCGTCAAAGAGCCAGCGGCGATTAAATATTTTTCTTCGGTTAATGAGGCTTTTTTGGCTAAAGATCGCGGACTAATCGGAATTCAGGATAAAATTAAAATTTTATTTAAGAAATCTCCCAAGAGTCAGGAAGAATTATTGGAAACGACTTTAGGCGCGATTTTATTCAATTCAATTTTGCCGCCAGATTATCAGTTTATCAACTATCGGGTTGGCAAAAAAGAGTTGGGTAGAATTTTGGGTGATATTCTCCGTCAATTCGGTCCGGAAACTACCGTTGACTTGTTGGACAATCTAAAAGTATTGGGTTTTAAATATTTGACCAATTCGGCTCAATCGCTGGGGATGGATGATTTGAAAAACGTGGCCGGCCGCGAGGAATTGGTGGCCAAGGGCAATCAAGAACTGGATTCCATTGAACAACAATATCAAATTGGTCTATTGACCGATGATGAGCGTCACGAAAAAATCGTGGAAATGTGGCTAGGTATTAATAATGAGATTCTCAGTCGGGTCAAGGGGGCATTAGAGGAAGGCAATTCAGTCTTATCAATGATTGATTCCGGCGCTCGCGGTTCGTGGGGGCAATTGAGCCAAATGATCGGGATGAAGGGGCCGGTAGTCAACCCGGCTTATGAGGTTATTGAATTGCCGGTCAAAGGTAATTTCAAAAAAGGGTTTGATGTCTTGGAATTCTTCATTTCCACTCATGGCGCCCGCAAAGGCTTGACCGATACGGCGCTCAGAACTTCCTCGGCCGGTTATTTGACTAGGCGGTTGGTTGATGTGGCTCAAGATATGGTGGTTAACGCGGAAGATTGTAAAGACAAAGAAGGCCTATTGGTTACTAAAGAGGAAAGCGAGATTATGGGTGAGAATTTGGTTGACCGAATTATTGGCCGGTATGCCGCTCAGGATATTACTCATCCCCAAAATGGCAAAGTACTGGTTGCGGCCGGAGAAATTATTACCGAAGAAGTTGGTCAAAAATTAAAAGAAGCGGACATCGCTCAGGCGGTGATTCGGTCGGCTTTGACTTGTAAGAATATCAGAGGGGTGTGTCAAAAATGTTATGGCTATGATTTGGCTTATAATCAGCCGGTCAAAATCGGCACGGCGGTCGGCATTATTGCCGCCCAAAGCGTCGGCGAACCCGGCACTCAATTGACGATGAGAACTTTCCATACTGGTGGCGTGGCCTCGGAAGGCGATATTACTCAGGGTTTGCCGCGAGTGGAGGAAATTTTTGAGGCGCGTTCCCCCAAGATCAAGGCGATTGTGGCTGATGTGGCCGGAGTGGCCCACATTAAAGAAGGCAAGCGCGAAATCAAAGACCAGTCGGGTAAAACAATTATTACTTCAGGCAAACAACGGATACTGGAGATTGCCTATGACCAGGAAGCTAAAAATAAAATCAATTTTCCCGGTGGCAAACAGGAGGTCAAGCTGGCGGTGAAAGACGGCCAGGCAGTGAAAGTCGGCCAGGTGTTGTTTACTGTCGGCAGCGAGGAA
>Ga0116144_10000388_pt1 | contig 59078 bp, 35 predicted proteins | sample AD_UKC035_MetaG_FD_89746 | JGI IMG/M metagenome (GOLD analysis project Ga0116144, IMG submission 89746) | Active sludge microbial communities of municipal wastewater-treating anaerobic digesters from USA - AD_UKC035_MetaG | ecosystem: Engineered > Bioreactor > Anaerobic > Digestate | place: USA...
CTGGTGGAGGTCACGCCGAAAGGCAGCCTGAACGGAGCGCGGCGTTACACATATAACGATGCCGGTTACCTGGCGCAGGTGGAGAGCCACAACGGCGCAAGCTACCAACTGCAGGCCGAGATGACTTATAATGGCTTAGGGCAGCGGCTGGCGATGACCGCCTACGCCCTGGGGCAAAGCGTGACCACTCAATATACCCTCGATACCGCCTGGAGCGGCTACCCGCTGGTTGCTGATGCAGATGGCCAAAGCACCTACTATCTCTACGGGCGCGGCGCGATAGCCGAGAAGACCACGGCTTGGAGCTATTACCTCAAGGATGGACAAAATACTGCCCGCCAACTGGCCGACCCATCCGGCCTGGTGACGCTGGCCCGCACCTTCACCCCCTGGGGTGAGACGCTGGAACAGCACGGGGAGGGCGACCTGGCGTGGGGCTACTTCGGCGGCTACATGGACGCCGCCACGGGGCTGCTCTACGTGGGGAATGGGCAGTGGCGGTATAAACCACCGCTCTACGATCCATCCACCGGGCGCTTCCTGACGCGCATGTATTCGTATCTCTCACCAAATGGGTAGAGAGTTAAAATTGCACAGGCCTATTTAGATTAAGATTTTTTCCGCGCGCTCTCGGCTGTACTTCAGCCGCCGCGTCTCTGCGGTTGAATCTTAACCTGCTCACTCGCGCCTTGTAATCAATTTCGAGCCATTATATAATTGAAAAATTGATGGGGGCAAACATCCACTCCCAGCCAACCACCCGTTCAAGGAGAAAATGTGAACTCGGCCTCTGCCTATCCATCCACAAACACAGCCGCTTACGCCGCCTTCTTAAAAGCCTACCCGGCATATAACGAAACCCTGATGCTGGATGAGCTCCGCAGGCGCGAGTATGCGCGCCTCGACCGCACCCAGCAGATCTACCTCGATTACACCGGCGGCGGCCTGTACGCCGACTGCCAGCTCGACCAGCACATGGATTTGCTCAAGCAGAACGTGTTCGGCAACCCCCATTCGCACAACCCCACCTCCCAGGCCATGACCTGCCTGGTAGAAGAAGCCCGCCAGTTCGTGCTGGAGTATTTCAATGCCCCCCCCGGCGAATACGTGGCCATCTTCACCCAAAACGCCAGCACCGCCCTCAAACTGGTCGGCGAGGCCTACCCCTTTGAGCCCGGGGATCATTACCTGTTGACCTTCGACAATCACAATTCGGTCAACGGCATTCGCGAGTTTGCCCGCCACAAAGGGGCTGCCTTCACCTACATCCCGGTCATCGCGCCTGAGCTGCGCCTGGATCCGGCCACCATCGACCAATACCTCGACCTGGCCCAGCCCGGCAAGCACAACCTGTTTGCCTTCCCGGCCCAGTCCAACTTCAGCGGCGTCCAGCACCCCCTGGAGCTGATCGCCCGGGCGCGCGCCAAAGGCTGGGATGTGCTGGTGGATGCCGCCGCCTTTGCCCCTTCGAACCGCCTCGACCTGGCCCGTTGGATGCCCGATTTCGTGCCCCTATCCTTCTACAAGATGTTCGGTTACCCGTCTGGAATGGGCTGCCTGCTGGCCCGCCGCGCCGCCTTAGACAAATTGAACCGGCCCTGGTATGCTGGCGGCACCATCACCATCTCATCCGTGCAAGGCGATGGGCACTACCTGGTGCCGGGCGAAGCCGGCTTCGAAGATGGCACGGTCAATTACCTGAATATCCCCGCCGTCGAGATCGGCCTGCGCCATCTGCAGGCCGTGGGCATCGAACAGATCCATACCCGCGTCACCTGCCTGGCAGGCTGGCTGATCGACAACCTGGCTGCCCTGCGCCATGCCACCGGCCAGCCCCTGGTGAGCCTGCACGGCCCCGCCAACACCCAGCAGCGCGGCGGCACCGTCACCGTCAGCTTCTACGATCAGAATGGCATTGCCCTGGATGACCGGCGGGTGGAAGAACTGGCCAACCACGCCCACATCTCCCTGCGCACGGGCTGTTTTTGCAACCCCGGCGCCGGCGAAGTGGCCCACGGATTGACCCCCGACGTGATGAAGCAGTTCTTCCTCGGCCCGGCGCTGTCCTTTCAAGAGCTGCGCCAGCTCATGCACAGCCGTTTTGGCAAAGAGGTCAGCGCGGTGCGCCTCTCAGTCGGCCTGGCGAGCAACTTCGCCGATGTGGATGCCATGCTGCGCTTTGCCGCCAACTTCCTCAACCACACCGCTGAAGAGATCGGCGCCGTGCAGAACATCGAAGCCCTGTGCCCCACCAACCGCGATTCTGCCTGATGGGTTAAGCTAGCCGCAGCCTCCACCGCTCTTATCGCGCTTGAGCTCCAGCTTGATCTTCGGAGTATATTCCAGCCGCTCTGACCAGTGATGGCTGTCGGGCGAAGAGGCCTCGTAGCGCGCCCCCAGGGCCGCCGGGAAGACATAGCGCAGCGTCTCGGGCGGCACCGGCACCGCTGTGGCCTGGATCTCTGGCTCTTCGACCGAGAAAATGCTCAGCCAGTTATTGACCCCGCCTTCCAGGATGTACACGTTCGGCACCTGCTCTGCTGACAGGATCTTCCAGGCCTCTGTTGCCGCGGCCTCGTCATTGCTCATCAGCACGTACACCAGGTTAGCGCCAGACCCCGCAACCAGCTCCTTAGCCAGGGGCGCCAGGTCTGCCAGGTCTACGCGCTGGGCATCCTCAATGTGGAACAGGTTGTAATCGCTTTCGGGGCGCACGTCCAGCATCACCACCCGGATGCGGTTATCTGCCAGGCTTGCCAGCAGCTCGCCCGGGTGGATCTGCACCGCCCGTTCTGCCAATGTGACCTCTTTTTCGGCTGACATCAGGGCCCATTTTTCGGTGTTGCTCGGCTGGCCCAACACCAACACGCCCAGGGCGCCGGCAAACAACAGCGCCGCGCCTGCCCGGCGCAAGCGGGGCTCTTTCGAAAGGTCACGCTTGCCAAAGATACGTTCTAGCTGTTCGCCACCCCAGAACATGAACAGCGCCATCAGCACCACCCCCACCACAACCACACCGGCAGGCACGTGGAGCACATCCATCAACGTCACCCGGCCAAAATAGCCGCCCGTATTCCACCACTCCCAATAAGGCTGCACCGTCTCGCCGAAAGCCCATACCCCAAACAAAGTGCCCAAGGCAAAGAAGATGCCATCAACCTTCAGGGTAGAAGCCGCCACCAGCGAGGTGCCCGGGCAGAAGCCGCCGACGATAAAACCCACACCCATGATCAGCCCGCCCAAAAGGCCCGAGCCCAAATAGGTGGGGTTCACCCACACCAGGTTGAAATCCAAGATGCCAATGCCCACCGAGAGGAAGATCAGCACCATGGCAGTGACGATGGCAGTGAACATTACCTTCAGCACGGTCATCTCTTTGAAGTAAAACTGGGCCGCCAACTTTTTTGAGTTGCCAAAGCCAGAGATCTCAAGCGCAAACCCAAAGCCAAAGCCGATCAGCCCGAACACAAAGTAAGTCCAGGGATTCTGCGCCAGCGGAGCCAGGAAGGGTTCAAGAGGAAAATTCAACATAGCCGGCCTCCTTTCAATTCCACAACTTGCGCAAGAAATATGCCAGGGCATAGGCCGAGGCGAAGATGCACATCATCAGCGCCCAAGACCCCGCCGAGAGCGTGGCCCCTCCTGAAAGCGCCTGCCCTGAGGTGCAGCCGCGTGCCATGCGCGCCCCATAGGCCATGATCGCCCCACCGGCAAAGGCCAAGAACAGGCGCAGGCGGTTAGAGACTTGCGGCCCCTTGTTCAACTCTACCTTGAAGCGCCCGTGGATGATGCCCGAGAGCGCCCCGCCCAGCAGCGCACCAAACACCACCGGCACCGTCCAGTCATCCAGCGGGTTGGCATTGCCGCCTGCCAGCTTGAGCAGGTAAGGTGTGCGGTCCACGTGACCCGGCACCACCAGGTCTTCGGCCGCCGCCACCAGGCGGTTCAACCCGCCCGATGCGCCCAGGCCGTTCCCCGTGATCAAGAAGGCCAGGAACAGCACCAGGCCCAAGATCGCCCCGCCCAGGTATGGATGAACGTAAGGCTTTTCGGGGCGATTCAAGATGCCTTTCAACGAGAATTTTGTCTTGGGGGTACCCTTTGCAGGGGCTATGGTCGTCATCGCTTCCTCCTAAACCGTTATTCCGCCACCGCGGCCTGGCTGTCTTCGCTGGCCTCGGTGATTGGCGCCTCATGCAGCGCTGCTTCATGATCTTCCATATCTTCCCAACCGCTCATCATCGCCTTGATGCCCGTCAGGGGTTTGTATCCGGTGGTGGTCAGGTACACATGGGCCACAATGAAGGCCCCAAACAGCCACGCCACCAGGCTGTGGAAAGGCGCCAGGAAAGGCAGCCCACCCAGCATATCGGCAATCTCGGGCCATTCTTGCACCCCCCACATCAATGCGCCAGTGATGATCTGCAGCGGCAGCAGCACATTCAAAATGCCAAAGTAGGTCACCTGCTGCAGCGGGTTCAATTTCTTATCCATCGTCTTCTCAAAGGGATGCGCATCACCCTTGAAGATGCCCTGGATGTAATACTTGGCCTGCACAATGGCCTGGTCGAAGAAGCCATACGGGCGCGGGATGTACTGCCGGATCTCGCCGCTCACCAGGTGATAGAACAATGACAACCCGGCGTTGACCACCAGGATCACAGCCAGCACATTGTGCAGCGTGACCATGTGGCGGAAAGACAGGAAGCCAAACAGGTCTGGGCGGTGGATGATCAGGCCGGTGAAGAGCAGCAGCACAATGGTGAAGGTTTGCAGCCAGTGCCAGAAGCGCTCGTAAACGGCATACATATACACCCGCTTAATGGCGGGCTGGCCCTTGGGGCGGCGCAGGCTGCTATACGCCCGCAGCCCGCTGTGCCCTGCCACCGCCCCCAGCACACCCACAAAGAACAGCGCCCCCAGCCAGTCAACCCAGTTTGCCCGGTTGTGACCGAACACGTACAGCCCGGCTTCGTTCAGGTCAGGGCTATAGTACAGCGCCCCATCCACCACAGTCAGCCGGTCAGAGACCAGCGTGTTGGTGTCTGCCGCAAAGGCCGGCATGACCCCGCCCGGGAGGTAGGCTGCCAGCGCCATCGGCTCAGCCAGGCGAGAATCGTCAGAATGGCAGGCCTGGCAGTCGCTCACAGCCCATTCGCCCCGGGTGACGTTGTGATTGATGCTGTACGGCTGCACCACCCCCTCAATACGCGGGTTGGTTAACCCCAGCCCTGCCAGCCGCCCGGCGATCAGTGCCTGCTTCTCGGGCGTATCCAGGCGCAGTTCTGCCGCCGAAAGCTGCCCATCTTGATCCGCGTCAAAGGTTTGCAGCACCTCGGCGGCATAATTGCCGCCATCCAGCCAGGCCGCCTGCAGCTCCTCCAGGGGCACCGGGCGCGGCCCGGCGGCATCTTCATACACCCAATACCAGGAAGTGATCAGGTTATACGGCGCCAGCATGGTATCACCGTCAACATTGGTGCGCTGCATTGCCACCGGCTGGAAGCCCGTCACCAGGTCAACGATCGTGCCGGTATCGCCTTCTATACCCCGGCATTGGGCCGCCGGTTGGCTGTCAGCGGTTAGCACCGTCCAGTCATACGATTGCACCGCCCCGGCAGACATCTGCGGCGTGTGGCAGGTTTCACAAGCCACCTCTTCCATGTGCCGCTCGACATAGGGCAGCCAATCGGCATGCGAATTGGTGTTGTGGCATGATTCACAGCGCCGCATGGTGCCCTTCAGCTCGGGGGCAATGGTATATTGGGCGCTCTGGCCACGCGCAAAGTTATGATCGGGTTTCTCTAAATACGAGCCAATCTCCAGCCGCCGCGGGTCAAATTCCAGGTGCGAGGGGGCGACCTCGGCCTGGTAATAGGCCGGGTTATTGAGCGAGAAATGGCAGTCGGTACACTGCAAGCCGCGCTCCGCGTGGATATCCCACGACCGCGTCAGGCTGCCCTTGTCCGCGATGTTCATACCCGAGTCAGAAATGCGATCCCCAGAGATCACCTGCCCGGTGGTAGCGGTCTGCCAGTTATCCAAAGAACAACCTGCCAGCACCAGCGGCTCAGCGCCCCCATCTTGCGCCAGGCCGTGGCATTGGGCGCAGTTAGCATTGGTCGGATCTTGAATGTTGACAAAATTGCTGTCCAGTTCGCCGTCATCCGTGAAGGCCGCCTGGTTCCAAACGTACTGCTCACCACTGCGCTCGACAATGCCCGTGCCTAACAGCGTCGCCGTGCTGGCCCATTGGCCTTCGCCTGCCTGGATCGCCGCCACGCGTTCAACATCGTTGGGCTGCTCCAGGTGGCACAAGAAGCAGTTCATTTCCACACCGCTGGCCTCTGCCGGCCCCCCACCCACCAGCCGCTCTGCATTAAAGATCACCCAATCGGCCGTGTCCAGGTCGGGGTTTGCATCGCCTGCCGGCGAGAGGTAGCGGTAGGTCAGCGGGTCCCAGTCGCCATACAGGCCCGTGCTGGTCTCCCAGGGCATGCTCCCAGACCCCTCACCAGGTGCCGTCTGACTGCCCTGGCCCAGGTCTGCATGGAAGCTGTGGCTGGCAATATAGCCGGTATCGTGGCATTGGCCGCAGGTCTGCATGGTAGAGACCGCTTCCCCACTCTCCAGCACGCTCACCCCCTGGCTGTCTACCAGCATAAAGGTAGGGTGCAGCGGCGAGATTTGCGCTGCGGTCTCTGCATTGGGCCGGGCAAACACCTGCTGCACTGCCAGCCCCACCGCCAGCAGGATGACCAGTATTCCCAGGCCCAAAAAGCGTTGGTAAAGGCGTAATGTTTTCATCGTCCCATCCTTAGATGCGCGCTATTTGTCGATCGAGCGCCCGCCCCACACAATCGGGTCGCCAGGGTAGCCCAGTGCGGCCCAATCCAGCCGCCCGTTTTCCGAGTGGCAATCGGTGCACTGCAGGGCATTGTCTTTCGATTGGACCATATGTGAGGTCGGCCAGTACATCCAGGTTTCGGTAAAGCCATATTCACCGCTGTAATCCAGCCCCATCGCCGCTTCAGCCAGGGTAAAGGCCTGGTCCCAATCGAAATTGGTCCAATAGCCCTCCGGCCCAGCCGTGATCGGCGAAAGCAAATAGTTATTGCCTACATCATAAGGCTGGTTGGCCACGTGAACCTTGAAGGGGTAAATGAGCGCCTTAGGGTCATCGATATCGCCAGCGGGCAGGTTGATATAGGTAGGGCCTGCCTCCGCAATTGGGTCACCGAGCAGGTAACGGTAAGCCAGGTTGCCGTTGAACCAGGTGTAAGTAGGCAAGATGTCGCTCTTGTACTCAAAGGTGCCCTTGATCTTAAGGTAAGTGTAATGATCTTCGGGCAGGTCTTGCCCCGCGGTAGACCAATCCCAAAAAGTTTTGGTGGGCTCGGTCAGGGCCATAGCCGGGATGTGGCAGGTCTGGCAGGCCACCGTCTCAATATGCAGGTTGATGCGCTCATCATCGTGCAGGCCAGGGGTATGGCAATTGGTGCAGGCCACCTGCTCCGCCGGGTCGATGGTGTAGTTATCCACCACCAAGCGTCCCAAGATCTGGTGATCTTCCGTCCAGTGGCAGTCGGTGCACAAGAAGTCTTCGCGCCCCATGTGTACATCCAGGCTCTCGCTGGGGAAATACAAGCTCTCGTCCAGGTCGCCGTGCTTGACGCCATTGCCCCCGCCGCCGTTGAAGTGACACGACCCGCAGTTATCGCGGGTGGGGTTGCGCACACTGCGGGCTGCCTCCACCAGGTCTACGCTCTCAGACGGGTTGCCGTAACTGCCCTTGCCGTAAGTCGCCGTATCGGCGTGGCAGGCCAGGCAGTCCACGTTTTCTTGGTTTGAGAAGTCGTAAGCCTGGTCATCAGCCCAGCCATAACCGGCATGGCAGCTCATGCATTGCTTCTGGTTGCCTTGTGCGCCAATACAAAAGTTATTGATCTGGTTGATCTTGCCAATCGTCACCGCTTCGTCCCGCCAGGGCACGTTGAACGGCTCCGACTCCCAGGTCCAGTGGGTGGTTGCCATCACCTGCGTGGCCGCATCGGCATGGCATTCCAGGCAGGCGCGGGTCACATCCGGGCCGCTTTCGTAGGGGCCGTTCATCAGGTTGGCGTGGCTGGTGTGCGTGGGATGTTGGGGCACTTTTGCGCGCGGATCATCGAGCGGCTTGACGATGCGCGGCCAGAAGATGGCCACAGGAATCAAGATCACTGCCAGGGTGGCGATCAGGCCAAGAAGCCAGGGGGGAAAGAATTTCTTCATGGGGTCTCCGACTGTCGGCTTAGTTCAAGATCAGGAGTTGACAAGGTTGGCCCGGCGGGCCAGTGAATCGCGCAGCACTGCCCGCAGGGTATCCAGGGCGTCGATGATGCGCACATCGGTCAGGCTGTACGTCACCATCTGCCCCTGGCGGTTGGCGCTGACCAGGCCGCGCTCGCGCAGGATCTTAAGGTGACGTGAGATGGTCGGCTGGCTGGTTTCCAGGTGCGTCACCAGCTCATTGACCGAGCTGGGGCTTTCAGCCAGGCTGTACAAGATCAGAATACGGGTAGGGTCGGCCAGTGCCGAGCAAATATCGGCATGCAGTTGGCGGATCTCTTGAGAAAGGGTTGTTGTTTCCATAGCGCTGCCCCGATCATATATCTGCTTATCCATATATATCCATATCAATTGTAACAGATTGCACAATGGGCGCTAGTGACATATGTCACTTTCACCAAAAACCCCAACCAACCGGCGTATCGGCCCGATTGCCGCCTGAGCCAGGCCGGTACGCACGACCGCGCCAGCCAGACACCCAATATATTTCCATAAATACATTGAAAATATCAAATTCTGTACTATAATAATAGTTGATGGTTCTGATATCTGCGGAGGTGTATGGTGTTATCTAAACGACATTTGACCTGGATCGGGTTGATTTTGTTGTCCTGTGTACTTTTTTTGCAGACTACCCCAGTCAACGCCCAAGAACCTGACCCCACAGAAGAAAGTGATGCCTACTGCGTTGCCTGTCACGAGCACCAATACTACGTCTATGACAGCGGCAAGTGGTATTGCCTATGCGAAGCACGCATGCACTGTGTTTATTGCCACGGCGGGCGCACCGACAGCAACGAAGAAGAAGTCGCCCACGAAGGGCTGGTGCTCTACCCTACCCGCGAGCATGCAGAGCGCTGCCAGTCTTGCCACACCGAAGACTACATGTCGCGCGTGGTGGCTTTTGAATCGGTGGCCGGCGTCAGCCCCACACAGATCCCCATCATCACCGCCACCCCGGTCGCCGCATCTTCGCTGCCGGCAGATACCGCCTCGGCCAACCCGCTCTCGATACGCCTGGGCCAGCTCGGAACATGGCAATTCATTGGCCTGGGCGCTCTGACGATCCTGATGATCGCCATCGTAGTCTTTGGATACCGCTGCTGGAAAGCAGATTGCTTCATGAAGAAGCAAAACCAGCCTTAAACGCTGCAAAAAAATATAGATATCGGGATACTTTCGCCGGCTTTGCCCCCGAAAGTATCTCTTTTCGCCTGCTCTCCTCCGGTTATGATTTGCCATTTCCCCCTTCCGCGGGTATGATTAACGGCAAGAGCCTGCTGCCATGCACCCACACAGGCACACCACCAGTCCGGCCAACACATCGCTCCACCGGTGCATTTGCCAGCAGAGTTTTTGATCATGGAGTTGCCCAATGCAGCAGCAGCTTTCGTTGAAACCCGCTCACAAGGTCGTTCAAGAATACTACAAAGAGATCGCTGAAAAGAAACAGATGCTGCTGTTTCACGAAGGCAATGTGGCCCCCGCCTTTGCCCGCTTGCTGGGCCGGTGCGGGGCGCAGTTCGGCTGGAAGCTGGCTGAGCAGTATACGCCCAAAGGCGGCAAAACAAACCTGCGCTACGACGGCGCCCTGCTGGATGAATACAACCTGCTGCACGGCGTGTGGGAAGCCAAAGATTCAAACGACGACCTGGCCGTAGAAGTGGCCAAGAAATTCAAAGCCGGTTACCCCAAAGAAAACATCCTCTTCCAATCCCCAGAACGGGCCATCTTGTACCAGAACAAGCAGTTGGCCCTGGATGTAGACATCACCCAACCCCAAAACCTGGTGGCGGTGTTAGAGCTGTTCTTCGAGTATGTGCCGCCGGCCTATGGGCAGTGGAACCAGGCCGTAGAAGAGTTCAAGCTGCGCATCCCCGAATATGCCGCCAGCGCCCTGGGCATCATCCAGCAGGAGTACAAGATTAACCGCTCTTTCCGCCAAGCCTTCGAGAACTTCATGGAAGTGTGCCGCACCTCGCTCAACCCCAACCTATCGCCCCAGGCCGTGGAAGAGATGCTGATCCAACACCTGCTCACCGAGCGCCTGTTCTGCAAAGTCTTCAACAACCCCGATTTCGTGCGCCGCAACGCCATCGCCGCTGAGATCGAAAAGGTCATCGACGCCCTGGCCTCGCAGTCCTTCAGCCGCGCTGAGTTTTTGAAGAAGCTCGACCGCTTCTACGGCGCCATCGAAGCCACCGCCGCCACCATCGAAGACTACGCCGAAAAACAAGGTTTTATTAACACCGTCTACGAAAAGTTCTTCCAGGGCTTTTCGGTGAAAGTGGCCGACACTCACGGCATTGTGTACACCCCCCAGCCGATCGTAGACTTCATGGTGCGCTCGGTCGAGCAGATTTTGCAGCGCGAATTCGGGCGCTCGCTCTCTGACCAGGGCGTCCACATCCTCGACCCCTTCACCGGCACCGGCAATTTCATCGTCCGCGCCATGCGCGAGATCAAAAAGTCGGCCCTGCCCCACAAATTCGCCGCCGAGCTGCACTGCAACGAAGTCATGCTCCTGCCCTACTACATCGCCTCGCAGAACATCGAACACGCCTTTTACGATCTCACCGGCCAGTACCAGCCCTTCGAGGGCCTCTGCCTGGTGGATACCTTCCAACTGGCCGAGGGCGCCCAACAAACCATGAGCTTCCTCACCGCCGCCAACAGCGCGCGCGTCGAACGCCAAAAGCACGCCCCCATCTTCGTCATCATCGGCAACCCACCCTATAACGCCCACCAGGTCAACGAGAACGACAACAGCAAGAACCGCAAATACAAGCTCATGGACAGCCGCGTGGCCAGCACCTACGCCAAAGATTCTGCTGCCACCAACAAGAATGCGCTTTCAGACCCGTATGTCAAAGCCTTCAAATGGGCATCCAGGCGAATTGAAGAAAATGGGGAAGGAATTGTAGCCTTTGTCAGTAACAATAGCTTTGTCAATGATTTCACCTTTGATGGCATGAGAAAACACCTTGTGGCTGATTTCAACCGGATTTATGTGCTGGATTTAAAAGGCAACATCCGCAAGGACTCGATGCGCGACGGTATCCTCTGGGCGAGCAACATACGGTTTTTGGTTTGTCAGCAATGGTTGGGATTGCCATTACTTTTCTAATCAAGAAGAAAGTTGATACCGAGCACAAAGTTTTCTACAAGACCGTTGATTTTCGATCTACACGCGTTGAAAAGTTTGCACTGCTGGAAAAGGCGCAAGCAGCCAGTAATTTGGATTGGCAGGAACTCACCCCCGACCCCCGCCACACCTGGCTGACCGAAGGCTTGCAGGATGATTTTGAAACCTTTTTGCCGATGGGGTCAAAGGAGGCGAAGGCTGGAAACGGCCAAGCAATTTTCAACTTGTATAGCGGAGGTGTAAAAACGAATCGAGACGCTTGGGCATATAATTTCAACGCGAATGAAATCCAAAACAACATTGGGAGAATGTTGGAAGTTTACAACGAACATGTTTTGCGGTGGAGTCGTTTTCATCCTAGAATGAGCATTAATGACTTTGTTTTGCCTGATGATGAAAAAATAAGTTGGTCTGAAGGTTTGAAAAATGGTATTGAACGACAAATTTATCTTGAATTTGATGAAAAGAATATTCGGTTAGCGCTTTACCGCCCATTCGTAAATCACTATTTGTATTTCTCCCAGGTAGTGACCGAACGTCGGTACCAATTTCCCGATATTTTTCCCAGGCAAGGAATTGAAAATTCGGTTATCTGGCTCAAAGTTGGTTCAGAATGGCCAATGTTTGCCTTGATGACGAACAAAATTCCCGATGTACTACCTCAAGGCGGCTCGCAATGCTTCCCCTTCTACGTCTACAACGAAGATGGCTCCAACCGCCGCGAAAACATCACCGACTGGGCATTGCAGCAGTTCCGGGCGCAGTACACACCTCACCCCCCACCCCCCTCTCCGCAGAGCGGAGAGGGGGGGCTTCCCCTTCTCCATGTAATGGAGAAGGGGCCAGGGGATGAGGTAAAACGCTCTTCCCCACCCCACCTCTGGTCCAAGCTCAAACCCCTCGCACGCCAGACCCGCCACGACCCCACCCCAGCCGAAGACCGCCTCTGGCAAGCCCTTCGCAACCGCCAGCTCGAAAACGCCAAATTCCGCCGTCAGCACGCCATCGACCGTTTCATCCTCGATTTGTATTGCCCCGAACACAACCTCGTCATTGAAATAGACGGCCCCATCCATCAATACACCGTCGAAGAAGATGCCATCCGCCAGGAATATCTCGAAAGCCAGGGCTTGCGCGTGCTGCGATTTACCAATGAAGAGGTGATGCAGCATACCGCCGCAGTGCTCGAGAAAATACGCCACGCATTAACACCTCACCCCAAAGCAATGCCCCCCCTTCTCCATGCAATGGAGAAGGGGCCGGGGGATGAGGTAAGCATCAGCGGGCCGGGGGATGAGGTAAGCACCAGCGGGCCGGGGGATGAGGCAAGCATCAGCGGGCCGGGGGATGAGGTAAGCACCAGCGGGCCGGGGGATGAGGTAAGCACCAGCGGGCCGGGGGATGAGGTCATCACCAAATGGGACATCTTCTACTACGTCTACGCCCTGCTCCACCAGCCTGCCTACCGCCAGAAATACACCGCCAACCTCAAGCGCGACCTGCCCCACATCCCCTTTGTCGAAGGCCTTGAAACTTTCTGGCGCTACGTAGCTGCCGGCAAACGGCTGGCTGAGTTGCACGTCCATTACGAAGACCAGCCCGAATACCCCCTGGAAATGGTCGAGAACCCCGCCGCATCGCTCGACTGGCGGGTGGAAAAGATGCGCCTGTCCAAAGACAAGACCGAGATCCAGTATAACGGCTTTCTGACCCTGCGCGGCATCCCCGCCCAGGCCTTCGAATACCGCCTGGGCAACCGCTCAGCTCTCGAATGGGTCATCGACCAATACCGGGTCACAGTAGATCCCCGCTCCAAGATCGTCAACGATCCCAACAACCCCGATGACCCGCAGTACATCCTGCGCCTGGTCAAAAAAGTGATCACGGTCAGCCTCGAGACGGTCAAGATCGTCAAGCAGTTGGCGTGAAGGATGCCAGCTAAGGCAGGAGCTCATCTTGAAGCCCCTCTTCCTCCTCGACCCCTCCATCCACTTCCTCAACCACGGCTCTTTTGGCGCCTGCCCGCGCCCCGTCTTCGAAGCCTACCAGGAATGGCAGCGCCGCCTCGAGCGCCAGCCCGTCCTCTTCCTCGGCCGCCAGATGGCGACCCTCGACCAGGAAGCCCGCCAGCCCCTCGGCGACTATCTCCACACCGCCCCCCAGAATCTGGTCTTCGTCACCAATGCCACCCAGGGCGTCAACATCATCGCCCGCTCCCTGGCCCTCCATCCCGGCGACGAGATCCTCACCACCGACCACGAATACGGCGCCTGCGATTACACCTGGGAGTTCATCTGCCAGAAGACCGGCGCATCCTACATCCACCGGCCCATTCCCCTGCCTGCCGGCTCGCTTGCAGAAATGGCCGAGCAGCTCTGGCAGGGCGTCACCCCCCGCACCCGGGTCATCTACCTCAGCCACATCACCTCCCCCACCGCCCTGCGCCTGCCGGTCGAGCTCATCTGTGCCCGCGCCCGCCAGGAGGGCATCCTTACCCTCGTCGATGGCGCCCACGCCCCCGGCCAAATCCCCCTCAACCTGGATGCCCTTGGCGCGGACTTCTACACCGGCAACCTGCACAAATGGGCCCTGGCCCCCAAGGGTGCCGCCTTCCTCTACGCCCGCCCAGAGGTGCAGCACCTGGTCGAGCCTCTGGTCGTCAGTTGGGGCTACCATGCCGGAACCGGGGCCCAAGACGGTTCCCGGTTCCAGGATTATCTGGGCTGGAGCGGCACCAAAGACCCCGCCGCCGCCCTCGCCGTCCCCGCTGCCCTCCAGTTCATGGCCGAACACCACTGGGCAGCAGTGCACCAGGATTGCCACGCCCTGCTGCGCCCGGCCATCCAGCGCATCTGCCGCCTGATGGAAATAGAACCCCTCTATGCATTGGATTCAGACCTTTATGCCCAAATGGGCATCGCCCCCCTGCCGCCAGATACCGACCTGGCTGCCCTGAAGGCCCATCTCTACGATGACTGCCGCGTTGAGGTACCGCTCATCGATTGGAACGGCCGCAAATTCGTGCGCATCTCCGTCCAGGCCTACAACACCCAGTCCGACCTGGATGCCCTGATCGAAGGTCTCGAGGGGCGATAGCGATACACTGCCTCGCCATCACCCCCCCCCAATCACTTACTGCCGGGTAATAAACGGCAAGAAGAGCACCCATTTTGGCGGGGGCGGCGTCACGTGCACCACCGTGATGGCGCTGGCCTCGCCCACCGGGTTACTGGCTGTCACTGTGGCCGTGTACACGCCGCTGGCCATATAGATATGCGCCGCCACGGCTCCCACGCCGTTGGCCCCATCCCCAAAGTCCCAGGCATAGCTGACCCCGCTGCCCTGCTCCAGGCTGGCAATCAAGATCGTGATCCCGCCCAGGGTCGTCGGGCCATTGTTCTCAGCCACCAGCCCGCTGATCGGCACGTCCACCACCGTCACAATGGTTGTGGTGATCTCCTGGTTGACGGTGTTACTGGCTGTCACCACCGCCGTGTAAATGCCCACAGCCGGGTAAGCATGCGCCGTGACCGCACCCGAGCCAGTGCCGCCATCCCCAAAATCCCAGGCGTACTGCACACCCGTCCCCCCCGTCACCATCGCCGTGAAGTGGGTAGCATTACCAATCATGGTCGGGCTGTCGTTTTCTGCCATTAGCCCGCTGAGCGGCACATCCACCACCCGCGCCACGCTCTGCGCCGCCTGCTGTCCGCTGGTGTTGCTGGCCGTCACGGTAGCCGTGTAGACCCCGGTGGCGCTGTAGGTATGCGTGGCCACAGCCCCGGTTCCAAACGTGCCATCCCCAAAGTCCCAGGCGTACTGCACGCCCGTCCCCCCCGCCACCGTCGCCGTGAAAGTGGTCGTTTCCCCGATCACGCTCGGGCTGTCATTTTCCGCCGCCAGGCCTGCAATGGGCACATCCACCACCCGCACCACGCTCTCTGCCGCCTGCTGACCGCTGGTGTTGCTGGCCGTCACCACCGCCGTGTAGACCCCCACTGCCGGGTAAGTAAAGCTCGCCGTGGCCCCTGTGACCGTGACGCCCTCGCCAAAGTCCCAGGCGTACTGCACCCCCGTCCCCTGCTCCACCGTCGCCGTAAAGTGGGTCGCATTCCCGATCACGGTCGGGCTGTCGTTTTCTGCCGCCAGGCCCACGATCGGCGCTTCGACGACCGCTACCGTCGTGGTCGTGGTCAGCGTATTGAGAAGATTGCTGGCCGTCACCACCGCCGTGTAGACCCCCACCGCCGGGTAGGTAAAGCTCGCCGCCGCCCCAGTGACCGTGATGCCTGCCCCAAAATCCCAGGTGTACTGCACGTTGGTTCCCTGCTCCACCGCTGCCAAAAAGTTAGTTACCTCCCCAATCGGGGTCGGGCTGTCGTTTTCTGCCGCCAGGCCCACAACCGGCAGTTCAACCTCGGTAACGGTGAACGCATCCTCCAGCAGCGCCTCCTGGCAGTCGCCGTTGTACAGGGTCAGGTCATAGGTGCCCGCCGCCATGCCCGTTGGCACTACCGCCTCGATCGTGTCCGCATCAACCAGCGTCACCGAGAGCAAATAGGTCTCGCCCAATTGAACCACCGGTGTATCAATGAAATTCACCCCTTCGATGGTCACCGGCGTGTCCTCGTAAGATAAGCCGGCTTTCGGGGCGATGCTCGATACAACCGGGGCCGGGTTGGCCGGTTGGACACTGGTGATGAGGAGGTCGTCAATATACCAGCCCGCATCAGAAACAGACGCGTCCGTTCCCAGTCGCCAGCGCACCTGCACGCTCTGCCCGGCATAACTGCTCAGGTCCACCACCACCTGCGTCCAGGTCGTCAGGTCGCCGCCCCAACCAGCGCGCCCTCCCAGCGGATTCCCGTGGTAGGTGGAGATCGTGCCGTTGTAGCCGCCGGCAGTTATATACGAGCCCAGGTCGCTCCAGGTCGCACCGCCGTTGGTCGAGATCTCCAATACCGCACCATCATAATAATTCGGCGCGCTGCCCTCAAATTGGTACCGGTGCCAGAACGAGAGCGTGCTGCCGGCTGGCAGATCGATTGGCGTCGTATTCCATAAGCGGCTGTCTGTTAGAACATTGGGATCTGGGTGGAACCACGCATGGGTTGGGCTGTGAGAATAGTCGCCGGAAAGTGCCCACCCATCACTACCGTTCGCTGCCGCGTGGCTCCAACCCCCATCTCCCCCTTCCATATCATCCTCCATAATGGTCAACAGATCCATCGTGGCAAAGTGGAAGATCTCTGACCAGTCGCTGCTGCCGCAAACATTTTCGCCCTGTACGCGCCACCAGTAACAGCGCCCGCCCTCCAGCGGCGCAGCGGCTGTGTAAGCCGGGACAGCCAGGCCGCTTTCTCGTATCAATGGCGCTTCAAACAAGGGCGTCAGGCCCAGTGCAAAGGTATATTCACCGGTGAACGAGGCGGGCAGCCAGGTAAAGGTTGGCTCAAACACCTGGTCGAAGGCGCCGTCTGCCGGCAACAGCAAGGTGGGGGTATAGGGGGCGGCGGCAAACAGGTTCAACCCCAGCGTGGTCGTGATGGTCGTGACCAGGTCTGTGCCCACCACATCGATGGCATAGTGCCCTTCAGATGCCGCCGCTGTGTTGGTCAACGAGAAGGCTGAGGTGCCGGGCGGGATGACCGGGTTCGAGTCGAAGCCCGGCAGCGTACCGGCAGGGTAATTGAAAGCCGTCAATGTGACCGGACTGCTGTACCCGGCCGTCTCTTGGGTCACCGCAATAGTGTAGGCCGCATCCTCCGGCATACACACATCCAAAGTCTCCGGCGTTGCCACGATGTTAAAATCGAACTGATCGCGCCCATCCAAAGTCATCGCCCCACTGTTGGTAGGGTCAAGCCAATCACTCAGCCGCGTGGCAGGTGTGCCGCCGCCCGTCCAGGAGACCGAGAAGCGCCCATACCAATCGGACGAATCATTGCCACAAGCCGCATCCCCGCCGTGTAACTGGCCGATCACATGGTGATCTTGGTTGAACAGTGGCGAGCCAGACGAGCCGACTTCCGTAGTGCCCAGGTCCCAATCGGTGACGCGGATATGCGTGCCGTTGCCTGGCACCGAGGTGCCATAATACGAGGTGGTGGTGGTCGCATCGTTCTCAAAGCTGATGCGCTTCTCGTCTGTATTGGGATGATGGATGGCAACTGCCGAGGTGGCGTTATTTGAAGAGCGGTCCCAACCGGCCCAATGCACGTTAAAGGCCGGGTCGGGGGCATCGTCCAGCTCCACCAGGGTAAAGTCCGAATCAAAATACGTTGCCCGAAAGAGCGCTCCGGTATTGAACTGGTCCAACGACCCATCCCCTGGCTGGCCGCTTGCCGCCGAGCCCGGCGTGCGGCAGGTGGAATTCTCATAATTCCAATACACCACCAGCGAGGCGGCATTCGCTGCGGTGATACCGCAGTGATTGGCGGTCATCAAATAAGGCTTCTTATCTTGGGCGGTGTTATTGACCATGAAGCCGGTGCAAAAAGTAGACCCGCCGGTAGAAATCACCCCCACCGAGCGCATCTCATCCCGCCAGGCATCCCCCTCCGGGCAAACCACGTCCACGTTACACGACCCCGAAAGCGGCGCATTGCCAAACTCAACATAGCCATAGTTGACCGAGGTCAGCACCAGCCGCAAGCCGCTGCGGGCCTGGGCCGGCAGCAGCACCTCGATCACCATCTCGTCATCCTCCAAGATCGGCGACCAGAACTGCCCGTGAAGCTCATTATCCGCCGCCGTGAACGGCCCGCGGAAGAGGCGGTAATCGGGCGTGTACAAGAACATGCGCCCGCCTTCGGGCATTTGATAGGTGGTGAAACCCAGGTTGAGCGAGAGCGCCCCCGGCGCCGCGATGCGCAAACGCCACAGCCAGGCCCCGTCTGCCAGCCGTTCCCAGGCCCCGCTGTTGCCGGGGTCCAGCCGCACCGCCATCGGTTGGGCAAAGCGCGTCGGCAGGCCGTCTGCCATGCGCTGCCAGTCTTCAGCCAGCAGGGCCTCCACATCCACAGCCGGCATGCTCACCTGCGGCACTGCGCCCAGGGGCTGACCACCCTGGGCCAGCTCAGGAGGCGGCGGGGCAGAGGCCGGAAGCACAGGCGCTGCCGCGGCCGCACCGCCAGGAATGACCAGCGAGAACAACAAACTGACCAACAAGAACAGATTGATCCAGCGCTTCTTGTCCATTTGCATCTCCTCCACAAAGATGGTCTTGGAATGAAGATATACCGGATAACCAGGTCATCCCAGTCCTACCAACCGGGCTATCCCTTTAGCCTTGCGTCAATCCCATCGCCAGATCACCGGTATGAAAATGTAAAAATCTACCTGCGGTGCTTCAGCCACCGTGATGAAGTACCTCACCGTCACCGGCACCCCGGCGCAGTTATCCACCGTCAGCGTAATGGTATACACGCCCGCCGCCTCAAAGGCATGCGCCACCCTGGCGCCCTCGGCCGCAAAGCCATCCGAGAACTCCCAGGCGAAGGTATAAGGCGCCGTGCCCTGCGCTGCTGCATCGAAGGTCACCGTCATGCCCACCGTCGGCGTGACCGGCGTCCAATCCAAGGCCACATCCTGCACCCCCGTGCAGGCCGAGGCTACCTGCAGCGTATGCGTCACCACCTGGCTGGCACCCCCGCAGTTCGCCGCCGTCAGCGCCACCGCATATTCCCCGCTGGCGGCATAGGTATGCGTGACCACCGCGCCCATGTCTGTTGCCCCATCGCCAAAATCCCAGGCGTACAAGATCGGCGCCGTGCCGCTGGCATTGGCGGTAAAGGTGATCGCCTCGCCCGCCTCCACCTCCTCAGGCGCAAACGCAAAATCGACCTCATGCACCGGGTCGCAGGTCACGGTCAGTGTCACGGGCACAGAGAACGTTTCCGGGTTGTCCGGGTCCTCAGCCGCGATCTCAATCGTCGTGGTATAAACGCCCGCCGCCATGCCGCTGGCGTTGAAATTGGCGTTGACCGTCAGCGCGCCGTTGGCAGGCACGGTGCCGCTGGCAGGCTCCAGCGACAACCAGCCCACCGCCGGCAAGATCTGCGTGGCAAAGGGCAGAGATAGGCTGCTCGTGCTCACCAGGTCCAGGGGCTTAACCCCGCTTGTGCTAGATACCAGGGTCTGCGTAAGCGGCTCGGGCTGCTGCAAGCCGCCCGCCTCCAGCAGGGCAAAGTCTTGCACCGTCGTCGCGCCAATCGCCACCGAGCTCTCCACAATCTCGCTCGGCGCATACCCCAGGGCATCGGCGTAGAGGTTGTACTGGTCTGTGCACAGGGTTCCCGTGTAAGTTCCATCACTGCCGGTGGTGAATTCAAACACCCCGCCCGTAGCCATCATCGCCCAAACGCTGGCCCCCTGGATGGGCAGAGCGCTGTTCAGATCAGTAACAGTGCCCGATAAAGTGCCTGCCCCAACCGGGGGCGGCGTGCCAAAGGCCGGGTAAAAGATCACCGCCTTGCCAGCCGCGATCCGCACCGGATCATTATAGGCATATTGGGTCGCTTCGCTGCCACCGGCGTTCTCTACGCCTACCACCACATCCGCCGCGCTGCTCACCACCAGGTACTGGATCTTGATCGTATGCTTCTTAAAGTCCAGGATGATCTCAAACGTTTCTGGGTTCCCGCTGGGGTAATGCTGCACCTGGTGCCATTCAATCACCAGGGTATCGCTGTCGGCCCATAGGGTATAGATCTTCCCCTGGGCGCCGCTCTTTGGGTTGAGATCGGTGCTGAAGGCATAGATGCCGTTGTTCGGCGCATCGGGGCTGGGGATCGTCCCACTCCACTTTTCATTGCCGCTGCCAAAAGTAACGATCCCGTTGGAACCCACGTATAGGTCGGAGTACGCTGCGCCATAGAAGGTAAAGGCCTTGCCCAAAGCCACCCTTGTGAAGGCGTCGTCAGACAGGTTGCGCACAGCGCCGCCGGTGGCATCGATCCAGTTAAAAGGCGCCCCGCAAAGCACATCACCAGCGCGCATCGCATAGTTGAACACGGGCTCAAGGGCAAAATCCAGGCTCCGGTCTTGATCCATCACAACCTGCACCACCTCAGAGGCATGCCCGGGGCTCTCTACCCGCACCCACCAGGTGCCCTGGGGCACTGCCGCCGTGTAAACGCCCGTCGCCGGATCTGTATTGGCTGCCACCGGCGTATCCACAAAGGTGATGCTCGCCGCCAGCGGATCGCCGCTATCCTCCTCGGTCACCTGCCCCGAGACATTCCATACCGGGGCCGGGAGCAGCACAATCTCTTGCGTCACGGTCACCCCAGCCGAAATGACAACCCCGGCAGCCATCCCGGGCAGGTATCCGTAGGCCTGGCCCGTAAGGTCATATGTGCCGCCAGGCAGCTCGCGCCAATAATCGCCGTTGGCGTCTGCCAGCATCGCAAGCTGCCAATTGGTGGCGGTATCCTCAAAGACGAGCTCTGCCCCCGGGATCGGCAGGCTGGTAGCGCCGTCTATCACCGCGCCCTGCAGGCCGCCGAAGGTCATCTTTTGCGCCATCCCCACCGCCGCCTCCACGTTCAAAATCCCCCACCCCCAAACATTGTTCGGAACATCCACAAAAGGAGTGCATTGGGCACTGATCTTCGGCTCGGCGGTCTGCTTGAGGATCATCTGCAGCACATCGATCTTGCCTGCCAGTTCAGGGTTGGCATTGATCAACAGGGCCACCGCCCCGGTCACGTGTGGGCAAGCCATGCTGGTGCCGCTCATTGTGCCGTAGATGCTGCCCGGTATGCTGGAGCGGATGCTTGTGCCGGGCGCGGCAAGGTCGGGCTTGACATACTGGTCATAGCCAATCGTCACCGGGCCGCGGCTCGAGCTGCTGGCTATCGCATCCCCCTGCATAAAGTTCGCCACCGCCGTCACCTCAGGCCACTGGCCCGGGTTGGTCACGGTCGAACAGCCCGGCCCGGTGTTGCCCGCCGATTTGGAAAAGAAGATCCCGGCGGCGTATAAAACCTGGATCGCAGCCTGGTAATTGGTCCCCGCGCCGCTCCATGAATTGCTGATCACGTGTGGGGCTAGGTCTGGGCGGGGGTCCGTTCCATCCAGCCTGGTGGGCGCCAGGAAGAACTCAAAGCACTCAAAAGGCCCCACGTAGGGCGAGCCAACCCCCGGGCAGGCAATCCACTGCGCCCCTGGGGCCACCCCGATCTGGTTTGCGCCGCCGTCATCGCCAATGATCGTCCCCATGGTATGCGTGCCGTGGCCGTTATAATCGGTCGGCGCGCCCGCCATCCCCCCGTTGTACCAGTTGTAATCATGGCGGCTGGAGGTGCCAGCAATCTGCGGCCTGTACTGGTTGACCAGGGCCGGGTGATCCCACTGCACGCCCGTATCCAGGTTGCCGATCACCACCCCGCTGCCATCTATGCCGATCTCCCAGGCCGAGTCGGCGTGTACGCGGGCAATATTCCACTCAACCGCATCCAGAGAGGCCCCCAAAGGGCCAAACTCGTGCCCATAGCCTGGGATGTTCGCCCCCTGCACTTCCGGTTCCACCACCGGCGCCTGCGGGCCCTGCTCTTGCCCGTATGGGCCCAGGTCGTGCCCCTCCACATCCGGGTAAGGCGGGTTGTAGATTTCGATCCGCGCCACGCCCGGCTGGCGCGCCAGCGCTTGCACCAGGGCTGCATCTGCCGTCACGCGGAACATGTTGACGATCCAATAAGCATGGTAGGTTGCCCCCCTGGCATCCAAGAAAGCCGCCAGCGGCGTCTGGCTGCGCCGGGCCGTGTTGACCAACTCTTGGTACACGAAAGTACCTTTTTCACGCTTGGTAGCCATGTCAATCGTAGCGCTTAAACTGGCCTGCTCCTTGAGGATCACCAAGACCTCGGCCTCCCCCTTGCGCTCCAAGGCCACGTGTACATCCGGCTGTATCGGGGCCGGATCACTGCTTGCCACAGCCGCAGCCTGGGCTGGCTGCACCAACCCTGCCCCCAATGAGGCCAGCATTGCCACGATCACCAATAAATTGTTCATTCGCCAGAAGGACGATTCCATACCAGTTCTTCCTCTCTCAATTGGAATTCAAGCAAGCCCCAGGCGCCAGGCTTAAGGCCCGGCTGTCTCGCACAGGCAGTCTAAAAGGGCCAGGGTCTCACGCTTGCCGCCAGAACCAGGCTGCAAGTGCGCCGGTTCGCCGTTTTGATCCAGCGCCGGCAGCAGCTCCTGGCCTCCCGGGCCAATGCAAGATGGGCAGCCGTCACTGCAAGCGCAGTTGCTCACCAGCTCACGAGCGCGCAGCATCAGCTCGGCGTGCAGCTCGTACAGGCGCTCGCTGAAGCCAATCCCAGCCGGCACGCGATCGTAGAGCACCACAACCGGTGCGCCTTCTGCCAGGGTCGAAATGGGGTCGGCGTGCACGCCCAGGTCGCGCACATCACACATCAAAAACAGCGGGGCCAGGTGCCCCAGCGTAAAGGCCAGGCCCGAAAGCCCGCTGCGCATCCTCACCGCCGCCTCAGCCCGCCGGTGGCAGGCCGGGCAAAGCGTCACCAGGTTATGCAGTTGGTTGGCCTGCGCCGGGGCCGAAAATGCCCTGAAGGGGATCTTGTGGTGCACATCGTGGGCCCGCCCCTGTTCTGGCAAGCCGCAGGCCTGGCAGCGGAAACCGTCTCGGGCGCGCACTTTCTCGCGCAGGGCGTCCCAGCCCGGCCCGTACTGGTTGGGGTCACTGCGCCAGGCCCCCAGGTCACGCAGGCCTTCCACCGCCGCGTCAGACAGCGCCAGCCAATAGCCGGTTGTATCCAGGCGTGAGGGCGGCAGGTCCAGCGTCGCCTGGCCCAGGGTCTCGTTCGTGTGCCAGCGCACCTTGCGGTAACCCGCCACCTGCGTGGTCACCAGCAGTTGGCCATAGGCCTTCAAGCCGCCGGTAGCCTGGCTTTGAGCTGCTTTTTCCACCAACTCAACGCTCGTCTCCAGGCGCGGCTCGGTGTAATAATCGGTACTCACCGGGTTGAGCACTGCCAATCCCTGCTCCAGGTCCAACACGCTGACGTGGAACATCTGCGCTTCATGCAAATAGATCGCCCCGGGGTGCACCATCCACGGCGCGCTCGAGGCATCCACCTGCCCCAGGGTGCGCGGCGGCAAATCAGGCGCCTCTTGCACCTGCAAGACCACCGCATCCGGCGAGGCGCTGCGCAGCGACAACCCCTGGGCAGGGTACTGGTCCGCCGCCCAAAAATACTTAGGGCCCGAGCGGTGCAAGACCCCCTCGCTTTGCAAATATTCCAGGAACTCCCCCACCCGCTCCCCATCCAGGCTACCGAAACCTTCTCCAGCCTGGAAAGGCAGCTCAAAGGCCGCACAGCGCAGGTGTGCCAGCAAGATCAGCAGGTTATCGGGGTTGATCAGCCCCAGCTCGGGCGTACGGTCAAAGAAGTAATCTGGGTGGCGCGCCAAGAATTGGTCCAGCGGGCTGGACGAAGCCACCAACACCGCCAGGGCCGGGTCTTCACCGCGCCCGGCGCGCCCGGCCTGCTGCCGGGTGGCGGCAATCGTCCCCGGGTAGCCCGCCAGCACCACCGCTTGCAGTCCGCCGATGTCGATGCCCAGCTCAAGGGCCGTGGTTGCCACCACCAGCCGCACATCTCCCCGCCTCAGCCCCTGCTCGATGGCCCGCCGTTGAGATGGCAGGTAGCCGCTGCGGTAGCCGCGCATCTGCGGGTCTGCCGCCGGGTTTCCGGCAACGCCCTCACGCTCAGCGCCCCCGCGCTCGCGCAGCGAGGTCAAGATCAATTCCACCGCCCGCCGGGTGCGCCCAAACACGATCGTCTGCAAGCCGTAACCCAGCAGGGCATCTGCCAGGCGCACGCTTTCTTGCAGCACACTGCGCCGCAGGCCCAGGTCAGGATCGGTGATCGGGGGATTGTAGATCAAAAAGTGACGTGGGCCGCGCGCCGAGCCGTCCTCTGCCAGCATCGCCACCGGCGACTCCACCAGGCGCTCAGCCAGCTCGCCAGGGTTTCCGATGGTCGCCGAGGTCAAGATGAACTGCGGCTCGCTGCCATAAAAACGCGCAATGCGCTTCAACCGGCGCAGGGTGTTGGCCACGTGTGAGCCAAAAATGCCCCGGTAAACATGCATCTCATCCAACACCACATAGCGCAAACCGCGCCAGAAATCTGCCCAGGCTGTGTGGTGCGGCAGAATGCCGGTATGGAGCATATCGGGGTTGCTCAGCACCAGGCGGGCCTTCGAGCGGATCGTCGGTCGGTGGCCCGAGGGCGTATCGCCGTCATAGATGGCTGAGGCCAGCGGATTGGGCAGGCTGTCGCTCAGCGCTTTCAGCGCCGCGTGCTGATCCTGCGCCAACGCCTTGGTCGGAAAAAGGTACAAGGCGCGTGCTTCAGGGTCGCGCAAAAGCATATCCAGCACCGGCAGGTTATAGCACAGTGTCTTCCCGCTGGCGGTTCCGGTCACCACCACCACGTTCTCGCCCTGGCTGGCGTGCTGCCAGGCTGCCGCCTGGTGGCTGTAAAGCGAGCCAATGCCGCGCGCCTGCAGCGCCCCGGCTAAGGCCGGGTGCAGGTCAACCGGAAAAGGCGCCGTGTTTGCCGGACGTGCCGGCAGCGTGCGCCATGCTGCAATGTTAGAACCTACATCGGGGTCAGAACGCCAACGACTTAAAAGGGAACCTAATTTCATAGGGGTGCCGTACCAACTGCATTATAACAGTTCAGCCAGCTCCCCCACCACCTGCCGGACCGCATCAGAAACTTCTTGCGAAAGCGGCGCCCCAATCTCGTCCGAAAATATGCTCGCCGTGGCAGGTTGGATGCCCAACAAACAAACCTGGCAGCCCAATTCGGTTACCAGGTAACCCGCCAACACGTGTAGAGGCAGGGCGTGCCCCACTGCAGTAATGCCGGTGGTCTCTTTCCAATCCAACCAGCGCACCGTGCCGGGTGCTTCGCCCATCTCAGCCGCGTCGATCATGATGACCAGGTCGGGCCCAAAACGCCGCAGGGTGCCGGTTTGGTTCTCAGGGGCTGGCCCAGCCTGGACGATCAACACCCGCTCTTCTGCTGCCGGTTCTCGCACGGCCCACAGCCGCTGCGCCACCTTCAGCCCGGCGGCATCGTCGCCGCGCAGCTCTTGGCCAATGCCCAGCACCGCCACCCGGCCTGGGCCTGCCGGAGAATCCGTATCAGTCGACGCCCGGCTTTTCAGCGTCTGGATGGCCGACCTGCTCCAGGTAAACATCAACGTCCGCTTCCTTTCCGTAATACTGCGCAAAAGACAGCCGGTCCAGGGCCGCCATCTCCCAATCCTCGCTGTCCATCTCAAAGCATTTCGAGCGGCAGCTATGCACGCACTGCGCGCAGTATGTACAGCAGTCCATGCGGTACAGCATCAAGAAGCGCTTATTCGCCCGGTCGAGGGTGATCAACTCTAAGGCCCCAGATGGGCAGTCTTTGACGCACAATTGGCAGCCGCTGCAGCGCGATGGATCCCACTTGACCTTGCCGCGCAACCGCTCGGGGGTCTCTGTGCGCACTGCGGGGTAGACCTGCGTCGCAGGCTTATCCAAAAACGAACGAACAACATCGCTAAGCATGGTCCCGATTTTCATCAGCTTATCCCTTTCAAAACGATCAACACAACCCATTGTAACAACACCAATAATGCCCCATAGCGCCACCACAAGCCCACGGTTTGATCGATACGCAAGCGGGTGATGAGCGTTTGAAAGCCCGAGATGAGCAAGAGCACCGGCAAAGTCTTGATCACGAAATCAAGGGGACCGTTGATCCCGCCCATGTACAGGGCTGCGATCATGGTCAGGCCCACCAACATCTCTGTTGTACGCCCAATGTGGAACAGCACCAGCCCGCGGCCGCTGTAATCGGTCAGCGCGCCCGCCACGATCTCCGTCTCAGCCTCTGGGGCGTCAAAAGGCGGCATCTCCAGCTTGCCCATCAGGCCAATGACCGCCACGATGAAACCGATCGGCTGGGTGAACATCAGCCAGGTGCCCTGGTTGCCGGCAATGATGTCGTTCATGCGCCAGCTTCCCACTGCCAGGGCCGGGCCCAGCAAAGCCATCATGAACGGCGCCTCGTATGCAAAGAGCTGGGTCAGCGTTCGGGTGGCGCCCACCAGCGAAAAACGGCTGCGTGTGTTCCAGCCTGCCAGGCCCGTAGAAAGGGTCAGCAAGCTCAACAGGTAAAGGGTCACGATCAAATCACCGTCGAAGCTGTAAGCCGCCGGGAAGCCCCACAAGGGCACGTACAAGCCAGCCGTCAGCACACCCGCAATACCCGCCACCGGCAGGCCCACGAACAGATACGGGTTGACCTCAGAGGGAATGATCTCCTCTTTCAGCAGCAGCTTGAGGGCATCTGCCATCGGCTGGAACCAGCGCGGGCCAATGCGGTTTTGCAAGCGCGCCACCAGCTTGCGGTGCACCCACTCGTACAGCAAGCCGGTCATGATCAGGCCCAGCCCGCCCGGGAATAACAGCATGTAAATTAGCGGAGGTATAACCAGTTTCATTTGTTGCCGCCTCGTCGATAGAAATCAATCCCATATTGGCGCAGTTTTTCCCACGTCCAAATTTCGGTATGGTGAGCATCGCCCTTCGAGCTGGCAGAACGCACACCGTGGTGCATCGAATTGTCGCGCACCACCACCATGCGGTCGTTGCATGAGAAGCACGGATCCATGCCTGCGATCAAGAGCGGCACATCGGCCAGTTGACGCCCAATGGCCTGGTTCAGCACCGAAGTCCAGTTGCACAGGCTGGGGGTGCGCACCTTAACCCGCTCAGGCATATCGGTGCCGTTGCTCTTCACAAAGTAAAAGGCCTCGCCGCGCGGGGCTTCCACCCGGCTCACCGTCTCGCCCGCGGGCACGCGGCGCGGCATGCGCGTCGTCAGCTCGGTATCGGGCAGGTTATCCAAGATCGTGCGGATGGCGCTGCAGCTCACGAACAACTCCTTCAAACGCACCTTGAAGCGCGCTTCCAGGTCGCCTGCCGTATCCATCACCACACTGACCGGGAAACGCCGGTAAGCACCGTAAGGGGCTTCCACGCGCACATCGCGCACCACGCCCGAGGCACGCGCCGTGGGGCCCAGGGCCCCCAGGTACTCGGCCTGGGCCAGGCTCATCGTGCCAATATCGCGCGTGCGCTGCAAGAACATCGAGTCTGTGGTGACCACTTCGTAATAATGCCGCGAGCGCTGTTCCAGGTAATCCAGCCCGGCCCGCAGTGCGTCTGCCTGGGCGTAGTTCACGTCTTGCTTCACCCCGCCCAACAGGCAGATGGAATAATTGACCCGGTTGCCGGTGATCTGCTCCAGCAGGTCCATCACCGTTTCGCGGTCGCGCCAACTGTACATGAACAGGGTATCGAACCCCGCCTCGTGGGCTGCCACGCCCAACCACAACAGGTGGCTGTGGATGCGCTCCAGGCCCGCCACGATCTCGCGGATGGCCTGGGCACGCAGGGGCACTTCGACCCCCGCCAACTGCTCCACCGCATTGCTGTATGCCGAAGCGTGCGTGTGCGAGCAAATGCCGCACACCCGTTCAAGCAAGTACAGGTTCTGGATGTAATTGCGGCTCTCGGTGGCTTTCTCAAGGCCGCGGTGCACATAACCCAGGCGCATGCTGGCCCCCACCACAATCTCGCCTTCTACCGTGAACTCGAAATGCCCCGGCTCTTTCAAAGCAGGGTGCTGCGGGCCAATCGGCACAATAAAACGCCCGCCGCCCTGGTCTACGATCGGCTTATCCAGCCCATCCATCGAAGCAATGGTCTTGGGCGAGGGGATTTCAGTATCCTTCAACAGCGGGTACAAGCCATCTGGCCAATCCTCAGGCAAGAAGAGGTGCGAACAGTCTTGCAAGCCGGTCGGATAGACCCCAAACATCTCGGCGAACTCACGTTCAAAGAAGCCCGCCGCCGGGATGCGCTCTGCAATGCTCGGCACGCTGCCGCCATGACGGGGCAGCTTGACGCGCAGGGTGGTCACCGCCGCCCCGCCGCAAAAGTGATACAGCGCTTCGAGATAGTCTTCCTCAGGGCCATGATCCAGCCCCGTGATCGCCGCCAGGTATCCCCAGTGGTTATCGTAGAATGCCGATGCCGCCGTGAGCAGGTCACCGGCCTCGATGTTCACGTCGATGCGGTTCGGCTCAGGGCTGTTGAAGCCCGGCGCCACCGTGCAGCGGCTGGCAATGGGTTCCAAAAACTCGCGCACTTTCACAAAACGAGGTTCTACATCCGCCAACAATTCTGCGTTGACCGGCTTCGGAGCAGGAGCAGTTGCAACCATTACGATACCTTCCCTTCTGGGTTAAGAACCGGGACCGCCTTCGCCGGAGAGCGCAGGCTTCCCAACAACTTGACGATGCCATCGATGATCGCTTCGGGCCTGGGCGGGCAGCCAGGGATGTACGCGTTGACAGGGATCACCGTGTCCACGCCGCCCATCACATTATAACAGCCGTCAAAAACACCGCCCTGTACGCCGCAAGACCCAACCACCACCACAAACTTCGGATCCGGCATTTGCTGGTAAGTGCGCAGCAAACGCTCTCGAGCCTGCAGCGAAACCGGGCCGGTGCAGATCAGCACGTCTGCATGCCGCGGACTGCCGATCAATTTGACCCCCAGGCGCTCAGCATCGTAGCGCGGGGTCAAAGTCGCCAGGATCTCAATATCACAGCCGTTGCAAGAACCCGAGTTGAAGTGCACCACATAAATTGAATTGGTAAATGCCCAGGTCTTAACCTTGCCGATCACTTCTTTCCAACGCTCGCTTAATTGGGTCATCTCACACCTATCCTAAGATCAAAGCAACCAATACTAAAATCAAGCCGCCCAGGTAAGCCCCGGTCACGGCATCCAACCCACCGCTGCCAGTCATCAAAATACCCAGGTGCAGCACCGCAAAGAACAAAGCTACCACAAAAAACTGCCGGTAACCGGGCGCAGCCTGGTAACTGGGGCCAGCCTCGCCGCTGGCATAAATCGCCAGTTTCTCGGGCGTAGAAGGCCCGCCCGGCCCAGACAGCAAACGGCCAAGCAAGGTCAGCGCGCCCGCCAGGAGCATGTAAATCAAGAACGCAATTACTGGAGATAATAGTAGGCTCATATCCATGCTAGCTACCCTTTACTGGAACATTGTACCCAGCCAACCAGCCGCGCCGTCGAAATATGCTCGCAGCGACAGGCTCGCCGGTTCAGTCAGCCAATTCATCAGGCCGGGGGCAAAACCCAACACCAAAACCGCCACCGCCAGCACACCCAGCGGAATAAGCATGCTGACCGGTATTGTATCGCCCATTTGTACCGCCTCTGAAGGCTCTTTCCGGTACATGGCGTTCACCATCGGCGCATAGTAGCCCAAAGAAAGCACACTGTTCAGCGCCGCAAAGATGACCATGCCAATCACCAGCCCATCCTGGGTTTGGAAGCCCGCCACAAAGATCTGCCATTTTGACATGAAACCCGCCAGCGGCGGCAGGCCGCCCAACCCCAAAACCGCCAGGCTGAGCGCCAGGGCCGGGATCGGATAACGCCGCGCTGCGCCGTTCAAATCGCCCATCGTCAGCGGGTCATGGCGATCAAAAGCCAGGTGCAGGCCGTACAAAAGAGACCCGGCCGCCAAAAAAGCCAGGCCCTTCATGATGCCATGGTTGATGATGTGGAAGAAAGCGCCTTGTGCGCCCAAACGCCCGGCAGCCAGCACCGCATCTCCCGCGTAGAAGGCAATCCCCAGGCCGATCAACATGTACCCCACATGGCTCAGGCTCGAGTAAGCCAGCACACGCTTCACCTGTGCCTGCGCCCCCGAGGCCACCTGCTTCAATGCCAGGAAGTTGCCGAAGAACATATTCAGCGCCCCAAAGATCATCAGCAGCAGCCCCCAAGAGGTAGAGACCCCAGCCAGCGCGCTGATGACACGCAGCAAAGCCACCAGGCCGGTTTCAATCACCACGCCCGAAAGCATCGCACTGATGCCGCTGGGCGCTTGCGAATGCGCATCGGGCAGCCAGGTGTGCATGGGCACCATGGCAACCTTGACCCCAAAGCCGATGATGAACAGCGCACCCGCTGCCAGCAGCCCCAATGATGGCTGTGCCGAGGTGCGCAAGTGCTGCAGGTCCAATGTGCCCGTATTGGCCAAAACCAGCGCAATCCCAAACAGCACAAATACCGATCCGGTAGCGCTTTGCACCAGGTACTTGATGCCCGATTCCAGGGCTGCCGGTTGGCGGCGGTAAAAAGCCACCAGCAAGTACGAAGAAACAGCCATCGCCTCGAACCAGACCCACAGGTTGAACAGGTCGCTGGCGCACCCCAGACCAATGATTACGCCGATCATCGCCAGGAGCATGGCATAGTATTTTTCTTCACCGATCTCATCAGCCATATAGGGGCCAGAGAAAATCATCACCAGCGTGCCCAACCCCAGCGCCAGCCCAGCCAACAACAGGCTCAAACCATCCACCTGCAGCCCAATCGAGCCAATTTGGAAATAGCCGAATTTGTTCTGGCTAAAATCGCGCACCGCCAGGATGTACGGCACCCAACTGGCAGCCATCGCCAGCATTGCCGTCCAACGGACGAAGTGGGTGCGCCGGGGGAGGATGTTTTGCTGTACGCCCAGGCGGCCCACCAGGTACACCAGCGGTGAAGCGAAAAGTAGGATTGCTACGCCCCAAATGAAGTTAATCGAATTCATATCATCATCCAGACTCAGAAGGTCTGCCCCCATACCGAGGCAGCCAAGAGACCCATCACCAGCACGAGGCCCAGCACAATACCCATCACATTCCAATTCAACACGCCGGTTTGGGTGTGCGCCAGGCCGCGGCCAACCAGCTTGGCCAGGCTGACAACCTGGCGGTTAAGCCACTCGAAGCCGAAGCTGGCCCGCGCCCAATTCACAAACACATTTTCACTCCGCTTCAGCTCGATCCCCGCTCCAGACGCTCGCCGCGCCGACCATGCCCCTACGCCCAAGCCGATGGCAACCACCACCATCGCCACCCAGGTCAGGGGCGCAGTCACGATCTCCTTCACCAGCTCGAGCAAAGAGACATCGTGAATATCGTGGTACGGCAGGCTGGCGTGCAAGAAGGAGGCAAAAGTCCCCGCCAACAGCCAGCTCAACAAGGCAGCCACAGCCAGCGGCACCAGCGCAGTGTTCATAAAAGCAGACCTGCCCGCATGAACGTGCAGGCTGCTGCGTGCGTGGCCGTAGAAAACCATCCACACCATGCGCACCGTATAGAGCGCCGTCAGGCCGGCCCCCACCAGCATCGCCAGCAAAGCCCAGGCAGGGCCGCCGGTCAGGCCTGCTTCGAGCACCAGTTCTTTGCTCCAGAAGCCGTTCAGAATGGGCAAACCGGCCAGCGCCAACGCACCGATCACGAACACGTTGCGCACCAGCGGCATTTGCCTGCCCAGGTCGCCCATCTTGCGCATATCGCGCGTTCCCACGGCGTGGATCACTGCGCCCGCCGCCAAGAACAAGAGCGCTTTGAAAATGGCATGACTGAAGAGGTGGAATTGGCTGGCAAATACCCCGCCCACCCCCACCGCATACACCATGTAGCCAAGTTGGCTGACGGTTGAATAAGCCAGCACACGCTTCAGGTCATCCGCCGCCAACGCCATCAGAGCCGCCAGCAGGGCCGTCAGGACGCCCACGATCACCACGGCATCCTTCCAGCCAGGCACAGCCTCAAAGGCCGGGTAAAAACGGGCCAGCAGGTAAACACCCGCGTTGACCATCGTCGCCGCATGGATCAGTGCGCTGACCGGGGTGGGTGCTTCCATGGCATCGGGCAGCCAGGTCTGGAAAGGCACCTGCGCCGATTTAGCCGCCGCAGCCGCCAGGAAACCGAACGCCATCAGGCTCAATAAGCCCGCCGGCAGGCTCGAGGCCCGGGCCAGGAATTCGTTGATCTGGAAAGTCCCCAGGTTGGCATACACCACCAAAGCCCCAATCAACAGCCCCACGCCGCCCAACTGGGTCATGATCAGGGCTTTGATACCGCCCGCCACAGCCTTGGGGTCATCGTTGTTGAAAGAGATCAGGGCATACGAGGTCAGGGCGGTGATTTCCCAGAAGAAGAACAGGAACAGCAGGCTGCTGCTCAAAGCCAGCCCGCTCATAGCACCAATGAAGATCAATACCAGGGCATAATAGCGGCTGAGGTGCCCTTCGCCGTGCATGTAATCGACCGAAAAGATCACGCACAGGCTGCCAATCACCGAGGCCACCACCGCCAGGAAAACGCCCAACCCATCGGGCACGAAAGTCATTGCGCCAATGGCTGACAGGACCGGGTTCCCGCCGCCGACCGCAATGCTCAAAGCAATATCTGACGAAGAGAAAGCCAGCAAAGCCAGCGCTGCCGCCGCCCCAGCCAGGCTGAAGCCAACAGCCAATCCATGCTGCCAGCCCGCCCGGCGTTCTGATAAGGCTTTGTCTTCCACCGTGTCCACCGGCCAAAAAGAGGCCGCCACGAAGATCGCCAGCGCCCCCAGCCAGGGGAATAAGATTACGAGAGGGATCAAGATACCAGGCATAGGCTAACCTTTCAATGTAGACACTTCAGACACGTCTACCGTGTTGAAACGCCGGCGGATCTGGATTGCCAACGCCAGCCCCACCACTGCCACCATGGTATCTGCCACAATCACCGTGGCCGCCAGGCTTTGGCCGGTACCGGCCCGCCCGCTGGCCTGCCCGGCCAATACCAATGCCAAAACCGCCGCCTTGACCATGATCTGCAAAACCATCACGATCTTGATCAGGTTGCGGGTGATCAACAGGCCGTACAGGCCCACCGCCATCAGGCCAATGATGCCGGCCAGGATAACGTTTTGAGGAGTGAACCATTCTGGATTCATGCTTTGCCCTCGGGTGATGCTTGCGGAGCTGTCTTTTCGGCCAGGCTGGTTTGATTAGCCTGGACGTATTCTTGCGATTGGGGAACTTGCCCCTTGATCTCGGTCAGGGTGTGCAAGCCTGAGCGCTGGCGAGATTTCCCCTCCGCCAGCAGACCCAGCATCCCCATCACACCCGAGAAGATCAGCACCATCTGGATCCAAACGTCCAGGGCGCGCTGCTGCCAGAGCACACTGCGCATCGATACGATTGCCGTGGCGGCATCTCCGCCACCTGACAGACCCACCAGCGGCAGGGCCAGAACCCCCATTAACAGCGCCGCCGCCAGGGTCACCACGATCGCCAACGGTTTCGGGATGATTGAAGCCGGATCGTACGCATCGTCACCAATGACGCTGATGGCGTACACCAACAACACGGTCACCAGGCCCGCCCCAACGCTCAATTCAATTGCCGCCACCTGGTAAGCCTTGAGCATGTAAAGCATGATCGAAACGATCGCGCTGATACAGGCCAGGTACAACGTAGCTACCAGGATGCGGGTCGTCCGCATTGCGCGGTAAGCACAGATCACCGCGCCCACGCACAACACCAGGTAAAGCCAGCTCATTTCCATGCAGTCATCACCTCCGAATCATTTATCTGCCGTAAGCATTCTAACAGATCGTCGGGCGGGCAGCCCTTCAACAAGAACGCATCTGCACCGGCCTGCCGAGCCTCTGTACGATAACCAGCATAAAGGGTTAAGATCACCACTGCCACTTTAGGCCAGCGGCATTTTATCATACGTGTCGCCTGAATGCCATCCATTCCAGGCATACGTACGTCCATAATGACCACATCAGGGTGCAGTTGCTCCACCTGTTGGACGGCTTGCAAACCATCCACGGCCTCGCCAACCACATCTACCTCCAACCCAGAATCCAGGGCCACCAAAAAAGCACGCAGCCCGGCACGTGCCGGCGGGCGGTCTTCTACGATCAAGATCTTCACTTCAAAGACTCCAATTGATTCAGCATCTCAGCCTGTACCCATTGATACAAATGATAGTATAGCAAAAAGCCCGCCGGATCCCATCGGACGAAGAGCGGGCTTCTTCTACAACAAAAAGATGATCTTGCTTACTCGTTCAGGCTTGCCAGGCCCTCGCGCAGGGCATACAATGCTGCCTGCGTGCGGCTGGCAAGGTGCAGCTTGGATAACAGGCTGCTCACGTGCGTTCGCACCGTGGCTGCGCTCAACACCAGTCGCTCTGCGATCTCCCGGTTGCTCAACCCCTCTGCCACCAGGCGCAGCACCTCCACCTCTCGTTCTGTCAGCGCTTCCAGGTTGTCCGAATGCCCGGGATGGGCCAGCTCGCTCAACACCTTGCGTGCCACCGCCGGGTGCAGCCAAGACTCACCCCGGTAGACCTGCCGGATGGCCTCGATCAGATCATCAGGGTTCGAATCCTTCAACAAATAGCCCAAGGCGCCGGCCTTCAGTGCCGGGAACACCTTATCGTCCGCGGCAAAGCTCGTCAGCACCAGGATGCGCGCCCCAAGCTGGGCAGAGGTGATTTGGCGGATAGCCTCAATACCATCCAGCTCTGGCATCACCAGGTCCATCAAGATCACATCTGGCCTCAGCGCCTCGGCCTTCGCCAGGGCGTCCACGCCGTTGCTGGCCTCGCCCACCACCTGGATCGATGGCTCGGTCGCCATCAAAGCCACCACCCCTTTGCGCACGATGGCGTGATCGTCCACCACCAACACCCGGATCGTATTCGTCATATCTCGACCTCCACCCGCACGCTGGTGCCGCCTTCGGGCTGGCTGTGAACAACCAGGCGGCCGCCAAGCTGGGCAGCCCGTTCTTTCATGCCGCACAAGCCAAAGCCGCCGCTTTCATCCACCGTCTGTAGATCAAAACCCGCCCCATCATCCCTGATCTCCATCCAGGCCAGGGGAGGCTGAGGGCACAAAGAAATGCGCACCAGTTGTGCTCGGGCATGTTTCAACACATTGTTAAGCGCTTCTTGCGCAATGCGGTAAAACCCTTCCTCAACCGCCGCTGGCAGGCGGCTTTCACCGGGCTGCCAGTCTGCCGAGGCCTCGCTCGGGGGCACCACATGCAGCTCGGTCTGCAGCCCGGCCCGCCCCTCCACCGCGTCCAGGCGCGCTTGCAAGGCAGCCATCAGGCCCTCTTTTTCCAGCACCGGCGGCCTCAGCTCAAAGATCAACAGGCGCATTTCCTTTAACGCATCCTGCGCCGTCAGTTGCAGCTCGCGCAGGTGCTGGCTGGCGCCATCTGCATCCCCTGCCGAAAGCCGGCGCGCAGCCGCCTCGGCATACAGCGTCACACCGTACAGAGATTGGGTCACCGAATCGTGCAGATCGCGCGCCAGGCGGTTGCGTTCTTCCATCACCGCAATCCGCTCAACCTGCTGGTAAAGCCGGGCGTTCTCGATCGCAATCGCTGCCTGGTCGGCAAACAGGCTCATCATGCGGGTATCGTCGTCGTTGAACTTTTCCTGCTTGCTTGCCACCACCAGCGCCCCAATCACCTTGCCCTTGGCGCTCAATGGCGCAGCCATTAATGAAGAAATCTGCTGCCCATATTCCGGCTGCACCGTGCGCCCATACCAGATCGGCTCATTGCTCGGATCATTGGTATACATGGTCTTCCTGGCTTGCACCGCCAGGCCGGCAAACGAATTATCCACCGGCATGCGCTCATAAGCCGGGTATCCTGACCCAACGCTGTAAACGGCCTTTAACCACCCATCATCTTCCAGCAAAAACACCGCACTGCCCTGCGCCCCGATCAGGCTGAGCGCCTCAGAACACACCACGCTCAGCACTTCTGCCAGGCTTTGCTGTTTCAGCAGTGCCTCGGTCACCCGGCGCAGGCTCTGGCTTTCATCCAGCCGCTGGCGCGTTTCCTGGTACAGCCGGGCGTTCTCATGCGCCAGCTCTCTGGCTTGCTGTTGTTGGGCTTGCAGCGACTGGTGGAATACCTCTGCATACAGGTGCCCCAGCCGGCCGATCATATAACGCAGCGAGGTCTCAAGGTCCACATGCGCCTGGTAAGCCTGGCTGGAGCCCGCCTCGAAAGCCGTGAACAGAAAAGGCAGGGCCGCCTCACGCACCAGCATCACCGCCTGGATTACCTCACGGATGTCAAAGCCCTGGTCAGAGCGCTGTACACTGACATTCTTGAGATATGCGTCCAGTGCTGGCGCCGCATCGCCCTTTGAGGTCAAGCTGCCTTCCAGGGTCTCGATGATTGCCGCCATGCCATTGCGCGTTGAGGCCCGCAGTTCATCCCCCCCTAGCGTGTGATAGCGCGAATTCGGCATCTGCCCCACCAGCTTGGCCCATGAATCTGCAATCTCTTCACTATAGCGTTTGAAGAGCGCCAGCAGATCCCCAACCGACTCGTTATTCTTTACCGGCACAGCCATGCTCGCATTATATCAGGTGACAGGCTCTTTCCGCTGTATAATAGGGGATATGACTACCACAAACAAAACCATCCTACGCTGGGGCCTGTTGAGCACGGCGCGCATTAATCGCGCCGTCATCCACCCCATCCGCCAATCCAGGCGCAGCCAACTGCTTGCCGTTGCCAGCCGCACTGCTGAAAAAGCACAATCTTACGCCCAGCAGTGGGATATTCCTCGCGCCCACGCCTCCTACGAAGCCCTGCTGGCTGACCCTGAAATCGATGCCATCTACAACCCCTTGCCCAATGCCATGCACGCCGAATGGACCATCAAGGCCCTGCAGGCTGGCAAACATGTGCTGTGCGAGAAGCCCCTCGACACTTCATTAGAAGCCGTAGATGCCATCATCCAGGCCGCCCAGCAAACCGGCAAGATCGTCGCCGAGGCCTTCATGTACCGCCACCATCCTCAGACCCTGCAGATTGTAGAAATGGTCAAAAACGGGCTGATCGGCGAGCTGCAAGCCATGCGCGGCGTCTTCACCTTTGACCTCACCCGCCCCGATGACCCCCGCCTGGATCCAGCCTTGGGCGGCGGCAGCATCTGGGATGTGGGCTGTTACCCCATCAGCTTTGCCCGCACCGTTGCCGGGTGCGAGCCAGAAGAGGTCTTTGGCTGGCAAATCAGCGCCCCCAACGGCATCGACCTGCTTTTTTCGGGCCAAATGCGCTTTGTCGATCCACAAACCCAAAAACCAATCCTGGCCCAGTTCACCAGCGGCTTTATTAGCCCCTTCAACGCCAGCATCGAGCTCATCGGCAGCACCGGCCGCTTGAACATTCCCACCCCCTTCAAACCGGGCCGCCGCGAGAAGCTGTACCTGTGGCGCGGCGGCGACCGGCCCGAAGCCATCTCCATCCGCGGCCAGGAGCTGTACCTGGGCGAGATCCAGGATATGGAAGCCGCCGTGTTGGATGGCAAAACGCCCCGCCTGAGCCTGGCTGACAGCCGGGGCAATATCGCCGCCATCCTCGGCCTGCTCCAGTCTGCCCGTTCGGGAAAGCCCATTCTTTTGAAAGGATAGGAGACCCTCAATGATTCACCTCCACACCAGTACCACCCCTGTTGAGATGCTTCCAGGCCTGGTGCGGCGCACCCTGGTCACTGGGCCCGCCATGATGCTGGTAGAGTTCACCTTCCAGGCCAACGTTCAGGTTCCCACCCACGCCCACCCACACGAACAGGTGGGCTACGTGGCCTCGGGGCGGGTGCGCCTGACCATCGACGGCCAAAGCCACGAGCTGACCGCCGGCGATACCTACTGCGCCCCTGCCAATATCCCCCACAGCGCCCTGGCGCTAGAGCCGTCGATCGTGATCGATACCTTCAATCCACCCCGCGAGGATTACAAATAATGAAGATCTTAGTTACCGGAGGCGCCGGGTACATCGGCAGCCATACCTGTGTTGAATTGTTAAAAGCCGGCTACGAGTTGGTTGTGGTCGATAACCTAAGCAACAGCAAAGAAGAGTCCCTGCACCGCGTCCAAGAGCTGGCTGGCAAATCCCTCACCTTCCACAAAGTCGATCTGCTCGACCGCCCCGCCCTGGAAGATGTCTTTGCCCGCACCCCCATCGATGCCGTCATCCATTTTGCCGGCCTAAAGGCCGTCGGCGAATCGGTCGGCATGCCCCTGCGCTATTTCCACAACAACGTCACCGGCACCCTGGTCTTGTGCCAGGTCATGCAAAAGTACGGCGTTCGCAACCTGGTCTTCAGCTCCTCTGCCACCGTCTACGGCGACCCCAAGAGCTTCCCCATCACCGAAGATTTCCCATCAGCGCCACCAACCCCTACGGGCGCAGCAAGCTGATCATCGAAGAAATGCTGCGCGACCTGCCCGTGGCAGAGCCGGAATGGAACATCATCTTGCTGCGCTACTTCAACCCCGTGGGGGCCCATCCCAGCGGGCGCATTGGCGAAGACCCCAACGGCATCCCCAACAACCTCTTGCCTTACATTGCCCAGGTGGCGGTAGGCCGCCTGCCCTACCTGCGGGTATTTGGCGGCGATTATCCCACGCCCGATGGCACCGGCGTGCGCGATTACATCCACGTCGTCGACCTGGCCCTGGGCCATCTCAAAGCCCTCGAGCACCTGGCCCACAAACCCGGCCTGGCTACCTACAACCTGGGCACCGGGCGCGGCTACAGCGTGCTTGAGGTGCTCGCCGCCTTCGAAAAGGCCTGTGGAAAATCTCTGCCCTATCAAGTCGTCGAACGCCGCCCGGGCGATATCGCCACCTCTTACGCCGACGCCAGCAAAGCCAACCGCGAACTGCACTGGCAAGCCAGCCTTGGCATCGATGAAATGTGCGCCGACGCCTGGCGCTGGCAATCTCAAAATCCCCATGGCTATGCCTAGCCACCCAGGCAGAACCTGCTCATGCACCACGAACCTAACCAACGCGAACTGATCATCCACCTGGCTGAGACCACCGGCCCCAATACCTGCGATTTCCAGATCCGCCGGATCGAGCACGGCTCTAAAGGCTATCGCCCCATCATTGGCCCGGTAGACCACGGCTGGCACACCTACAAAAAGGCCCTGCGCACCGCCAACTGCGCCGCTGAAGACGCCCCCCCTGCCGATCTCGATGCTGGGAAGGCCCACCAGGTGGATGCGATGACCTGGGGCGGCGGACCCCTGGCTGGCTCTCGCATTCCTGGCACCCGCCGCCTGGTGTTTTGCGGCTACTCTCCGCTTTGGGATGGCTTCTACATCTCCAGCCTGGGCGGGGCAGCCTACATCATGCACCGCATCGGTGTAGATTTCATCACCATCCAGGGCCAGGCACCTCAAGATTCAGTCCTCATCCTCAACCACAAGAACGGGGAGATCGAAGTACGCCTTGAGCCCGTCAACCCCGACGTGCTCTGGATGGGCTATGCCGACCCCGATGGCAATCACCTGGTGGGCTTCTACGCCCTCCAGCAGGCTGTGTTCGATCGCTACGCCCACGAGTACGAGGGCGATTGGGTGCGGGTGTTTGCCCTTGGCCCAGCCGCCCGCAGCACCAACCAGGGCATCATCGGCAGCAACCAGGTCAAAAAAGGCCGCATCCTGCCGATTGAAGATTGGGCCGGCCGCGGCGGGCTGGGCAGCCGGCTTTTGCAGTATCACCACATCGCCGCCTGCATCTTCGGTGGCGACTGGGAAGACCCCGATCTGAAAGACTCGAAAGAAATTGACGGTTACTTCCAACAGTATTACGGCGATTCGATGATCCGCGTTGACCTGGGCGCGGCCGAAAAATACCGCTACGTGCCCGGCTTCATGACCGGCGGCACCTTTGGTGTGAACATGCACACCGTGGATGATAAGCTCTTCAGCTTCAATTACAGCTCTGTCAACGAGAGCGATGAGGACCGCCTCGAACAGCACAGCCATTTCATCCTCGAGCATTTCCTCAAGCAGTTCAACGAAGAGATCATCCAGCCCAAGAACTTTGCCCACTGCGGTGAGCCCTGTTCGATCGTCTGCAAAAAATACGATCGAGAATTCAAGAAAGATTACGAACCCTACCAGGCCCTTGGCCCGCTGTGTGGGATCTTCGACCAGCGCGCTGCTGAAGACATCAACCATTTCATCGATGCCCTGGGCATCGACGCCATTCAGATGGGTGGAACGATCGCCTGGATCATGGAGCTGATCACCCAGGGGCTCATCCCCCCCGAAGACTTCGGCCTGCCCCCGGCTGGCGAGCTGGCCTTCCGCTTCGCCACCGGCCAGGCCGAACCCCCCTTCGATATCGTTGCCGATTCTCGCCGCAACGCCGATTATGCCATCCAGATCGCCTCGATGATCGTCTTTGACGAGGCCGGTGCGCCTTTCCGCCAGGGCATCCGGGTCGCGGCCCACATCTTAGATCAGCGCTATGCCCAAGAAGGCCGCCCCCTACCCTCTGCCAGCGCTGTTTACACCGCGCACGCCGGGCAGGGCTGCATGGTGCCCAACCAGTATTGGGCGCCCGGCATGTTCAGCCCCATGATGATGATGGGCAAGTATTTCGTATACTATGGCATCGATTACCTCCCCCCCCGCCTGCTGGGCAGGCGCTGCGTCGAGCGCATGGTGTACGAACTCTTCAGCGAAAATACCGGCGTCTGCCGCTTCCATCGCAAGTGGGTCGAAGCCATCGTCGATGAGATCATCAGCGCGCATTACAACCTCGAAGACGAGACCCACCCCTTCGACTACAAAGCCCACCAATTCGACCTGGCCCGCCAGGTTTACGAACTGGATGGGCACAGCGTGGTGAGTTGGGAAAACGAACGCACCGTCGATATCATCTTCCAATTCCTTGAAAAATGGCAGCGCCAGGGCCTCAAAGACCCCACGCTCCATGATTGGGTCCAGCGCTTTCGCAGCGATAAACTGGCTGCCGCCCAGGCCTTCTGGGAAGAGATGCGCCAGGGTATCGCCGAGGCCTTCGAGGCCGGCGCCGAAGCCATTCCCGATGTGGTCGCCCCATTCCAGGCCGCCCGCCTGGATGTGATGGAGAAACGCCCGTAGGGCACGCCAGCGTATTTTTACCCACCAGTGTATCTTTACCCACAGTTGTCGTCCTTCACTATTCACTATCCACTCTTCACTATCCACCAGCAATCGATCTTTGATTGCCACTCTCGGAGGCAGCATGGCAAAATATATCGCCGCAATTGACCAGGGTACCACCAGCACCCGCTGTATGATCTTCGATCACAGCGGGCATGTGGTCAGCCTGGCGCAAAAAGAACACCGCCAGATCTATCCTCAACCCGGCTGGGTAGAACACGACCCCTTAGAGATATGGGAGCGTGTCCAAGAGGTCAGCCGCCAGGCCGTCAGCAAAGCCGGGGCCCATCCCGGTGATATCGCCGCCATCGGCATCACCAACCAGCGCGAGACCACCCTGGTTTGGGATCGCCGCACCGGCAAACCCTTCTACAATGCCATCGTCTGGCAAGATACCCGCACCAAAGACATCTGCGATGCCCTGGGGCGGGCCGCCGATGCCCCCGGCCCCGGCGGGCAAGACCGCTTTCGAGATAAGGTCGGCCTGCCCCTGGCCACCTACTTTGCAGGCCCCAAGCTCAAGTGGCTGCTGGACAACGTAGAAGGCATCCGCTCTGCCGCCGAGCGCGGCGATGCCCTCTTCGGCACCATCGACACCTGGGTCATCTGGTGGCTCACCGGCGGCCCCGACAGCGGCGCCCATGTCACCGATGTCAGCAATGCCAGCCGCACCATGCTCATGAACCTGAGAACCCTGGATTGGGATGATGAGATCCTGGGCATCCTCGACATTCCGCGTGCCATGCTGCCGCGCATCGTCCCTTCCAGCGACCCCCAAACCTGGGGCCAATCCTCCGCCAACGGTCCCTTCGGAGGCGCCATCCCCGTCTGCGGCAACCTGGGTGACCAGCAGGCCGCCTTGGTTGGGCAGACCTGTTACAACCCCGGCGAAGCCAAGAACACCTACGGCACCGGCTGTTTCATGCTGCTCAACACCGGCACCGAGATCGTGCCCTCCAAGAGCGGGCTGCTCACCACCCTGGCCTATCAGTTGGGCAGCCAGCCGGCGGTTTACGCCCTGGAGGGCTCCATCGCCATCACCGGCGCCCTGGTGCAGTGGCTGCGCGATAACCTTGGCCTCATCAGCCAATCCTCTGATATAGAAACCCTGGCCTCCACCGTCGAAGACAACGGCGGCATTTACTTCGTCCCGGCCTTCTCCGGCTTGTTTGCCCCTTACTGGCGCTCAGATGCCCGCGGCGCCATCGTCGGTATGACCCGCTACATTAACAAAGGCCACATCGCCCGCGCCGCACTAGAGGCCACCGCCTACCAGACCCGCGAAGTGCTCGACGCCATGCAGAAGGATTCGGGCGTCACCCTCACTGCCCTTAAAGTCGATGGCGGCATGGTGTACAATGAACTGCTCATGCAGTTCCAGGCTGACCTGCTGGGCGTGCCGGTGGTGCGCCCGCGTGTTTCTGAAACCACCGCCCTCGGCGCCGCCTATGCCGCCGGCCTGGCTGTTGGCTTCTGGCAGGGCCTCGACGACCTGCGCCAGAACTGGCAGATCGACAAGACCTGGCAGCCCGCCATGAAAGCTGCCCAGCGCAAGAAGCTGTATGCAAGTTGGAAGAAGGCTGTCAAGCGGACATTTAATTGGGTAGAATAGAAATCCGCTAGATATGTGCATCTACACGCGTGGAGAGCCCAATTTGCAGCATTGTGGTAATGCATTAAGGCATCACTACAATAAGGAGATTTAATGCGCCAGATACAAACTGAAATCCTCGTCATCGGCGGCGGCGCTACCGGCACCGGCCTGGTGCGTGACCTGGCTATGCGCGGCTTCAAAACCATCCTGGTCGAGCGCCGCGACCTCAGCCACGGCACCAGCGGGCGCTACCACGGCCTGCTCCACTCCGGCGGGCGCTACGCCGTCAAAGACCCCCAGGCCGCCCACGAATGCATCACCGAAAACCGCATCCTGCGCCGCATCATGCCGCAGTGCATCGAAGATACCGGCGGCTTCTTCGTCCTGGCCCCCGGCGACGACCCTGCTTATGCCCCGCGCTTCGTCGATGGATGCCAGCAGGCTGGCATCCCGGTCGAAGAGATCTCCATTTCGCAGATGCTCAAAGAAGAGCCGCGCCTCAACCCCGCCATAACCCGCTGTTTCCGCGTCCCCGATGGCGCCGCCGACTCCTTCCTGGCGGCTGAGCTCAACACCGCCTCGGCCCGCCAACACGGGGCCCAGATCCTGGTCTATCACGAGGTGCTGCGCCTCTTGTGCAAAGGCGCCAACAACAGCGGCACCGGCTGCCAGCCCGCCACGCGCATCTGTGGCGCTGTTTGCCATGACCTGATCAAAGACGAAGAAATTCAGATCGACGCCGACCTGGTCATCAACGCCGCCGGTGCCTGGGCAGGCAAAATTGCCGCCAGCGCCGACATCCCCATCCAGATCATCCCCGGCAAAGGCAGCATGGTTGCCGTCAACCACCGCCTGGTGAACACCGTCATCAACCGCTGCAAAATGCCCTCCGATGGCGATATCCTCGTTCCGGCCCACACCGTCGCCGTCATGGGCACCACCGATGTCAAAGTCGCCGACCCCGATCACTTCGGCATCGAACCCTGGGAAGTACGCCTGATGCTGGAAGAAGGCGAGAAGATCATCCCCGGCTTCCGCGACCTGCGCCTGCTGCGCGCCTGGGCCGGCGTGCGCCCCCTCTTCCAAGAAACTGTCTCAGCCGCTCAAAACCGCGATGTCACCCGCGCCTTTGCCCTGCTCGATCATTCCGAGCGCGATGGCGTCGACGGCCTGCTCACCATCACCAGCGGCAAATGGACTACCTTCCGCCAGATGGCTGAGGTCACCGCCGACAAAGCCTGCCAAAAGCTGGGCGTCCAGCGCCCCTGCCGCACCCATGAAGAAGTGCTCCACGCCCCTGCCGCACGCCCCCACCCCACCTCGCACCACCTGGGCCACCGCCTGGCCGAGATCGAGAAGCAAAAATCGTATGGCAAGCTGATCTGCGAATGCGAGCTGGCCACCTACCAAGATATCGAGCAAGCCATCCTCGATGACGAAGCCCAGACCATCGACGATATTCGCCGCCAGGCCCGCCTGGGCATGGGGCCCTGCCAGGGCGGCTTTTGCAGCCTGCGCGCCGCCGGCATGCTGCACAGCTTGCGCCATCCCCCTGTGGTTGGCGACGAAAAAACCATCGGCCTCAATGCCCTGCTGCGCGATTTTCTCAATGAGCGCTGGAAAGGCCTGCTCCCCGTCTTGTGGGGCCAGCAGTTGCGCCAAGAACGCCTCAATGAGCTGATCTACTTTACCGTGCTCAATGCCGATCACCTCCCCGGCGCCAAGACCACCCGCCTTGCCGCTGAGAAATACACCCCTGCGCCCGCTTCTACGGTGATCTCTACCGTATCTGAACCTGCCGCCCCCCCGCCTGCGATCCGCAATCTCTCCTCTCCAACCGCGTTGGAGAGCAGCCCAGAGGTAAGGCCCTCCCCGCCACCATTCGATGCGACGGTGAACTCTACCGTAGCGGTGAACTCTACCGTAGCGGTGAACTCTACCGTAGCGGTGAACTCTACCGTACTGGTGAACTCTACCGTACTGGTCATCGGCGCCGGCCTGGCCGGCCTGGTGACCGCCTGGCAGGCAGCCAGGCGCGGCAAGAAAGTCCGCCTGGTTGCCAAAGGCCGGGGCGCCACCCATTGGGCCAGCGGCTGTGTAGATGTGCTGGGCTATTACCCCTTAGAAAGCTACAAGCCCCTGCAGGCCCTGGCCCCAGGTCTCGAAGCCTTTACCGCCGCCCGCCCTTACCACCCTTACGCCCTGGCCGGCCTGGAACAGCTCAACCTGGCCCTGCAAGATTTCCAGGAGCTGTGCGCTGCGGCCGGTTATCCCATGCTCGGCTCGCTTCAGCGCAATTACCTCTTCCCCACCGCCCTGGGCGCGCTGCGCCCCACTTGCCTGGCCCCCAAAACCATGCTTGCCGGCGACTGCCAGGCCAGCCCCGCACCACCGGCCGGCCAGGCGGCCTTCCCTGGCCAGCTTCCCAGCGGGCGGGCGCCCATGCTCATCGTTGGGTTTGACCAATTCCTCGATTTCTACCCCGGCCTCATCGCCGAGAACCTCAACGCCCAGTACGTCTTTGCCACCGAGCTCAGCCTGAGCCTGCCCAGCCTGCAAGACCGCCGCTTCATCAGCGGCCTGACCCTGGCACGCCTTTTCGATACCCCCGAATTCCGAGAAGAGGTTGCCCAGGCCGTCAAGCCCCGCCTGGGCAACGCCGCACGGGTCGGCTTCCCAGCCGTGCTTGGCCTGCAGCACGCCACCGAAGCGCACCGCCACCTCGAACAGCTCCTCGAGCTGCCTGTTTTCGAGATCCCCGGCCTGCCCCCCTCCATTCCGGGCATTCGCCTCTATAACTTGCTGGTGCAGGCCATCGAAAACCTGGGCGGGCACGTCTATGATGGCATGCAGGTGCTGCGCGCCGAGACCCAGGGAGAACGCATTAGCGCCGTCTGGAGCGAATCTGCCGCCCGCCAGAAAGCCCAGCGCTCCGAGAAGTATGTCTTGGCCACTGGCGGGCTCTTAGGCGGGGGCATTGTCGCCCAAGAAGACGGGCTGGCGTACGATACCGTTTGCGGCCTGCCGGTGCACCTCCCATCCGAGCGTGCCAACTGGTTCCAGCCAGATTTCTTCTCCCCCACGCATCACCCGATCTTCAACATTGGCCTATCAGTCAACGCTAATTTCCAACCCGTTGACGCCCGCCTCCAACCCATTTATCAGAACCTGTACGCCGCTGGAGCCCTCTTAGCCGGCTGCGACCCCCTGCGTGAGCGCTCGCTGGAGGGCATCGCCCTGGTCAGTGGGTACACCGTCGGGCAGAAGGTGTGATCATGAATCCATCACCTGAAAAAACACCCTTTCCCGTAGAAATGAGCCTTGACCAGTGCATCAAGTGCAACATCTGCACCACCGTTTGCCCGGTTTCGGCTGTCACCGACCTCTTCCCCGGCCCCAAGTATGCCGCCCCCCAGGCTGGGCGCTTCAGAGAACCCGGCCAGCCTGTCCCTGATCAATCGGTCGATTATTGCAGCGGCTGCCGCGCCTGCAACATGGCCTGCCCCACCGGCGTCAAAATTGCCGAAATGAACGCCCGCGTCCGCGCCACCCTGGTCGAACAGGGCAAAGTTCCGCTGATCTTGCGCCTGCGCAACAACCTGGTGGCGCGCGCCGCCACCCTCGGCAAGCTCGCCCAGCCGGTGGCCCCCCTGGCCAATTTCATCTTCCGGCTCAAGCCCGCCCGCTGGTTGGCCGAGGTCACCTTCCGCATCCACCGCAAAGCTCCCTTCCCTGCCTTCAGCCGGGATAAATTTACCGATTGGTTCGACCGGCACCACCTCAAAGCCGCCATCACCTCCTCCCAATGGCAGCGTCCAAAGGTCGTTTACTTCCACGGTTGTTCCACCCAGTATTACGAACCCCGCGTGGGCCGCGCCGCCGTCAATGTGCTGGAAGCCAACGGCTTCGAGGTCATCGTCCCGCCGCAGAACTGCTGCGGCCTGCCCCTGCTCTCCAACGGCGAATTCAAGGCCGCCCGTAAGTATCACCAGAACAACGTGAACAGCCTGGTGACCTATGCCCGCCAGGGCATCCCCATTGTCGGCACATCCACCAGTTGCACCCTCACCCTCAAAGAAGAGGCCCCCGAGCTGCTGGATATGCACGACGAAGACACGCGCCTGGTGGCTGAGCACACCTATGACTTCAACGAGTTTCTTCTTCTCTTGCACGAAGAAGGCCGCCTGAACCTGAATTTCCACCCCATCCCCCTCACCCTGGGCTATCACGTGCCCTGCCAATACCGCGGCCACCGCCTGGGGCGCCCTGGCATCGAAGTGCTCGAGCTGGTGCCGGGATTAAAGACCGTCGATTCGCACGCCACTTGCTGCGGCATTGCCGGCACTTATGGCTACAAGAAAGAAAAATACGATATCGCCATGCAGGTAGGCCAGCCGCTCTTTGATTTCGTGAATGAATTAGGCGCCCCCCTCGTCATCTGCGACAGCGAAACATGCCGCTGGCAGATCACCCATGCCACCGGTAAACCCGCCATCCACCCCGTCGAGTTGTTAGCTGCCGCCTACGGCCTGCCTGTTGAAGGGGCCCTGGATGAGGTGCTACAATCAATGGCGGCCGAACATCGCCCCAGCGCAGGATGAATTGGCTTTTGCCATTTTATCCTGTCTATCCGGTTTATCCCTGTGATCGATAATCTCAAAGGAGAAGTTATGCTTGCTAGAAATCGCCTCTATCCCATCTTGACCGGCCTCCTGCTGCTCCTCTTTGTACTGGTAACCGCATCTTGCAGCAGGCCCACCGGCCAGGTCACCCCCACCTCCGCACCGCCTACCGGCCCTGAAGCTTCTCCCACACCCGCCCTGGCTGAAGAAACCCAGGCCGCCCCCACCCCCTTCGTCCTGTCTGAGGGCGCCACGCCCATCGTCATCTCAGAAGTTTTAGCCGGGTTCCAGGGCAATAACAATTATGAGTTTATCGAACTCTACAATCGCAGCAACCAGATCGTCGACATCCAGGGCTGGGCCTTGTGGTACCGCCTGGCGGCCAGCCGTGAGGATGTCTTCGTTTACCGCTGGACCGCCCCCACCCTCATCCCACCTTACGGTCACATCTTGCTCAGCCTGCCCGGGCAAGACCTTGGCCTGCCCGTCGATGCCGTCTACGAGACCCCCATCAACACCAATGGCGGCGGCCTCCAGCTCCGGCAGACGGATGGCACGGTTCTGGATATGCTCGCCTGGGGCAAAGCCCCAGAGAATTTCTATGAAGGCCAGCCCGCCCCCGCCATGCAAAATGGCGTTGGGCTCGAACGCCTGCCCGGCGGTGACCTGGGCAACGCCGCCGACAGCGATGACAACAGCCTCGACTTCGTCTTGCAGTCCAACCCCAACCCGCAGAACACGGCCAGCCAGATGACGCCCCTCAGCCAGCAGCGCCTGGAGATGACCGTCAGCGCGCCTGCCAATGCCGAGCCCGGCACCGAATATGAGTATGTCATTACCGTTGCCAACTACACCGGCCAGGGCATCCCCAACCCGGTCGTCTTCTTCACCCTGCCCTCTGAATTGACCATCGTCGACACCATCTATTCCGTTCCCCCTGCCGAAGAGCTGGTCTTGCTGGGTGAAGGCAGCGTTATGCCCGGCGCATTCACCACCAGCCTTGCCCCCCTGGCGGATGGCGAATCGCAAACCATCACCCTGCGCGTGGCCGTCCCCTGGACTTACTTCACCGCAGAGCTGCGCAACGCCCTCGTCCAGGCCGAAACCTGGTCCACCCCGGCCTTTGCTGGGCGGGTCTCCACCGTCATCAGCGGCGGCAAGATCCCCATCGGCACCGCCCGCGGCCTGATGGACGCCGACCTGGTGGTCGAAGGCGTTGCCACCATGTACACCGGCGCCCTGTATGCCGGCACCGGCAATGTCAAGTTTTACCTGCAAGATGAAACCGGCGGCATCCAGATCCAGGTCTTCGAAGGTGCCGGTACCGTCAACGTAGGCATCGGGGCGCGCGTGCAGGTGCGCGGCACGGTGGGCATCTATCGCAATTCAATGCAGATCGTCCCCATCCTGGTGCCGGATGATGTGGTGGTTCTCGAACAGCCCGGCTCAGAAATGCCCGCCCCCCTGCAAGTTCCCATCCAGCAGGCCAATACCGATGCCGCCCTTCCCGGCCAGTTGATCCAAATTGAGGGCCTGGTCACCCGGGTGGAAGAGTTTAGCTACAGCTACGAGATTGACATCGCCGACCCGGCCGACCCAGCCGTATTCTTGACCCTCTACGTCGATAAACAGACTGGCATCCACGTCGAACAGATCGAGGCCGGCCGCCTGTACCGCGCCACCGGCGTGCTCGAAACCTACGATACCGGCCTGCTGCTCTACCCCCGCATTCAAGATGACCTGGTGGAAGTCTTCCCGCCCGAGCCGCGCCTCGAAGTCAGCGCCCCCGCCCTGGTAGAAGCAGGCGGCGTGATTGAATACACCCTCACCGCCTACAACCACACCCCCGCCCCCCTCACCGCTGCCGTCATCCAGGCCGCCCTGCCTTCTGGCACCGAGCTGGTTGACATCCAGGATGGCGGCGTGTACGATGGCGTTGGCCTGAGCTGGGCCTTGCCCGAACTGGCCCCCGATGGCGGCAGTGCCGCAGTCCACTTCTCGGTCTCGGTCAGCGGCCAATCCATCGAGCAGGTCACGCTAGAAGGCGCCAACCTCACGGCTGTTGAATGGCCCACCCCGGTCTTGGGCCCCAATGCCAGCACCTTCACCGGCGGGCGCGTCCCCGTCTGGGCCATCCAGGGCCCGGGCTTCCGCAGCCCTTACCTCTTCCAAAACCTCACCACTGAGGGCATCGTGACGGCTGCCTACCCCGACCTGGGCGGCTTCTTCATCCAAGAAACCGATGCCGATGCCGATCCTCAGACCTCTGAGGGCATCTTTGTGGCCTACGGCGCTGCCATAGATCCCAGCGCCGTGACTTACAACCTCGGTGACAGTGTACAGATCACCGGGCAGGTGCGCGAGGTCTCAGGCCAGACCGCCATCCAACTCAACAGCCTGGCTGGCATGACCATCCTGGCCTCCGGCGGCGAGATGCCGCCCGCCGTCGAGCTCGACCCCCCGCCCGCTGTGGCAGATGCCGACGTGTATTACGAAACCCTCGAAGGCATGCTGGTCCAGGTCAGCGGCCCGGCTGTGGCCGTCTCGCCCATCAACAAATACGGCGAATTCGTCATCGTCCTTGCAGAGCATGGCGTGGACCGCCTCTTCCAGGGCCAGGATAACGGCATCGCCATCGTCGTCGATGATGGCAGCAATGTCGAACATATCGACGCATCCACCATCCCACAGCTTGTCACCGCAGGCGATTCCATCACCGGCCTGGTTGGCCCCCTGGCTTACACCTTTGGCCGTTATAAAATTGAGCCCCTGAGCATGGCCGTCGTCTATGGCGAGCGAGCCCTGGCAGCCGATAACCAGCAGGCCCCCAGCCTTCAGCCCGCTGCCGAAGGCCAGTTCAGCCTGATGACCTGGAATGTCGAAAATCTCTTCGACACCCGCGATCCTCACCCCTCCGATCCGCCTTTGCCCACCGGCAAAGAGTACGATCAAGACCTGGCCAAAGTGGCCGGCACCATTCTTGCCGCCGGAGCCCCCACCGTGGTGGCCCTGCAAGAGGTGGAGAACATCGGCGTCTTGCAAGAGCTGGCTGCCCACGAGCTGCTGGCGGCTTACCAGTACCAGCCCGTCCTGATCGAAGGCTTCGACAGCCGCGGCATCGACGTGGGCTACCTGGTGCGCAGCGACCAGGCCCAGGTCAAAGACACCCAACAGCTCATGGCCCCCAACGATCTGTTCAGCCGCCCGCCCCTGCTGATCGAATTGGAAGTGCAAACCGCGGATGGTCCCCTGACCGTCTTCTTGCTCAACAATCACTTCCTCTCGATGAGCGCCGGTGTCGAAGCCACCGAAGGCACCCGTACTGCCCAGGCCGCCTGGAATGTCGAGATGGTCCAGCAGCTCTTGCTTGACCACCCCAACGCCTGCATTGCCGTGATGGGCGACCTGAACTCTTTCTTCGAGTCCCTGCCCATCCAAACCCTGCGTGCCGGCGGCTTGCTGCACGTCATGGACACCTTAGAGCCCGAACAGCGCTACTCCTACATCTACGATGGTGAATCACAGGTGCTGGATCACATCCTGGTCACCCAGGCCCTGTGGGATCGCATCGTGCAGGTCAACATCTTGCACACCAATGCCGATTATCCCCTCCCCATCCCCGGCGACACCTCGCCCCTCCACCAATCCGATCACGACCCCGTTGTGGCCGTATTCCGCTAAGTAAAACGCGTAAAATCAGGTGAAGCAGTGCACTCCGGCTGCTTCACCTGATTTTACGGAATGATATAATCAACCTCACCTTAAGAGACACTCGCAAAAAAACAACACCTTGAATCAACCGCCTCAAAAACCGCTCTCCTCTCGCAGGTATTGGCTTATCCTGGCTGTCGTCGCGCTGGGGATCGTGACCCTGGCTGTGATATTCCTGCTTTACCGCCTGGTTCAAAACCAGGCCTTGCGCAACCTCAGCGGCACCCAAACCGCCGGTGTCGACTACAGCCTTAGCCAATCTCCCACGGTTGAGACAACCGTTGAACCCGCTTCTATCCCCACCACCGACCCAAACGCCCCCCTCTCCACGCAGTGGAGAGGGGCCGGGGGTGAGGCGCCCGTCACACTCTTACCGCTCGCCGGCCCTGCCGCCCAAAGCAAGGCTGAATTCTCAGGTATGGCCTGGTACGGCGATACCTTGATCCTGCTGCCCCAATACCCCTCCCGCTTTGGGAACGTTGTTTTCGGCCTCCCCAAAGCGGCTATCCTCAGCTACCTCGCAGGCACATCCGGTGACCCGCTGGAACCCCTCCAAATCCCCCTCATCACCGGCGGCCTGGAAGACCAGGTGGATGATTTTGAAGGCTTCGAAGCCATTGCCTTTGCCGGAGACCAGGTCTACCTGGCTATCGAAGCCAGCCCTGGGCGCCAGATGTTGGGCCACCTCGTGGCCGGCCGCATCGCCCCTGACCTGAGTGCCATCACCTTAGACCCCGCCACCCTGGTCGAAAACCCACCCCAGGCCCAGATCGACAATTTCACCGACGAATCGCTCCTGGTCTTTGACGGCGCTCTCTACACCTTCTTCGAAAACTACGGCCTCGATTTCAATCCTCACCGGGTCGCGCACTGCTTTGGCTTCGATCTCCAGCCCTGCCCCACGCCAACCCTGCCCTTCCCAGCCGTCGAATACCGCCTCACCGATGTCACCCCGCCCAACGCACAGGGCCGCTTCTGGGCCATCAATTACTTCTTCACCGGCGACACCAAGATCGCCCCCCAGGCCGACCCGCTGGCCGAGCAGTACGGCCAAGGCCCTACCCATGCCATCTATGACACCGTTGAGCGCCTGGTCGAATTCCAGATCGGCCCCAGCGGCATCACCTTCACCGGCACAGCGCCCATCCAGCTTCAACTGCTGGAAGGCGATGAATCTCGCAACTGGGAAGGCATCGCCCTCCTGGACGACCAGGGCTTCTTGGTCGTCACCGACAAATTCCCCGAGACACTGCTCGCCTTTATCTCTTGGGAAGATTAAATAACCCCCACGCACTTCCACCGCCGCCCTAACCCGGGCCGACATCCTCCGGGCAGCATCTGTTTCTTGCCGTTCAAAACCATAGACCACACACAGGAAATAAGGAGAAAAACATGAACAAGAAATTCAATGTCATCTGGCGGGTTCTCGCCAGCCTGCTCATGCTTTTGGGGCTCGCCGCGCCCGCCTTCCCCGCCCGCGCCGCCGCCAGCGACCCCATCCATGCCAACAGCGAAATCGCCATTACGCTGGATGGCACCCGTGACGCCGGTTATATCAAGATCGCCGAAGACCTTCCCGGCGACCTGAGCTCTACCGGCCCAGGAGGCTGGATTGGGACTCACTGGACGGATCTGACCGCCCTGTATGTCGCCGCCGACGCCAGCAACCTTTATGTGTACGTCGACCTTCCGGCCTATTATTCTGGCTCAGATGGTCAGATTGGCCTGATTATTGAAACAGACAGCCAACCCAATTCAGGCGGCAGCACCGACCCCTGGGGGAATGACATTGATTTCACCTTTACCAGTATCAACAGCTTTACATCTGCATTACCCCTTTTGCCCGATTACGTCATTCGCGGCGATATAAGCACGAAAGGCGGTTGGACTGAGCTGCGTACCTGGAATGGCGCTGACTGGAACACCGGCGCAAGCGCAAACTGGGGTGGCATCTCCGGCGGTGCCCTGATCGGTACCCATGTGGCCTACAGTTACAACCAGGGCGTTGAGTTCTCCATCCCCCTTACAGATATCGGCAGCCCCAACCCCGCTGACATCAAGCTTCAGTTTTTTGGTACCCAAGAAGGGGAAACCAAGGGCGCTTTCGATACCCTGATGAATGACGACCAAACCGTTGGCTGGGACGATGCCACCACGCTTTCTAAGCTGGTCTCGGTGCCCCTGGCCGTAGACCCTGATGGCGATCTGGCCTCGCCCGGCCCGGGCGATGCACCGCTTGCTGCATGGACCGACATGACCGCCATGCACGTTTGGGCTTCGCACAACACGCTGTATGCCTTCTTCCCCATGCCCGATTATGACGAAGATCTTTCGGAAGGCCAAATCGGCCTGACCATTGACACCCAGCCGGGCGGCGGCAGCACAGACCCCTGGGGCAACGCCATTACCTGGGCGTACACCACCACCGAACAGAACCTCGGTTCGACCCCTGTTCTCACTACCACCACCCTCTTGCCAGACTATATCATCCGCGGCAATATCTTTGGCTCAGGTGGCAACGGCTGGACCGAGCTGCGCACCTGGAACGGTGCCAACTTCAACACGGGCAACAGCATAGATTGGGGCGGCATCGGCGGCGGCGGCCAGCCCTCCCAGCCCGGCTCAAAGGTGGCCTGGAGCAATAACGACGGCCTGCGACTGGCCATTCCCTTTGCCGATATCAGCGTTTCAGCCGGCGATGAGATCAACCTCCAGTTCTTGGGTACCCAGGGCGGCGCCAGCAAGGGTGCTTACGACACCCTGCCGTCTGATGACCAGTCGCTAAACTGGGATGACCCCACCACCCAAAAAGTCTACGCCACCTACCAGATTCCTTTCGTCGATGCTCCCATCGCCTCCCACGATAATTCCGTCTGGTGGGCCGAGTTGGGCCACAACAGCCGCGACCCCCTCTACCGCACTCCCGGCGGCCCGGTTTCCACCGGCACTGCCGTCACCTTGCGCCTGCGCGCGGCTGCCGGTGATCTCACCGCCGCCCAGGTGCGCGTCTGGAACGACCGTCTCGATGCCGATACCACCTACGACCTGGCCCTCGCTTCATCCGACACCCAGTACGACTGGTGGGAAGTGACTTTGCCCGCCAGCCCCGATTCCACCATCTACTGGTACCGCTTCATCGCCATCGATGGCAGCGATACCGACTATTACGAAGATGACAGCGGCCGCACCGGCGGCTGGGGGCAAGCCTTTGATGAAAGCCCCGATAATTCCTGGCAGCTCACCATTTACAAAGACGGCTACACCACCCCCGATTGGGTCAAGAACGCCATCTTCTACCAGATCTTCCCCGACCGCTTCCGCGATGGCGATCTCGACAACCACACCCCAGCCGGCACAGCCTTTTATGATGAGCCAGACACCGTCTTCCGCTCGAACCAGGCCAACTGGAACCAGCCTATCTGCAATCCCCGCGATGCCGCCGGCCCTTGCCCGGGCGCCTACAGCCAGAACTTCTACGGCGGCGACCTGCAGGGCATCCTGGATCAATTGGATTACATCGAAGAGCTGGGCATTACCGCCATCTACCTCAACCCCATCTTCGAATCGCCCTCCAACCACAAGTACGATGCTTCTGATTACAGCGTCATCGACGACAACTTCGGCGACCTGGCCCTGTTCGAAAGCCTCGTTCAAGGAGCCAATGACCGTGGGATCAGGGTCATCCTGGATGGCGTCTTCAACCACACATCTTCCGACAGCCTCTACTTCGACCGTTACCATCGCTATGCCTCTGATGGCGCCTGCGAAAGCCACACCAGCCCCTACCGCGACTGGTATTACTTCACCGATGTCACCCCGGGCACGGGTTCCTGCGTCAGCAGCACGGGCGTCGCCAACGGTGCCAATTACGAGAGCTGGTGGGGGTACGACAGCCTGCCCAAGCTCGATTCGACCAAACCCGCCGTACGCGCCCTGATCTATTCCGGCCCTGGCGATCCCATCGCCATGTATTGGGTACGGAAAGATGAAGACCACCCCCGCGCTGATGGCTGGCGCCTGGACGTGGGCGCCGACGTTGACCCCGGCACCACCAACGATCCCACCAACCTGTATTGGGACGAGTTCCGCACCGCCGTCCATAGCGCCAACCCCGAAGGCTACATCGTGGGCGAAGAATGGAGCTACGGCACCGCCTGGCTCATCGGCGACGAGTGGGATGCCGTCATGAACTACAAGTTCAGCACCGCCGTGCTCGGTTTCTGGCGCGAGGGCTCCTTTACCGATAATGATCACAACACTGGCAGCAGCGCCGGCCCCATCAACGAGCTCACCCCCTCTGAGCTCAACGAGCGCCTGCTTGACCTTCAAGAGCGCTACCCCGCTGAAGCCCTGTACGCCATGCTGAACTTGCTCGACAGCCACGATACCAACCGCGCCCTCTTCATGCTCGACAGCCGCACCGGAGAGAATGACGCCAGTATCTACCTCAAACCCGATTACAACTGGAGCGACGCCATCGTGCGCCTGCGCGGCACCGCCATCTTGCAGCTCACCCTGCCCGGCGCCCCCACCATTTACTATGGGGATGAAGTCGGCCTGGTGGGTCCCACCATCTACGCCGGCGGCAAATGGGAAGACGACCCCTACAACCGCCAGCCCTTCCCCTGGCTGGACCTGGTCGGCGACGAACCCTTCTACAACCACCTCACTACCCAGGCCGGGCAGGATGCCATCCGCGATCACTACATCCTGCTCACCACCGCCCGCAACAACCACCCCGCCCTGCGCACCGGCTCCTTTGACCCCCTGTTGGTGGACGACACCGACCTGGTCTACGCCTACGGGCGCAAGCTGATTGACACCGCTACGCCCGCCAATTCCGATGCCGCCGTCGTCATCCTCAACCGCGACACCGCTGCCCACACTTTCACCTACGATCTGAGCAGCTACCTGCCCGCCGGCACCGTGCTCACCGACGTACTCGCTACCGTCGCCCCCTACACCTACACCGTCCAGGTAGATGGCAGCCTCAGCCCAGCATTGAATGTATCCCCCATGTTCGGCGCCGTGCTGGTGCTCGCCAGCGGCAGCCTTAACCCGCCCGCCGCACCCCTCAACCTGCTTGCCGTCGAAGGCATTTCGCAGGTCGACCTGGCTTGGGATGCCTCGGCAGACGCCGCCAGCTATAACCTCTACCGCAGCCCGCTCTCCGGCGGCGGCTATACCCTGATCACCAACACCACGGCCCTCACCTACACCGATATCGATGTGGTGAACAGCACCTGGTACTATTACGTTGTCACTGCCGTGGGCACCAATGGCATGCAATCGGACTACTCCAACGAAGCCGCGGCTATGCCGCATTATGCGGTTGACGATGCCTTTATACAGTGGCCCCCTGCCATCACCCATACTATCGGCCTGACGCCGACAGAGAACATCACCGGCAGTGCCTTCATCACCGATACATCAGGCCTTACCCCCGGCCTGCTGGCCCAGGTTGGCTTTGGCCCCACCACCACCCATCCCCTCAATTGGACCTGGTGGTCTGATGCAGCCTATAACGTTGACAATGGCGGTTACGATGAATTCGCCGGCAGCCTCACCCCCGAATACACCGGTGATTTCGGCTATGTCTACCGCTTCTCCACCACCCGCGGTCGCGATTGGGTCTATGCTGACCTGAACGGCATCTTCACCGACACCCTGACCAATCCGGGTCTCTTGTTTGTCAACCCATCCACCGACATCATCGCTCCCACCGCCCCTCTCAGCCTCACCCTCAGCGATTGGGACAGCAGCTACCTCGAGCTCACCTGGCAGCCGGCCACCGATGAGACCAGCCTCTACGCCTATGACGTGTTCCGTTCGGAGATCAGCGGCACCCTCGGTACGCATGTTGGGCGCGTCACAGCCCCCGCCACCGTCTTCACCGATACCGGCGTCACCACCAACCTCACCTACTACTACGTCGTCCAGGCCCTTGATACCAGCTTCAACCGTTCGGACTACTCCAACGAAGTAGAAGGCACCCCCAAGCCCAAGGTGGTCCAGGTAACCTTCAACGTGGGCGTGCCCGACGATACCCCCGGCACGGTTTACATCGTCGGCGACCACCCCGCCCTCGCCACCTGGACTCCGGGCGCCCTGCCCATGACCTACAACATCACCGATTCGGTCTGGACTCGCACGGTCGAGCTGCCCGATAAACAGCCGATCCAGTTCAAGTTCACCCGCGGTAGTTGGGAAAGGGTCGAATGGTGGGGCAGCATCGTAGATATGGCCAATCGCCACGCCGTCGTTGACTACGGCACCGACGGCACCCAGGTCATCGATCTCACCGCCACCGACTGGGGCATTGGCGATGATGATACCAAAGCCGTTCAGTACTGGCGCGATCCCTACGTGATCGACTTTGCCCCCGCCGACCTGGCGGTGATGGTGCCCAACGACACCACCATCTGGGCTGCCTGGGGCAAGCCCATGACGGATACCACCACCTTCGAGGTCGAGGGCCCGGGCGGTCCAATCACCGGCACCTTCGCCTACGACGACCTCACCCGGCCCACCACCGTCTTCACCCCCAGCCTCATCCTGCCCCCAGGGATCTACACGGTCACGGTCATCGATCAAATCTCTGCGGATGGCCAGTCCCAGCAGATCCCGGCCACCTGGCAGTTCATGGTTGGCCCCTTACCCACCGTCCAACTTACCGGCGCAGCCTATAGCGCCGCCGAGGTCGATGGTGCGGCGGTCGTGACCGCCACGCTCAATACCCCCTCTCTGGCATCAGTCACTGTAGACTATGCCACTGCCAACGGCACCGCCCTGGCTGGCGACGACTACACTGCCCTCGATGATACCCTGACCTTCGCCCCCGGCGAGACCGAGCTGCTCATCACCCTCAACCTCACCGATGACCTGGTCTACGAGGGCGATGAAGCCTTCACCGTCACCCTCACCAACCCCACCGGCGCTGCCCTCGGCAGCCCGTTCGCCGCTGCCGTCACCATCCTCGATGACGAGGCCCTGCCCACCGTCCAACTGGCGGCATCTGCCCTCAGCCTGGGTGAAGCGGATGGCCCAGCCATGCTCACCGTTACCCTCAGCGGCCCCTCCGCTGCCCCGGTCACGGTCGATTACCTGAGCAGCGATGGCACCGCCCTGGCTGGTGACGACTACACCGCCCTTGATGGCATGCTCACGTTCGCCCCCAGCGAAACCGAGTTGCTCATCACCCTCAACCTCACCGACGACCTGGTCTACGAGGGCAATGAAGCCTTCACCGTCACCCTCGCCAACCCCACCGGCGCTGCCCTCGGCAGCCCGGCCGCGGCCGCCATCACCATCATCGATGACGAGGCCCTGCCCACCGTCCAACTGGCGGGCGCTGCCCTCAGCCTGGGTGAAGCGGATGGCCCAGCCATGCTCACCGTCACCCTCAGCGGCCCCTCCGCCGCCCCGGTCACGGTCGATTACCTGAGCAGCGATGGCACCGCCCTGGCTGGCGACGACTACACCGCCCTTGATGGCATGCTCACCTTCGCCCCTGGCGAAACCGAGCTGCTCATCACCCTCAACCTCACCGACGACCTGGTCTACGAGGGCGATGAAGCCTTCACCGTCACCCTCGCCAACCCCACCGGCGCTGCCCTCGGCAGCCCGGCCGCGGCCGTCCTCACCATCCTCGATGACGAGGCCCTGCCCACCGTCCAACTGGCGGCATCTGCCCTCAGCCTGGGTGAAGCGGATGGCC
>Ga0116144_10000390_pt1 | contig 58627 bp, 56 predicted proteins | sample AD_UKC035_MetaG_FD_89746 | JGI IMG/M metagenome (GOLD analysis project Ga0116144, IMG submission 89746) | Active sludge microbial communities of municipal wastewater-treating anaerobic digesters from USA - AD_UKC035_MetaG | ecosystem: Engineered > Bioreactor > Anaerobic > Digestate | place: USA...
CTGACGGGGCTCGCGTTCGTCGCCCTCGCGCACCCGCAGGCCTACAGCCGCGCATTCGCGCTGCTCACCAACTGATCGGCCTCGATCACCGATTCCGGCCGCGCGCTCGTTGACTCAGCCAAAAACCGGGGACTAGACTCGACCCATAGACTAAGTCTAAAACAGCCTTGCTGCTGAATCAGGGGAGAACGACGATGCATGCGCCTCGCACTCTATGGTTCGTCGCGGCGTGCGCCGCCGCGGCATGGGCGGCCCTCCCGGCCACCGCAGCCGCTGCCGGTACCGCCGGCCCGGCACTCGGCCTTCCGCCGGTCCCGGTTCCCGCCGACAACCCGCAGACCGCCGAAAAAATCGCGCTCGGTGACAAGCTCTTCAACGACAAGCGCTTCAGCGCCACCGGCGAAGTCGCCTGCTCCTTCTGCCACGACTCGCAGAAGGGTTTCGCCGACGGACCGCTGGTCACCGCCGAGGGCATCAACAAGGCGAAGGGCACGCGCAATTCGCCGACCGTGCTGAATTCGGCGTACTTCACCAGCCTCTTCTGGGATGGCCGCTCGCCCGATCTCGAGGAGCAGGCGCTGCACCCGTTCGTCAATCCAATCGAGATGGGCCTGCCGAACCACGATCCCATCCTCGCGATCGTGCGCACCGATCCGGAATACGTCACGGCCTTCAGCGCCGTGTTCGGCAAGAGCGGCGAGGCGATCACGATCCGCGAGGTCACGCAGGCCATTGCCGCATTCGAGCGCACGCTGGTTTCCGGTGATTCGCCGTTCGACCGCTATTACTTCGGCGGCGACAAGAGCGCGCTCTCCGCCGCGGCGATCCGTGGCTTCGATGTATTCCTGAGCAAGGGTCGCTGCGTGTCCTGCCACACGATCGAGCAGGACCATGCGCTGTTCACCGACAACCGCTTCCACAACATCGGGGTCGGCGTGAACCGCATCCAGGGCGACATCGGCACGCTGGCACCGGCGTTCCTGCGGGCCAAAGCCGAGGGCATCGATGTCGACAAGGTGGTGCTCGCCGATCCGAAGGTCTCGGAACTCGGCCGCTTCGCGATCACCGACACGCTCGATGAGCTCGGCGCGTTCAAGACTTCGACCCTGCGCAATATCGCGATCACGGCGCCGTTCATGCACGACGGCAGCCTCGCGACACTGCGCGACGTCGTCGATCATTACAACAACGGCGGCGTCACGGTGGCGACCGACCCGGTCAACGACTTCCTCTCGGGCGGCATCCGGCCGCTCGACCTGACGGAATCCGAGATCCTGGACCTCGTCGCCTTCCTCGAATCGCTGACGAGCCCCGAGTTCGCCGCCACGCCCTCCGCGGGCGGCACGACCAAAGGAACGCAGCCATGAACCTCCAGTCACGCCGCAGTTTCCTGAAGAGCGCCGGCACCGCCGGCGCGGTCGCGACCCTGCCGCTGTCGCTCGTCGAGGTCGCCTTCGCGAAACCGGAGCAGAACTTCACGTTCGCCTACATCTCCGATTCGCACATCCAGCAGATCGAGGGCACGAAATTCGTGCGCAACTGGGACCGCGGCCTGATCCGCGCGGTCGCCGAGGCGAACCTGCTGCAGCCGCGCCCCGACTTCGTGATGTACGGCGGCGACCTCGCGCAGCTGGGCAACAAGCCCGAGCTCGACCACGGCGCCGACATGCTCGGCAAGCTGCGCGGCAAGGTCCATCACGTGATGGGCGAGCACGACTACTACCTCGACCTCGGCGAGTACTGGTCGAAGCTGTTCGGCCCGCAGTGGTACAGCTTCGACCACAAGGGCGTGCACTTCGTCGTGCTGAACAGCATCCTCACCTACGACGAGTGGACCTTCGAGCGCTGGCCGACCGCCGAGCAGCGCATGCTCGAAATGGCCGGCCTCGACAACCCGAACGGCTCGCCGTTCATGGTCGGCGATAAGCAGCGCGCCTGGCTGGCGAAGGACCTCGCGAAGGTCGCGAAATCGACGCCGGTGGTGGTGTTCTCGCACTCGCCGCTGCAGAAGATCTACAAGGGCTGGAACTTCTGGACCGACGATGCCGAGCAGGTGCAGCAACTCCTCGCGCCGTTCGACAAGGTCACGGTGTTCTACGGCCACGTGCACCAGATCCAGTACAACCAGATCGGCAACATCGCGTTCACCTCGGCGATGGCGACCGCGTGGCCGTGGCCTTACCCCGAGACCTACGCCCAGGCCGAGAGCCACCTGCCGAAACTCACCGTGCACATGAACCGCGCCGACCCGTTCTTCGAGCGCGACGCGACCGGCTGGCAGTTCATCGACGTCCACACGGGCCGCGCGGCGACGCACTTCAACCTCTACAACAACAAGGTGCGCACCGTCGCGTTCAATGCGGCGAGCGGGCGCCCCGAAGATACGGCCTACCAGGACCCCGCCGCGCGCATCGCGCCGCAGAGCCACTTCTGATGCCTACCCGAGGGAGATCCACCATGCGAGCCATCACAGTTGCATTGACTCTCGCGGTCGGCACGATCGCCTCGCCCGCGCTGCACGCGGACGAATTCACGAAGGAAGACCTGGCGCGCTGGGAAGCGCAGTTCCAGAGCGTCGTCGCGGAAGGCCGCGCGCTGTGGGGCGACGGCAAGCTCGGCAAGAACGGCGTCGCCTGTGGCCAGTGCCACCCGAACGCCGCCAACACGCACCCGGAAACCTATCCGAAGTTCCAGAAGCAGCTCGGCCGGGTCGCGGGCCTGTGGGAGATGATCAACTGGTGCCTGAGGAATCCGCTCGAGGGCGATCCGCTCGCCGCCGATGACCCGAAGATGGTCGCGCTGCTCGCCTACGCGACCTGGGAGCGCCGCGGCGTGAAGCTCGAGCCCGGCAAGCACTGAGGGAGCATTCCGCGACCCAGGACGGCGGCACGCCGGCGCGCGCCCCCGTATGCTTGCGGCATGACCAGCCGCTCCGCGCTGCTGCGCCCTTGCCTGCCGCTCATGCTGATATGCCTTGCGGGTTGTGTGACCACCGCCCCGACGGATCCGGTCGTCATCGCGCAGCCGCGCGAGATCACGACCACCGAAGTGCTCGCCGAGGCCGGTGACGGCGCGGATCGCGACTCTGTCGCGCGCTACCGCCCGACCGAGATCACGACGGGTGAAGTGCAGGCGATCAGTGCCGGGGACATCGCCCCGCCGCTCGATTTCCGCCAGCGGCTCGATCGCGCCCATGATGTGCTTTACACGCGCTTCCAGCGCCTCGTCGAGGCGACCGACCGGCGCTACGCGCGCCCGGACAAGGAGTTGAAGCCGGTGCCGGCCGCTCCGTTTCGCATTGGCGTCACGGGCGAGCTGCTCGGCCGCAACGACAAGACCGAAGCCTCGCTCGACCTCGACCTCGATGTCTCGCTGCGGCTGCCCAACCTCGAGGACCGCCTGCGCATCTTCGTCACGAGCGTCGAGCTCGACGAGTCGCCGGAGGTCGCCGGCGAGGACTCCAACCTGCGCGCCGGCCTGCGTTACCAGCTGCTGAAATACGTGAGCTTCGACATCGGCGCCAAGGCGGACCTGCCGCCGGTCGCGTTCATGGCGGTGAAGTGGAGCCGCGAGTACCACCTCGGCCGGTGGGATTTCTACCCGTTCGCGAAGCTGTTCGCCGAGACGGACGAGAGTGTCGGCTACGCGGCCGCGGCGACCTTCGACCGCTGGTCCGGGCGGCGCCTGCTGCGCTCCTCGACCTACGCCAAGTGGCGCAACGACCGCGACGAGACCGAGTGGTCCCAGTCACTCGTCTTCGCCCTCGCCGAACAGTTGATCGTGCCCGATCGCTATGGCTCCTACCTGCGCGCGCGCGACATCGGCAAGGGCGTGGCCCTGCACCTGCTGGCGTCGGGACTCGACGCTCACGGCGTCGACTATTACGAGACCGGCCTGCTGATCAAGCGACCGACCGGTAATCCCTGGCTGCACTGGTTCGTCGAGCCGCTCGTGCGCTGGGACCGCAGGTACGACTGGGATGCCGATCCCGGCATCCGCATCGGCCTCGACGCGCTGTTCTGGGATCTCGCGCGCTGGGGGCGGGCGCCATGAAACGCACGATTCGCAGCTTCGTGATCCGCGGCGGCCGCATGACCGATGCGCAGCAGCGCGCGCTCGAAAACCTCTGGCCGCGTTACGGCATCGACACCGACACCTCAGCCGACGGATCGACAGCGCTCGATCTCGACGCGATCTTCGGCCGCCACGCTCCGCGCACGCTCGAGATCGGCTTCGGCAACGGCGATCACCTCGCCTCGCTCGCTGCGCGCCATCCCGAACGCGACTACCTCGGCATCGAGGTTCACAGGCCCGGGGTCGGCCGCCTGCTGCTGAGCTGCGAGGCGCAGGGCAGCCGCAATGTGCGCGCCATCTGTCGCGACGCCATCGAAGTCCTCGAGCAGTGCCTGGCGCCCGCGAGCATCGACGAGGTGCTGCTGCTGTTCCCGGATCCCTGGCACAAGAAGCGCCACCACAAGCGCCGCATCGTGCAGCCGCCATTCGTCGCCGCGGTCGCGCGCGTGCTGGCGTGCGGCGGCGTATTCCGCCTCGCGACCGACTGGGAGCCCTACGCGATGCAGATGCTCGAGGTGCTGGATGCCTCGGCCGAGTTCGACAACCTCGTGCCCGGCGGGGGCTTCGCGCCGCGCGATCCGGAGCGCGCGGCCACGCGCTTCGAGCGCCGCGGCGAACGGCTGGGCCATGGCGTGTGGGACCTCGCCTATCGACGCCGCTGATGTGACGGCGCTCACGCGCGATCACGGGCCGCGACGCTACCCTTGGCAGCCTATGCCACCGCGCATCGCGTAAGCGCCCGCCCTCGCGACGAGCCTCGCCTTCGCCGCTCTCGCCCTCGGCGGCTGCGCGTCCATGAGCGGCAACGAATGTCGTACCGTCGACTGGCGCACCATCGGCTACGAGGACGGCGTCGCGGGCCATTCGGGTGATCGCGTCGCGCAGCACCGCAGGGCATGCGCGAAACACGGCGTCACGCCGGACCTCGCCCAATACCAGGACGGCCGCAGCGAGGGACTGCGCGAATACTGCCAGCCGTCGAACGGCTTCAGGGTCGGCGCTGGTCGTGGCAGATGACAGTACCGCCGAGCTGCGCCCGCAGGCGCTCGTCGACACCAGGCAGCTCGCCGAACGCGCGGGCCGCCTGAAGTCCGAGATCAAGGAGCTCGAGAAAGACCGTGCGCGCTACGAGCAGGAGCTCGAAGACTTTCGCGTCACGGTCGCCTGGACCGGTTGAGCGCGCTCGCGGCCTTATGCGCCGCGGCGCGCCCCTAGAACGCGCCTTTCAGTCCGTCGATCACGAACTGCACCGCCAGCGCGCCGAGGATCACGCCGAGCAACCGGCTCGATACGCTCGCACCAGTGACGCCGATCACTCTCATCAGGCGCTCTGCGAGCCGCATGAACACCCAGGCGATCAGGAGCACCGCGAGCACGGCCGAAAACAGCGCCGCCCAGTGCCCTGGCGTCGCGGTGATCGACACCGGACCGAACCACAGCAGGATCGTCGCGAGCGCGCCGGGACCGGCGTTGAACGGAAACGCGAGCGGGAAAACCGAAATATCGGCACGCTGACGGTTCTCGGCCTGCTCGCGGCTCGTCGTGCGCGTACCCGATTCGCGCGCGAACACCATTTCGAGCGCGATCAGGAACAGCAGCAGACCGCCGAATATGCGGAAGGCTTCGAGGCTTATGCCCATCAGTTCGAGAAACTTCGCACCAAAGAGCGCAAACAGGAACAGGATCGCGCCGGAGAGCAGCACGGCCCTCCTCGCCATGCGCCGGCGGAATTCCTCGTTCGCGCCGTCGGTGAGGCTCACGAACAGCGGCAGCAGCGAGACGGGCTCGACCACCACGAAGAATACGACGAAGAATTTCACGACCTGATCGAACATGATGCTGCGCGGCAAATTTCCCGCTTGAAAGCGCCGGTTCCCGGGCGCAGGATGGCTTTGGATATCAGCATAGCAGTTCGGCCCGGAGGCACGATGATGGCGACTCCATTCCCGAATATCGGCGCCTGGTATCGCCTCGACTCTGGCGAGGCCTTTGAAGTGGTCGCCTGCGATACCGACGACGGCACGATAGAAATCCAGTATTTCGACGGCACGGTCGAGGAACTCGACATCGAAGACTGGGAACTGCATGCCGAGGAGCGCCGGCTCGAAGAAGTCGAGCCGCCCGAGGACTGGAGCGGTTCGTTCGATGTCGACAGCGATTTCGAGCGCGGTGCCCTCAGCTCCGACGACTACGAGGAGACCCGCGGCATGCTCGCCGGCCCGCTAGAAGGCCTCGACATCTTCGAATGACGCCGGGTCCACCGCCTCATCGAGCAGTACGCAGCCCGCCTCCACCCGTATCGCGATCGCGGTGAGCGCCTGACCCGCACAGGGGCCGGCGACACACTGACCCGTCGCGCGCTCGAACAGCGCGCCGTGCGAGCGGCACAGGATCAGACTCGCATCCGGGGTCAGAAACTCGTGGGGCCGCAGGTTGAGCGGATGGCGCGCGTGCGGACAGCGATTGAGGTAGGCGTGGACGCCCTCGCGCGTGCGCACCAGGAGCCCCCGCAGCGGCCAACTGCCCCCACCCACGACGAAATCGCGCGCACTGTCCACGGGCAGATCGTCGAGGGTGCACAGCACGCGCGACAGGTCGATATCGGTCACGCCACGGTGCCCGGCGCACCACGCGCATCGAGCGCGCGGACATCGCGGCGCAGGTACCACACGAGCGCGATGCCCGGGATCGCCGCGATGAACGACACGAAATAGAAAGTGGGCCAGCCGGCGCGATCGGCCAGGTAGCCCGCCGGTACGCCGAGGTAGGTTCGCGGAATCACCGCGATCGCCGACAGCAGTGCGTACTGGAAGGCGCTGAAGCGCTGGTCGCACAGCGCGAGGATGAAGGCGGTGAGCGCGACCGATCCCATGCCGCCGGCGAAGTTGTCGATTGCGATCGCCACGATCATCAGCACGTGGTCCTTGCCGGCCACGGCCAGCATCATGTAGGTGAGGTTCGACACGGCCTGGAAGGCGCCGAACCACAGCAGCGCGCGAAACAGTCCGAGCCGGATCATCCATAGCCCGCCGGCGACGGTGCCGGCGATGGTCGCGACCGCCATCGTGGTCTTGGTGACCACGCCGATCTCGGCCTTGGAGAAGCCGAGGTCCATCAGGAACGGCGTGAACAGGCGCAGCGAGAAGGCGTCGCCCACCTTGTACACCACGAGCAGCACGACTAGCGCGACGGCGCCCGGCCCCGACAGCAACTGCCGCAACGGATCGACGATCGAGGCGCGCAGCGAATCGGGCGGCGCCGCCCGCTCGCGCGGCTCGGGCGCGAACAGCGTGCCGATCGCGAGCGCCAGCATCGCCGCCGCGATCATCAGGTAGGCCGCCTTCCAGCCGGCGAACTGCGCGACGATCAGCGCGATCGAAAACGAAAACCACGCTGCCGCCCGATAGCCCACCGATGTCGCCATCGCCGCGAGCCCCCGCTCATGCGGCTGGGCGACGTCGGCGGTATAGGCGTTGATGACGATGTCCTGCGAGGCCGACAGCACGCCGATCGCGAACGCGAGGATGGCGACCGCGGTCAGCGCATCGGCGGGCGAGAACAGCGCACAGGCCGCGATCACCGCGGCGAGCGCGAGCTGCAGCAGGAAGATCCAGCCGCGGCGCCGGCCGAGGAATGGCAGCTGGTAGCGATCCATGAACGGCGCCCACAGGAACTTCCACGCATAGGGCAGGCCGACGAGCGTCAGCAGGCCGATCTGCGTGTTCGAGATACCGTAATCCTTGAGCCAGGCCTGAAGCGTGCCGTCGGTCAGGTTGTACGGCAGGCCGGAGGCGACCCCGAGTCCGAGCACCGCGATCATGCGCGGTTCGCGCAGCACGTCGCGAAAGCGCGGCCGGGGTGCGGCGGGCGTGGCGGCGGTTGCGGCCGTCACAGGCGCTTCAGGTCGTAGTCCATCACGAGCGGCGCGTGATCGGAGAACCGGTCGGCGGTATGGATCACGGCGCGCTGCGCGCTGCCCGCGAGTCCCGGGCTCGCGATCTGGTAATCGATGCGCCAGCCCACGTTCTTCGCGCGGGCCTGGCCGCGGTTCGACCACCACGTGTACTGGTCGGGCCGCGGATCAACCTCGCGGAACGCATCGACATAGCCGAGTTCGTCGAATACGCGGTCGAGCCAGGCGCGCTCCTCGGGCAGGAAGCCTGAATTCTTCTGGTTCGCCTTCCAGTTGCGCAGGTCGATCGGCTTGTGCGCGATGTTCCAGTCGCCGCACAGGACGAACTGGCGGCGTTTCCTCTTCAGCGCCGCGAGGTGCGGCAGAAAAGCATCGAGGAAGCGGAACTTCGAGGCCTGCCGTTCGGGACCCGACGAGCCCGACGGCAGGTACAGCGACACGACCGACAACTTGCCGAAGCGCGCCTCGAGATAGCGGCCTTCGTCGTCGAACTCGCTGACGCCGAAGCCGCGCGAGACCGCATCGGGCCTGCGGCGCGCATACAGCGCCACGCCCGAATAGCCGGGGCGCTTCGCGTCGTGGAAATAGCGGTGGTAACCGGGGATGTCGATCGGGTGGTCCGCGAGCTGCTGCTCCTGCGCCTTGGTCTCCTGCAGGCAGATCACGTCGCAATCCTGGCGGCCCAGCCATTCGAAGGCGCCCTTCGCCGCGGCGGAGCGGATGCCGTTCGCGTTCAGCGTGACGATGCGCATCGCCGCATGATAGCGTCCCGCCGCGTACACAGGACCCCCGCATGCAGGAATTTCAACGCACATTCATCGACCTCGCGCTGGCGCGCGATGCGCTGCGCTTCGGACGCTTCACGCTGAAGTCCGGGCGCGAGAGCCCGTATTTCTTCAACGCGGGCCTGTTCAACGATGGCGAGTCGCTTGCGATCCTCGGCCGCTGCTACGCCGCGGCCATTGCCCGCGCGGGCCTCGGGTTCGACATGCTGTTCGGGCCGGCCTACAAGGGCATTCCACTGGTCGCGGCGACCGCGATCGCGCTCGCCGGCGAGCACGGCCGCAACCTGCCGTGGGCGTTCAATCGCAAGGAAGCGAAGGACCACGGCGAGGGCGGCAGCATCGTCGGCCACCGTCTCGAGGGCCGGGTCCTCATCATCGACGACGTGATCACCGCGGGCACCGCGGTACGCGAGTCGGTGGCGCTGATCCGCGCGAGCGGCGCGCAGCCGGTCGGCATCGCCCTCGCCCTCGATCGCCAGGAGCGCGGCCAGGGCGAGCGGTCGGCCGTGCAGGAAGTGGAAGCCGACTACGGCCTCAGGTGCATCAGCATCCTGACCCTCGGCGGACTGATCGATGCACTCGGCGAGGCGAAGGGTGACGGGCGTCGCATTTCCGCGGAGCACCATGCCGCGCTGCAGGCCTACCGGGACCGTTACGGCATAGCCTAAGCGCCGCCCGCTCGTGCAGAATACCGCCATGCTCCGCTGGCCCGCCCTGACCGTCACGCTGACTCTCGCGGTACTTGCCGCAGGCCCGGTCGACGCCGCGACCAAGAACAAGAACAAGGGCGCAGACACGGGCGAAGTCTCGTACAGGTGGACCGACGAAAAAGGCGTCGTGCATTATGGCGACCATGTTCCGCCCGAATACGCCAAGAGCGAGCGCGCGGTCCTGAACCAGGACGGCGTGGTGATCCGCCGGCTCGAGGCCGAAAAGACCCCCGAGCAGCGCGCCCTCGACGCCGCGCGCGATCGCGACATCGACGCGCGCCGCCAGCACGATCGCTTCCTGCTGACTACCTATACCTCGGTGAAGGACATCGAGGCGCTGCGTGACCAGCGCCTCGAGCAGATCGTCGGCCAGTCCGCCGCGGCCAGGCAGTACGTCGATTCGCTCAACACGCGCCTCACCGGACTGCAGGCGAAGGCGCAGCTCTACCGGCCCTACAGCAGCGACGAGAATGCACGGCGCATGCCCGACGACCTCGCCGCCGACCTGGTGCGCACGGTCAGCGAACTGCGCGCGCAGAACAACATCCTGCTGACGAAGCAGCAGGAGCGCGACAGCGTCGCGCTCCAGTTCCAGGCGGACATGGACAGGTTCGTCGAACTTCAGTCGAGCATCGCGAAACACTAGGCGCCGGCGTCGCGCCGGCCGACTCAGCGTCCCGTATGCCCGAATCCGCCCGCGCCGCGCGCGGTCGCGGCGAAATCCTCGACGACATCGAACTGCACCTGCACCACCGGCACCACCACCAGCTGCGCAATGCGCTCGCCGGGCTGCACGGTGTAGGCCGCCGCGCCGCGGTTCCAGCACGAGACCATCAACGGGCCCTGGTAATCCGAATCGATGAGGCCGACGAGATTGCCGAGCACGACGCCGTGCTTATGGCCGAGGCCTGAACGCGGCAGGATCACGGCGGCGAGCGCAGGATCCTCGATCCAGATCGCGAGACCCGTGGGAATCAGTTCCGAGCGGCCGGGAGCGAGTTCGAGCGGCGCGTCGAGCGCGGCACGCAGGTCGAGTCCCGCGGCCCCCGGCGTCGCATAAGCCGGCAGCGGCCATTCGCCGCCGATGCGCGGATCGAGGATCCGGACCTTGAGCGGCCGGTGTGCTGTCGCGGCGACGCCGCTCACGCGCGGGCTTTGCCGTGTGTCGCGGCATCCTGTGCGGCGCGGTGCGCCGCATAGCGTTCGGCGATCAGCGCCACGAGTGCATCCGCGAGCTGCGCCTTGGCCGCCGGCCCGAGTTCGGTGCGATCGGTACGCGAGATCACAACGAGCGCGTTGTCGTCCTTGTCGAAGACCTTGTCGTCACCGACTTCGTTCGCGGCGATCAGGTCGAGCTTCTTGCGCAGCAGTTTCTCGCGCGCATTCTGCTCGACGGATTCGGTTTCCGCGGCGAAGCCGACGACGAACGGCCGGTCGGCACGCGCCGCCACCGCGGCCAGTACGTCGACCGTGCGCTCGAGCGACAGGTCGAGCGCGGCCTCCTTCTTCTTGATCTTCTGCGCGGCGGGTCGCACGGGTCGATAGTCGGCGATCGCGGCGGTCGAGATGTAGATGTCGGTGGTCGCGACCTCGCGCGTGACCGCCGCGAGCATGTCCTCGGCTGATTCGATGTCGATGCGCCGCACGCCCGCGGGAGTCGGCAGCGCGACCGGTCCGGTGACCAGCAGCACTTCGGCGCCGAGATCGCGCGCCGCGCGGGCGATCGCGAAGCCCATCTTGCCGGAGCTGCGGTTGCTGATGAATCGCACCGGATCGATCCGTTCGCGCGTCGGGCCCGCGGTGACCAGCACGCGCCTGCCGGCGAGCGGCCCGCGCGGCGCGCCGAGCAGCGCTTCGGCGAGGCCGGCGAGTTCCAGCGGCTCGAGCATGCGCCCGTCGCCCGTTTCGCCGCAGGCCTGGTCGCCCGAGCCCGGGCCCCACACGTGCACGCCGCGCGCGCGCAGCACCGCCACGTTGGCCTGGGTCGCGGGATTGGCCCACATGACGCGATTCATTGCCGGCGCCACGGCGATCGGCGCCTCGGTCGCGAGGCACAGGGTGCCGAGCAGATCATCGGCGTGGCCCTGTGCGAGCCCCGCGAGGCTGTGTGCGGTGGCTGGCGCGATCAGCACGAGGTCGGCCCAGCGGGCGAGCTCGATATGGCCCATCGCGGCCTCGGCCGCCGGGTCCCACAGGTCGTCGCGCACAGCGCGCCCGGATACGGCCTGGAAGGTCGTGGCGGTCACGAACTGCGCGGCGCCGGCGGTCATCACCACCTGCACCTGCGCGCCCCGTTCGGCGAGGCGCCGCACGAGGTCGGGACTCTTGTACGCGGCGATCCCGCCGGTCACACCAAGGAGAATCTTGCGGCCCTGCATCCGGGCATTATCGGGCCCGTTTCGCCGGGCGCGCAAACAGACCCGATTCTCGGCTCGCCACCCACCCCTGTCCGCGGCCAAATGGGCCCATTGCAGGGAGGTCGTCATGGGCATTCGCGCCTGGCCCGCGGGCGAACAGCCGCGCGAGAAACTCGTGAATCTGGGCGTGCGGCAGCTGTCCGATGCCGAGCTGCTCGCCGTGCTGATCGGCAGTGGCTCTGCCGGGCTCGACGCCGTGGCGCTCGCGCGCGAGTTGCTGCTCTGCACCGGGAGCCTGCGCGGCCTGCTGGGGAGCGATCGCGAAACCGTCTGCCGCCTGCGGGGGCTGGGCCTCGCGCGCTGGTGCCGTCTGCAGGCCGCCCTCGAAGTCGCGCGGCGCCACTACCAGGAGACCCTGCAGGCGCGGCCGGTGCTCGACGCCCCGCGTCATACCGCGGAATTCCTCGTCGCCCAGCTGCGAGACCGCCCCTATGAGGTCTTCTGCTGCCTGCACCTCGACAGCCGCCACCGGCTGATCGCACTCGACGAGCTGTTTCGCGGCACGATCGACGGGGCGAGCGTCCATCCCCGCGAAGTCGTGCGCCAGGCGCTGGCCCGCAATGCCGCGGCGGTGATCCTGGCCCACAACCACCCGTCCGGCGTCGCCGAGGCGAGCCAGGCCGACGAGTTGATCACCCGGCGTCTGCGCGATGCCCTGGCACTGATGGACATCCGGGTGCTCGACCACGTCATCGTCGGCGACGGGGCCTGCATGTCCTTCGCCGAAAGGGGGCTGCTGTAGACCCCGGCCCTGTCGCCATGCCCCGACATTGGTAAGAGTCCCCGCAGCGGTTAATGTGGCCGTTCGCTTTGCTAGTTGGGAGGCATACATGGCTCTTTGGAAAGACACGACCACACCCGGCAGCAGCCCTGCCCCGATCCCGTCGGCCGCAAAGGACCCGGTGCGCGAAGTCGAGCGCCCGGCCGTGGCGCCGCTCAATTCCGCCCATGACACGCGGCGCCCCAAGGAACGCGTTGAATTGAAGGAGACGGTGATCTCGAGCGGCCTCAACATCGAGGGCAAGATCGAGGGCGCCGGCAACGTGCGCATCTCGGGCAAGTTCAAGGGCGACGTGCACATCGAAGGCGATCTGACCATCGACGCCGGTGCGCAACTCAACGGCCAGGTACGCGCCAACCTCGTCGCGATCGCCGGTGAGCTGCAGGGCAATGTCGAGTCCGCGCGCCGCGTGGAACTGGCCGAAACCGCCGTCATGACCGGCGACGTCAAGGCCGGCGCCCTCACCGTCGCGGCGGGCTCGCGCATGCGCGGGCAGGTCGAGTTCGGCTGGGACGAGAAGCACTCCCGGGGCCACGGCGAAGCACGAGGCACCGCCAGCGGCACATGAGCGCACGACCGCCGCTCGGCACTCGTGCGCCGCTCACTGCCAGGACCCGCCCTTGCCCGCACTGCAAGGCGGTCATCCTGGAGAGCGCGAGCGTCTGCCCGGGCTGCCGGCATCACCTGAGGTTCGATCCCGTCGCCGCGCAGCGCCAGGGCGAGACCCGCACGGCGATGCGCATCGACGGCACGATCCGGGGCCCGGATCCGGCCGAGCCCTGCGAGTACTGCGTCACCGTCGCCATTCGCGACGCGCACGGCAAGGAGATCGGCCGGCATGTCATCGGGGTGGGCGCCATGCGCCCCGGCGAGGAGCGCTCCTTCACGCTGGCGGTCGAGGTGCTGCCCCCGGTGGGTCCGCGAAGCCAGCCGCGCCCGCCCGGGCGCAAATAGGCCGGGCGGTTGCCCCGGCCGCGCCAGACTGGTATAAAGCCCGTCTTTTTCGCGGGGCCCTGTTCCCGCGCCAGCTTCCAAGTTACTGAATTTCGAGGGCTTATCATGTCCCGCGTCTGCGAAATCACCGGCAAGCGCCCGGCTGTCGGCAATCGCGTCTCGCACGCGAACAACAAGAAGCGCCGCCGCTTCCTGCCGAATCTGCACGTCCAGCGGTTCTGGCTGGAAGACGAAAAGCGCTGGATCAGCCTGCGCGTGTCGTCGAATGGCCTGCGCACGATCGAGAAGAACGGCATCGACGCCGTCGTCGCCGATCTGCGCACCAAGGGCGTGAAGGTCTGAGGAGCACACTGCGATGCGTGAAAAGATCAAGCTGCTCTCGTCCGCCGGCACCGGCCATTTCTACGTGACGATGAAGAACAAGCGCCTCCATCCGGAAAAGATGGAGACGAAGAAGTACGACCCGGTCGTGCGCAAGCACGTGTCGTACAAGGAAGCCAAGATCAAGTAGGCCCGAAGCGACGGGTCCCGCGACAGAACGGCCGGTGCGGCGTAGGTCCACCGGCCGTTTTCTTTTATCGTTGCGCACATGCCCGAACTGCCCGAAGTCGAGACGACCCGCCGGGGCATCGAGCCGCACGTGCTCGATCGCCGCAGCGTCACGCTCGCGGTACACGAACCGCGCCTCAGGTGGCCGGTCGACGCGCAACTGCCCGCGCGCGTGGCGGGCCAGCGCGTGCTGCGCACCCGCCGGCGCGCCAAGTACCTGCTGCTCGACCTCGAAAGCGGCACGCTGCTGCTGCACCTCGGCATGTCGGGCAATCTGCGTGTGCTGCCGGCCGCCACGCCACGCATCGCCCACGATCATTTCGACCTCGTGCTCGATTCGGGCGCCACGCTGCGCTTCAACGATCCGCGCCGCTTCGGCAGCCTCCTGTACACCGAGGACGATCCGGCGCGCCATCCGCTGCTCGCCGCGCTTGCGCCCGAGCCGCTCGAAGCGCAGTTCGATGCCGCCTACCTGTGGCGCGTGACGCGCCGGCGGCGCGTGGCGATCAAGTCGCTGATCATGAACGCGCGCCTCGTCGTCGGCGTCGGCAACATCTATGCGAGCGAGGCGCTGTTTCGCGCGCGCATCCGCCCCGGCCGCCAGGCGCGTCACCTGACGGCGCGCGAAGTGGCACGGCTCGTGCGTGCGATCCGCACCGTACTCGCGGGCGCGGTCCGGGCCGGCGGCACCACACTGCGCGACTATGTCGGTGCCGATGGTGCGCCCGGCTACTTCCGGCAGAAACTGTATGTGTACGAGCGCACCGGCCAGCCCTGCCGCGTGTGCCGCACCCCGATCCGCCGCCGCGTGCAGGGCCAGCGCGCAACCTACTGGTGCCCGGAGTGTCAGCGATGAGGAAGCATTTCGCCGCCCGTGATCCGGTCATGGCCGCGCTGATCCGCGCAGCGGGGCCCTACCGCCTCGCGCCCGAAGGCGCGCGCTCGCCGTTCGAATCGCTCGCGCGCGCGATCACGCACCAGCAGCTGAACGGCATCGCCGCCGAGCGCATCCTCGGCCGGTTCGTCGCGCTCTGCGGCAGTGGCGCATTTCCCGAACCCGGCGACGTCCTCGCGCGGCCCGATCACGAACTGCGCGCGGTGGGACTGTCGTTCGCGAAGATCGCGAGCCTGAAGGATCTCGCGGCGAAGACCGGGAACGGTATCGTGCCGCACGGCGCAGCGCTCGCGACACTCAGCGACGCGCAGATCATCGATCGGCTGACACAGGTGCGCGGCATCGGCCGCTGGACGGTCGAGATGCTGCTGATCTTCCAGCTCGGGCGTCCCGACGTGCTGCCGGTCGACGACTTCGGCGTACGCAACGGCTTTCGCCTGGCCTACGGCCTGCGCGGCATGCCGACGCCGAGGGCGCTCGCCGCGTTCGGCGAGCGCTGGGCGCCGCACCGCACGGCCGCCGCCTGGTACCTGTGGCGCGCGGTCGATATCGCGAAGCTCGGCAAGCTGCCGGCGCCGGTCGCGAAGCCGCGCGGTATCAGGATCGTGAAACGCAAGAGCGCGGCAGGCAACGGCGCGCCCCGGAAACCGGCGGTCAGGAAGGGCGCTGCAGGCAGCGCGCGTAAGAAATCCGCAGCAGCAACTGGTCTTTCTCGGGCCGCATCGACTCGGGCCGCGCGAGGCCGTCGAGGTCGTAGCAGACGGTGAGTGTGTCGCCCTCGATGTCGATGATGGCTTCGAGCCTGCGGCCGGCATTGGGGCCGGCGACGCCGACCATGTCCATCGCGACCGGCAGCACCGCGGCATCGATGCTGTACTCGCCGCTGTCGAGGATCTGTTCCTCGCGATCGAAGATGCGGTAGCGCCCGGCAGCGAGGTCGAGGCGTGCCACGCGCAACTCTCCGACCGGGACCTCCTCTGCAGCGACAAATGCGGCGGTCGGCAGCCAGCTGCCGTCGAGCCGGCGCTCGAGCACCTCAGTAGACCTGTCCTTCGCCATGGCCGCGTGGATCCGATGCGGCCTCGACGCGGCCGCTCGCGTAGTCCCAGGTGACGACCTGCATGTTGCCCCAGCGCCGGTTCGCTTCGCGCAGGTTGTGGCCCCGCTGCGCGAGCGTTGCGCGCTCGACGGCGGTCAGCGCGTCGGTCTCGAACTGCAGGACATCGGGCAGGTACTGGTGATGGATGCGCGGCGCGCCGACGATCTCGACCGCGTCTTTGCCGTCGAGGAAATCGAGCGTGGCCAGCAGCACCATACCGGTGATGAAACTGCCGCCAGGGCTGCCCGCGATCATCAGGCCCCTGTCACTTTCGACGAAGGTAGGTGTGGAAGAAGACAGCATGCGCTTGCCGGGCGCGATCGCGTTCGCGCTGGCGCCGACCAGTCCGAAGCCGTTCGGCACGCCCGGCTTCGAGGAGAAATCGTCCATCTGGTTGTTGAGGAAGACCCCGGTGCCCGGCACGACGAGGCCGGCGCCGAAGAAGGCGTTGAGCGTGATCGTGCCGGCGACCCGATTGCCCTCGGCATCGAGTATCGAGAAGTGAGTCGTCTGCGTCCCCTGGGGCGGGGGCTCCACGCCGGGCAGCTCGGCGCTCGGCGTTGCCCTGTCGAGCCGCAGCGAGGCGCGCAGGCCTGCCGCGTAATAGGGGTGGATCAGTTCCGCGACCGGCATGCTGGCGAAGTCCGGGTCCCCGAGCCACAGCGCGCGATCGCGATGCGCGCGGCGCATCGATTCGATGATCAGATGCTTGCGTGTCGCGGCATCGACCTGCGCGAGATCGTAGCCCGAAAGGATATTGAGCGCCTCGACTAGCACGATGCCGCCCGATGCCGGCGGTGATGCGGAGACGATCCGCGCGCCGCGGTACGCGCCGACGATCGGCGCGCGCTCGAGTGCGCGATAGGCGGCCAGGTCCGCGGCCGTCCAGTTGCCGCCGAGCCTGCGCACGCCGGCGACCAGTTCGCGCGCCAGCGCACCTTCGTAGAAATCGCGCACGCCATGCCGCGCCAGGCGCTCGAGCGTGCGCGCCAGATCGGGCTGGCGGATGATCGTGCCGAGCGCAGGGCTCTCGCCGTCGCGCAGCCACACCGCCGCGACTTCGGGCTGTGTCGCAAAAACGTCGCGCTTGCGCTGGATGTTGGCCTGCAGGCGCGGATAGAGCGGAAAGCCCTCGTTCGCGAAACGGATCGCCGGCGCCAGCGAGACCGCGAGCGGCAGCCGGCCGTACTTCTGCGCCAGCAGTTCCATGCCGGCGGGCTCACCCGATATGCCGGCGCTCAACGCGCTGTCGCGCGCCAGCGCCCGCACTACATTGCCGTCCGCGTCGAGGAACATGTCACGCGAGGCCGCCGCGGGTGCCTTCTCGCGCGCGTCGACCATCACATCGAGTTTGTCGCTCGCGCGATGCAGCAGGTAGAAGCCGCCGCCGCCGAGCCCGGAACCGATCGGCTCGACGACTGCGAGCGCAGCGCTGACGGCCACCGCCGCATCGAATGCATTGCCGCCCTTGGCGAGGATCTCATGGCCGGCCGCGGTGGCGAGCGGATGCGCGCTCGCGATGGCGGCCTTGCCGGGTGCGGGCCCGGCGGCCGGCAGCGCCGTGGCGAACAGGGTCGCCAGCAGCAGCGAAAATGCGACGACCGCCCGCCTCATGATGGCTCGCGCCGGTGCTTGCGCAACTCGGCCTCGACGATCGGGTGCACGAACTGGCTGACGTCGCCACCGAGCACGGCGATCTCGCGCACCAGCGTCGAGGAGATGAACGTGAACTGTTCCTTCGGCGTCAGGAACACCGTCTCGATGTCGTCGGACAGGTGCCGGCTCATGTTCGCGAGCTGGAACTCGAATTCAAAGTCGGACACCGCGCGCAGGCCGCGCACGATCACGGTGAGGCTCTGCTGGCGCGCGAACTCGACGGTGAGGCCCTTGTAGGACATGACCTCGACCTGGGGCAGGTCGACGAGCACTTCGCGCGCAAGCGCGAGGCGCCGGTCGAGCGAGAGCAGCGGCTGCTTGCCCGGGTTCTCCGAGATCGCGACGACGACGCGCGAGAAGATGGTCGCTGCGCGACGCACGAGATCGTGGTGGCCATTGGTGATCGGGTCGAATGTGCCCGGATAGACGGCGTGACGCCTCATGCTGCTCCTGCTCCCCTCGCGGCGCGTTCGGCGAGATGATACCCGACCTCGCCCGCACGCCCGGACCTGACGATTCGCCATGTGCCGGGCAGTGGCGGAACGGGCACCGCGACGGGCAATTCCAGGTAGATGAGCGCGGCGGGCGCGAGCCAGCCGCCGGCTTCGAGCGCGCCTGCGGCGAGGCCCGCCAGCTCACTGTCGAACGGCGGGTCGAGAAACACGAGGTCGAACGGCCGCGCCGGGCCGCGCAGGAAACGCAACGCATCGGCGTTCACGACACGCGCATGCCGCGCGTCCAGTTCCGCGAGCACGCCCTCGAGGTGGCGCGCAACACGCGCATCGCGCTCGACGAAAATCGCCTCTGCGGCGCCGCGCGACAAGGCCTCGAGGCCGAGCGCGCCGCTGCCGGCAAACAGGTCGAGCGCGCGCGCGCCATCGACGCGGCCCATCAGCCAGTTGAACAATGTCTCGCGCACGCGATCGGGGGTCGGGCGGATCGAATCCACGGGCGGAAAGCGGAACTTCCGGCCGCGCCATGCGCCTCCGATGATGCGCAACTGTCGCGCGCTCCGCCTGCTGTTGCTGGCCACGATGCGGGAAGCGTACCCTAGGTCGCTCGCGACCAGTACTCGCCGCGCGAGGAAAGATCATGGGTCCGAAACAGGGCAGCTTGACACTCGCGGCCACCACATCGATTCTGCTGCTGCTCGCCGGCTGCAGCGGCGGCTCGGGTATCGACGGTCCCGATATCGGGCCCACCGACACGACGAGCGGCAGCCTGCCCGGCGGCTCGACCGTCACTCCCGCACCCACCGGCCTGCGTCCGCTGTTCCAGGTCGCGCAGGGCCTGCTGCCCTGGCCGACCGACCTCTATTTCGCCGGCTCCACGGACGGCACGCTGAACATCTCGCCAGCGAATTCGCTGATGCCCGCGCAGGCCGCCCTCAACGCGCTCGACGGATACGGCGTGAACACCGTGATCCGCGCGCGCTTCTCGGGACCAGTCAATGCCGCATCGCTGACACCGGCGTCGGTGCGCGTAATACGCGTCAATATCGACAATGCGACCAAGGCGACCGTGGGTATCGCCGGCGTGCTCGTGCCCGGCGTCGATTACTCCGTGGGACTCGCGGCAGACGCGGCCGTCGGCAACACCATCGTCGAGATCCGCCCGCTCATGCCGCTCGTGCCGAGCACGGGCGCGACCAACAACGGCTATCTCGTGCTGCTGACCGATGCCATCACCGATGCGGCCGGCGCCGCGGCAGTGCCCGATCACGACTACGCGACCATCAAGACCGCGCTCGCCGGCGGCGCCACCTGCCCGTCCATCACGAATCCCACATTGAACGGCGTGTGCCAGCTGACCGGTGCCCACCTGCAGATCGCCGGCGCCGTGGGCGTGAATCCCGCGAGCGTGGTGCTCTCTTTCAGCTTTTCGACCGGCTCGACGCGCGATTCGCTCGCCGCGGTCGCGGCCACCGCCACCGCGCAACCGATCGTTGCGCAGGCGACCGGACTCGACACGAGCCAGATCAATCCCGCATTGCCGGGCGTCGCCGACATCTACGCCGGCATCCTGCAGATTCCCTATTTCCTCTCGAAGAGCGCACCGCTCACCGGCTCATGGCAGGGCAATCCGTCGCCGCTCGGCGGCACGACACACCTCACCCGCTTCAATCCGCTGCCGGTCGCGACCGAGACCCTGTCGATTCCGCTGCTCGCGACCGCGCCAAACGCGGCCTCGGGCCGCACGCAGCCGGCCGCCGGCTGGCCGGTCGTGATCTTCCAGCACGGCATCACCGGCGATCGCACCAACATGCTGGGCCTCGCCGATGCGTTCGCGGGCCAGGGTTTCGTGGTCGTAGCGATCGACCAGCCACTGCACGGCATCACCGACACGACGAGCCCGCTCTACCAGGCGCCGAACGAGCGCACCTTCAATCTCGACGTGATGAACAACGCAACGGGCGCCGCGGGACCCGACGGCGTGATCGATTCGTCGGGCGCGAGCTTCATCAACCTGACGAGCCTGCTGACCGCGCGCGACAACCTGCGCCAGGCGGCGGCCGACCTGATCACGCTGACGCGCAGCGTCGGCGATCTCGACCTGACCGGCGATGGCGTGTCCGACATCGACGCGACGCGCATCCACTTCGTCGGTCTGTCCCTCGGCAGCATCGTCGCGGTGCCGTGGATTTCGCTGTCGGCCGGCGTGCAGACCGCGACGCTGTCGGTGCCGGGCGGGCTCATCGCACAGCTGCTGCAGGATTCGCCCACGTTCGGCCCGCGCATCAACGCCGGCCTGCAGGCGCAGGGCCTCATCCCCGGAACCACGCTCTACAGCCAGTTCTTCCGCGATGCGCAGACCGTCATCGAGGCGGGTGATCCGGTCAACTACATGGCAGCCGCCGCAGCCGCCAAGCCCATCCTGCTGCAGCAGGTCCTCGGTGATACGGTGGTCCCGAATTCGGCTACCCAGCGCCTGATTGATCTCGGTGGCCTCGCGAAAGTGGGCACTCCGGGCCTCAATCCGGCCTCGCGCGCCTACGTGAACATGACCGCGGGCACGCACGCCTCACTGCTCGATCCCACCGCGAGTCTGGCAGCCACGATCGAGATGCAGACCCAGGCGGTCACGTTCGCGGTATCGGACGGCACGCTGGTCGCGATTTCGGATCCCACGGTAGTCGAGCCCTAGTCGCGGCCAACCCGGCCAGGTTGCCGGTACAATGCCGGCAACGAGACGAGGCGCATGGCAACAATCGAATCCGACGACGGCAACGCGCGCGAGGGCTTTTTCAAGCGCCTGCGCGCCAAGCTCAACAAGCCGAATTCGTGGCTTTCCTACGATCTCGCGAACCTGTTCCGCGGGCGCGAGATCGACGAGGTCGCGCTCGAGGAACTCGAAGCGCGCCTGCTGACCGCCGATGTCGGCGTCGAGGCGACCGAGCAGATTCTCGAGGCGCTCGCGCAACGTGCCGCGCGCAAGGAACTCGATGATGTCGAGGCGCTGGTCGACGCGCTGAAGAACGCGATCTTCGAGATCCTCGAACCGTGTGCCAAGCCGCTCGATATCAGTGGTTCACGCAAACCATTTGTCGTGCTGGTGGTCGGCGTCAACGGCTCGGGCAAGACGACGACGATCGGCAAGCTCGCGCAACGCCTGCAGCATGAGGGCAAGAGCGTCCTGCTTGCCGCCGGCGACACGTTCCGCGCGGCCGCCATCGAGCAGCTCGGCGTGTGGGCCGACCGCACCGGCGCCGCGATGGTGGCGCAGCAGGCGGGAGCCGATCCCGCCGCCGTCGTGTTCGATGCGCTGCAGTCGGCGCGCGCGCGTGGCACCCAGGTACTGATCTGCGATACCGCGGGTCGGCTGCAGAGCCAGTCTCACCTGATGGACGAGCTGAAGAAGGTCAAGCGCGTGATCCAGCGCGCGGACCCGTCCGCGCCGCACGAAGTGCTGCTCGTGATCGACGCCAACCAGGGACAGAACGCACTCGCCCAGGCGCGCGAGTTCAACGAGGCGGTCGGCGTCACCGGGCTCGCGCTCACCAAGCTCGACGGCACGGCCAAGGGAGGCATCGCAGTCGCGATCGCGCGCCAACTGCGGCTGCCGATCCGCTTCATCGGCATCGGCGAGTCCGCCGAGGACTTCGGCGTGTTCGACGCACGTGCGTTCGCCACCGCGCTCGTCGAGGGCAGGGAGGCCGCTGAGTGATCCGCTTCGAGCGCGTGGCCAAGCGCTATCCGAACGGGCGCGAGGCCATCGCCGGCGTGAGCTTCGAGGTGGCGCGCGGCGAAATGGTGTTCCTCACCGGCCGCTCGGGGGCGGGCAAGAGCACCGTGCTGAAGCTCATTGCTCTGCTCGAGCGCCCGACGCGCGGCGTGGTGACGGTCAACGGCCAGAGCACCGGCCCGCTGCCGGCGCGCAGGATCCCGGCATTCCGTCGGCAGATCGGCGTCGTGTTCCAGGACCACAAGCTGCTCGTCGACCGGCCGGTGTTCGACAATGTCGCGCTGCCGCTGGTGGTCGCCGGCACGCCGCTGCGCGAGCTCGACAAGCGCGTGCGCGCCGCGCTCGACCAGGTGGGCCTGCTCGGCAAGGAGCAATTGCTGCCGCTCGAGCTGTCGATTGGCGAACAGCAGCGCGTCGGCATCGCCCGCGCGGTGATTTCCAGGCCCGCCGTGCTGATCGCCGACGAGCCCACCGGCAATCTCGACCCCGAGCTCGCGCTCGAGGTCATGAACGTGTTCCGCCGTTTCCAGGAAGTGGGCACGACAGTGATGGTCGCCACTCATGACATGCACCTCGTGCGCGAATTCGGCAAGCGCGAGATCGTGCTCGAGGGCGGCCATGTGCGCGGCGTTGAGGAGGTGCTCGTGCCGACCGTGGGAGCCGCCGCGCCGTGATCGGCCCGGTCACCTGGTCTGCGCACCACATTCAGGCCGCGCTCGGCGCCGCGGGCCGTCTCGCACGCGCGCCGCTCTCGACACTGTTCACGGTCGGGGTGATCGGGCTCGCGCTCGCGCTGCCGCTCGGCCTCAAGCTGTTCGTCGACAATGCGCGCGCCGCGACCGGCGATTTCGCGAATGCGGTCGACCTGTCGGTCTATTTCGCGATCGGCACGCCGCTCGAGAAGGTGCAGCAACTCGCCGAGCGCGCCAGGGCGCGCTCGGGTGTCGCCACCGCCACCGTGATCCCGGCCGATGCGGCCCTTGCCGAATTCCGCCAGTACTCGGGCTTCGGCGCCGCGCTCGATGCGATCGAGGACAACCCGCTGCCGCACGTGCTCGGCGTGCGCCCGCAGGCCGGCGCCGACTCGCCCGCGGATCTCGCGAAGCTGCGCGAGTACCTGACGTCCTGGCCCGAGGTCGAGCTCGTGCAGATGGATGTCGAGTGGGTGAACCGCTTCAACGCGATCCTCGAGGTCCTGCGCCGTGCGCTGCTCGTCGCCGCGCTGGTGCTCGCCGCAGGCGTGCTGGCCGTCGTCGGCAACACGATCCGGCTCGAGATCCAGAATCGTCGCGCGGAAATCGAGGTGACGAAACTGGTGGGCGGCAGCAATGCTTTCGTGCGCCGCCCGTTCCTCTACACCGGCGTGCTCTACGGCCTGCTCGGTGCCTTGCTCGCGGCCGCCATCGTGCTCGCGGCCACCTCCGTGCTCGCCCCGGCCGTCGCTGACCTCGCGGCCGCCTATGGCAGCCGGTACCAGATGCTGGGCGCAAGTCGCCTCGATACGCTGCGCCTGGTCGGCGGCGGCGCGGCGCTCGGCTGGCTGGGAGCCTGGCTGGCCGCGGCGCGACAGCTGCGCCTGATCGAGCCGCGGGCCTAGGGACCACAGGTGGGGGCCATGCCCGCGAAATAGCGTAAGCTATTGATTTGAATGCCTAATCTGGGGCATGCACAGGGGAACTCCCGGACCCCTTTAGCACTCTAATGTAGCGAGTGCTAGTATCGGGAGGATATGGACACCATGCAGCTTGTCGCTCGTCGCAACGACTTCCTGCTGTCGGGCCCCATCGGCAGCTTCGATGCCTATCTCGACCAGATCTCGCGGATTCCGGTGCTTACGCGCGAGCGCGAGCAGGAACTGGCCACCCGCTTCCATGAGGAGGGTGACCTCGCAGCCGCACGCGACCTGGTGCTTTCGCACCTGCGCTTCGTCGTCCACGTGGCGCGAGGCTATGGCGGCTACGGGCTGCCGCTTGCCGACATCGTGCAGGAAGGCAACGTCGGGCTGATGAAGGCTGTCAAGCGCTTCGACCCGGCCATGGGCGTACGTCTCGTGTCCTTCGCGGTGCACTGGATCCGCGCCGAGATCCACGAGTACGTGCTGCGCAACTGGCGACTCGTGAAGGTCGCCACCACCAAGGCGCAGCGCAAACTGTTTTTCAACCTGCGGCGCATGAAGAAGAACCTCGCCTGGCTGACCCACGAAGAGACGCAGGCCGTCGCACGCGACCTGGGCGTGCGCCCGGAGGAAGTCACCGAGATGGAGCAGCGGCTCTCCTCGCGCGACCTGTCTTTCGATCCTGTGCCCGACCTCGACGACGACGACGAGGGCCATGGCCCGGCCGCGTACCTGCCGGCCCCCGATGCCGACCCGGCCGAGCTGGTGGCCGAGGCCGAAGCGGAGGCGGATACGAGCCAGCACCTCGCGCACGCCATCGAGGCGCTCGATGCGCGCAGCCGCGACATCGTGCAGCGGCGCTGGGTCGACGATCGGAAGGCCACGCTGCACGATCTCGCCGACGAGTATGGCGTGTCGGCCGAGCGCATCCGCCAGATCGAGTCCGCCGCGCTGAAGAAGCTGCGTGGCGCCCTCACCGCCGCGGCCTGAGCGCGCTAGGTATCGGTAGCGCCGCTGGCTGCGGCGAGCTCGCGCGCCCGGATCCGCGCTACTGCGCGCGGATCGGGGCGAAGGTCAATTCCACACGTCGGTTCTGCGTGCGGCCCTCGGGCGTGTCGTTGGTGGCGATCGGCCGCATCTCGCCCGCACCCACCGTGATGACGCGATCGGCGAGGATGCCGCGATTCGTCAGGTAGGCGGCGACGGTGCCGGCACGACGCTCCGAGAGCTGCTGGTTGTACTGCTCGCTGCCGGTGCTGTCGGTGTGGCCGGCGGCCTCGATGATCGTCTTGTCGTATTCCTTCGCGACCAGCACGACTGAATCGAGCACGCCGAAGAATGATGCGTTGAGATCGGCGCTGTCGGTCTGGAAGGTGATGTTGCCCGGCATGTTGAGCGTGATGTTGTCGCCCACACGCGTGACCGACACGCCGGTGCCGCGCAGCTGCTCGCGCAGCTTCGCCTCCTGGCGGTCCATGTAGACGCCGACGCCCGCGCCGGCCAGACCACCGACACCGGCGCCGATCAGCGCGCGTTCGCGGCGCTCGCGTGAACTGTCGCCGGTGATCAGGCCGATCACGGCACCCGAGGCTGCACCGATGATCGAGCCCTTCGAGGTCTTGTTCATTTCCCGGTCGCCGGTGTACGGATCGGTCGTATAACAGCCGGCCGTGGCCACGGCGACGAATGCGGCCAGCAGCGCCATGCGGGTGGCGGTGACGAATGACATATGCGAGACCTCCAGACTGCGGATGGGCGCGATGCTAGCGCGCCGAAACTGAACGATGACTAAATCCGCCGGCTATCCGACGCTGTCCGGTGAAGCCGGCGGGGTCGTGGCGCGATCATATCCCTGTGGACGGATGGCTACCGTATTGCGCACCCGCGTGCAGCGCGTGCCATCCTTCAGGTAATAGCCGCAGTCGAACGTGGGCGTCGCACGCCCCCGGGCGGCGAGTTCGGCGCGGATGTCTGCTTCCTGCGACAGCGGCATTTCGAACCGGAATTCGAGATCGGTGCTGCCGCCGCGATCGAAATCGATCGCCAGGCCCCGGGTCCAGACCGAATATCCCGGGAAGATCCGCGCGCACGCGAGCGCGGGGATCGGATCGGCCAATGACGCCTGGAAGCCGCCGAACATCACGCCACCCGGGTTGCGCGAAATCGAACTGAGCGGCAGCCGGATCCGCACGACGCGCCAGTCGGGCGCGAGTTCGAGTACGCGGATCCGCATCAGCCAGAACGGCGGATACCATTCGAGCTTGCGCGCATCGGAGAGCCACTCGCGCGTCGCCAGCCAGCCGAGCAGGCGCTGGCGGGGTCGCGCGGAACTTGCGGACATGGGCATGCGAAGGTAGCGTCGCTCCTGTCGGTCCGCGGAAGGTTACACGATGCGCACGGTCACTCAGTGGCTCGACGAATACGGGGAGAGCCACCGCAACCCGGTCAACAAGTTGCTGCACTGGATCTGCGTGCCGGCGATCGTCGTGTCGGTGATCGGCCTGCTGTGGTCGTTGCCGGTGCCTGCGGCGTTCCGCGCGGTTTCGCCGTGGCTCAACTGGGCGACGATCACCGCGCTGCCGGGTCTCGCGTACTACTTCAGGCTCTCGCCGGCACTCGCGCTCGGCAACGTGCTCGTCTTCGTGGCCGTGTTCGCGATCGTGCACGGCCTGCTGCGGCTGCCCTGGCCGCTGTGGCAGACCTGCGCGGGCATCTTCGTAGTGGCCTGGATCGGGCAGTTCATCGGCCATGCCTGCGAAGGCAGGCGCCCGTCATTCTTCAAGGACTTGCAGTTTCTGCTGATCGGACCGTTGTGGCTGCTCGCCTTCGTCTACCGCGCCCTCAGGCTCAGCTACGGCCCGCGGCCGCGGGCCGGGCAAAATACGTAGTCTTCACCGCGTCGGGGCCTGTCCGCGCCGCTATAATCGCCGGCCCCGCCCAGGAGACCCCAAAGTGGCCGCACCCGCCAGCAAGAAGCACGTTGCCCTCGACCCGATGGACCTTTACGGCGTCCGCGCCCTGCTCACCGAAGACGAGCAGATGGTGCAGGACTCGGTCGCGCGGCTCGTCGATGACCAGGTGCTGCCGGTCATTCGCGAGTGCTTCGAACAGCACCGCTTCCCGAAGGAACTCGTGCCCGAACTCGCAGCGCTCGGCCTGCTCGGTTCCTCGATCGACGGCTACGGCTGCGCGGGCCTCAATTCGGTCAGCTACGGCCTCATCTGCCAGGAGCTCGAGCGGGGCGATTCCGGCATCCGCAGCTTCGTGTCGGTGCAGTCCTCGCTGTGCATGTACCCGATCCATGCCTTCGGCAGCGAGGAGCAGAAGCAGAAGTACCTGCCGCGCATGGCCAAGGGCGAGCTCATCGGCTGCTTCGGCCTGACCGAGCCGCATGGCGGCTCGGACCCGTCGAACATGAAGACCCACGCGAAGAAGCGCGGCAAGGACTGGGTCATCAACGGCGCGAAGATGTGGATCACCAACGGCGCGATCGCCGACCTCTGCATCGCCTGGGCGATGACCGACGAGGGCATCCGCGGCTTCATCGTCGAGAAGGGCACCAAGGGCTTCACGGCACCGGAGATCGAGAACAAGTTCTCGCTGCGCGCATCGGTCACGTCGGCGCTGTTCTTCGACAATGTGGTCGTGCCCGAGGAGCAGATGCTGCCCGGCGTCGTCGGCCTTCGTGGGCCCCTGTCCTGCCTCACGCAGGCACGCTACGGCATCACCTGGGGCGTGATCGGCGCGGCGCAGGCCTGCCTCGCGCAGATGATCGACTACACGAAGTCGCGCGTACTGTTCGGCCGCCCGCTCGCGCAGACGCAGGCGATCCAGATCCGTCTCGCCGACATGGCCCGCCGGATCACCACCGCGCAGCTGCTGTCTCTGCAGCTCGGGCGGCTCAAGGACAAGGGCGACATGGTGCCCTCGCAGGTTTCGCTCGCGAAGTGGAACAATTGCCGCATGGCCCTCGACGTCGCGCGCGACGCGCGTGACATGCTCGGCGGCGCGGGCATCAGCGCCGAGTATGTGCCGATCCGGCACATGCTGAACCTCGAAAGTGTCATCACCTATGAGGGCACCGAGACGGTGCACCAGTTGACGATCGGTCGCGAACTGACGGGAATCAACGCCTTCTAGACGCAACGCGGGAGGGATCGCCGTGTACAAGTCGCTCGTCATTGCGCTGCTATGTGCAGCGCTCGCCGCGTGCGGCGTCAATCCGGTCACCGGCAAGAAGGAAATCCAGTTCGTCTCCGAGGCGCAGGAAGTCTCGATCGGCCAGCAGCAGTATGCGCCGATGCGCCAGGTCGAGGGCGGCGACCTCGAGGTGCTGCCCGAACTCACCGCCTATGTGAGCGGTGTCGGCCAGAAGCTTGCGGCGGTGTCCGACCGCCACCTGCCCTACGAATTCGTCGTGCTCAACAACTCCGTGCCTAACGCATGGGCACTGCCCGGCGGCAAGATCGCGGTCAACCGCGGCCTGCTCACCGAACTGACCAGCGAGGCTGAGCTCGCGGCGGTGCTGGCCCACGAAATCGTGCACGCGGCCGCGCGCCACGGTGCCAAGGCCCAGGAGCGCGGCACCCTGATGCAGGCGGGCATGGCGGCCGCGCAGATCGGCGCCGCGGTCGGCGGCATGGACGCGGGCCTCGCCAACCTCGCACTCGGCGGCGCTTCGATCGGCCTGCAGATGGTCACGATGAAGTACGGTCGCGATGCCGAGCTCGAGAGCGATTTCTACGGCATGAAGTACATGAAGGCCGCGGGCTACGATCCGTGGGGCGCGGTCACGCTGCAGGAAACCTTCGTGCGCCTCGCGGGCGACAAGGCCCGCAACAAGAGCTGGCTCGACGGCCTGTTCGCCTCGCACCCGCCCTCGCAGGAGCGCGTCGATCGCAACCGCGCGACGGCGACGGAACTGGGTCGTGGTGGCGTGATTGGCGACGACACCTACGCCGCGCGCGTCCGGCCGCTGCTCGACATGAAACCGGGCTTCGACAAATACGACGAGGCACTCGCCGCCGCGCGCAAGAACGAGCTCGACAGGGCGAACTCGCTGGCGCTCAAGGCGGCGCGCCTGCTGCCGCAGGACGGCCGCACCCAGCAGCTGCTCGGCGACATCGCCGTCGCGCGCAAGAATCCGCAGGCGGCACTCGGCTACTACCGCAAAGCCGAGGCGCTCGCGCCGAACTACTTCGGCTCGCACCTCGGTACCGGCATCGCGTCCTACCAGCTCGGCGACAAGGCCACCGCGGCGAGCGCCTTCGAGCGGAGCGCGAAGCTGCTGCCGACCGCGCCGGCTGCGTACTACCTGGGTGCGATCGCGCGCGATCGCGGCGACCGGGCCACTGCACTGCAGTACTTCAAGGCTGCGGCCGCGTCGAACAGCAGCTACGGCAAGGAAGCGACCGCCGAGCTCGTGCGACTCGACCTGCCGCAGAACCCCGGCAACTATGTCGCCGCGGCCGTGCAGGCCGATGCCAGCGGCCGTGTCTACGTGGTGATCGAGAATCGCACGCCGCTGCCGATCGCCGCGATCGTGGTCACGCCGGTGCTGGTCGACGCCAACGGCAACATCCTGCAGAGGGGCGCGGCCGTGCAGATCCGCGGCCCGGTCGCCGCGGGCCAGCGCGCCTCCGCGCAGATCAACACCGGCAACCTGACTGCGGAGCAGATGCGCTACCTGCGCGCGCGCGTCGACTCGGCCAGGCTCGCGCAGTAGCGCGTGCACTGGCGGGATCTCGCAGGGGACCATCGTCGCGAAATCTTCGCGATCGCGGGCCCGATGGTGCTCGCGAATCTCTCCGCCCCGCTCATCGGCCTCGTGGACACCGCCGTCGTCGGCCATCTCGGCGAGGCGAGCTATATCGGCGGCGTCGCGGTCGGCGCGGTGATCCTCAGCTTCGCCTTCACGGTCCTGAACTTCCTGCGCATGACGACCACCGGCCTCGCCGCGCAGGCGGCCGGCGCCGGGAACGCGACACGCCTGCGCACGGTGCTGGCGCAGGGTGTGGGTTCGGCACTGTACCTCGGCGCGCTGCTGCTCATCGCGCAGGTGCCGCTCGGCATGTTGGCGCTGCGGCTCATCGAGCCGAGCGCGGCCGTCGACGCGCAGGCATGGACCTATTATTCGATCCGCATCTGGAGCGCGCCGGCCGCGCTCGCGAATTTCGCGCTGATCGGCTGGTTCGTCGGCATCGGCAATGCGCGCGCGCCGCTCGTCATGGTGCTCAGTGCCAACCTCGTCAACATCGCGCTCGACCTGCTCTTCGTGCCCGGGCTCGGCTACGGCGTAGCCGGCGTCGCCTGGGCGTCGCTGATCGCGGAATACCTGGCCGCCGCTCTCGGCCTGCGCCTCGTCGTGCGCGAGCTCGGCGCGCGCCCCGGCCACTGGCGGCGCGCCGACATTCTCGACCTGCGCTCGCTGCGCCAGTTGTTCGCCGCGAACGGCGCGCTCTTCCTGCGTACCTTGCTGCTGATGTTCGCGTTCGCCTTCCTGACCAGCATGGGGGCGCGCCAGACCGACGCGATACTCGCGGCGAACGCGATACTCGTGAACCTGCAGTACCTGATGGCCTACCTGCTCGACGGTTACGCCAACGCCGTCGAGTCGCTGACCGGCCGGGCCATCGGTGCGCGCGACGGCACGTCGCTGCGCAGCATCGTGGACGAATGCCTCGCGTGGACGCTGGCGATCGCGCTTGCCATCGCGCTCGCCTACGGCGCGGCCGGCCCGCTTGCGATCCGCGTCGTGACGAGCGTCCCCGGCGTAATCGAGGCCGCGTATACGTATTTGCCGTGGATGGTGCTCTCGCCGCTCGTCTGCGCCTGGGCATTCCTCTACGATGGGGTCTTCATCGGTGCACAGCGTCCCGGCGCAATGTTCGGCGTGATGCTGGTGGCCGTGGGCGTCGTGTTCCTTCCCGCGTGGTGGCTCACGCGCGGCTTCGGCAACCACGGCCTTTGGTTCGCGTTTATGCTCTTCAATGCGGCGCGCGGCCTGCAGCAGCACCTGCTGTTCAGGAGCTGGATGCGCCGCGGCACGATCCTGGAGGTTCGATGACGAAGTCGATTTTGCAGCGCGACCACAGGAGCGTGATGGGTCGCATCCTCTACACCAGCCGCAAGCCCGAGCGTCTCGGCCAGGAGCGCGGGCGCGAGTACTTCCGCATCGACACCCACGCGAGCGGCGCCCGGACGATCACCGCGCATTGCGAGATCGACGATCGCCCGAGCGTCATGCGCGACATCACCTATGCGCTCGATGCCGAGTGGATGCCCACCGACTGCTTCGTGCGCCTCTCGGTCGGCGACCGCTTCGCGGGCTCCGGGTGGTTCCGCTTCGCGCCAGATCTCACCGAATGCGAGACATGGACCGCCGCCGAGGGCCGGGTGCGCCAGACGATGGCGCTCGCCAGGCCGCTCGTCACCTTCCAGAACCACGCGATCGCCTGCGACGCCTGGCACCTGCGCCTGATCGACCGCAAGCGGCCCGGCGAGGTGCAGCGCATACCGCAGATGCTGCTCTCCTCGCCCGACCATCGCGGCGCCACCGGCCCGATGCTGCACTCGATCGGCGTCAACATCGTTTACGTGGGCCCCGAGAAGGTCACCGTGGGCGCCGGCACCTTCGATGCCTGGCGCTACCAGTTCGTGACCAACGTCGAGCTGCCCGAGGAGCACCCGCCGTACGACGTCTGGTGCACGTCCGACGGGGATTTCCTGTTCCTGCAGGGCGGCGTCGCCGGCTACATGCAGACCTGGTACGAGCTGGTCGAGCTCGAGAGGAGCTGACGACCAGCTCGTGTCGTGCCAAAACGACGTCGATTTTTGTCGACAGGCTTTACAAATAACTCCCATTGGAGTCTAGTTGCCAATGCAAGTCGCGGATTTGGCATGGGTTCAGGGAGCTGGCGCGACAATTGCAGTTTGTGTACGTGGCGATACAGCATCCGGGTGATGCGAGGAGCGCACAGGGTTTACCGATAAAAAGTCGAGGCAGTCGGCGCGGGCACGGGTCCAGACGGCGGTAAATATTGCCGCTATCGGGAGCGACCAAGGGCGTGAACTGACACGCGGGCCTTTAGCAGTTGGCCGGGGCAGCGCCCCAACGTTCCAGCCGTAAATCGTTAAAAGTCCGTGAAAACGCGATCCCATCGTTACGGGTCTCGACCCGGACGCGGTGGAAGCTGACAGCGACCGACCTCGAATGTTGATTCAACTCCGGCCCTGCCTCGCGCGGGGCCGTTTTTTTGCAGCCGTGGATCCCGCCCGACAATGCGGGTGATCGACAGTGGAGAAGCCGCATGAGGCCGCGCTGATGCGACTACAATCGCGCGCCTACGCGGGCACGGTGCTCGGCGTGCTGCTGCTCGTGTACACGTCGAACTTCATCGACCGCACGATCCTCGGCACACTCGGCCAGGCGGTCAAGGACGATCTCGGCATCTCCGACACGCAGCTCGGCCTGCTGCAGGGCTTCGCCTTCGCCGTGCTGTATACCTTGCTCGGCATTCCGCTCGCGCGCCTCGCCGAGCGTCGCAGTCGCGTCGGCATCATCTCCATCTGCCTGTTCGTCTGGTCGGGATTCACGGCGCTGTGCGGCATGGCGCAGAACTTCGCGCAACTGCTGCTCTATCGCATCGGCGTCGGCATCGGCGAGGCGGGATGTTCCCCGGCGGCGCATTCGCTGATCACGGATTATTTCCCGGCACAGCGGCGCGCCACGGCGTTGTCGATCTATTCCTTCGGCGTGCCCCTCGGCACGATGATCGGCGCGGTGGCGGGTGGCTACATCGCCCAGACGTTCGGCTGGCGCCAGGCGTTCCTGATCGTGGGCCTGCCCGGCATCGTCCTCGCCGTGGTGACCTGGATCGTGGTCCGCGAGCCGCAACGTGGCCAGTGCGACCCCATCGAGTCGCGACCGCTGGACACGGCGCCGCCGGCGCCGCTGGGCGCGGTCGTGCGACGGCTGGCCGGCTGTCGCTCGTTTCGCCACATGGCCTGCGGCGCGACCTTGATCAGCTTCGCGGCGTACGGCGGCTCGACCTTCCTTGCGCCGTATTTCCTGCGCAGCTTCGCGCTCGACTATGCGCAGGTGGGGCTGATCTACGGACTCATCGCCGGCCTGGGCGCGGGCGCCGGCACGCTGCTCGGCGGACGCATCTGCGACCGGATCGGTGAGCGCGAGCCGAAGTGGTACGCCCTCTTTCCCGGTCTGACGCTGCTGCTCGCCACCCCGCTCTACCTGCTGGCCTGGGTGCAGGACACGTGGACGGTCGCCGCGGGCCTGCTGCTCGTTGCGGCATTCCTGCACTACATGTACCTCGGCCCGACGTTCGGCGTCATGCACAACCTCGTCGATGCGCGCATGCGCGCTACCGCGACGGCGCTGCTGCTTTTCGTCATCAACTTCGTCGGACTCGGCGGCGGCCCGCTGTTCACGGGCTGGCTCATCGACCTCTTCAGCGCGCAAGCCTTCGCGCCGTTCGGCTTCGGCGAGTTCCTCACGAGCTGCCCGGGCGGACGGGCGCCGCAAGACAGCGGGCCGGAACTCCTGGCCGCGTGCCGCGAGAGCCTCGAGCGCGGCACGCGGGGCGGGCAATTCATCACCCACGCGATCATCGCCTGGGCCGCCGTGCACTTCCTGCTCGGCGCGCGGTGGCTGCGGGGCGACCTGGCGCGTGCCGGGTAAGATCTTCGTCCTCACCGGGAGACATGCATTGACCGAACAGATACCGCTGGCTAGGCGCGTCGAGGCTTTCGTGCGCGAGAAGATCGCGCCGTACGAGCGCGACCTGCGCCGCGGTCCGCACGGTCCTGCGAAGGATCTCGTCACCGAGCTGCGCGACCTCGCGCGCGCCGCCGGTCTGCTGACGCCGCACATCCTCGCCGATGGCTCGCATCTCTCGCACCGCGAAACCGCACAGGTGCTGCGCGCGGCCGGGCTCTCGCCGCTCGGCCCGGTGGCGCTCAACGTGGCCGCGCCGGACGAAGGCAATATGTACTTGCTGGGCCGCGTCGCCTCCCCCGAGCAGCAGCGGCGCTTCCTGCAGCCGCTCATCGAGGGCCGCACCCGTTCGGCCTTCCTGATGACCGAGCCGGCCGAGGACGAGGGCGCCGGCTCCGATCCCTCGATGATGAAAACGACCGCGGTCCTCGACGGCGACCACTGGGTCGTCAACGGACGCAAGGCGTTCATCACCGGTGCCGACGATGCCGGCGTCGGCATCGTGATGGCCAAGACGGCGAACGGCGCGATCATGCTGCTCATCGAACTGCCGCATCCCGCAGTAACGATCGAGCGCGTGCTCGACACCATCGACAGCTCCATGCCCGGCGGCCACGCGATCGTGCGGATCGACAACCTGCGCGTGCACTGTGACCAGATGCTGGGCCAGAGCGGCGAAGGCTTCAAGTACGCGCAGGTGCGCCTCGCCCCGGCCCGGCTCACCCATTGCATGCGCTGGCTCGGCGCCTGTACGCGCGCGCAGGAGATCGCGAGCGAATACGCCGTAAAGCGCACGGCCTTCGGCAAGCCGCTCATCGACCACGAGGGCGTGGGTTTCATGCTGGCGGAGAACCGCATCGAGCTGAAACAGGCGGAGCTCATGATCGACTGGTGCGCCGGCGTGCTCGACAGCGGCGCGGCAGGCACCAGCGAATCCTCGATGGCGAAAGTCGCGGTATCGGAAGCCCTGTTCCGCGTCGCCGATCGCTGCGTGCAGGTGATGGGCGGCACCGGCGTGAGCGGAGACACGATCGTCGAGCAGGTGTTCCGCGAGGTGCGCGCGTTCCGCATCTACGACGGCCCTACCGAAGTGCACAAGTGGTCGCTCGCGAAGAGGATCAAACGCGAGACCCTGCAGCGGCTGGCGTAGCGGGCGCCGGTCGGGGCGCGCGGTGCGAGTCAGCCGCGCCGCGCCTTCTCGATCGCGGCGATGTCGATTTTCCGCATGGTCATCATCGCCTCGAACACGCGCTTCGCCACGGCCGGATCCGCGGAGGCCATCGCCTCGGTCAGCGCGAGCGGCGTGATCTGCCACGACACGCCCCACTTGTCCTTGCACCAGCCGCACTCGACGCCAAGCACGGTGAACTCGACGACCAGCACGTCGCCGGCCTTGCCACTCGGGTAGTCCGCGGGTGCGCGCTGGACGCTGAGGACGCGGCTGTCGGGAAACAAGCCCGCGTAGAAATTCGCCGCCTCTTCGGCTTCGCGGTCGTACCAGAGACAGATCCTTGTTTTGGGTGCAGTCCTTGCCATGTGCGTTCTCCCTGGCTGTCTTTGCGACCGACGACACCGAAGAGCGCGTCCGGCCGCACGCCGATGGTACGCGGCGTCTCGCGCAGCGGTTATGTTATGGTGTCCATTCGAACATCCGTGATGCGCGTTCAGCCGAAACAGGGGTTGCCGCAGAATTGCGGCAAGCGCCTGCGGAGGCTTCGCGCAACTCATCACTGGCGAGGTACTGATGAAGCCTCAGCGTCGGATTCTGGTCGCGATAAAAGACCCGGCCTCGAGCACACCGCCGGCTGTCGCGAAAGCCGCGAGGCTCGCGCAGGCGCTGGGCGCCGAACTCGAGCTCTTTCACGCCATGACCATCCCCATATCCGCCGACACTCACCTGTACGAGACCGGCAGTCTGGCAAATTTCGAGCGCGGGGCGCGCAAGCGCGCCGTGGAACAGCTCGAAGCCATGGCCGGCCCGCTGCGACGCAAGAAGCTGACGGTGCGCACGGCCGCGGACTGGGATTATCCGGCCCATGAGGCGATCGTGCGGCGAGCCCGCAGGATCAAGGCGGAACTGATCGTGGCTGACCTCCATGCCGGTCGTCGTCTCGCGCCTTGGTTGTTGCATCTCACCGACTGGGAATTGCTGCGCACCAGCCCGTTTCCGGTTCTGCTGGTCAAGAACGACGAAGCCTGGGGTCGTCCCATCGTGCTGGCTGCAATCGATCCGACGCATGCGTTCGCAAAACCGGCCGGGCTGGATTCCGAGATCCTCAAAGTCGCCGCACGATTGTCCAGCGCCCTGGGCGGATCATTGCATGCCATGCACGCCTATGGGCCGATACCGGTCGGCGTGCACCCGGAAGTCGGCGTCGGCCCCAGGGAGGTTGCCAACATCAAGGATGCCGCGGAATCGGCGGCGCGCAAGGCTCTTGATCGCGCGCTGCGCGGGACGAAAATTCCGGCCCGCCGGAGGCACCTCGTCGTCGGGTCGCCGGTCAAGGCGATCCCGCGCACCGCAGGCGAGCTGGGCAGCGCAATCGTCGTCATGGGCGCCGTGTCACGCTCGGCGCTGAAGCGCGTCGTCATCGGCAACACGGCGGAGCGTGTGCTGCGCGCGTTGCCTTGCGATGTCCTCGTGGTCAAGCCTGCGAAGTTCGTGACCGGTGTGTCACGCACCCCCAGGGGAGTCCGGTACATGATGTCGACCAAATTGCCATTGCTCTATTGACTGTGCGGGCGCCTGAACGGCGCACACCTCCGACTCCTGGTGCTGCCCGGTGCGCCGGAAATCGAGATGGGATACCGATGCGGAAGCGGGCGCATGCGGCAGCAGAGAATCCTCGATGGCGAAGGCCGCCGTGCCGGAAGCCCTGTTCCGCATCGCTGATCGCTGCGTGCAAGTGGTGGGCGGCATCGGCGTGAGCGGCGATACGATCGTCGAGCCGGTCCGCTGCGGCTTCCTCCCTTCTGGCGGGCAGACAGCATGTACGGTATGCTACCGTACAAGGAGGCTGATATGACCGCAACCGCCGACCGTCTCGACCTGCGCCTGAGCGTCAAGGACAAGAACCGCCTGCGCCGTGCCGCCGAGCTGCACGGCCTGCCGGTAGCCACTTTCGTGCGCGAAGCAGCCCTGCGCGAGGCCGAGACCACCATCGCCCACCCCCCCAAGGCACGCCGCGGCAGCCTGGCCGCCCGCTTGCGTGGGCGCGCGACCGCCCGCATGGGCACCAACGAAATCATGCGGCTGACCCGCGGCGCATGATGCGCATGCCGTGACCCGCGTACTGGTCGACGCCAACGTCCTGCTGGACGTGCTGACTGACGACCCGCAGTGGCATGGCTGGTCGGCCGCCCAGCTCGATGCCTGCGCTGCCGAGGCAGAGCTGTGCATCAATCCCATCGTCTATGCGGAGATCTCGGTGGGGTTCGAACGCATCGAGGAGCTGGACGATGCCCTGCCGTCTGATGCCTTCACCCGGCTGGAGCTGCCGTGGGAGGCCGGCTTCCTGGCCGGGAAAGCCTTCCTGCAGTACCGACGCACCAGGGGCGCGCGCACCTCGCCGTTGCCGGACTTCTACATCGGCGCCCACGCCGCCATCGAGGGCATGGCGCTGCTGACGCGAGACGCGAAGCGTTATCGCACCTACTATCCGAAGCTGGAACTGATCTGCCCTTGAGCCGGAAGCCAACTGTACATGCAACTGCCACGACTGATCGCTGAGAAACTGGCAGGTTGGCGCGCAGCCGGCTATCCGCATGAGCGGTACGCCGCCATCGCCGAAATACTGGACTGGCTTTCGGGCCGTGATGCCGGGCAGCCGCCCTTTCTGCGTATCCCGCAGGTGCGGGCGCTGGAAACTTACTGGTACATGCGGCTGGTGGAAGATACTCCCGGCATCTTCGACCTGTACCAGAAGCTCGCGCCAACCAGGGTCGAATTGCGCAAGACGCTCGGCCTGACCAGCGATGTCGTGCGCGAATACGCCGAGGAACACGGCTTCGACGCGTTGATCGAGCACGTCCTCAGTGACGACGCCTTCGTCAAACAACACAAGCTCGAATCCCTGCGCGAAACCCTGACCCTCCACTACCCCAGCTACATCCTCGCCCTGGCCATGGGCGCCGGCAAGACCATGCTGATCGGCGCGATCATCGCCACCGAGTTCGCCATGGCGCAGGAGCACCCGGACGAGGAGTTCGTGCACAACGCGCTGGTTTTCGCCCCCGGCAAGACCATCATCGAGTCACTGCGCGAGCTGGCGACCATGCCTTTCGATGGCATCTTGCCGCCACGCATGCACAAGCTGTTTTCCGCCAGCGTGAAGCTGACCTTTACCCGCGATGGCAGCCCGGACATCGATGTGCTCCCTGGCTCGCACTACAACATCGTCGTCACCAACACCGAGAAGATCCGCATCCAGAAGTCCGCGATCCGCAAGGGCGATCTCGGCAGCCCGTTTGCCGGCGCCGGTGACGCCGACCAACTCAGGCAGGACGTGGCCAACCGCCGCCTGCAGCGGCTGGCCCAGCTGCCGCACCTGGGTGTGTTCTCGGACGAGGCGCATCACACCTACGGCCAGTCCATGGATGCCGAGCTGAAGAAGGTGCGCAAGACCGTGGACTACCTTGCCGCCGAGACCAATGTCGTCTGCGTGGTGAACACGACCGGCACGCCCTACTACAACAAGCAGCCACTGCTGGACGTGGTGTACTGGTATGGCCTGTCGCAGGGTATCGAGGACGGCTACCTCAAGCCGGTGTCCGGCAATATCGAGGCTTACGATTTTGGCGATGATTTGAAGCCCTACGTGGCCGAAGTGGTCGCTGATTTCCTCGAGCATTACGGCGACGTTGCGCTGCCCAATGGCGCCAGGGCCAAGCTGGCCCTCTACTTCCCGCAGACCGATGACCTGGAAGCCATGCGCCCCGTGGTGGAGGCAGCGCTGGCGGCCAATGGCCGCGCGCCGACCGAGTGCCTGGCCAATCACTCGCGCAGTCCGCAAGCCGACGTGGACGCCTTCAACCGGCTCAACGATCCAATGGCTCCCCACCGCGTCATCCTGCTCGTCAACCGCGGCACGGAGGGCTGGAACTGTCCCAGCCTGTTCGCCTGCGCGCTCGCCCGCAATCTGCAGTCGTCCAACAATTTCGTGCTGCAGGCGGCGACCCGCTGCCTGCGCCAGGTGCCCGGCAACGCACACAAGGCCAAGATCTACCTGTCGCAGGACAACTACACCGTGCTGGATCGTCAGCTGCAGGAGACCTACGGTGAATCCCTGGCTGAACTGAACCGCAATCAAGCGAATTTGCGCCACGCGAAGATCGTGCTGCTCAAGGAGAACATTCCGCCGCTGGTGCTCAAGCGACAGATCGTCCGCGTGCGCCGGGTGGAGACGAGAATCCCGGCCAAACTGGAGCTGCAGCGGCCGCAGGACAGCGATCCCGCGCTGACTGTGCAGCGCTACGAGTTGGCCGCCCAGGTCAGCAGCACGCGTGTCATGCGCGAGCTGGGTGACGCACTGCCAGTGGATGCGACCATCGACGCTGCGGACACCCGTACCGTAGCCGCCGACTTGGCGGCTCGTTACCGGCTGCCGCTATTCGCCGTCCTGGATGCGCTGCGGAGCACCTATCGTGACGACGACGTGCCGCATCGCCACCTGGATGCCCTGGCGGATCAACTGGAAGCGCAGGTGCGCCATTACGAAACCGAGTCCGAAGAGATCGAGGTGGCGCTCGCTCTGGTGCGGCAGGAAGGCTTCGACGAGGAGCAGGACGCGGATGGCAAGCCTGTTCGCACCGCCGAGATCACCTACCGCAAGGACAAGGCCGACCGGTTATGGAGCGTGGAGGATGCTCGTGCCGACTACGGTGGGAACTTCGGCTTCCACTACAGCCCCTACAACTTCGATTCGCTGCCGGAGAAGGATTTCCTGGCCAAGGTGCTGGACACCCTGAGGCTCGACACCGGCGACATCGAAGACGTGTACTTCACCGGCGCATTGGGCCGCGACAAGACGGATTTCGTGGTCGAGTACAAGGGCGAGGACGGGCGCTGGCATCCGTACTCGCCCGACTTCCTGATCCGGCGCAAGCCGCAGGCCGGGGGTGCACCCGGCAGCGGCAAGCTGCTGATTGTGGAGATCAAGCAGGAGCGCCTGCGCGCCGACTACACCGACGGCGAAAGCGGCCGCAAGGCGATGGCCGTGCGCGAGTGGGCCAGGCTCAATCCCGACCGCATCGCCTACGAAATGCTCTTTACCGACACCAGTACCCTGGCGAACAACGACTTCGCTCCGGTCCGCACGTTTCTGGGGGCCAAGGCATGACCGCACGTAGGGCCGCAAAGAAAGCTGTCAACAAGGCTACAAGGCCGTCTTCGACGAAGAGGGCTGCAGCGGAATCGGCGACCAGCGCGATGCCGGCGACCGACATGCTGGCTCGCGTGCGGGGCGCGAAGGCGCCGGTCGCAGTCGGCAAAGCCGGCGGCAGGCCGATGCTGTCCTGGGTGGGCAAGCGTGCGCCGGCCACCGTGCAGGCGTTCCCCGCGCAACTGGTCGAGACCTATGGCGGGGCGGCGCCGGATGACACCCTGTGGGACACGTGGCCGGACGGCCTGCGCCGCGGCGGCCTGCTCTACCACGGCGACAACAAGGAAGTACTTGCGCACCTGCTGGCCAACGGCTTCCGCGGGCAGATCAAGCTGATCTACATTGACCCGCCGTTCGACTCCGGCGCCGACTACGTGCGCAAGGTGGAACTGCGTGGCCCCAAGGGCAAGGTGAAGCTCGAAGGCGAGGGCTACACCCTGGGCGAGCAGATCCAGTACACCGATATCTGGGCCAACGACAACTATCTGCAGTTCATGTATGAGCGGCTGTTGCTCCTCAAGGAATTGATGGCCCAAGAGTCAATCATCGTTCTCCATTGCGACTGGAAGAAATCACATCACCTGCGCTGCGTGATGGATGAAGTGTTTGGCTCGCAGAGCTTCCAGAACGAGGTCTATTGGTACTTCTACAACAAGATGCATGATGATCGAAAGGGGATCCTCCCGCGGGCCACTAACACCCTGCTTGTATACGGACTTGGCTCCGCTCAGAAGCTCCATAAGCTCGCCAGCCCGCGCGAGAATGTCGTAAAGCAGCTGAAGCGTGTCAAAGTCGACGGCGTGTTGGAGAACTTAAAGGACGAGCAGGGAAATCTTGTCTATCAAGACTCGGACTCCAAGACGCTCGACAATGTTTGGGGGATTCCGTTGATCCCGCCTGCGGACCACAAGCAGAAGACTGACTATCCAACTCAGAAGCCGGAGGGTTTGCTGGATCTTGTGCTCCACGGCTACACCAACCCTGGCGAGCTTGTCCTGGACGCATTCATTGGATCCGGAACAACGGCGGTTTCTGCGCAGCGCCTCGGCCGCCGCTGGATCGGCTGCGACATCAACAAGGGCGCGATCCAGACCACCGCCAAGCGCCTGCAGCGGGTCGTGGAAGAGCAGCTCACAGCGGGCGGGAAGCCGGCACAGGGCAAGTTGCTGGACGAGAGCGGTAGCCATGCGCCGGCACCGGCGCAGCTCGGCTTCACCCACTGGCGCGTCAACGACTACGACCTTGCCATCCAGCACAACGAGGCGGTGAACCTGGCCTGCGAATACCTGGGCGTGGAGCGGCTGCGCAGCGATGCCTTCTTCGACGGCCTGCTGGGCAAGCGGCTGGTCAAGATCATTCCTTTCGGCCATCCGCTTTCACCGATGGATCTGGAGGCGATCCGCAACGAGCTGGAGGCGCGCCCTGACGAGGACCGCGCCATCACTGTCGTCTGCCTCGGAAGGGAGCTGGCCGCCGACCGCTGGCTGGCCGATTGGAACCGCCTGCGCAAGAAGAAGACCGACCCGCACCACATCGAGGTCATCGAGCTGCGCAGCGACCCGAAGTATGGTGGGTTCATGCAGCACGAGAAGGCGCAGGCCCGCGTCGCAGTCAAACGCAAGGGTGGCAAGCTGCACGTGGAGATCAAGGATGTTGTCTCCCCAGGCATCCTGGAGCGCCTGGCCCAGCAGTCCGGTGTGGTGCAGGCGAAGGTGGCGGACTGGCGTGCGATGGTGGACAGCGTGATGATTGACACCGGCTATGACGGTGCGGTGTTCAACGTGGTCCACGCTGATGTGCCGATTCGCAGGACCGATTTCGTGGTCGGCGAGTACAAGCTGGACGCCCCGGACGGTACGACTACCGTGGCAGTGAAGGTCACTGACATGCTGGGTGAGGAAGTTCTGGTGGTCTGCAAGGCGTGAACTCGGGCCCGCCAGCCGCGGAGACGGTTGCCCCGCCACGAGCAACGCCGTCCAGTACGACCCGGACGTGATCCGTACTCCCCGCTGCGCCTCGAACTGCTTGGCGGGCGCGTACCCTCAGGCGATGCCGAGATAGCCGAGTATCCCCTTCGCCGCCTCGCGCCCCTCGAACACCGCGGTCACGACGAGATCGGCGCCGCGCACCATATCACCCCCCGCGAATACCTTGGGGTTGGTCGTCTGGAACGGCGTCGTCCTGCCCGCCGAGACGCGCACGCGGCCGTTCGGATGCAGCGCGATGTCGTGCGCCGCGAACCACGGCGCGGGGCTCGGCTGGAAGCCGAACGCGATCACGACCGCATCGGCGGGAATGATCTCCTCGCTGCCCGGCACGGTCTCGGGCAACCGGCGACCGCGCGCATCCGGCGGCCCGAGCCGCGTCTCGACCAGCTTCACGCCTTCGACCCGATCGCTGCCGACGATCTCGATCGGCTGGCGGTTGAAGAGGAACTCGACGCCCTCCTCGATGCTGTTCTTGTAGTCGCGGCGCGAACCCGGCATGTTCGCCTCGTCGCGGCGGTAGGTGCACTTGACCGACGTGGCGCCCTGGCGGATCGCGGTGCGGTTGCAGTCCATGCTGGTGTCGCCGCCGCCGAGCACGACGACCCGCCTGCCGCGCAGGTCGATCAATGCCTCCGCGTCGCTCTCGCCGAGTTCGTGCCTGATGCTCGAGATCAGGTACGGGAGCGCCTCGTACACGCCGGGCAGCTCCTCGCCCGGAAAGCCGCCCTTCACGTGCGTGTAGGTGCCCATGCCGAGGAACACCGCATCATGGTCCGCGAGGAAGGCGTCGAAGGCGATATCGCGGCCGATCTGCACGCCGAGGCGGAACTCGACGCCCATGCCCTCGAGAATTTCGCGGCGCTTCTCGACGACTTCCTTGTCGAGCTTGAACGGCGGGATGCCGTAGGTCAGCAGCCCGCCGATGCGCCGGTAGCGGTCGTAGACGATCGGTTGCACGCCACTGCGGGCGAGAATGTCCGCGCAGGCGAGTCCCGCGGGACCTGCGCCCACGATGCCGACGCGACGCCCGGTCGGCGTGACGTTCGACATATCGGGCTTCCAGCCCTGCTTCAGCGCCTCGTCGGTGATGTATTTCTCGATCGCGCCGATCGAGACCGCACCGAGGCCGTCGTTCAGCGTGCAGGCACCCTCGCACAGCCGGTCCTGCGGGCAGATACGCCCGCAGACTTCGGGCAGCGAGTTCGTACGGTGCGAGAGTTCCGCGGCCTCGAAGAGATTGCCTTCCTCGATCAGCTTGAGCCAGTTCGGGATGTAGTTGTGCACCGGGCACTTCCACTCGCAGAACGGATTGCCGCAGGACAGGCAGCGCCCCGCCTGCTGCGACGCCGCTTCGGCGTCGTACGGCCGGTAGATCTCCGCGAATTTCGCGACGCGCTCCTCGACCGGCAGCTTCTCCGGATCGCGGCGGGGGATCTCGAGGAATTGCAGGTGTTTGTCGCTCATGCCGCGCGCCTCAGGTTCTCGATCAGGCTGTCGATGGACGCGGCCTTCGGTTTCACGACCCAGAACTTGCCGACATACGAGCGGAAGTCGTTCAGCATCTCCTCGCCCCACACGCTGCCGGTCTCCTCGACGTGGCGCCCGATCAGCGCGCGCAGGTGCTGCACGTGTGCCTGCATCGCCTCGACCTGCAGGCGCGAGATGTCGATCAGCTCGTGGTTGTAGCGGTCGACGAAATCGCGCTCGAGGTCGAGCACGTAGGCGAAGCCGCCGGTGAAGCCCGCGCCGAAGTTGACGCCGGTGCGGCCGAGCACACAGACGACGCCGCCCGTCATGTACTCGCAGCAGTGATCGCCCGTGCCCTCGACGACCGCCACAGCGCCGCTGTTGCGCACCGCGAAGCGCTCGCCGGCGACACCCGCGGCAAACAGTTCGCCGCCGGTCGCACCATACAGGCAGGTATTGCCCATGATGATCGTGTCGCGATGGACGAAGCCCGCCGTGCCGGGATGGCGCAGCACGATCCGTCCTCCCGCCATGCCCTTGCCGACATAGTCGTTCGCATCGCCCTCGAGATACAGGTGCAGGCCGCCCGCATTCCAGACGCCGAAGCTCTGGCCGACATTGCCGGTCAGGCGCACCGTCAGCGGATGTTCCGCCATGCCATGGTTGCCCCAGCGCCGCGCGATCTCGCCCGAGACGCGCGCACCGATCGAGCGGTTGAAGTTGCTGACGCTGTAATGCCACTCGCCGCCACTGCGCGCCTCGATCGCGCCCCGCATGTCGGCGACCATGCGCTCGGCAAGCTCACCCCTGTCGAACGGCGGGTTCGACGGATCGATGCAGTACTGCGGCCGGTCCGCCACGAGACCGCCGGTGGAGAGAATCGGCCCGAGATCGAGCTTGCGCTGTCTTGCGGTCTCGCCCTCGAGGATTTCGAGCAGCTCGGTGCGTCCGATGATGTCGGCGAGCCGCGCGACGCCGAGCCCGGCCAGGATCTCGCGCACTTCCTGCGCGACGAAGCGGAAATAGTTCATGACCATTTCCGGCAGGCCGATGAAGTGCTTCGAGCGCAGCACGGGATGCTGGGTCGCGACGCCCGTCGCGCAGTTGTTCAGGTGACAGATGCGCAGGTACTTGCAGCCGAGCGCGACCATGGGGGCGGTGCCGAAGCCGAAGCTCTCCGCGCCGATGATCGCGGCTTTCACGACATCGAGCCCGGTCTTCAGGCCGCCATCGGTCTGCAGGCGCACCTTGTGGCGCAGGTCCATCTGCCGCAAGGTCTGGTGCGTCTCGGCGAGGCCGAGCTCCCAGGGCGTGCCGGCGTAGTGGATCGAGGAAATCGGGCTCGCGCCGGTGCCGCCGTCGTGGCCGGACACCGTGATCAGGTCGGCATAGGCCTTGGCGACGCCGGCCGCCACGGTGCCGACCCCGGGCTCGGCGACGAGCTTCACGGACACGAGCGCTGCGGGATTGACCTGCTTCAGGTCGAAGATCAGCTGCGCGAGGTCCTCGATCGAATAGATGTCGTGGTGCGGCGGCGGCGAGATCAACCCGACGCCGGGGCGCGCGAAGCGCAGATGCGCGATCATCTCGTTGACCTTGTGGCCGGGCAGCTGGCCGCCCTCGCCGGGCTTGGCGCCCTGCGCAACCTTGATCTGCAGCACCTCGGCACTGACGAGATAGGCGGGAGTCACGCCGAAGCGCCCCGAGGCGATCTGCTTGATCTTCGAGTTCTTCTCGCTGCCGTAGCGCGCGGGGTCCTCGCCGCCTTCGCCCGAATTCGAGCGCGCGCCGAGCCGGTTCATCGCGATCGCCAGCGCCTCGTGCGCTTCGGGCGAGAGCGCGCCGAGCGACATCCCGGCGCTGTCGAAGCGCTTGATGATCGTATCGATCGGCTCGACGGCGTCGATCGCGATCGGCGCCGCGCCGCCCTTGAGGCGCAGCAGGTCGCGGAAGGCCGAGACCGGCCGCTCGTTCACGAGGCGCGCGAATTCACGGTACCGCGCGTACTCGCCCGTCATCACGGCCGCCTGCAGCGTCGCGATCACGTCGGGGTTGTACATGTGGTACTCGCCGCCGTGCACGTACTTGTGCAGGCCGCCGGGCGCGATCGGCTCGCGCGGATTCCACGCGCGCGCCGCGAGCTGGGCTGCGTCACGCGCGAGATCGTCGAAGTCGGCGCCCTGCACGCGGCTCTCGGTGCCACGGAAACACAGGTCGACCACCTTGTCCGCGAGCCCGACGATCTCGAACAGCTGCGAGCTGCGATAGCTCGCGATGGTGGTGATGCCCATCTTGGACATCACCTTGTAGAGGCCCTTGCGAATGCCGGCGCGGTAGCGCCTGCCGATCTCGAGGCGTTCCTCGGCGTCGAGCTTCAGGCGACCCTTGCGCATCATGTCGAACAGCGTCTGGTAGGCCATGAACGGATACACGGCGGTCGCGCCATAGCCGATCAGGCAGGCGAAATGATGCGGATCGCGTGCCGTGCCGGTCTCGACCAGCAGATTGCACTTCGAACGCAGGCCCGTGCGCACGAGCCGGTGGTGCACCGCGCCGGTCGCGAGCAGCGCGTGGATCGGCAACTTGCCGCGCACCAGGTAGCGGTCGGACAGCAGCAGCACCAGCGTGTCGTCGCGGACCGCCCGCTCCGCCTCGTCGCAGATGCGTTCGATCGCGGCCTCGAGCGATTCCTCCTGCGGGTACTGCAGGTCGATGAACTGGTGCGTGACGCCGAAATCGGTGAGGCCAAGGATCTGCCGCAGCTTGCGCTGCGAGAGGATCGGCGAGCCGAGCACGATCTGCCGGGCATGTTCGGGCGACGGCGCGAAGATGTTGCACTCCGGCCCGATCTGCGTCTGCAGCGACATCACGATCGCTTCGCGCAGCGGATCGATCGGTGGATTTGTCACCTGCGCGAACTGCTGGCGGAAATAATCGTAGAGCGAACGGACCTGGTGCGAGAGCACCGGCATGGGTGTGTCGTCGCCCATCGAACCGACGGCCTCGCTCTCGTCGGCCGCGAGCACGCGGATGATTTCGTCGCGCTCCTCGGCCGTGATGTTGAACATCTTCTGGTACAGGCCGAGTGTGTCGCGGTCCATCGGCTCGGCGGCGAGCCTGGGGTCGATCAGGTCGGTCTCGAGATAACGCACGCCCCGCTTGAGCCAGGTCTTGTACGGGTGACGGGTCTTCAGGATCTGGTCGATGTCGCGCGTCGACAGCAGCTTGCCGCTGTGCAGGTCGAGCGCGATCATGTCGCCCGGGCCGAGTTTGCCCTTCGCCACGATGTCCGCCGGCCGGTAGTCCCACACGCCGGTCTCGGAAGCGACGGTCAGGTGGCGGTTCTTCGTGATCACGTAACGCGCCGGGCGCAGACCGTTGCGATCGAGCAGGCAGGCGGCATACCGCCCGTCAGTGGTGACGATACCCGCAGGGCCGTCCCATGGCTCCATGTGGGTCGCGTAGTACTCGTAGAACGCGCGCAGGTCGGAGTCGATCGAATCGAGCGTCTGCCACGCCGGCGGCACCAGCATGCGCATGGCGTGCAGCACGTCGAGGCCACCCATCAGGAACACCTCGAGCATGTTGTCGAGGCTCTGCGAGTCCGAGCCGGTGAGCGAGACGAGTGGCTGGATGTCGTCGAGGCTCGGCAGCAGCGGCGAGCGAAACAGCGGACCGCGTGCCACCGCCCAGTTGCGGTTGCCCTGGATCGTGTTGATCTCGCCGTTGTGCGCGAGCAGCCGGAACGGATGCGCGAGCCGCCACTGCGGCAGCGTGTTGGTCGAGAAGCGCTGGTGGAAGACCGCCACCGACGACTCGAGTCGGGTATCGGACAGGTCGGGATAGAACTCCGTGAGATGCTGGGGCATCACCATGCCCTTGTAGACGAGCGTCGAGGCCGAGAGGCTCGGCACATAGAACACCGGATCCGATGCCTCGAGCGCCTTCTCGGCACGCCGCCGCGCGAGGAACAGCCGGCGGTTGAACGACGCCTCGTCGGTATCGGGTATGCGGCAGTTGACGAACAGCTGCTCGATGCGCGGCAGCGTCTTCAGCGCCTCCTCGCCGCAGGCGCGCGAGTCGGTGGGCAGCACCCGCCAGCCGGCGACCTCGAGTCCTTCGCGCGTGAGCTGCGCCTCGAGCTCGGCTCTCGCCGCGCCCGCCTTCTCCGGCCGGGGATCCAGGAAGACATTGCCCGCCGCGAAGCGGCGGCTGAGCTTGAGGCCCGCCTCGGTCGCGACGGTGCGCAGGAATTTCTCGGGTTTCTTGAGCAGCAGGCCGCAGCCGTCGCCCGTCTTGCCGTCGGCGGCGATGGCGCCGCGATGGGTCAGGCGTGCGAGGGAAAGGATTGCCGTCTCGATCAGCCAATGGCTTGGCTGGTCGTCGAGACTGGCGATCAGCCCAAAGCCGCAGCTGTCGCGCTCGTAGCTGTCACGATATAGCCCGCGTCCGGATGCGGTCATGTTCTTGGCCTCTGGATCAACACTGGCGCGGCGGGCACACCGCCCCCGCGCCGCAGGCCAATGCCTGCAACGGTAAATTTTTCAAAAGGTTATCGTGGACCGCCAACCGGACCCGAGGCCAGGGATATATCCCGGGAGCGACGCCGTGCAACACCTTGAACTACTATGGTTTCCATCATACCGGCAGTGACCGTGCGGTCAATGTCGGCATGCGCTGAAAACCTGAGGAATGACCATGGGGTTCAAGCATCCAGGATCGGCATTGCTGCTCGCGGGAGTGCTCGTCGCCTGTGGAGGTGGCGGGGACGGCTCGATCGGCGGCGGTGGCGGCGGTGGTGGTGGAGGCGGTGGGGGCGGTGGGGGCACCGGCTTCACGCCCGGGTTCTTTCCGGCCTCCTCGACCTACGAGTCCCGCTGCGCAAACCCGCGCAGCGGCAATGATCCGGTGAGTGGAGACCCGTGGCCCGATCGGCTCGGCACCGCCCTCGACGAGAAGAACTGGCTGCGCTCGTGGACCCATGAGCTGTATCTCTGGTACCGCGAGGTTCCCGATCTCAACCCGGCCGGCTACGGCGTGCTCGAATACTTCGATCTGCTCAAGACGGATGCCCTCACGCCCTCGGGCCGCCCCAAGGACCAGTTCCACTTCACCTACCTGACGAGCGAGTGGCAGCAACTGTCGGAATCGGGCGTATCCGCGGGATACGGCCTGCAATGGGCGCTGCTGAGCGCCACTCCGCCGCGCCAGCTGGTCGTCGCCTACATCGAGCCGGACGGCACCTCGCCTGCAACCATGGCGGGCCTCGCGCGCGGCGCGCAGGTACTCGCGATCGATGGCATCGACCTCGTGAACACCAATGTCGACAGCGAGATCGACGCGCTGAACGAGGCGATCTACCCCTCCGACACGGGCCTCTCGCACAGTTTCACGGTCCAGGATATCGGTGGCGGACCGCAGCGCACCGTGTCGATGACCTCGACCGTCGTGACGGCGGCCCCCGTGCAGAACGTGCGCACCATCGCAACGCCGAACGGTCTGGTCGGCTACCTGCTGTTCAACGACCACATCGCGACCGCCGAGCTGGCCCTGGTCGATGCGATCACGACGCTGCGCAACCAGGGCATCGTCGACCTCGTGCTCGACGTGCGCTACAACGGCGGCGGCTACCTCGATATCGCGAGCGAGCTCGCCTACATGATCGCCGGCGGCGCGCAGACGCAGGGCCGCACCTTCGAGCTACTGCAGTTCAACGACCAGCATCCGACGCGTGACCCGGTGACCGGTCGGACGATCGCGCCGATGCCCTTTCATACGGTCGCGCAGGACTTCAGCGTCGCGGGCGGCACTCCGCTGCCCGCCCTCGATCTGCCGCGCGTCTTCGTACTCACCGGTCCCGGCACCTGCTCGGCGAGCGAGGCGATCATCAACAGCCTGCGCGGCGTCGATGTCATGGTCGTGCAGATCGGCTCGACGACCTGCGGCAAGCCCTACGGTTTCTATCCCTGGGACAACTGCGGCACGACGTATTTCTCGATCCAGTTCCGCGGCGTCAATGCGAAGAACTTCGGCGACTACGCCGACGGTTTCTCACCGGAGAACACGGTGGGCACCGTGGGCGTGCCGTTGCCCGGCTGCTCGGTCGCGGACGATTTCAATCATGCGCTGGGCGATCCCGCCGAAGCGCGCCTCTCTACCGCACTGCACTTCCGGCAGACGGGCCTGTGCGGCGTGCCGCCGAGCGGCATGGCACAGGCGCAGGTGGGTGCGTTGCCGCTCAAGGACGGGGTCACGCGCAAGTCGCCCTGGCTCGAGAACCGCATCCTGCGGCGCTGACGGGCGCGCGCAACTGCGGTTGCATCGTGACCTGCGCGCGCGTAACGTTCGCGCCGCGATGAGCAAGCGCAAAGCGTCCGCTGCCAGCCAACCTGGTCCCCGCCTGCACAAGGTCAGCCAGTACCTGGAGAGGAACTTCCCCGACTTCTTCGCGGAAACGCGATTCCAGGTCGGCGACGACGATTACTTCCTCTATGCGCGCTTCGGACAGTACCTCGCGCGATCCATCGAGCAGCGCCGCGTGCCCCGCGAGAAGATCGAGCGCGGCTTCACCGTGCTCAACAAGATGGCCCGCATCTCGGCCCGCGATCCGGGCGTGCGCCGCATGCTGATCTCCGGCCCGCTCGAGTACATCGTCGATGCGCCGAAGGCGCGCGCGCTGGCACGCAAGCGCCTCTCGCCGATTGCGCAGGGCTACCTCGCGAGCCTCTGCGAGTAGGCGTGGTGCCGGTAGTGTTCGAGCAGCTCCGTCAGTGTCGAGGGACTGCAGCCGAAACGCCGCGCGAGTTCGCTGATGGTCGCGACCCGGGGCCCGTCACCTCCAGTAGCCGCCGCTCTTCCAGGCATTCCAGGCCGCGCGCAGCCAGCGCAGCACCGCGAACGCGGCCCACACCGCCCACACGAACACGAGTGACTTGAACACCCACAGCGGCAGGCTCAGCACCATGGGCCGGGGCAGCGCGCCACCCGTTCGGTCGAGAAACCAGGAGTACCGGTTGCCGCCGGAACCCGGGCCGGTCACGCCCATGTCCGGCGTCGACAGCAGGCCATCGCGGATGCCGTAGAAGAGCAACGCCGTGACGGCCCAGTAAGTCAGCACCGCGAGCAGCACCTGCACGGTGTTGAACTGCCACCGCACCACCTGCCCGGCCCAGCCTTCGCGCCACTTCATCGCGAACAGCCAGATCGCGACGAGCGCAAGCACGCCCCACGACAGGGTCGAGAGACCGAGGCCCAGCAGCACCCACTCGTGGGTGCGCAGCGGGGAGCGCCCACTGCGCCCGACCAGCCAGGCAGTCAGCAGGAAGGCGACGAGCTCGCTCCAGTAGAGGATTGCGGGCCCCACGCCATCGCCCGCGGCAAACAACGCCCAGCGATTCGCTGGCAGCGACAGAGTGGTGCGCACATTGCTCGCCGGAGCGCCGAGGTCGAGCGGCTCCGGCTTCACGATCGTCGCGACCCCGCTCGCGTGCGTACTGGACACCGTCACCGTGTGCTCGCCCGGCAGGATCGGGATGGACAGCTCTCCGTTCTCGGGGCGAAGCGCGAGCGCCTCGACGTCGACCGTCACCGACGTGATGCGCGCTTCCGGCGCGAGCTTCACCGTGTGCCGCCCGCCCTGGGTCGCGCGATAGCGCACGGCCAGCGTCGAATCGGTCGCGCGCCTGCCGATCGACAGCGTGCGCTCGACCGCTTCGATCGCGAGCGGCGCACCTTCGGCGGCAACGGGGCGCTCGAACTTCGCCGTCAGCTGTTCACCCGCGCGCGGGTGGAACTCGAACACCCACTCGCCCCCCAGTTCCTCCGGCAGCGTGGCGACGAAGCCCTCGAAGGTGGCATGCCACTGCGCGTCGACGTCAAACTCCCACACCTCGACCAGGCGCGAATCGGCCGCAGGCGCAGTCAGCGTGAGGGAGTCGGCGCGCGGCAGCGTCGAAGCCCATCCGACGGCGGCTGCGCCGGCCGGCAACACCGCGAGCGCGGTCTGCCCGTCGCGCACCTCGACATCCTCGGTGAGCACCGATTCGCCCACCAGCAGCGGCACGGGCAGCGAGAACGCGGCCCGCAGCGGCGCGACGCGCTCGACGCGCGTCTCGACGCGGGTCTCCGCGCCGATTTCGAAGCGGCGCACGACGCGCGCGAACGGCGGGAACTCCGCCGCGACGTCGACGCCCGCAACGGGTCGTGCACCCGCCTCGGTGTGCCGGGACAGATCGAGCGAGCCACCCGGAAGGCGCCCATCGCTGACACCCGCGACCTCCCAGCCCGAGGCCGCCACCACGACGCGCTTCGGTGGCCATGGAAACACCAGCTGCACCGCATCGGTCGACGCGATGCGGCCCGACACGACGATCGTGCGCGTACCAGGCTGCAGCGGTACCCACAGATGCTCGTCGCCGCCGCGACGCAGGGCGTGACTCGGCGTGCCATCGACTGTCACGCTGTCGAGCAGCCACGCGCCGGGCGCAGCGGGCACCGGCACGGCGAGATGCGCGAGCGCGGCGGCATCGATCGTGAGCGTGAGGCGCGCGGGGTCGACCTCGACGCGCGCCGCCAGCAACTCGGCACAGCTTGGCTCGCACTCGGCAGGTTTCGTCAGGCGAGCCTTCAGCTCACCGAGCAGCTGCGAATCGGGCAGCTGGGCTGCGGCCGGCGACGGACCCGCCACCAGCGCCACTCCAAAGCACAGGGCAACGGCGAGCGGCGCGGTCCCGCGCGCCGCGGCGTGCGTCAGCCAGGGTCGCCACCGCGGCGGCAGCCGCTCTCGCCAGTTCGGGCCCGAACCCGCCAGCAACACTGCGAACAGCGCCGCGAGCAGCAGCACACCCACGACGCGCCACGCGGCCAGCACGAACGGGCCTGCGATCACGAAGCGCGCCGTCTGCGAGGGCTCGACCGGTCCGGACCACGAGTACGCGTAGCTGCGGTACTGCCAGGTGGGAATGCCCGGACCCGCCTGCACGACAGTGCCGGGCGCATAGCGCTCGGTGCGCGACGCCATGGCGCCGGTCGCGATGACGTCCTTCCTGGCGCGCGGTTCCGGCGTCTCTTGCTTCACTTCCTGCACGGCAGCCATCTCGGGGCGCGCCGTGGCCATGTCCATGACGGGCGGCGGTGGCGCGGCCGGCGCACGTGCCGCCGGCATCGGCATGGGAAGGTTCCAGCCGGCGGAGTACGCGCTGTCGAGCTGCGGATGCAGCGCCAGGCGCAGCTGGCTCCACATGAACGGCACGAGCACGATGGCCAGCACCGCGAAACTGATCGTGCGGTAGCGCAGGGCGAAACCGCGCAGGCGCCCTTCCGGCGCCGCGCGCGCCAGCGCGAGGGCAGCGAGCAGATTGCCCCAAAGCCAGATCACCTGCGGCGCATCCTGGTAAGTGAGCGCGAGCGCCGCGAACGCGAGCACGCCGGCCGGCTTGCCCGCGAGCCAGCCGACGAACGCCGCGATGATCACGACGCCGAACAGGCTCCAAAGTCCCCACCGTTCGAGCCAGGCGTCCGGCGCCGAATCGACGCCCAGCGCTGCGACGAGCCGATGGCCGGGCGGCACGTGTAGTTCGCCATTGACCGCCTCGAATCGCGTCGTCCAGCCGGTCGCCGGCAGCGCACCGCGCGCGCCGGCGCTGCGCGCGACGGTCTGCAGCACAAGCTCGGGCGAACGCAGCTCGACGCCGGTCGTGCCTTCGCCCTGCCCCCGCGTGACCAGCAGGGGTACATCGTCGAGGCGAGCACTGCCGAGACTCCACGGCGCAGCCATGTCGAGCCGCCAGCCCGATCGCATGCTGCCGCGCAGCTGATCGACCGCGGTGAAGCCCGCGTGATCGAAATCGAGCCACAGCTGGCGATGCACCTGCAGTTGGTTGTCGTCGAGGCTCGCCATGCCACGACTGCGCTCGACGACGCCGAGTGCCGTGTCCTGCAGCACCCGCATCGCAGGATAGGCGCGCCACTCGGCCGGCACATCCGCCTGCGCGGGATCGATGGATTCACCGCCCTCGAGCGCCGCGACACGCAGGCGATCGTCGCCGGCAAAGCTCCAGATCTCCTCCGCGGGCCAGGGCTCGGCGGCCGACGGCCGCGTGACCTGCGCGGCGCCATCGACGGCGCGCGCGATGAGATCGATGCCGAAGACACCCGCACGCAACTGCACGCGCAGCCGGCCATCCGCTTCGACGCGTGCCGGCAGCGGCGAGTCGAGCGCGATCGGCGCGAAGCCGGCCGGCAGCACCGGTCCCAGCAGCACCTCGCGGCTGCCGCCCGTGGCGCGCAGTGTCAGGCGTGTGACGAGACGCAGCGGAATGTCATCGACGAGCAGCCGATGCACGTCGAAATCGAAGCTGACGGACTGCTGCACGCCCTGGCGCGCACCGAGCAGCAGCGTGTTGCCGGTGCGCGTAGGCGCGGCGACACGCGTGCCGTCGACCACGAGATCGACGAGGCCGGTCTCTGCCGGCACCGCGAGGGATTCGGGGCGCGCGGTCCACTCGAAGCGACCGGCGATCTGGTACTCGCCCGGCGCGAGTCGCGCATGGGGAATGCCGTTGCGCGCGACGATCGCGCCGCGCCGCCCGTCGATCGTGACATCGCGCGGCCACTGGTCGGCATTGCCCGGCAAGGCCACCCAGCTGTCGGCCTCGACCTGCCACGCCTGGCGGAACTCGCCGCCGCGAGCGCCCACGTCGAGCACGAGCCGCCCCGGCCAGACGCAGCTCCTCGCCTCGCGACTGCCCGCCGCGACGCCCGGCGAGGCGAGGCGGGCGCAGGCGCGATGTTCCTCGCCCGTGAGCACCCAGCCACGCCAGTCCTGCAGCGCTGCGGGCACGTGCGGGTCGGCGGCCTGCACCTGCGTCGCGGATACGAACGACAGCAACACGAGTCCGACTACACGTGGAAACAGGCGCACGGCATCGCTCCCTGACTGGCCTTCCCCATCATCCATGGTCCATGATCGGCCGTCGAGGGGAGGGTCCGATGCCCATCGAGAGATTCATCGACGCGCGCGAGCGGAACCTTGGCGGCTTCAACGTGCGCCGGATACTGCCGGCGCCCGGGCGACGCATGGTCGGGCCCTTCATCTTCTTCGATCACATCGGCCCCGCCGACTTCCCGCCCGGTCGCGGTATTGACGTGCGGCCCCATCCGCATATCGCACTCGCGACCGTGACCTACCTGTATGCCGGCGCTTTCCTTCACCGTGACAGCCTGGGCAACGTGATGGAGATCCGGCCGGGCGACGTCAACTGGATGACTGCCGGGCGCGGCATCGCGCATTCGGAACGCACTCCGCCACGACTGCGCGAGCGCGGCGCGCACATGCACGGCATCCAGTCGTGGGTCGCGCTGCCCGACGGCCACGAGGAGATCGAACCGGCCTTTGCGCACCACCCGGCCGCCACGCTGCCGCATCTCGAGGTCGACGGTTGCGAACTGCGCGTGATCGCCGGCGAGGCCTACGGACGCCGCTCACCCGTCGAAGTACTGTGGCCCACGCTCTATGTCGATGCGTCGATGCCCGCCGGCGCCTTGCTCGAGATGCCCGCCGATTACACCGAGCGCGCCATCTACGTGAGCGAAGGCGAAGTCGACATCGACGGCGAGGCGGTCGGCGCGGCGCGCCTCGCGCTGCTGGCGCGCGATGCGACCGTCACGCTGCGGGCCGTGCACAACTCGCGCGTGATGCTGCTCGGCGGCGAGCCCTTCGCGACGCCGCGCCACATCTGGTGGAACTTCGTGGCCTCGAGCCGCGAGCGCATCGAGCAGGCGAAGCAGGACTGGGCACGCGGTCGCTTCGCGCCCGTCGTCGACGAAACGGAGTTCACGCCGCTGCCGGACGATTGAGCGTCAGCGGACCGGGCGCGGCGCGGGGGGCGCGGCGAAATCCGGCGCCGAGAGCGGCATCTCGGTCACCGGGCCGTACCTGGCCGCCACCGCCCTGATCTTCGCCGCGTCGCCGATCATCACGATCGCAAGATTCTCCGGCCGCGGGAATGCCTCCTCGATCACCCGCTGCGCCGCCTGCCGGTCCACGCCTTCGACCGCGCCGCCGTAGCCCTCGATATAGGAGCGATCGAGGCCGTAGAGCTCGAGCTCGGCCAGCGCCGCGACCCAGTGCGAGGCCGTCTCGAGCTGCAACGGGAACTGGCCGAGCACGTAAGTGCGCGAGGAAGCGAGCATGTCGTCCGTGAGACCCTGTTCATGAAGGCCGGCGAGCGTCGCGAGCGCGAGGTCGATGGCCGCGGCGGTCGTGTCGGTCTGGGTGAAGGAGCTGATCGCGAACTCGCCCGGCACGGAGCCGCGCACGAATCCGGAGCTCGCGCCGTACGACAGACCCGACTTGATCCGCAGTTCGGTATTCAGGATCGACGTGAAGCGCCCGCCATACAGCGTGTTGACGACCTCGAGCGGCGCGCGAGCGGCGAAATTCCGCGCAACGCCCGTGTTCGCCAACCAGAAGTAGGTCTGCGCCGCACCCGGCTGGTCGACGAGCAGCACGCGGCGCCCGGTCGTGCGCACCGGCGAGGCGAGCGCCGGCAGCGGCACCGCGGCGCGCGCCCAGCCCGCAAAGGCCGCCTCGACGGATTTCGTCAGCGCGACGGTATCCACGTCTCCGGCGACGATCAACGTCAGCCGATCGCCACCGAAGTTCGCGCGATAGTAGGCGAGCACATCATCGCGGGTGATCGAGGCGAGCGAGCGCTCGCTGCCGCTGGCCGCCCTGCCGTACGGGTGCTTCGCGAACAGGAACGCGCGGCCGTAGCTGCGGATCAGCCCCGACGGGTCCGAGTCCTTCGCCGCGCGGATCGACTCGATGCGACGGTTGCGCAGGCTGTCGAATTCCGCCGCCGCGAAATGCGGCCTCAGCAGCGCATCGGCCAGCAGCTCGACCATCAGCTCGCGGTCCTGCGCGAGGAACTGGCCGCTGACGACGATCGCCTCGCTCGCCGCCGCGGCGCTGAAGCTGCCACCCGCGCCTTCGACGGTGTCGGCGAACTCAAAGGCGTTTCGCGACCCGGCGCCCTTCTCGAGCAGGCCCGCGGTGAGCGAGGCGACACCGGCCTGCTCGCCGGTCTCGGCCACCGAGCCGCCGCGGACGATGGCGGTAAACGCGATCAGCGGCACGTCCTCGCGCGGCATTACGAGCAGGGTCGCGCCGTTCGGCAGCACCGTACGCGTATATGGCGGCACCACCACACCGGCCGCAGGAGCGGGCGCGGCGGTGGCGAGCAGCGCGACCGCGGCGCAGAGGGCAATCGCGATCGTGCGCATGTCAGCCCTCCCCCGCGTTCGCGGGCGGCGTGAGCACACCGACGGTGCGCCGGCGCGGATCGAGCAGCTCCTTCGCAACCGCGCGGATGTCCTCCGCCGTGACGCGCGCGAAGGCATCGGGCAGGTCGAACAGCTTGCGGTAATCGCCGTGCATCACTTCGAACTCGCCGAGCAGCGCCGCCTTGCCGTCGATGGTGGCGAGCTGGCGCCAGTAAGCGGCGCTCAACAGGTTGCGCGCGCGGGAAAGCTCGGCGTCGGTGACGCCATCCTCGATCAGACGCGCGAACTCCGCGTCGATCTGCGCCTGCACTCCGGCCGGATCGCCGCCGGCCGGCAGCGTCGCGAATACCCAGAAGAGTCCCGGATCGAAGCCCTCCTGCAGGTAGGTATCGACGCTGATGGCGACCTTGCGGTCTTCGACGAGCAGGCGATGCAGTCGCGAGGCATCGCCCCGGCCCAGGATCACCGACAGCAGGTTCAGCGCCGGATTGCGCGGATCGTCGGCCTGCGGCGCCTTGTAGGCGAGTTGCAGCAGCGGGGTCTGCGCGCGACGCTCGACGGCGACGTGCTTCTCGCCCGGCTGCACCGGCTCGAGCGTGCGTACCGCGGGTGGCGGCTCCTGCCGCGGAATCGGCTCGAGGTACTGGCGCGCCAGCGCAAACACGGCGTCCGGCAGCACGTCGCCGACCACCACCAGCGTGCAGTTGTTCGGCGCGTAGTACGTGCGATAGAACGCCTGCAGGTCGGCGAGAGTCCAGCCCTCGATGTCGGAGGGCCAGCCGATGGTCGGGAGATGGTACGGGTGCGCCGCGAACGCCGTGCTCTGCACCTGCTCGAACAGGAAACCGTTGTTGTCGTCCTCGACGCGCAGGCGACGCTCGGAGTACACGACGCCGCGCTCGCTCTCGATCACCTGCGGATCGAACGCGAGATTGGCGAGGCGATCGCCCTCGAGGTCGAGCACCGCCTCGATCGAGCCGGCCGGAAACCAGTCCATGTAGATCGTCAGGTCGTCCGAGGTCGAGGCGTTGTTGCGGCCGCCGCGCGCCTCCATTTCCCGGTCGAACTCGCCGGGCGGACGCCGCGTGGTGCCGTTGAACATCATGTGCTCGAAGAAATGCGCGAGCCCGGTGATGCCGGGCGCCTCGTTGCGGCTGCCGACGCGCACGTAGTTGTAGAGCGCGACGTTGGGGATGTCGTGGTCTGGCCACACGATCACACGCATACCGTTGGCAAGGGTGGTCGTGCGGATCTCTGCTGGTGCAGCGGCGTGCGCCGTGGTGACGAGCAGCAGCGCGATGAGTGCGCCGCGAAGGATGAGGCGATGCATGGGCGCATTCTAGCGGCCCGCGCGCGCTGCGGAAAAAAAGACGCCGCGGACAGTCTGGCTGCCGCGGCGGAGTTGAGCGAACACCGGGGAAGTTGTTCGCGATCCTGTTCGGGCGGGTCAGTCCCTCGTGCCGACGGAGTACCGGGTACTTGCCGCGGCCAGGGCTTTCGCCACGCAATGCGCGCGGGCGAGGCGCGCATCGATACGAGTCTGCGACAGAGCGCCACCGCGACTGGCGAGGAGCAAGGCGACCGGCCAGTGTCGGACGCTGTCGCTCGGGCACATCGCGGGCATCAGTAGCGTGTAGCTGCGACTGCTCATGTCGCAGGGAGTGGAGCAAGCGACGTGCCAGCGGCCGTAGCCTGATGAATCAGCGACTTACGTTCGCACCAATGGAAACGCCGCGGCGGCAGGTGACATGCAGCGTCACTTTCCGACGGGCAGGACGACCACGCAGGGCTGGCCCTGTGCACGCAGCGACTCGCAGATACCGCGCGCGGCCGATTCGCTCGCCGTCGAGGCACGCAGACGGTAGAGGGATCCGGCGCCGCTCTTGACCGGGGAAACAGCCGGCGAAAGGCCACCGAGCACATTCGCGAACTTGCCGCTGATACGCTGCCATTCCGCCCGCGCCTTGTCCTCGCTGCTGAACGCGCCGAGCTGCACGCCGTACTCGATGCGCGGCTCGGGCGCGGACACCCTCGGCGCCGGCGCGGACAGAGGCGCTGCGTCAGGCGGTGCTGCGGCGGCGACGGACGGAGCGGTATCGGCCGCGGCGGGCGCCGGCGCCGCGATTATCGCGGGTGGCACGCCAG
>Ga0116144_10000397_pt1 | contig 58239 bp, 41 predicted proteins | sample AD_UKC035_MetaG_FD_89746 | JGI IMG/M metagenome (GOLD analysis project Ga0116144, IMG submission 89746) | Active sludge microbial communities of municipal wastewater-treating anaerobic digesters from USA - AD_UKC035_MetaG | ecosystem: Engineered > Bioreactor > Anaerobic > Digestate | place: USA...
AATGCATTATTAAAAGCAGTAATTGATTCCAGATCTAAGTGGTTGGTCGGTTCGTCCAGTATCAGACAGTTGGCCTGAGCCAACATCATCTTTGATACCATACAACGAACTTTCTCTCCTCCCGATAAAACACTCGCTTTCTTGAATGTTTCTTCACCCGAAAAAAGCATTTTTCCCAGAAAGCCCCGGATATAAGTTTCGTCCTTATCGATAGAGAATTGCCTCAACCAATCAATGAGATTAATATCATCCATGAAGTACCTGGCATTCTCATTGGGTAAATAAGCCTGGGTGATAGTGCTTCCCCATTTATACTCACCTGTGAATGCTTTCTCTTCGCCCATCAATATCTCAAAAAAAGATGTTATTGCCTGATGATCTTTTGACAACACAGCAACCTTATCGCCTTTCACCAGAGTGAATGAAATATCTGAGAAATAATTTTGTCCTTCCGGGGAATTCATTGCAAGGTTCTCTACAGAAAGTATCTGATCACCACATTCGCGTTCTGCCTTGAAAATGATTGCAGGATATTTTCTTGTTGAAGGCTGAATCTCGTCGACAACTAATTTCTCTAACAGCTTTTTCCGACTCGTTGCCTGTCTTGATTTTGAAGCATTGGCACTAAAACGTTCAACGAATTCCTGAAGTTCTTTTCTTTTATCTTCAACCTTTTTATTTTGATCAGAACGTTGACGCAATGCAAGCTGACTGGATTCATACCAAAATGTATAATTTCCCGTGTATAAATTTATCTTACCAAAGTCGATATCTGCTACATGAGTACACACAGTATCCAGGAAATGCCTGTCGTGTGAAACAACAATTACCGTATTCTGGAAATCAGCTAAAAAGTTCTCAAGCCATGTGATCGTTTCCACATCAAGATCATTTGTCGGCTCATCCAATAGAAGTATATCAGGATTCCCAAATAGTGCTTGTGCAAGAAGTACTCTTACCTTTTCTTTACCACTCAACTCTGCCATCTGCATATGATGGTAATGTTCCTTCACTCCCAGATCGCTAAGCAAATTTGCAGCATCACTTTCTGCATTCCATCCATTCATGTCAGCGAATTGCTGTTCAAGTTCTGCAGCTTTGTTTCCATCAGCTTCCGTGAAATCCTCCTTTGCATAGATGGCTTCCTTTGCATGCATCACATCCCAAAGCTTTCTATTTCCCATCAGAACAGTCTGTAAAACCTGGTGCTGATCAAAAGCAAAGTGATCCTGCTTTAAAACACTCATTCTCTCGCCCGGACTGATAGTTACTTGTCCGGTTGAAGGGTCCGTTTCCCCGGATAATATTTTTAGAAAAGTAGATTTTCCGGCACCATTTGCACCTATTACTCCATAGCAGTTCCCGGGAACAAACTTGATACTTACTTCATCGAAAAGGACGCGTTTCCCGTAGCGTAGGGATAAATTGGATACAGAAATCATTGATTTTAACGTTTTAAGGGCTGCAAAGGTAGTGAAAACCAAGCGTTTTAGCTAATTTTCATTCTCTTAACAGCCCTTAAACACAAAAAGATTTCCTTAGTCGATATTGCTGCTCTTAACCAGAGTTTTATAGATAGAATGGTTCTGCGTTTCTATGCCGATAAGATAAAACCCTTGCGGTAAAGCACTAAGGTCAAGACTCATCTGATCTGCTTTTTGATACTCGTCGAATGCTTTGCTCAAAAGCGTTCTGCCCGATAGATCACGCACATTGATGACTCCGGTCAACTGAAGATCAGAACTAAATAGTAATTTAATTTGACCACTTGTCGGATTCGGGTAAATAATGATTGATGCTTCGTAAGCTGTTTTTGAAATACCATTAAAGAGAAACTCATCTGCACCAATATCAGGAGTAGAAGGATCTCTGAGATCCCCATCAATATCTTCCTGCACCAATGCCAAAGGTGTACCGGCAGCATCTAAAATCCCTGCTGCTACATGCAAGTCGCTCACGCTTGTAAATAATGGATCTCCGCTGACTGAATTTGCATCAAGTCCTGAAGCAAGTTGAAAATCCGCTAAGCTTAACTGCGGAACAGTCCAATAGGCAGTATTTACTGAACTATACAAACAGTTATTGTCGGATTGAATGATTCCTAATTGTGCATTATCTTCAATATTCATTCCATACCCACCTCCCGGGCTGGCGAAAATATTATTCACTATCCTGATCCCTGATGTTCCGGCACTGCTCACAAATAATGCTGATCCAGTTGTTGTGTTTGTACCAATATTGTTTACAGAGTTATTAAAAACATTTTGATCCGCTGATCCGTCTTCAAGGGAAATTCCTCTTGCTATCGTGGCACCGCCAACTTGCACAAAATTATTGACAATAATTCCTTCGGTCCCTATACCACCTATACATTCCCTCAATCGAATACCATAATTTCCATTGTAGCATGTAATTTTATTCTTGTTGACTTGCAGTGGTCCTACACTGAACCTGATACTGATTGCATAAAAATCAACTGTTGAGACGGTGTTATTTCGAATAATTGTATTGCCTATAATTTGCGGAGCTGATTGATAAAGTAAAAAAGCACCAACATAAAAACTATTAAAAATATTATTTTCAACTACCATTCCAGTCGCATGTGAAGCAATGTCGCCATTTACCCAAATTCCATTTGCATTATCTTTAAAATAATTTCCGCTTATAACAAGGTCATTATTATTCGAAGTTGAAGGAGAAAAAATTCCTGATTTTGTTCCTGTGGTATTCGAGGCGGAAACTGATGCATCACCTCTGATCTCGTTTCCGATTAAAGAAACATTATTTGATTCATTAGCAATTTCAATAACCGTAGAAGCTGTACCTGTACCTGAACGCTCTATTGTCAAGCGCATTATGCTGATATGATCAACTCCGTTTAATTGTAGTGTATAATTATCAAGGGTAGAAGCACCGGCAGGGTTACTTAACAAAACCGATGCGCTATCGCCCAGTTCTGAACTAAAACTTATAGTGTTGGAAAATGATGATCCCGAAATTTCCGGGATGCTCACTTGTTCTGTATACAAACCCGTTCGCACAGCAAAGTCAACAGGTCCGCAAATGCCTGATGCAACCAGTGCAGCAACAGCATCAGTAAAGTTTGCAAAATCAGGACTCACACCTCCAATGGTATAAGACCCACTCATTGCTGTTGTCAGGCCTGACAACAAAGTACTGTCATTGGTCATATCATTATCAGCTATACCATTCGGCTCTCTTGTCCAGGCATGAAAATCGTATGTGACAGAACCTAATAAGATATAACTGCCAAGCAACACAGAAACAGAGTCTCCGGCATTCAGCGCCATCTGGTAATGTATAGATGCCTCAGGGACACCATTGACCATCCAGTCAACATATACAGAATCTATAGTGTTGGTACCAAAATTTTTTATCTGTACATAGACATCAACAGATCCGGGACATTTTCCCTGAACGGAGTCAATGGACAAAACCCCGGCATCATCAGTAAATGCAGAAGCTATTGTCAATTGAGAAATCAAAATTGATACCAGGAGAGTAAAGATTTTTTTCATGTGATTTTTTTTAAAATGATTTTATAGGCTTTAAAGTTAAGTAGCCTAACTAAGAAATGCAATCCTTCAATTTCCACCTGAAATTCACATTCTCCATTATCGCTGATTTGTACATTACTCAGAATATCCTGCAAATTCCCTACCTGTCAGTACTTTAAACCTTGTATTGTACGTAGCTTTTCGTAGCTTTCGGGAAAATTATATCATTAACCAATCTGATGAAAAAACAATTACTCCTTTTACTGATTGCATTTGTATTTCCGGTATTTGTCTGGGCACAGTGTACGACTACCAATGCAACAGCTTGTGAATGTAAAGATCCGGGACAAACGGATTGTGATCTTTTGCCCGATATTCAAGTTGGCCATCCCCCTTTTTATGATTTGGGAGCTACCTATGGTGTCATTGAATATTCTCAAACAGGTCATGGTGTTGATAATGGTAGATTAAAAGTTTCTGTCTCTACCCCGAATCCCGGTTTTGGTCCATTGGAAATTCATGCAACAAATGTATTTATTTGCGGTACTGACACATTTGTTGGAACAGCTCCAAGCATTTGTCCGGATGGTATTACTTATCCCGGTATTCTTGTTAATCAAAGGATCTATCACAAGAGTGGAAACGCTATGACTTATTATGACAGACCTGCAGGTACTATGACATATCATCCAACACATAGTCATATGCATGTAGATAACTGGGGAAATTATACTCTCAGAACAAGAGACTCAACAAAAACCAATCCACTTGACTGGCCAATGATTGGTTATGGAACAAAGCTTGCATTTTGTGTGATGGATTACGGGACATGTTCCGGTTGGGCAGATCATTGTCTTGATACAGCAGGAAATTCTTTAAACAGCAATAGCGATTTTCCAAACTACGGACTTGGAGGAGGTAATTACAGCTGTTCAAATTCGGTTCAAGGGATTTCATCCGGATACTTAGATATCTATTGGACATCGCTGGATGGAATGTGGATCGATATTCCTCCTGGAACTTGCAATGGTGATTACTGGATTGTGACTGAAGTTGATCCTAACAACTTTTTCCTTGAGTCAGATGAAACTAACAATGTGTATGCAGCACCTTATACTGTTACTCAGCAAGTTCCAAACCCTGCGACCCAAACCGCAAAAGTTCAGGTAAGCAATTCGAAATTGAATTTGTGTCAGGGTGAAAGCACTACACTTACAGCCGACAATAATGTTATTGGTGCTACTTATCTCTGGAGCAATGGAGATACTACGGCTTCAACAACGGTGAATAGCAATGGAATTTATTCCGTTGAACTGATCACTCCTTGCGGTGTCGGCCAATCTTATTCTGTGGAGGTATATGTCTTCAATCAGCCGGCAATGCCTAATACAGTAAATGATACCATTCCTACGCCGGGTACTGCCCTATTATCAGCTTCTGGTGCCGGTGATATCAAATGGTATGATGCAATCGTCGGTGGCAACCTTGTTGGAACGGGAAATTCTTTCATTACACCTTCTATCAACACAACAACAACTTTCTATGCAGAAACTGAAGAAGTGCATAATGGCTTAAGTTTCCAGATAGGCCCTGCTGATTCATCAGTTTCTTCAGGTACTTCATCAACTACAAACCAGTATCTCGAGTTTGATGTTTACAACACTTTAATTTTACATTCTGTAAAAGTATATGCACAGACTGCGGGAACACGAACAATAGAGCTTAGCGATAATTCCGGTACGGTACTTCAAAGTGCTCTTGTAAATGTAAATGCAGGTATGACTATCGTTGATCTGGATTTTCTCATTAACCCCGGAACAGGTTATCGACTTTCCCGAACCGGAGGCGAACTGTTCAGAAACAATAATGCAAGTGGATTATCTTTTCCATACACGATTGATAATTTTTGTTCAATCACAGGAACATCGCAGGGTAATGGATATTATTACTTCTTCTATGATTGGTCAGTAGTGCTCCCATCAAACTCATGTGTTAGTCAGCGATCACCTGCTATTGCTGTAGTTGCATCTCCAAATTCAATCGCTGATGTCAACAAACTGAATGCATTAAAGGTCTATCCTAATCCTGCAAATAATTCATTGAATGTTTCATTTACCCTGGAAGGTGCAAACGCTATCACCTTAGAACTGATTGATGCTACCGGAAGAGTTGTTCGTTCTAAAAACATTTCATCAGGCTCCGGCACATACAATGAATATTTCGACCTGAGTTCGATGTCAAGAGGTGTGTATAGTGTACACGTACTATCAAATAATAAAAACTATTATCATAAATTAATAGTTCAGTAAACTCTAGTTTTAAAAAGCACCCGGTTCAACAATCGGGTGCTTTTTTGTTTAAAATGGTGAACATGACCAATATCATGATTGCTTAAGTTGAACAGACTATATTTGTTAAAAAAATGCTGCGTCTTCTACTCCTGATTGGCTTTCAGCTTTGCATTTCCTTGCCGGGTTTTTCTCAACCGATCTTTACAACCTATGATCGGTTCAATTCTCCCTTGCCCGACAACCAGTGCCGTTACATAGCAATTGATTCACTGCAGAGAAAATGGTTTTGCACTGAATATGGTTTAGCTATTTTTAATGACACTGTTTGGGAAGTTTATAACACCACGACTTCTAACATCACAGACAATTCAATTAAACATGTTGTCTTTGATGTAGATGGTAAAGCATGGATCTCTACTCAAAGCGGTGGTGTAAATGTTTTTGATGGCACGACCTTTACTTCTTATACGACATCAAATTCCGGAATTACTTCAAACTTTGTCCGTAGTATTACGATTGACGATTTCAATGTTAAATGGATCGCTACCGATAATGGCCTGAACCGATTTGATGATACTACTTGGACCGTCTATAACATTATTAATTCATCTATTCCTGTAAATAATATCACGCTTATTAAAACCGAGAATGACTCTACCAGATGGATAGGTACATTTAACGGAGGATTAGTGCGAATGATCGACACTTCCTTTACTACATGGAATGCCGCAATTAATGGTTTCCCCGACAATTTCATTTTGGGCATGTTGATCGATGTCGGTGGAATTAAATGGATGGCATGTCCGTCAGGTGGGTTAATCCGTTTTTTCAATGGATCCTGGTTTGCTTACAATACTGTGAGTTCAAGCATTCCGACAAATAGCCTTACCTCAATATTACAAGATTCCTCTTCGAATTTTTACATAGGTTCTTACAATTATGGTTTGATAAAAAATGTTGGCTTTGATTATTTTTTCTGGAATTCTCAAAATAGTGCAATGCCGGATGACCTTGTCTACACAGTAGCTATCAAAAGTAATGGTATTGTTTGGTTGGGAACTGATGCACATGGTGTTGTTCGTTTTGATGAGGCGCTTTGGACAGGTTACGAAAACATCTTTAACCCGGAACAACTTCAGGTTTTCCCGACACTATTTTCTAATTCCGTAAACTTTGTACATCCGGCAGAGTCCCTGCAATTAATTGAAATCTATAATACTGTTGGGAATCGTTTACTCCAATACCCATTAAACAATTTCAGGGGTAACGTAGAATCCATAGACTTGTCAATGCTTGCAAAAGGGGTGTATGTAGTAACTGTCACCACAGAAAGAAATACATCAACTCATAAGATAATTAAAGTTGATTGAATTTAATGGCAGTGCTCTGACAAATTAAAATTCGTTCTCAATGAAAATTAATCCCCACCCAATAATTACATAATGCTTCGTAGAAAATTTGTCCTTACCTCTTTAGCCTTGTATCCGGCAATGCTTTTGGCTAAAGTAAAAACGATCGCAGTAAATAGAACAACAAAAGGATTTAAAGTTTCATCCGATGAAGCCCGATTTGGGGAACACTATGAGATGAAAGGTGTAACGCTTAACCGTCTTGATATTAAGATTTCTTCATTAGACACGGAAGGTGACCTTGCCGTATTCGAACAAACCGGTCTCACGCCTAATGATAGTCCTCCCCTGCATATTCATCCTAACCAGGATGAATGGTTTTATGTAATTGACGGAACATATAAATTTCAAGTAGGTGAAGAAGCCTATAATCTGATAAAGGGTGATACGATATTTCTCCCCAGAAATGTACCTCATGCTTTTGTGCAATTAAGCGAAACAGGAAAAATGATCGTCTCATATTTACCCTCAGGAAAAATGGAAGCGTTTTTTAAAGTAACATCGTCATGGAAAAATCCTCCATCTTCTGAAGAAATAAAAAAAGTTTTTGAAGCACATGATATGCTGATCGTTGGACCTCCGCTTAAACCATAAAATTTTTATAAGACTAATTTAATATTGGTTAAAAGGCTAAACAAGTAGCTTACTCAAAAACAAAATATAATCCGATCAGAATGATCAGCAATGCTACCGAAGTTAGTCCATAAAGTATCCAATAAAATAATCCGGGAAATAAATTAGTCAGTGTTAGAACACAACTGACAAAACCGGTAATCGCACCGATCACCAACAGAGCAAATCCTATTGCCTGTCTTTTTGAACGCAATATCTTTTTATAGTCCTCCTGATACTCCTTTATTTTCTCTGAATCAAATCCAAGAATATCCATTTCGACCTTAATTCTTTCAAGGTCAAAATTTTCATTGCACCATTTCAGAAGTAATTCTTTTTTTTGAGCGATTGGATCTGACATGCCTCAACCTTGTTTCGGATTCGTTCTTTCATAATACATTCAGACAACAATATATTGCTGCTAATATAATTTTCCAAGAAAGCTGATGAATGTCATTCTGCCAAACAACAATATCGATAATTCCTTATTCTACCAATATGAATTAAGCTACCAGCAATTTATTATACCTGCCTCGTATCTCATCAAGAAGTTCATGGATTTCGTCGATAGATTCTATCGTTACTAACTTCATCCTAAAATCCTTAAAATGATCCAATCCTTTAAAATAATTACTGTAATGTCTTCTCATCTCAAAAATACCTACTCGAGGACCTTTCCATTCAATAGATTTATCCAGATGGATACGACATACGTCTACGCGTTCATCAATTCCGGTGCTTTTAACTTTTCACCGGTTCTTATGAAATGTTTGATCTCATTGAATATCCAAGGGTAACCGATGCTTGCTCGTCCTATCATCAGACCGTCCACATGATACCGTTCTTTCATAAGTTTTGCGGTCTCCGGAGAATCCACATCACCGTTTCCGAATATGGGAATTTGCATTCTTGGATTCTTTTTAATTTCTCCAATAAGAGTCCAATCTGCTGCACCTTTATACATTTGTTTACGAGTCCGACCATGCACCGACAAGGCTTTTATCCCTATGTCTTGTAATCGCTCTGCCACCTCAACAATATTCTTTGTATTATCATCCCAGCCTAATCTGGTCTTGACTGTCACGGGAAGCTTTATTGACTTAACGATTTCCTCTGTCATCTTAACCATTTTCGGAATATCCTGTAACAATGCTGCTCCTGCTCCTTTACACGCAACAGCTTTCACCGGACAACCATAGTTGATATCAACAAGATCCGGCCCGGCAGCTTCTGCAATGAGTGCTGCTTCGCGCATAGAACCTATATCACCGCCAAATAACTGTATGCCTATAGGTCTTTCGTATTCGAAAATGTCAAGTTTATGAACACTCTTAGCAGCATCACGTATCAGTCCCTCGCTTGAAATAAACTCTGTGTACATCATATCTGCTCCATTCTGTTTACATACATAACGGAATGGCGGATCACTTACATCCTCCATTGGAGCGAGTAACAACGGGAATTCTCCCAGGTCTATATGTGCTATTTTAGCCAATTGTATTATTTCAATCTTAAAAAAAAGATAAATCAAATCTTATTCTCCTCAGTCGGCATCTTTCGTCCAATACAAACAATATCATCCGCGCAAATCAGCCGAATCCGTGTTATCCGTGTTCCATTTTAAAAGGAATCCGGGCTGCAGAATTTGATCCGATAAGTTATCTTCGCGGCAAAGGTACGACACAATGAGTCTCAAGGCAATCTGGGAAAATAATACTCCTTATTCGAAATTTCTGATTTCTGTGGGAATAATATTAATTTCCGCTGTTTTTTTCACACTTATTAGCACTTTTTTAGCCTCTGTCATCTATGGAGTTGACATGGCTCAATTGGCCATTTTAATGTCTGAACTCGAAAACCCGTCAAATATCGCTGTTTTGAAAATGGTTCAAACAGTTTCAGCTATAGGAACCTTTATTGTTCCTCCCTTCATCCTTGCCTGGTTATTCCACCCATCACCAATTGATTATTTGTCGATTCGAAAGAGGCCGGCATTTTCCTCAAGTATCCTGATCGTTGCTCTGCTTTTCTTGGCAGTACCACTCATCAATCATCTTGGTGAATTAAACAGTCATTTTCATCTTCCCTCTTTTTTAAAAGGTATGGAAGATTGGATGAAAGCATCAGAAGAACAAGCAGCCAGGCTGACCGAAGCATTTCTAATCATGACTACACCGGCCGACTTGATCACGAATTTATTTATGGTAGCTATTATTCCTGCCATAGGTGAAGAGCTACTTTTTCGGGGTATCATTCAAAACATATTTTCACGTTGGTTAAAAAATAAACATACTGCAGTCTGGTTAACTGCCATTTTATTCAGCGCAATGCACATGCAGTTTTATGGTTTCATACCTCGCTTCCTTCTGGGTGCAATGCTTGGTTATCTTCTGGTTTGGAGTGGCAATTTATGGTGGCCAATCATAGCTCATTTTGTGAATAATGCTGCTGCTGTCATCTTCACCTATTTCTACCAAAACGACTTAAGCACTTTCGATCCCGATAAAATTGGAACGGGCGCCGATCAAATTAACATGGTCCTGTTCAGCATTGTTTGTACCGGCCTGATCCTTTTTCTACTCTATAAGGAAGGCCTCAAAAAACGATTGCTTTCAGAGGAATGATTCTCTACCTTTGTCGCCCTTAAGAGCAGAAAATCGCTGTTTTATAAGGATTTAGAATACAGGAGAGGTGTCAGAGTGGCCGATCGTGCAAGCTTGGAAAGTTTGTGTACCGCAAGGTACCGCGGGTTCGAATCCCGCCCTCTCCGCAAATGAATGGAATGATGCCCGCAGCATGCGGGCAATTATTTTTTGAACGGAAAGACCTGAAGCTTGCTTCAAGGTCTTGAAGAGAAAAATAATAATAGAGCGCAGCGAATCATTCCATTTTGACTATGGGAGTGAAGGGATCACCGGTCAGGTAATCCGCCCTCTCCGCAAGAAACAACCAAACGAAGTTTGAGCAGGTTGGAAAAAATAAAAACGAAAGCGAACGAAGTGAGCGGTTGTTTTGGGTTGAAGGTTCCACCATTCTGGATCACTCGCTAGGCAATCCCGACAATCTGGACTGAATTCAATCACCGAATAGATAATCAGCAAAAAAAACAGCCCCTTCATCAAAGGCTGTTTGAATACGCATTCTGTTTTATTTCTTCTCTCCCGAAAGTGTATCCCCCTTAAAATCCAGTGACACAGAATTCACACAATAACGCATCCCTGTTTCGGTAGGTCCGTCATCAAAGAGATGCCCGAGATGTGATCCACAATTTGCACAAAGAATTTCAGTTCGTATCATTCCATGAGTACGATCCTCCTTCTTAATTATTTTTCCGCCTGCAATCTCTTCATCAAAACTAGGCCATCCACAATTTGATTCGAACTTCATATCAGAACTGAAAAGTTCCATACCACAGGCGGCACAAACATAAGTTCCTTTTTCTTTATGAATATTGTACTTTCCTGTAAAAGGTCTCTCGGTACCTTTCAAGCGCAATACTTCATATTGCTCCGGACTAAGAATTTTTTTCCATTCTTCTTCTGTTCTTTCAACGGACATGGTTTTCGAATTTTTAATTAAATCTTGATTTTCGCCGGAGACTTTTTCCGATTCCTGAGCACAGGATACGTTTAAAAAAATAATGGCTGAAAAAAGGAGTAAGCTGTATTTCATAGGCATAGAACAATCAATTTCAGATATTGTTTAAAGTAACGATATTGATCACAGACCCAACATGTCTCTAAAATTTTCTTTCCCTTTAGGCAATTTTTTTAGGTTTTCTATAAGAAGTATTGCTCTGTCCACCCTTTTTTGTGTGTTTTTAACTGCTGATACATAATGTAACACATAGCGCTGTTTTCCCGGGCTAAGCCCGTCAAATCGCTTTTTCCCTTCTTTATCTTGCCTGAACAATTCCGCCAACTCAAGCGGTACCTCCATTCCATACTTGCTAGGATCAGGTCTTAAGATCACCTGAACAACTTCTCCGTCCTTCACGCCGATCTCTTTCATGCGCTTTAGATTAAAACTGACATAGCCGCTTCCATTCCCCAGGGCAACAAGTCCTCCCTGAAATGTGATTTTCTTATTTACTGTACAAAGCAATCGGACTTTAAATGTTCCTCCCAACTTTTTAATAACCTTTGGCGGAACTTCAAGATAACGCATTGAAACCAGATGTTCCAGTTTTTGAATAGGGGTTGAATACACAATTTCAAAATCTTTCATCTAAGTAAGAAGCAAAGCTGTGAAACAAAGATACTGAAATAAAAAATCTGATAGTTCACAAATTGATCGACTAATGTTCCGGGTTCAATCTGTTCTAATAAAAATGCCCGATAAATTCTTACTACAGAATTTTAATCGGGCTATTCTATATTGAAACCAATTGCTTGTAACCTTGGCTACCTAATTTTTGATGAGACGTTTTGTAAACATTTTATCATTCGTTCTAACAGTCAAAAAATAAGTTCCTGATTCAAGATGACTGATATCTGTTGCATTTATTCCTCCTTTGAGAGGCCCTTGCATAATTTTTTCGCCAAGTATATTTAGTATAGTAAAAGATGATCTATCATGATCTGTTGTGCTGATCTCGATCTGAAGCTTGTCGTACACAGGGTTCGGATAAATACCCGGTTCAATATCCTGCGACAGATCTTTTGTGGAAGTTGTTGCAGATCCGAAACGATACCAATCTCTATAATATGTATTTACTCCTCCAATAAAGGTCCAGCCTGTACCTAAATATGCCGCGTTATTATGTGATATTGCAACAGCAGATTGCCTGGTGCTTGCCGGAAATGGTGTTGCTAATATTGTCCAGGAGTCAGTGCCTGGATCATAACTATAAAAATCATTATAGTAAACATACTGACTGCTTGAGTTAACGGAGCTTCCTAAACCACAATAACCTTTACCGTCAGCACTAAATCCAAAAGCATAGTACCTCCCTTGCCCGGGAAAATTCGTCTTTGCTGTCCAGGTATCTGATAATTGATCGTACTCATACAAAGTTTTATTGTATGTAATATTTCCTCCATTGTTTGTTGAACCACATACAACGTAGCCTTTTCCATTCAAGACAAAAGAAGATGCGCCCAGAATATTAAGCAATGGAAAATCCGACCTTGCTGTCCAGTTCGTACCATCAAACTCCCATGTTGTATTAGTTGCTACACTTGCATCTCTGCCTCCAACTATATATGCCTTATTATTAAGAACAAATACCGCAGGCACTCCTCTAAATCCAAATGGAGGGAGTGGCTTGGATGTCCATGTGTCGGTATTGATATCATACTCATAAAAATCATTCAGTCTTGTAGAAGAAAATGTTGTAGGGTGTATGTCTGTTCCATTCAACACATATGCTTTATTATTAATGGTGAATGATATTGCGCTATTTCTTGAATAGGTTGATCCCGGAATTTCGTTTAAGGTCGTCCAGCTGTCAGTGGATATGCTGTACTTATAAAGCCTCTTGCTATAAAAGCCTGCACCGACAAAAATATCTCCATTCAATTCGAAAATTAATGCATTGTCAAAATCTTTATTCGTTCCGGGAACACTTTCAAGTGCTGTAAAAGATTGTGCACTTATACAATGGGAAGCGGCAGAAATGATCACGCCAATCAATATTGAACATATTATTGAGTAGGATTTTTTCATTTTTTTCGTTTTAAGGTGTTGAATAAATTGCCGGATATATTTGTGAATGCTGACCTATGAATACTTATTCTTTTGCATGAAAGCCAAATTTTAATTGTTGATTTTTGTGTGAATTGCCTTCAAAGAAAGTTATATATGACGTGCATTTGAGTTAAAGAATGGCTAATAATCCTTAAAACATCCTTAAAACTTCGAATCGCCACACAATTATCTGATATTTGAATAATGAAAATTCATCGGATTCGAATAATAATCATACTGATTCTGATTGCGCTTTTAGGGCTCATAAGTGTACAGATCTTTTGGGCGACTCAGTCTTTTGAATTGAGCAAAAAAACTTTCGAATCGAATGTCAGGGATGCAATGAAAAAGACGGTCAATGAGTACGTCCGTAGCGTGATTTGTTTTGAATTGTTTTCTAAAATAAGAATATCGGCCCAACAAGGGGTTTACATGCTTCGACAGTCCTGGGCAAATAAAAAATTTGTATCCTCTGATTCCCTCTTACCTGACACTGTACCTATGTATTTCGCAGGGGCAAATCAAGAAATACCCTTCGATTATAATCAACTCTATTTTACCAGACCGGTTGATATGGAGGTTGTTTTCCGTTTTGAATACCTGGATGCCAAAGATTCGATGACTGTTCCGTATGCAGATCTAAAAAGCGGAAATATTAATATGCACAACTATCGAGAACAATTCAGTGCAGATAAACACATCGAGGAAAATTTTATCCCTGACATCATTGATTCGATGTTAAAGATCAATCTGCGCGACTATTTAATATTCGACTCATTCCATTTCGGATACGTGCGACGAGACTCTGTGCTTGTTGGATATTCCAGCCCGTCTGCAAAGCAATCGAAATTGATTGATTCTTCCCTTCGAACTTCCCTTGGTGATAGCAAGTATTTTACACAGGAATATGATTTATCCCTTTATTTTGATGATCAGGACGGATTGATTCTTGCCGGTTTGAGATCCACTTTGTTTTTATCAGCCCTGGTTGTTCTTATTTTGACTGCATCTTTTTACTATTCAGTAAGGCTGATCTTACGACAAAGAAAGTTGTCAGAGCTAAAAAATGATTTTATCAATAACATGACCCACGAGTTTAAAACTCCTCTTGCAAACATTTCAATCGCACTTGAAACCATTGCCGCAAGACCAGATATGAGTTCGGGAAGAGATCGCACTATAGAAATCATCGGTCAGGAAACTGAACGGTTATATGAAAATGTTGAAAAGATATTACAGGTGGCTCGATTCGAACAAGGAGCCATTCAGCTTTCTTTAGAAAAATTAAATATTAATCATGTCGTCAAAAAAGCAGTCTCATACTTTGAAGCCCGCACACACTCCAATGAATTAGACATCAAATGCATTTTGAATGCCAAACCTGATACTGTTCTTGCAGATGAGACTCACCTGATCAATGTATTATGTAATCTCATTGATAATGCCATTAAGTATAATGAAAGAAAGCCTCAAATCATCATTCGAACAGAAAGCTCAGCCAGAGGAGTGAGTATTTATGTAGAGGACAACGGAATTGGAATGAAAGCAGATACGCAAAAAAGAGTTTTTGAAAAATTCTTCCGTGAATCAACAGGAGATCTTCACAGTGTTGAAGGATTTGGACTAGGGCTTTCCTATGTTAAATCGATTGTAGATTCTCATAAAGGAAAAGTAGAAGTCAGCAGCCAACCGGGAAAAGGGAGTAGATTCCTGATCTTTATTCCTTATCATATATGAAATGACCATGAATAAAAATATTCTCATCGTTGAAGACGATCAAAACATGGGATATCTCCTAAGTGGAGGACTTGAAATGCATCAATTTAAAGTCAGCTTATGTGTTGATGGTAAAGCAGGGTTGAAGACATTTAAAAAAGATAAGTTCGACTTATGTATTCTGGATGTTATGCTTCCCGGGACAGACGGTTTTACATTAGCCGAGGAAATCAGGACATTGAACAAACAAATACCATTGATTTTTCTTACCTCACGTACGCTCGAAGGAGATAAGATCCGAGGTTTTCAAATAGGTTGTGATGATTATATCACTAAGCCTTTTAGTCTTATGGAATTAATTCTTCGCATTCAAGCTATCCTCAAGCGAACTTCCGGTACTGATATAATACCCTTGGAAGAGTCTTATAAGGTCGGCAAGTACGAATTTCAATACATTAATAGAATTTTAATTTCTCCGGATAAAAGTGAAAAACAATTATCTCAAAAAGAAGTCGACCTGCTTCGTATTTTTTGTCGCAGAAAAAATGAATTGATCCACAGACAATACCTGATGAATCAGGTTTGGGGTAATGACGATTATTTTACGGTAAAAAGCATGGATGTATTCATCACAAGATTAAGAAAATTGCTCAAAGATGATCCGGCACTTGAAATACAAAATGTATACGGAACCGGTTTTAAACTAATTGATAGATCAAATTAATACAAGACACTTGCAATGATTTTATAAATCGCTAATTCTATCGAATGGAATTTCTTCGTACCGGAGGTGCATCCTTTTTAAAACGAATAGCAATGCCAATATTTACATTTACCGTCTCAATTGTTTGCTGAAACGAAAAAAGTGTTGAATTGTAGTTGCTATAATTATATCCAACATCTATAAACTTTTGTTTGGTTTTGATATAGTCGCCATTTAGCAGAAGAGCCAGATGGTCATTTACGTTAAATCTAAATGTTCCTCCAAATCCATATCCTAAGCCCGCACCGGCACCATTTTCCTGCTCTTCCCAGTAATTAAATCCATTAAACCTGTATGAAGTTTTAACATAAGGCGAGACACCTAACATTATGCCGGCATTTGCTTTGGGCTCTAGAATAAACTTACCTCTATTACCTATAGGAATTGCTGCAAAAATTCCCGGCATAAAACTCATCATGGCCCAGGTGTTCGCTTCGACCGCAGTATAACTCAGTTGACCTCCATAGGTATTTCCATCCTTTTTCAATCCTGCCAATAGAGCTTTATCATCAAAAGGGTTAGTCTGGATACAGAGTTTAGCTCCAAAGCCAAAGTTTGATGATATACGATATAAAAAGATCAGGTTCAAATTAATTCCGGTTCCGGCAAATCCGGATGGCTCAAAGTTTACATCCTTGGATGCAAAATCACCTGTAGCAATACTTGGCCCAACAGAAATTCCGGCATAAGCCTTCCGACTTTCATATTGTGCATTGCTCACTTCAGAAAATATCAAAAAGCCTGTCAAAAAAATAATTATCTTTCTCATGGATTATGCATCAAAATAAATGAGTTCAATTGCATTGAGTTCCGTATAAATAAATTGAAAATGATTAGTCAAACCTGGTCATCTCACCTCTCAGATCGGTCTGAAAAAGCTTTTTAATTTCTTTTAAACTATATCCTTGTCCAAACAGGAACATGAGTTTCGTTAATGCGGCCTCCGTAGTAATATCATCCCCACTTATCACTCCGATCTCTTTCAAATGTATGCTGGTCTCATATTTGCCCTGCTCAACAGAACCTCCGCTGCACTGAGAAACATTTACGACTAATATCCCTCGCTTGATCGCTCTGTCTAACACATCAATAAATTGTTTTTGTGTTGGAGCGTTTCCACTTCCAAAAGTTTCCAATACCAATGCTTTCAAATTCTCTGTCGACAAAATCCTCTCGATAATATTTACTTGAATCCCCGGATATATTTTAATGAGTGCAATATTTGTATCAAATTCTTTTCGAACAACAAGTTTCTTAAGGGATCTCTTCTTTATAACATCAGTGTGGACTACAATATGTACTCCTGTTTCTGCAAGGACCGGAAAATTATACGATTCAAAAGCATCAAATTTACTCGACGTATATTTTTCAGCCCGATTCCCTCTGTACAGTTGGTCACTAAAATAAATACAAACCTCGGGAATAGTTATTTCGTTAGCAGCAAGCTGAATGGTCGTGATAAGGTTTCTCCTTGCATCTGTACGGATCGCACCTAATGGTAATTGAGACCCTGTAAATATTACGGGCTTAGACAAATTCTCCAGCATAAAACTCAATGCCGAAGCTGTATAAGCCATCGTATCTGTTCCATGTAAGATCACAAAGCCATCATAATTATGATATTTTTTTTCAATGACCGAAACAAGTTCAACCCAAAAATCAGGGTGGACATTTGAAGAGTCTATTGCGTTCTTAAACGAAAAGAAATCAATTCTGCAATTCAACAACTTCAGTTCCGGTATCTGATCCATTATCGCACCAAAATCGAAAGGGATTAAGCTGCCTGTGCGATGAGAGTGCATCATACCGATTGTACCACCTGTGTATATGATCAGTATCTTCCTTTTTCTCTTATTCATAAATTTTTCTGGTCGGTAATAGATTTAATCCCGGTAATTTCCTTTAATGAAAAACTAGTTAGCAAAAATGCATTTGGAATTATTCGTTGTAATTTCTGCCACCTCATCCACTGAAATGTTTTTTAGTTCTGCCACCTTGTTAGCAATCAATTGAAGATACTCCGGTAAGTTGCGCTTGCCCCGATTGGGTGAAGGTGCAAGGTAGGGCGCATCTGTCTCCAATACGAGGTGTTTGGTGTCTATTTTCTCCACAACCTTATCAAGTCCGGAATTCTTAAAAGTAACCACTCCCCCAATTCCAAGATAAAATCCAAGATCAATTGCTCTTCTTGCCTGTTCTTCGCTTCCGGTAAAACAATGAAAAATACCACAAGGCTCTTTCTTGGGTTGCTCATTGAGTAAATCATAGATCATTTCAAAAGAATCCCTGGAATGGATTACAATAGGAATCGACAAGTTATTGGCCATATCAACTTGTTTTAGAAAGACCTTCTTCTGTTCATCGACAAAACTTTTGTCCCAGTATAAGTCTATTCCAATTTCACCAATTGCACAAAACTTGCGTTTGTCGAGCCATTGTTCGATAATTTCCAATTCTGAATTCCAGTTTTCTTTTACGGAACATGGGTGTAATCCCATCATCGGAAAACAATGCTTAGGAAACTTTCGTTCCAGGTCCAGCATTCCTTCAATGGATGTGCTGTCTATATTTGGGAGAAAAAATCTTGAAACTCCCTGCTTGATGGCATTATTGATCAAGATCTCACGATCCGCTTCAAATTCTTCTGAGTATAAATGCGTATGAGTATCCGTCAGTGTCATGAAGCTATGCGTGTTAATCCTGTCAGACTACGATGATCCGACTTATTAGTCAATTATTGAAACCAAAATTAATCATTATCAAGGAAAGCCTGAGCCTAAAATCAGAATATTGATCCTTTTGATGTTTTCCTCCTGTCTTTCCATTACTTTTGCCTTTCAACCATTACACATTGCCGAAGTTTCTCATTGTCCGTTTTTCTTCCATCGGTGATATTGTTCTCACTACTCCGATAATTCGTTGTATAAAGCAACAGGTTTCGGATGCTGAAGTCCATTATTTAACCCGGTCTCCGTTCAAAGAAGTTTTATCCGGCAACCCATACATTGACAAACTTTTTATACTGGAGAATAAACTATCATCAATTCTTCCTCTCCTGAAGAACGAAAAATATGATGCTATTATCGATCTTCATCACAATCAAAGATCCTGGCTTGTTAAATTAAATTTAAAATCACCGGGCTACTCATTTCACAAGCTAAATATTGAAAAGTGGTTGATGGTGAACTTTAAATTGAACAGGCTTCCTAAACGCCACATTGTTGATAGGTACTTCGATGTAGTAAAGCGGTTCGGTGTAAAATATGATGGCGGAGGTCTTGATTTTTTTATTCAGGCTGAGGCAAAAAGGATCCTTGAAAAACTTCCCGAAACGCATCAGCAAAAGTTCCTGGCATTCGTGATTGGTGCTAAACATGCCACAAAACGCTTACCTGTTGATAAGATCATTAATCTTTGTAACAAAATTCAGACACCGATAATTTTGTTGGGTGGACATGAAGATGAACAAAAGGGATGTGATATTGCTTCGGCAGTTGGATCTAAAGTGTTTTCTGCTTGCGGTAAAACCACTCTTCATGAATCTGCCGCATTGATCGAAGCAGCCGAATATATAATAAGCCATGACACCGGCATGATGCATATAGCGGCCGGATTGCAGAAAAAAATAATTTCTGTTTGGGGAAATACAATTCCTGAATTTGGAATGTATCCTTTTTATAATGATGAAAATGGTGGTAGTAATAAAGGGTTAAGCACCATTGTAGAAGTAAAAAATCTCTCCTGCCGTCCCTGCTCCAAGATAGGTTTTGATAAATGTCCAAAGGGGCACTTTGATTGCATGAATAAAATTGATGAAAAAGAAATACTAAGGAGAATAAGTGATTAGCCGGCCCTTTAGTTTTCCTCGTCCCTCACTCTTTTTAATTGTAGCTCATTATTGGGTTTTAACATCAGTGGCACTTGTTCAAGCACCACCGAGCTTGTGTCCAATCCAAAGGCTCTGGGTTCCGACAAAGAAAGTTTTTTTAGAATAAAATGAATATCCATAATGATCTTCTCATAGAATGGAAGGTTGTTTTCGTAAGACAAGAATCTTTCCATCACCACGAAACGAAAATCTCCGATCATTTTTCTATTACCAAGAGTGGTGTATCGAGAGGAAATATCAACTTCTTTGTTGATCACCATGTCTTCTACCACTTTTCGAAAAAACAAATTCACCCTTGGTTCGATTCTGAAACCAATATGAAAATCAATTCTGATGATGTTCCCTTTTAAAATTTCTGTTACTTTATAATCCAGTGTATAAGGTTCATCCATTACATCAACATGCACGAACCAATAGATGTCGGCACGCTTCGGCTGCTTTTGTAAAATTGAATAAATAATCTTTGCCTCAAGCTCATAATAGTTATTGGCCCTTGTCAGGTAAACCAGATGTGTAGAATATTTTTCTACTGAATGATCATGACTCAGGTCTTTCAATAACGGTATGTAATTTTTTAATGTCACAAATTCTGTAAAGCGATTCTTGATTTTCCTTGCCCTGAACCAGGCCCACATTAATAACACCAATACTGAAGCGAGGATTACAGTAAGCCAGCCTCCATGAAGGAATTTATCCAAATTGGCTATTAAAAAAGTAATCTCAACTGTCAATACGATTAACAACATAAAAACAATTAATGGTCTTGCTACCCTCTTCATGTATAACCAATAGCTCAGCAAAATTGTAGTGCTCAACATTGTGATGATTATCGCCAAACCATAGGCGGAAACCATTTGAGAGGATTCCCGGAAAAACAATACAATTCCGATACAATTCAGAAGCAACATCCAGTTTACTGATGGAACGTAAAGTGTCCCTCTCAGGTCTGTTGGGTATACAATCTTGACTTTAGGCCAAAAGTTCAGTCTTATCGCTTCATTGACAAGAGTGAATGATCCGCTTATCAGGGCTTGCGATGCTACAATAGCCGCTAATGTTGAAATGATTATTCCGGGTACCAGCCACCATGAAGGCATGATTTCATAAAAGGGGTTTATCACTTCAATATGTTTACCCTCGTGCTGCATCAACCATGCACCTTGTCCAAAATAATTCAACACAAGAGATGTCTTTACAAAAATCCATGTGGTTTGAATGTTTTTTCTACCACAATAACCAAGGTCACTGTAGAGTGCCTCTGCTCCCGTTGTACATAAGAACACGGCGCCAAGTAACCAAAATCCACCGGGGTATTTCACGAGCAGCTCAATGGCATAAACCGGATTTATTGCTTTCAATACACCCGGAAAAAATACAAGTTGAGACAGGCCCAGTATAGCGATCATACTGAACCAAAGCAACATCATTGGTCCAAAAATCTTTCCGGCAAAATTGGTTCCGAACTGTTGTATGACAAACAATGCAACAAGTATGGCAATTACGATAGGTATGGTAGGTGTTTGAGAGTTAAATATCCGAAGTCCTTCTACAGCTGCTGATATCGAAATTGCAGGTGTTATAATACCATCTGCTAACAATGCTGCACCGCCGATCATTGCCGGCCATATCAGCCACTTTACTTTTGTATGTCGGACAAGAGCATACAGAGAAAAAATTCCACCCTCACCTTTATTATCAGCACGCAATGTGAGGATAACATACTTCAATGTTGTTTGAAGTGTGAGTGTCCAAAAGATGCAAGATATCGCTCCCAGAACCAGGGTGGGCTCAATTGGACTGGTTCCTATAATAGCCTTTAAAACATATAATGGAGATGTACCAATATCACCATAGATGATTCCGAGTGTGACAAGGAGCCCAGCAAATTTAACCTTATGGCTGTTTGGTGATTCCACTAGATATCAGATATGTGATTCAAACATTCCTTATCACCCAATTATTCCATTCTTTTTATGAACTATTGAGCAGAAAAAAGTGCTTTCAATTCTGTAGCATCCTGCGGTTTCATTTTCCCGGCAAGGATCAAAGAAAGTTGTCTGCGTCGCAAGGCGCTATCAAAACGACTCTTTTCTTGGTCTGTCTCTGGGACCAATGAAGGAACATTAATAGCATTCCCTAACTGGTCAACAGCAACAAAGGTGTAGATTGCCTCATTACATTTTTTCTTTTCTCCGGTCATGTTATTCTCCACCCAAACATCTATGTATACTTCCATAGATGAATTAAACGCCCTTGAAACTTTTGCCTGGAGTGTCACTATTTCGCCCAGTCTGATAGGTTGATTGAAAGAAACATTATTTACCGAAGCTGTAACTACTATTCTTCCGCAATGTCTGGTCGCTGAAATGGCAGAGGCAATATCCATCCAGTGAAGAAGCCGGCCTCCCATTAAATTTCCAAGTGTATTGGTATCGTTAGGCAAAACGATCTCTGTAAGTGTTGCCAGAGACTCTTTAGCTGTTTTGGATTTCATGGTATTTTTTTACTCTTTTTATTTTTATTCTCCTTTACCGGATATTATCGGGAAAATAATTCCCTTTTCTGTAATATATACTTTTCTATACGATCCTCCGCAGATTAATTTCACCAACAGGATTTACAACCAAAGGAACTTTTTCTATAGTCACAGAACTCGTGTCAAGCCCAAATGCTCTTTCTTCTGAAAGTGACATTTTCTTCAGCAAGAAATATATATCGAGTATAATCTTCTCATAGAATGGCATTTCATTTTCAAACGAAAGAAATTTTTCCATCACCACAAATTTAAAATCTCCAACTTGATTTTTTCTTCCGAGAGATTCATACCTCGACGTTATGTCAACTTCGAAATTCTTCACCATGTCCTCCACAACTTTTCTGAACATCATGTTGATTAAAGGTTCTACACGGAACCCTAAACGAAAATCTATTCTGATAATGTTTCCTTTTATGAGTTCCGTGACCTTGTATTCCATGGTAAATGGCTCGTCCCTTACATCCACGTGAACAAACCAGTAGATATCCGCTCGCTTCGGTTGCTTTTGTAAAATAGAATACATCACCTTTGCCTCTACTTCATCACGTGGATTTGCACTGGTGAGATAAACCAGGTGTGTTGCATATTTTGGAATAGAAAAGTCATGGCTTAGATCTCTGAGCATTGGCAGGTACTCTTTTAGCTTAACATGCTCAGTAAATCGACTCCTGATTTTTCTGGCTTTATCCCACGCAAACATAACCGCGATAATGGCTGTGCTTATCAATAAACTTACCCAGCCACCATGCGCAAACTTGCTCAGGTTTGCAAAAAGGAATGAAAACTCAAGTGTTCCATATACAAGGATAAACAAGGCAATAATACTCCGGCTGTATCGTTTCAGGTGCATATAGAAGATCAACAAGGTAGATGTCATGATCATATCTATATTGATCGTCAAACCATATGCAGCCTCCATGTGTTTTGACTCCTTGAAATACAGCACTACTATTACGCATACCACATATAACATCCAGTTGATCGAAGGAATATAAATCTGCCCCTTCATGTCAGTAGGATATTTTACCCGAACCTTTGGCCAGAAATTCAAACGGATCGCTTCGTTGATCAGTGTAAATGATGCGCTGATCAATGCCTGACTTGCCACAATTGTTGCACAGGTTGCAACAATCAGTCCTATCATCCGGAAGCTGTCCGGCATGCTGGAGTAAAAAGGATTTTTATCACCAAGGTAAGTCCCTTCATTCGTCATCAGCCAGGCTGCCTGACCGAAGTAATTCAGCAATAACATCACCTTTACAAATCCCCAGCTCACTCGGATATTTTTTCTACCGCAATGGCCCATGTCAGAGTACAAGCCTTCAGCTCCTGTCGTACATAAAAATACTGCACCCAACAACCAAAATCCTCCCGGATGTAATACCAGCAGATCATAGGCATATATTGGATTAACTGCTTTCAACACCGAAGGAAAATATGCAATCGACATAATTCCAAGCACCCCGATCATGCTAAACCAAAAGAACATTACGGGGCCAAAAAATTTACCGACGAACTTTGTTCCAAACTGCTGTATTAAAAACAAAAAAGTAAGAATGGTAATGACGATTGGAACAGTATCAATACCCTCGTTAAAATATTTTAATCCTTCAATAGCAGAAGAAACAGAAATTGCCGGAGTGATAACTCCATCAGCCAACAAAGCACTTCCTCCTATGATGGCAGGAACCATCAGCCACTTTACTTTTGTTCGTCTGACAAGTGTGTAAAGAGAAAATATTCCTCCCTCGCCTTTATTATCCGCACGTAAAGTTAGAATTACGTACTTGATCGTGGTCTGTAAAGTAATAGTCCAAAAAATACAGGAGACTCCACCAAGGACAGTATTTTCAGTAATTAAATTATTACCGATAATTGCTTTTAATACATAAAGTGGCGATGTCCCAATATCGCCAAAAATTATTCCCAGAGTTACCAGCAGGCCTGAGAGAGTAATCTTATTTAGTGAACTTGAACTCAACTTTGGTGATTTCGGAGGCCAAATGTATGAATTGCATTCAAGCCTATGTAGATCTTCTGTTTATTTATTAGTATGTATTAGTCTGCATCCTCAGTCTAAACTTGCCTTCATTGCCTAATTCTCAGTACATTTGCGCCGGAATATTATGAAAGCTGAATACGATGTAATTGTTGTGGGTGGAGGTCATGCTGGTTGTGAAGCGGCAGCGGCAGCGGCCAATATGGGTTCGAAAACCCTACTCATTACCATGAATATGCAAACCATCGCACAAATGTCCTGCAATCCTGCTATGGGAGGTATTGCTAAGGGTCAGATTGTGAGAGAGATAGATGCGATCGGTGGGTATTCGGGAATTGTTTCAGACAGATCGATGATCCAGTTTCGAATGTTAAATCGTTCAAAGGGACCTGCCATGTGGAGCCCTCGCTCTCAAAATGACAGGATGCAATTTGCACAGGAGTGGAGGATCATGTTGGAGAATACTCCTAATATTGATTTCTGGCAGGATATGGTTTCCGAAATAATTGTTGAAAATCAAGCAGTTACAGGTGTTAAAACCGGTATGGGCATCGATTTTAAAGCAAAATCAGTAATTCTGACGAACGGGACTTTTCTAAATGGATTGATCCACATTGGTGAAAAGCAATTTGGAGGGGGACGCAGTGGTGAAAAAGCTGCTAAAGGTATTACTGAACAATTACAAAAACTTGGTTTTCAGGCAGGTAGAATGAAAACCGGAACTCCACCTCGTTTAGATGGGAGGTCATTGGACTATGGCAAAATGGAGGTACAAGAAGGTGATCTCAATCCTGGCAAATTCTCTTTCACAAACACTAAAAGGCTTGATAATCAGTTAAATTGTTGGATTACTTATACAAATGACAAGGTTCATGAAATCCTTAAAGAAGGATTTGAACAAAGTCCTATGTTTAGTGGCCGAATCCAGGGACTGGGCCCTCGTTATTGTCCTTCTATTGAGGATAAAATTAACCGCTTTGCCGACAAGGAAAGACATCAGCTATTTGTTGAACCTGAAGGTTGGAATACGGTTGAGATATATCTCAATGGTTTTAGCACTTCCTTACCACAGGAAATTCAATACAAAGCACTAAAGCAAATTCCGGGCTTCGAAAATGTTAAGATGTTTAGACCCGGATATGCTATTGAGTACGACTATTTCCCACCTCAGCAACTACACCTTTCCTTGGAGACAAAGCTTATTTCCAACTTGTATTTTGCAGGGCAGATCAATGGAACCACCGGTTATGAAGAAGCTGCATGCCAGGGGCTTATTGCCGGAATAAATGCGCATTTAAAAATCAATGAAAAAGAGCCTTTCATCCTGAAAAGATCAGAGGCCTATATAGGTGTACTCATTGATGATCTTGTAACCAAGGGTACTGATGAGCCTTACAGAATGTTTACCTCAAGAGCTGAATTTAGGACGATTCTACGGCAAGATAATGCTGATGTCAGACTCACTCCAATGTCACATAAGCTTGGTTTAGCAGATGATACTCGTCTAGGTATTGTTGAGAAAAAGATGAAATACACAAGTAATACGGAAGAGTTTATTCGAAATCATTCTTTGAGTCCTGAGGAGATCAACCCTCTCTTACAGGAATTAGGAACTGAACCGATTCGTCAAAAATTAAAGATGCATGGGCTACTTCTTCGACCTCAGGTCGGAATTGGCCCCTTATTAGAAAGTGTATCAGATTTTGCGGCTCTTGCAGCTAAAATCCCAATATTATATAGAGATGAAATACTCGAACAAGCTGAAATACGTCTAAAATACGAAGGTTATATAGAAAAAGAGTCTGAAATCGTTAACAAGTTCATCAAACTTGAAAACGTTTTTTTAAAGCCCGATTTCAACTACAATGGTCTGGAGTCCCTGTCAATGGAAGCCAGACAGAAACTGTCTCATATCAAGCCTGGAACACTTGGTCAGGCATCCAGAATCAGCGGGGTGTCTCCGGCAGATATTTCGGTGCTGATGGTCCACTTGGGTCGCTAATGTTCCACGTGAAACAATTTTAATGGAAGAGCTTAACAATTGCCCTATTTGTAAGGGGACAGAATTTACATTCTTAAGAAAATGCAGGGACTTCACTGTTAGTCAGGAAGAGTTTAGCCTTATATCTTGCGCTAAATGCGGGCTAGTCTTTACAAACCCCAGACCTGATGCAACAAACATTTCTAAGTATTATGAAAGCCCAGATTATATAAGTCATTCAAATTCCAGGAAAGGACTGATCAATCAGCTCTATCAAACAGTAAGATCTTATTCTCTAAAAAAGAAGCTTGCCCTGATAAACCAACTTAAACTTAAAAATAAAGTTATACTTGATATTGGGTGTGGAACAGGGGAGTTTTTAGCCGTTTGTGATAAAGATGGATGGAAAACTCTTGGTATAGAACCCAATCAATCAGCCCGCAATCAGGCAATAGAAAATTGGAATCTGAAAGTGTACCCTGAATCTCACTTAAATTCAATTGATGAGAAAAATAAACCTCAAGTTATCACTATGTGGCATGTATTGGAACATGTTCACTCACTTGAAGAAAGATTGAACCAGATCAAAACATTGCTTCAATCAAATGGCTATCTGATTATAGCCGTACCAAATCCGGAAAGCTGGGATGCTGAACATTATCAAAACCATTGGGCAGCATATGATGTTCCAAGACACCTTTATCACTTCAGTCCATCAGTTCTTAAAAAATATATTGAATTTTCAGGATTTGAACATCAGAAGTCCCTTCCGATGAAATTTGATTCCTTCTATGTTTCAATGCTCAGTGAAAAGTATAAGAGAGGTAAACAGAATCTTATTAATGCCTTATTTAATGGATTTCGTTCAAATTTGAAAGCAAAGAATGATCCGGAAAAGTACTCAAGTGTTATTTACATCTTTAGAAAAAAGTAAACAACACGGTATTTATCAAATAGCAAGCAACTACGAGCTTATTTGTTCCACGTGAAACTAAAGGTGGAGCCTTCTTTAAAGACTGAGCTTACCTTGATTCTTCCTTTCTCACTCTCTACTATTTTTTTAACAATTGTGAGTCCAATACCGGTACTTTCACATTCATCTTTGGGAAGCAATGTTTGAAATAGTCCAAAGATCTTTTCCAAATGATCCTGCTTTATTCCCATTCCATTATCCTTTACCCAAAACTCATAATGGTCTTCCTGCTCCTGAAAACCAATAACTATGCGGCCTTCAGGCTTATCCATGTATTTGATAGCATTACTTATCAGGTTTTGAAAAACCTCATGTAATTTAATTTTCTCACAATTTAAAGACGGCAAATTATCAGCGATTTCAAAACTAATCGAGTCAGGCGGAGCAACCAAATCTATAATATTGGTTATCAAGTCTTTAACACATACATTTTCCGGTTCGCCCTTAGTATTCGCTAATCTGGAGTAATGCAAAATGCCGTCAATTAATTGCTGCATTCTTCCGGTCCTGCTTTTCATCATGTTCAAAAGCTCCTGTACCTCCGGCTTCGGGTTAGCTCCAATTTCATCCTCAAGAAATGTAGCCAAGCTTGAAAGGCCACGCAATGGCGCTTTTAGATCATGTGAAACTATGTATACAAATTCATCTAATTGCTTATTTGTCCTGTGTAGAAGTTCATTGTTCTCTTTCAACTCACGTTGCTGTAAATACAGTTTAGAAAAAACATTCACCTTGGCTTGAACCACAAATGTGTCTAGCGGTTTTAATAAATAATCTACTGCACCTTCTTCATAACCTTGAATGCTATATTTCTCATCCTTACTTAGCGCAGTGACGAAAATAATAGCAATATCTTTAGTGTGTGAGTTCTCTTTCAGAAGTCTTGCAACTTCAAACCCATCCATCCCGGGCATCTGTACATCGAGGAGAATCATTGCAATCTCCTTTTCTAAAGCCATCACCAGTGCTTCTTCACCGGAATTGGCCTTCAATATATTTCGCCCTTCCTGCTCAAGAATGCTTTCAAGTGATATCAAGTTCTCAGGTCTGTCATCTACCAATAAAATATTGATAGGTTTAGTGGCCTTATCTTTTTTCACTTCTACAGAAGCAGGTGTAAGCAATTCCTTCATAACCAAATTTTAAATTAGGCAAATTTCCTCCTCTAATATACCTTCGTACCTTATAAAAGTTGCCCGTCTTGGACTCAATTCTTACAATTTTTCCACTCACTTAAAGAGACCTTTCTATAAATCTTCTCAGATTTATTAATACTGGCAAACTCATGCCTGTATTTATTGAACGAAAGTGTCTCAGTTGATCCTAGTCCCAGATATCCCAAATTTGATAAGCCTGCACACATATTGCCAACAACCTTATCCTGCATTTCAGGACTAAAATAAATCATCACATTCCTGCAAAGTATCAGATTGAATTTTTGAAACGGCTTATCTGTATCTAAATTATGTTGCATAAAGCTTATACTTTTGCGAACATCCTCCCGGATCTTAAACTGTCCATAACTGGCAGAATAATAATTTGAAAACTCTTTTCGTCCACCTGCATTATAGTAATTTGCTGTATACTCTTTCAACCTTGCACCATCGAATGTTGCACTTTCTGCCTTCTCCAACACTTTATCGTCTTTATCCGTAGCAATAATTTTCGTACGCTTCAATAAACCGACTTCATCTAACAAGATCGCCATAGAATAAACTTCTTCGCCTGATGAGCAGCCTGCATGCCAAATATTAAGAGTAGGGTAGGTAGCAAGAAATGGGAAAACAGACTTTCTTAGAGATTCAAAGAATTTGGGATTCCTGAACATCTCCGTATAATTAATGCTCATTTCGCTTTGTAATAATGTTAAATACTCCTCTCTCTGACGAAAAAGGGCTAACAATAATTCCAAATTACCAAGCTCAACTTTTTGTAAAAATCCAGATAAACGACGTGAGATAAACGTTCTGGAATATCCTAAATAATCAACTGAAAACTCTTTTCTTAATTCTAAAAGAAATCTGTTTATGGCAGCTTCCTGTAGAATAACAGCTTCTTGCTTTGTGCTCAACATGTCTCTTCTGATTTTGTAAAAAAAAATCTATTTATACAACCATACTCTTAATAAAGAGAGCAGTTGCTCCGAAGAGACAGGCTTGGATATATAGTCAGATGCTCCACACTGAATGCACTTTTCTCTGTCTCCATTCATTGCCTTGGCTGTGACAGCAATAATCGGAGTGTTCCTGTACCGTTCTACTTTTCTTATTTCCTGAATAGCCACATAGCCATCTATTTCAGGCATCATAATGTCCATTAATACAACATCTACATCTGGCTGATTCTCCAGTTTTCTAAGTGCATCCTTTCCATTCGTTGCCATTGTAACCTCCATCCCTTGATTTTCAAGAACACTTGTCAATGCATAAATATTCCGAATGTCATCATCAACTAACAAAACCTTCTTGCCCTTCAATAAATTTGACAAAGAAGGCGCGATTTGAAAAAATTTCTTATTCGTCGCTCCACCTGACACTTTATTTAAAAACAACTCTGTCTCTGCAATAAGTCTTTCCGAAGATTCCCCTGATTTTAGTACAATAGCATCTGTCCACTTTTTTATGTTCTCCTCTTCATCGCTATTCATATCATTTGATGTAAACACGATGACAGGTGTATCTTTGTGAATTGTGCTGGATTTAATATCTTCCAATAACTGTATTCCCTCTTCCTGTCCATGCTCCATTTCCAGGTCAAGTATGATGCAGTGAAATACACCTTGCTCTAACAAAGATTTTGCTGCCGCACTTGATGAAGCAGTCTGAATAATTACCTGGTTGTTTTTTGTCTTGAGAAGATTCTGAATAATCTCTTTATCGATCACAGAGCTTTCTATGACCAGAACTTTAGGAGATACAACCGGAATTGTTTCATCAATATGAGCAAATACGCCATCCAAATCCCGCAAATCCAAAGGTTTTGTGAGGCAAGCTGTTGCACCTAAATCCATCAATAAATTCTTTTTTTCAGAAGCCGTAACTACATGAACTGGAATTCGGCTCAACTTTTCATTTGCTCGAATCTTTTGCAACACGGTTAAACCGTCCTTACCCGGCACCTGCATGTCCATAATAATGGCAGAAGGATTATACGCCTCAGCATATTCTAGTCCTGAATCACCATCACTTGCAATAACAGTTTTGTAGTTCTTGTTACGAGCCATTTCTTTCAGAGCATTCGCAAAGGCTACATCATTTTCAACAATTAAAAGCACTTTATCATCAGGACTTATATTATCTCGGTCATCTGCTTGAAAAACAGGATATGTGTTTTGTGCTAATTGTAATTTAGGAGATTGCTCATCGTCATTATCAACAAAACCCGTATCTATAACGTTGGTATAATGAGGGTCCGCTTCGGCATTCAATTTATTATCCTGTACATCCATTGGTAGAAAAATATAAAAGGTGCTACCTGTATTAGGTACACTTTCCAATTGTAATTCTCCACCTAACAAAGACACAAGCATTTTGCTGATCGACAAGCCTAGTCCGGTCCCCCCATATTTTCTACTTGTTGACCCATCTGCTTGCTGAAAAGCATTAAAAATTAATTGTTGTTTCTCTGCAGGAATCCCGATACCTGTATCTGAGACTGATAACTCCAGGATATTACTGCTATTCCTGAGAGCCTGACTACTAAAACGCATTCTACGATCCGGGCGTTTAATCTTGAATATTACCTTCCCGCCATGTGGTGTGAATTTAAAAGCATTAGAGAGAAGATTTTTTATTACCTGCTCTAACCTAACCTTATCTGTAATAAAGGTTTCAGGAATTCCTGAATGCTGCTCAATCTCAAATTCTATTTTCTTTTCTTTCGCTACCTCTGAAAACAAATCGAATGTGTCTTTCTTGATCGTCTTGAATGCCGTCTTCTCCATGATCAAATCGATTTTCCCGGCTTCAATTTTGGAAAGATCTAATATATCATTGATCAGCAACAAGAGGTCATTTCCCGATTTATGTATCACGCCTGCATATTCAACCTGCTTTGTAGTCAAATTGTTTTCATTGTTGTCTGCTAGTAGTTTTGCCAGTATGAGAACACTGTTCAATGGAGTACGCAATTCATGTGACATGTTTGCAAGAAACTCAGATTTATAACGGTTGTTCAACTCCAGCTCCTGTGCTTTTAATATAAGCGCTTCCCTTGCTTGTTCAAGAATCTCATTTTGATGTTCGAGCTCTCTGGCATTAGCCTTCAATTCCAGATTACTCTCTTTTAGCTCCTCTTCAGAGGCCTGTAAAAGCTGAGATTGATGTGAGAGTTCATCATTCGTTTGTCTAAGTTCTTCTTCCTGTGAAGCCAGTCTTTCCGTCTGTAACCTGGTCTCATCAAGCAAACGATGAGTAAGCATGTTCACCTTAACGGAAGCAATAGTTGAGGCCATTGTCTCACCGCTGTTCTCCACAAACTGTGACTCATTGGGGGTAAAAGGACTGAATGAAGCCAACTCTACGGCACCATAAACCTTTCCTCTATGTCTTAGTGGAACGATCAATATGTGACTTGCAGGCGCTTCTCCAAGGCCGGAACCTATACTCACATAGCTATTGGGTGCATTTTCCAAATGAATACACTCATCATTTTTTATTGCCTGCCCGATCAGCCCTTCTCCAAGGCTCAACTTGCTCTTTGCCTTTAACCGTTGATCCATGGCAAAACTTCCATGAAGCTGGATCCACTCCTCACCACTGATCTCATCAGTTTCTATCAAATAAATTCCTCCATGAAATGCGTGAAGATGTTTTACGATCACAGAAATGATTTCATCTGTCAACTTACTTATATCGTTGTTATTATCACGAAGTACTTCATTAATTCTAGCGAAACCGGTAGACATCCAGTGACGAAGCTGGTTATCCTGATTTGCCTTTTGTAAACTCTCTCTCATCTGAACCAGTGCCATGCCCAGCTCATCATGCTCACTCAATGGCTTATATTCTATTTCAAAATTTCCTGCTCCTATATTCCTTGCAAAATCGGCCGTACGCATGAGGCTTTCCTTCAATGAGTGAACAGTATCTGTCATTTGTCCGACAGCAGTCTTCCTCGAACGTAAATCAATCTCAGGTATCTCTCCCTTGCCCATCAGCTCAACATAATTTCTCAACTTCATCGTTGGAAGGATGATATTAGTAGAGATATAAAAAGCGGCTATCAACACCACAATAACGATAAGGATCGCCAGTGATATCAAACTCCACATTAAGGTTCTGGAAAAGGCTTTTACATTTGCATGTTCTAATTCTGCAAGTGCTTTCTTCTTAAGAATAACTCTGTTCAGGCTGTAAATAAGATTTGTGCATTGAGGAAGAATTTCATTATTCACTATCTCCTCTGCATTAAACACTTTCATGGGGTCCTTATAATCCTCATGACTGGAGAGTAGTTCAATTACACGCTTTTGATTATTGATCTGAATTTCAAATGCATCAAAAATTGCACGCATGCTATCTACCGATGCAGCGTCCGTCCACTTAAGCATCAAATTCTCAATGGTGGCTTTCCGAATAGGGTAGTCCTTTTTATGAAGCGCTTTTAGTTTTTCCTTGTCAATCCGATTTCCTTCCAGATATACCCAATTCGTGGAATACATCTTTGATCGAATGATCAATGAATTCATGTTTTCCAATGCCTGAAGAGATGGAATATCATCTGTCATGATATTCGTGGTCACTTCCTGATTACGGTTTATATAGACACTGGAGTAAATGGCATTGAAAACAGATATGCCTATCACGATAATGAAGACGACATATATCTCCAGATCAACTTTATAGTTCCTTTGTTTCATTGGAAGGAAGCTTCCTTAATAATGCTTCTTTGGATTAGGAATGATATAATAGTGTTAGTGCATGTTTTATACACCAAATCACCTCCGGAGTTGGATTGGAAAAGTCAAAAAATCATTAAATTCTTACACTTGTAAGAACAGGTGAAACCTTTAAAAAAATCATTTTCGTGCAACTCTTCGGATAAAAGTTCTTCCGGCAATTTGTACTTCCAAAAGATATATTCCTGAGGCCAGGGCAGAAGTATTGACCAAAATTTTATTCTCTCCAAATTGAAAATCACTTGTTTGCTCAATGACACTTTTTCCCAATGCATCGTAAAGCCTGATATTATTTATGCCTGAACCGGTACTATAAACAAATAGCTGTAGTGTTTCATCGCATGGATTTGGAAATACATATAGATATGATTCCTTCGACTGTTCGTTTATTCCAACAAGAGAAACAAACTTTTCCACTGATTGTGAAGAGCATCCGTTAAGGTCAGAAATCTCTACAGAATAATTTCCTGTCAAAGGGGCGACAAATATCTGATCATTTGCTCCTGATATTGGTATGCCATTTAAATACCATTGATATGACGATGCCGGGGAAGAATAAAGGGTGTCGCCATTTTGAGAAATCGTAGGCTGTGAAACAGCAGGAAATACCTGGATGAGATTATTTACCTGCAGCGTGTCAGTACCTGATGCATTACCTACTATCAGACTTACAGGATAGATTCCCTGTGAATTATAACAAATATTTTGTGGACTTTCAAGACTCGAAGATGAGGGAGTTGCTCCGGGGAATGACCAATTCCATTCAGTTGCGTTCAATGAAAGTGAAACAAATGAAAGACAAACTCCACCACAAACACTACTATCATTTACGACAAAAGAAGCAATAGGTATAGCGCTGCAGTCTACGACATGAATGAGTCCGGGATTTATTTTACTGTTGCTGCAAAAACCATCTGAAACAACAAGCTCAACATCATATACTCCTTCTGCAGCATAACATACCGATGAAGGAGAACTATTGGCTGCTGCTGATGGGTTAGCCCCAGGAAATGACCACGACCAGTCCGTTACACCTGAACTACTCATATCCTGGAACCGAATGCACTCTCCCGGACATATAGTAGTTTGACTGGAGGAAAATTGAACAATTGGGCTTTGACGCACGATGATCATGTTCACAAAAGCTCTTGAACTGCTACAACCTCCTGTTGCTTCTGCCGTCAAAAGTATTGTGTACGATCCCGGGCTTGAATAAGTATGAGAAGGACTGGTGACCGATGAACTGTCTCCATCACCAAACTGCCATTTGTATATAGCTCCTCCTGAACTTGTATTCGTAAATTGTACCTGGAGACTGTCACAGCCACTTGTGATATCCGGCGTGAAAGAAATAACAGGTCTGGCTAAAACAGAAATTACTTTGGTGATCGTATCAGCACAACCATTGCTGCTTTGAACAGTCAAGCTGACAGAGTAGGTGCCGGCACCGGCATAGGCGTGCTTTTCATTCTGTAATGAACTTGATGGCGATCCATCGCCAAAATTCCATGTATAGGAGGTGATAGTACTTCCTTGTGCCTGACTTAGGTTGCTAAACTGCACAGAGTCGTTGACACAAGGTGAGCTAAATGAAAAATCAGCAAGCGGTGATGCCAACACATTTATCATCGCAGGTGTCGTAGTGGTGTCTGCACATGATCCCAGCGTTGCAATAAGTCTTACCGTATAGACTCCCGGGTTTGTATATGTGTGTATCGGGTTTCTTAGATTTGACGGCGGGCTGCCGTCTCCGAAATCCCAGGTAAAAACAGGACTACCGGCCGTTGAATTGTTAAACGGAACTACGCCCGGGAGACAAACATTTGTTGTTAAAGCAGAGAACAATGCCTGGGGTTCAGGTGCTACCTGAACAGTCATTGTTGTATCATCTGAGCAAGATCCACCAATAGCATTCAGAGTAATATTGAATGATCCTGAAGTTTGATATATGTGGTAAGGGCTAGTTACATTGCTTGTCGCGGATCCGTCACCAAAGTCCCAGATAAAATTCCCGCTTGGTGCGCCATTCCATGAACTGTTGTTTTGTAAAAACAAGGTATCACCTAAACATAATTGTGTAGAACCCGAAAAGGATGCTGTGGGGACATCTCTCACTGTAATTAGATTAGTTTGGGTAAGCGTATCGGCACAGGTTCCTTGTGTAGCAATCAGAGTCACGCTATATGAACCCGGATTGACATAGGTATGAGAGGGTGAAGCTAATGAGGAGGTGCCACCATCCCCAAAATTCCAGTTAAACGTCGGACTACCTGTGGTAGTGTTGCTAAAAGAAACATTTAAGGGAGTACAGCCTGAGCCCGGTGAAGGACTAAATGCAACCTGGGGTGCTGGTTCTACGACAATCGTTTTGACCGTGTCATCAACACACTGATTTGTTGAACAACTAAGTGTAACCTGATAAGATCCTGGAGAACTGTACACATGGTGTGGGCTTGTACTGTTACTAATAGCCGAGCCATCTCCGAAATCCCAGGAGTATCCAGTGATGCCACCATTACTCGTTGAGTTGTTTGTAAAAAAGACCGTGTCGCCCAGACACACACCGGAGGTCGAATTAAATGACGCTCCGGGTGTGGGGTAGACAACGATCATACTTTGTATTCGCAAGGTATCTGCACAAGAGCCCTGTGTTGCTATAAGTGTTACCGAATATGTTCCGGAATTTGCATAGGTATGAGATGGAGAAACAGCCGAACTTAAGGCACTGCCATCACCAAAGTTCCAGGAATAAACCGGTGCACCGGATGTTGTGTTAGCAAAGACTACAGAAAGTGGATTGCATCCAACGTTAACTGATGAACTAAAGTTCACTACCGGACCGGGATTAACTTGAATGCTCATGCTGGTATCATGCGAACAAGTTGCTGAAGAAACTGTCAGTCTTACCTGATAGGTGCCGGCTGTCAAATAAGCATGAGATGGATTTGTTTGTGAAGATAAAGCTGAACCGTCCCCGAAATCCCACGAACGTGTTGTTATAGTTGTGCCATTCGGGAGTGATGCGTCAAAAAATCTCACCGTATCACCAAGACATACAGACGTAGCTGATGCATTAAAAACAGAAAGGGGAGAAGAAGACGCTTGAATCAGATTGCTAATAGTTTGAGAACTTGTACAACCAGACGCATTACTTGCAGAAAGGGTAACGGAATAACTTCCGGATGATGAATAAATATGTGCTGGATTTGTTTGTGAAGATGTCGGGGACCCATCACCAAAATTCCATGTGTATGATCCTCCGTTAGTGCTGCTATTTGTAAACTGGACGTTCATTGGTAAACATCCCGAGGCCGGAGTTGCTGAAAAGCTTATCGTAGGTCTGGGATTGACAATTACAGAATTTGTACTTGTACTCGTACAACCTATATCATCTGTAACTGTTAGCTGCACAGTATATGTTCCTGCTTGAGGGTAAGAATAAGAAGGGTTCTGCAATGATGAGGTACCTGTTCCATTTCCAAAATCCCATAACCAGCTTGTCACATTTCCCATGCTGGAATTTGCTGAGGAAGAAAATACGGTAGGGCTTCCCTGACATACTGTCGACGACGTGAAAGAGCAGCTTAGCTGATTGGCATTAAGAAGTATCGGTTGGCGATAAACACCCGGACAAGATCCAACATATACTATGGTAGTACCAAGTATAGGGGGAGTAGTATAATTTGTTCCGCTGGCGAGTAAAGTTCCTCCGATTGACGAAGAATACCAACCTAAGTTGGTTCCTGCGGGCGGGGTTCCGGTAGTAGTAAAACTGAGGGTTGCCGGTTCGCCGGTACAAACCGTCTGAGGACTAGTCACATTGATTTTGAATACAGGCAGAATGCCTGTCGAATTACCACTTCCTCCCTTGGTTGCTCCATTGGGAGGAAATTCACTTAGGCTAAAAGAATTTGTTGTGCCATTTTGCCCTCCCGCTGCAGACTTGCCTATTGCACCATTAGATACCGCAATGTATCCTCCGCCGCCACCGCCACCGGGACCTTCAGCCTCCAGGGTCCCAAAAGTTACGGTTTGTGTTCCGCCACCGCCGCCGTTTGCACTTATTGATATGCCTGAAATGTTGCCTAATGCAGGGACCATAACGACGCCACCACCACCGCCGCCCCCGGCACCATCTGTACCACTTGCATTAAAACCATTGTTTCCATTCGCTCTGATCGTTCCTCCACCTGAAACATCACCGTATGCCAATAGGTAGACTATTCCGCCACCATTGCCACCGGCACCGCCTGTGTTGTTATTTTGATCCCCGGACCCCCCGCCACCTCCAAAAAATATCTTTCCGTTTGAATAATCTAATGGTCTCCCACCTCTTCCGCCTTGGTCCCCGCGCTGATCCCCACCCCATAACGAATTACCGGGACCAGCAAGAGTTGCATTCTGATTACTGGAAGAAAATGTATAGCCTCCTTTACCTCCTCCCGATGAAGTGCTGGCGGCAAAACCTGAATACTCTAAATTCCATGCTTGAATCCATCCTGCATTTGATACATCAGGATTACCTCTTCCTGTCCAGCTTCCAATTGTACCCGCATTCGCACCTCCACCACCGCCGCCGTTATGTGAGTTGGCTCCTCCGCCACCATTTGCCGGCGCGCCCTTCGAATAACGGCCTGACATGGCATTATAATTATTTTGATTGCCTGCAATGCTCTCGCCTTTTTCTGCCCCGAAATCATTTTGTGTAGAAACATAATTTGATACACCCCACCAAGCTGCATTATCAAGCAATGCACCACCACGAAAGCCCCTGCCGCTCACATCCATAGTTCCTCCGGCATTAATAACTGTGTTGCCCTGGACTTCCACGGCAAGGACCCCGCCTGTTGCTCCATTCCAAGACGGGCAGGTAAGCATACCGGTAGAATTAACTGTCAGAGTAGTATAACGAGGAACTCTCAACACCTGGGTAACACCAACAGCCGAATAGTCATTTTTAAGAGGACAAGAAAGATTGATCACATTGGCACCGGGGACAGAAGCCACCTGAACAAATTCATTATTACCACAAGAATTATAGTTTTGTATTGTTCCATAAGTGGAGTCATCAGGAAACGATATCTGTGCACCCTGAACCTGAATAATAAACAAAAGATCCCCAGGGACTAATGCAGAATTAAATAAACCGGAAGCGTTCAATGAAGATGATGAAACAGTCAAGGAGGTACTCCCGCTAAGGGCATTGGCTGTTAAAACTGTATATTCATTGACAATACTATTTCCGCTGATGATCTTTGCACCATGCTTTCCGGCTTGTGCCAATGCAAAGCCCGGAACAAGACTTGTAAAAATCAGAAATAGAAATTTCCTAAACAATGAAAACATGCTAAGTGCTATAATACCCTAATACTCACGCTAAGTTACAAAAATAGGCTATTAAAAATCAGGGAATTCAGCCCTGTGGCGGGATTCCGCTACTCCCACTTGAAAAACTTAACTGCTGCCGCATATATTAGCAGGCCCCAAATTAATATGATTGATAATTCATGCGAAATGTCCATCATTCCCGCACCTTCAAATGCCACCTTTCTCAAGGCGTCATTTAAGTAAGTTAAGGGTAAGACTTTGCTGATCACTTGCAGCCAATCCGGAAAGGCGTCAACAGGAAAAAAAGTTCCGCTTAGCAAGAACTGTGGCAGTGTTACAATATTCGCAATCGGCGGTATCACACTCTCATTCGGCGCCAGACCAGATACAACAAAGCCGAAACCCATGAATACGATGAGGCCAAGTGCAGAAAGTAACAGGAGGTTCAGCAAAGTTACAAATCCATTAACAAGTGTAAATCCGAATACATATTTACCAAGGACGATAATAACCAGAGCCCCGGCCAGTTGAAAGACGACACGACTTAGTGCTTCACCTAAAACAATATAAGTGCGCTTGATGGGCGTAGCAAAAAATCTTTTTAAAACCATTGTCTGTCGAAGAGAAAAGAAAACAAAAGCTGTCCCAAAAACCCCGGCACTTAAAATCGAAAACCCCAGTTGTCCGGGAAGGATAAAGTCGATCATTTTATATTCCCTTCCTTCTACCTGTGTCTCTTTTAACTCTGCGGGTGTTTCTCCATTCCCGGGTAGTTCTTTAAAATTTTCAGGAAACTCTTTTTGTAGATGCGAATAATAATCCAGGTTGTTCTTGTCTATTATATTCGACAAAACCGAAATCGCAAAAGCTCCTTTCTCTTTGGATGCCTTTGACGTTATTATTTCTACAGTCTCTTTTCCTTTATCTCCCTTTTCCTGGTGAACTAACAATATTGCATCTAATCTTCCCTTCTTCATCAGGTCCATCATTTCTGAATCTGTTTTATCTTTTGTCAGATGGATGTTCCGAACTTGTCTGAAATTTTGGAATACAACACCACTTGTGTCACACGTAGAATGAATACCAACATCAAGTTTTATCCGGTTGTTTCCTACGAAACCAAATACTACTATGAAGACCAAAGGAAATACAAGAATAAAAATTACTGCAGACGGGCTTCTTGTGATAGAACGCAGGCTTGCTTTGGAAATGGCCAACATTGCTACCCACTGACTGTACTTCTTATCTTTTAGTTGTCCGTTCATACTAATTTCTATTCATCCCTCCATTCTTTTCCGGTGAGAGCTAAAAAAACATCTTCAAGATTAGCCTTTTTCAATTCCTTGGGCTTGGAAAAACCCGTTTCAACCAATCTGTCTATCAATCTTTCCGGTGTGTCAAGTGAAATAATTTTTCCCCTCTCAACAATTGCCACTCTATCACACAAATATTCTGCTTCATCCATATAATGAGTGGTCAAAACTACTGTCGTGCCTTCATTGCGGATCTCTCGTATTAGTTCCCACAAATTGCGTCTTGCCTGGGGATCTAAGCCTGTTGTTGGCTCGTCAAGGAAAACAATTTCAGGTTTATTTATTAACGTAGTACAAATTGAAAATCGCTGCTTCTGACCACCAGATAAATCCTTATACTTCGCCTTCGGCCTTTCTTCGAGTCCAACTCTTCTCAACATCTTGTCCACGTTTATACTAACGTTATACAATCCTGCAAAAAGACGTAATAATTCTGAAAGTGTCAGGTTAGGATAATAACCTGCAGCCTGCAGCTGAACTCCAATAATTTTTTTGATTGTTCCGGCTTGCGTTCGGGTTGAAAGCCCTTTTACCAAAACTTCTCCGGAGCTTTGCATGCGCAAAGTTTCAATGATCTCCAGTGTAGTTGTCTTACCGGCACCATTAGGTCCCAGTAAACCGAAAATTTCACCGCTATAAACCTCAAAGCTTATACCCTGAACAGCAATAAGCTCCTCATATCTTTTTACGAGGTTCTTTACTTCGATTATTGGGGTGCGTGTGCTCATACCGGAGCACGAAGCTACAATAACTATTCACTCAAATAAAACTCGGCTATTAATTATTCTTTAAAAACCCAATCAGCTTTAGTCTAGAACAGGTTAAGTCGACTCATCACATTCTCTTTGTACGACTTTCCAATTGGAATGCGATTGCCATCGATAATACATGCATTCTCTTCCAAGGCAGAAATTTTTTCAAGTTGCACAATGTATGAACGATGTACACGGGCAAAATTCAATTGAGGTAGTTTTGACTCTATGTCCTTCATCGAGCTGTGAAGAATAAACTGCTCCTTCGAAGAAGTTTTAATAATCACATAATTGTCAAGCGCCTCGATCCACATAATGTCCTGAAAATTTACTTTCACAAAACGCGAATCTTTCTTTACGAAAAAACTATTGTTAGCGTAAATGTTCTCTAAAAAGTTGAACAGGTTTTTGTCTGCGCTTGACTCTTGTACAGCATCTTTTCTACCGGGAGAAGTCATTACAAATGCACACCCGTTTATTTTATTGTTGACCGATAATATCGGAAAGGTGTTCACCGCAACTTTGTGGTCTGTAGCGCCATTAGAAATGTTTACCTCCGACTCAGGATCTGCCTTTGGAGTCTCTCCAACCACGGTATGAGCAAGCGTCTTGAAGGCGGACTTCGTTTCAACGGCAGAATTCTTCATGGCAATACTTATATCCTTACCGAGCGCCTCTTGCTTAAGGCATCCGGTAAGAGTTTCGGCCATCTTATTCATGAAGATGACTTTTTCATTCGCATCGGTAATAATAACAGCTACTTCAAGGTTATCCAGTGCGGCCGCAAAACGATTCCCTTTATTTTGCATCTCCAGGTCCTTGGTATACTTATAATATGCGATTTCAATTGCTGTTCGAATATCGTCTTCCTCAAATGGCTTGATGATATATCCATAGGGTTCCGTGAGCTTCGCTCTCTCAAGTGTTGCTTTGTCGGAAAATGCAGTCAGAAAAATAAATGGGATCTGGTAATGTTGGTGTATCTGCTCAGCCACGTTGATTCCGTCAATTTCACTGCTCTTTAAATTAATATCAAGCAAGATCAGATCGGGGCTAAGTTTTTCTATGGAGTCCAAAGCTTTCTTCCCATTCGCAAAGGGGTCAAAGGCTTCATAACCTAGTTTCTTTAATATCCGTTGAATGTCCTTCGCGACGATTATCTCGTCTTCAACAATCATAATTTTTAATGTGGCCATAGTTCAAAGTTAATTCTCTTTGTACAACAATAATTATAGAATAGTTACTTTATCAACGACTAGAGCTTTACAATGTCAGCTTTCAATCTTAAATAATTCAGTAAAGGACCTTTAAATCAAATTGTTTTTAAATAGTCATTTAGTTGTTTTATATTATCACTTATACTAAATAAATGATCATGAATGTACTTTTGGATATACAAAACTCACTTTAAACTCTGTTCCATTATCTCTCTTTAGTTCCAGTTCTCCGTCAAGCTGGGCCGTCAAAGCTTGTATTAACTGCATCCCAAGCGATTCGGCCGCATCAACATTAACATCTTCAGGTAAGCCCACTCCGTTATCGGCAATCTTAAATATGACCTTTCCATCAGACTTCAATAAGCTTATCCTGATTTCCCCGTGCATATCACCCGGAAACGCATACTTGTAGGCATTTGATACAATCTCATTCACCAATAGTCCACTTGGCATAGCAGTATCCATGTCAAGGCCCACCCGGTCTGAATCTATTATCATTTTAATGCGATCCGTTTTGTCTCCGTATGATTGATAAATATATTGGGTCAATTTTTCTACATACTCGCCAAAATCAATTTCCGAAAGTTCTTCAGCCTGATAAAATTTTTCATGTACAAGCGCCATTGATCGAACTCTATTCTGTCCGTCCTGTACTGCCTTAAGAGTTGTCTCATCCTTTATATAGCCGGACTGAAGGTTTAATAGGCTGATAATAATTTGGAGATTGTTTTTTACCCTATGATGTATCTCCTTAAGCAAAACATCTTTTTCCTTCAGAGATTCTTCAATTTGCTTCTGAAGTAATTTACCAGAAGTAATGTCGGTATCAACAAAGACTAACTTTTTTAAATTTCCAAACTCGCTATAGATTGGTGTTAGTGTTGTAGATATCCAGATATTTTTAAGGTGGTGCGTCGTAACATTTGACTCAAAAATTCTGGAATGTTTATCTGCAACAACTGCTTCTATCTCTTTGACAATTTCATTATACACATTGATCTCCGAAACCTTTCTTCCCAGTACTTTTTCCTTAGGCATTCCGATCATTCGGATAAATCCATCATTGATCCATTCCACTTCCCCTTCGGCACTGGCAATAAGTACAGAATTGTCTGTTCGGCTGGCAACCAATGAAAGCTTTTCAAGTTCGAGATTCTTATCGACCAGTTGCCGGGTCTTAACTATGACACGCTCTTCCAACAGGCGCCTCACCCGACGAAAAGTGCTGGAGCGCAATCTAAAATAAATGTAAATGGTACCAATGAACATCAAGAAACTAATGATGATCAACCAGATATCCCTCCAAAAAGGATCCGTCTCCATATTCCTATATTAGTTGAAAAGCCTGTTTCCTTCGTATCACAAGCCTTGTCTTATTGTACTTAGTATCTAAATAAATGTTGCTTTAATTCAAAATTCACCACGAATTGACATACACAAACACATAGCCAAGATACAGGACTCTGAAAACAAATTAAACACAGATTTTCTTTGTTAATTGTTTTTTAATAAACCGAAAAGCAAAACAAGCTCCTTACAAGTAGAAAGATCTTGGCATGTCGAAATACCGATGTACACATTCCTGGTTTAACAAGACACCGGAGATCTTTCTACCAATGCTCCAAAGTTTATCAAGAAGTTGGTTCGGATCGTCCCATCTTTCTCAAATACAAAGCGAGGTGAATAACCGCAAAAACCACTGAAATATAAAACAGGGTTCTGTCAGTATCAAAGCCAACAGATTTTTGATGAAGGTATCCTACCAATATGAGAAGACCGGAAAGAGCCAAACCTGTAATACGAGCAATGCGCATCCCTTTTCTGTTATCTGTTCCATTACCAAGGTGACTATGTTTGGCTCCATATACAAGGTAAATATCCATTCCAATTAACATCCATACCAATAGTCGAATCCATGTATCCATCGGAAGGAATACCATCATAAACAAACAGACTCCAACACCCAATAAAGGAATAAGCGGTACGAATGGTGTTCTGAAAGCTCGTGGAAGGTCCGGCATGGTTTTTCTCATGACCAGTACACCAACGCACACCAGTATAAATGCAAACAAAGTACCTATACTGGTCATTTCGCCAACAACGCGAGCCGGGACAAAAGCGGCAAACAAACTAACAAAAACCATGAACAATAAATTGCTCTTAGCAGGTGTTTGCGATTTTGGATTCACCCTGGAAAAGATTTTTGGGATTAAGCCGTCTTTACTCATACTAAAGAATACACGACTTTGGCCCATTAGCATTACAAGTATCACAGAAGCATAGCCCGCTAAAATTGCGACAACAATAGCTCTGTTCAGCCATGGATAATCCGGCTGTATCACACCGGCAGCATCAACATTGCTTCCCATGTGTTCTATGGCCACTGCAACAGGGGCTATACCATCTTTTCCGGCAAATGATGTGTAGCTTGTAACTCCGGTCATTACGTGAGCAAAAAGAATGTACAGGACTGTACAAATTAACAGAGAGCCTAATATGCCGATGGGCATGTCTCTTTTGGGATTCTTTGCCTCCTGCGCAGCTGTACTGACGGCATCAAACCCAATGTAGGCAAAAAACACAATAGCTGCCGCCCGAATAATTCCACTAAAGCCAAATGAACCAAACTGTCCGGTATTTTCCGGTATGTACGGTGTGTAATTCCCGCTGTCGATATATCGCCATCCTAAAAATATAAACACAAAAACAACAGTCACCTTTAGTGCGACAATAAATGCATTTACGGTCGCACTCTCCCTTGTACCTTTCATTAAAAGCATACTCATCAGCACAATGATAAAAACAGCGGGTAGATTAATGATCCCTCCGTCCCATGGACCAACTGTTAGTTCCATAGGCAGAAAGACATCAAAGCCTTCAAGAAACTTTATCAGATATCTGCTCCAGGAAATTCCAACGGTTGCAGCACCTACCGCATATTCTAAAACCAGATCCCATCCGATGATCCAGGCCATAAATTCACCCATGGTTGCATATGAATAAGTATATGCACTACCCGCAACCGGTATCATGGAGGCAAACTCTGCATAACATAAGCCCGCAAACAAACATCCTAGTCCGGCTACAACAAACGAAATGGTAATTGCCGGACCTGCGTGACTTGCTGCAGCCATGCCTGTAATTGAAAACAAACCGGCACCAATAATTGCACCTATTCCGAGAGCAATCAATCCTCCTGCACCGAGAGTCCTCTTTAATGTATGCTCACCTGTTTCTGCTGCTTCACTCATCAAAGCAGCCATTGGCTTTCTTACAAATAAACTCATAAGCTAATTTTTAATGGTATTGAGAAATCTGAGAACTGTAAATTAGTAAGCTGTTTAAACAATATTGATCACACAGGATCCGAACACTAAAAATCTCTCAACAGGATTGGATCTTGACCGGGACTCGCCAATCAACCGGCATTTTTATGAGTGCCTGTATGGCTTCCGGAATCATTGTGAGAAGACGCAATGTAGAAAAAAAACGAGCAAAACAAAATTCCCCGAATTGATGTATCCGGGGAATTTTTTTGCCTTTATGTTAAGATCACTTTTTACCTTTTAGCTGATCTATACTATCCTGAACCTTCTTTTTTTCATCAGGATCTTGTATCAACTCCTTTTTCTTCTCAAGATACAGTAATGTGTTCTCGTTGTCCTCTTTAAGAATATAATAATATGCCAGATATTCGTATGCTTCGATCAGGCTACTGTAATATCTTGAAAGTTTGGTGGAATCTGTCTCTGTCAATACAATTTCAATATACTTTTCATAATGAGGCTTTGCAAGACCCAGCTCGGAAGTTGAATCAATATTAGTATTGGCTTTTGCGCGCCACAACCAGCCGCTAGAATAATTAGGCGACTTTTCATTCAGCACAGCAAATGCTGTATCGGCCTCCATAAATTGGGCATTAAAAAAATATGCACGCCCCAGGTAAAAATAATCTGCCGCTGATACTTCCTTTCCTGTACCAATTTTCTCCTTGTATGCTTTAATGGCTTCAGGATAGTTCTTAGTTTTATCATAGGCTTGAGCTATGTCTGATAATAATTCTACTCTATTGGGATCAAGATAATATGCTTTTCTTAATTGGAGAATGCCAATAGAATCCATCTCTGAGGCTACCAATAATTTTCCATAGTATTCGAGATGATATGTGCTGCGCTTTTCTTCCGGTAATATGTCGAACAGCTTTTGCATTTTTACAAGACCTTTGCTGTATTCTTTAGTTTCATAGAAACAGTAAGCATAGATTTGAAGCATCTTTGGGCTGTTTGGATCACAACTTTTTTCTGCCTGATCCAATTCGGTTAAGGCGCTTTGATAGTCCTTACTTAAAAATAAAAATGATGCGTATCTTATTCTGGCGCCACAGTTGTTCTTAGAAAGTTCAAGGTATTTTTTATAGCTTTCTTTCGCTTTAGTTAATTTTCCTAACTTAAAATCTGTTTCTCCCAACTCTCTGTATGCCGGTGCATAGTTAGGGTCAATTTTAATAGCGTTACTAAACTCCTCTGCAGCTCCTTCGTAATTAGTACTCCTCTTGTAAAGCTTTCCCTTACTAACAATTGCACGGGCAGAATTTCGATCCAGATCAAGTGCCTTATTATAAAACTCGGCTGCAAGGGATCCGTTGTTCAGTTCTGTATAAACATCACCGTAGAGGATGTTCGCTTTAATGTTTTTGGGTTCAATGCTGAGGGCTTTGTCTAAAAGAGTTTTAGCGCGCTCCAAATTTTTATTCTTATATTGAATTAAAGCGTCTGCTGCCTCAACATATACGGTAGCGCTTTTTTGTGGTGCCATATCCACTGCTGCCTCAATCATAGCCATCCCCGTTTCAACAGCCACCTTCGAGTCCTCATAACGGCTCTTCAATGCAACATCGCCCGGGTTCTTTTCAGAGGCTTGTTTGGCTTCTTGAACATTTGGATAATCCAGAAGAACCTTTGCTTCTCCTATTTTTAGAAGCAGGTTAGAAGGGTCTTGTTCTAATCCTTGTTTAAAAACGATCTTTGCTGAGTCGACATTTTCGCTCAGGAGAAGGTTGTCACCATAATAGTAATAGTTATCTCCTCCTGTAGGTGATTTAGAAATCAGTAACTTGTAGATGCTGCCGGCTGCTTCATATTGTTCGTTTTCAGTTAGCTTTTTCGCATCTTCAAGAGTTTGACCCTCAGAAAAACAGGGGAGTAGAGCTAAGCTCAATAAGATCCTGACAATTCGTTTCATAATAATTAATTAATTTTTACAATTCTGATTGGCATTGTTGCCGGCAACATTCCCATCAGGCGAACAAGTCGTTGTCCTTGGTCGCCGGCTACAAATGAAGCAAAGCCCGTGCCAAGCCCATTACGCCCTTCACGACTAATAATCAAGGCATCACGAGTAAATGGGTACTTTTTTAATGCAATATACGCCTGATACGGCTTAAAATATTCTGTTTCCGCTTGTCCTGTATCGGGAGCAGAAACCTGGACTACATTCACTTTGCTCAGAAATGCGTTAACCTCCGGATCGTCTTTATCACTAATCCAGTTTACGCTTATCACGCCTATTGATCTAGGTGACCGGCTAACATATTCAATCAATTCAACATTAGATTTTATTGAATACCAATTAGGAGGTAATGTCTCTGTCTTTAAAAAATTCTCTTTTAAAAACCTTGTCGTACTACTTCCGTTCCTGTCAAAAACTACTTGAATGCTGTCAGCAATAGAACCCGGACTGAGTTCTGTCCATGTTCTTATATTCCCCTTAAGAATATTCGCCAACGCTTCGTAATTCAAAATAGAGTCTTTGTTTTCCTTGTTCATAACAAAGGCTAATGCGTCAACAGCTATACGTGTTTCTTTAGGAATAATTTTCAAGTCAATAAAATGTTGCTCCTCCTGTTTGTTCAAAGACCTGGCAGTAATCGCCAGTCTGACCGAATCGTTGGTCATGAATTCTTTGAAAACGTCTGCTTCCGGCAAGTACTTTACGCGAATATTAGAATACTGATACAATGAATGAAACGTTTCAACCTGCGCTTGTATAAGTGGTTGATAAGACTCATCTGCCACAATAAGAATGTCACCCGATACCGGATTGTCTTTATATTCGGTTTTCTCCTTATCAGAAGAACAAGAAATAAGAAACAAGAAAATAAATGACAGTAGATATGTTTGAGCTTGATTAATCATTTGATGAAACAGTGCTTTTAGTATTCGTCAATTTTCCGTAAAGCCTGAATGACCGGTAGAGGGCATAAATGAAAAGAACAATTCCCAGGCCGTACCTATTAATTTCCGGAAGCATTTCTTTCGGGGGCCAAACAAATATCAACATTATCCCTGCTACCGCATACAGGAATATCATAAACAAATTAAAAAGGAGAAAAACTTTTTCAGAAACGTTTACTGAACCCTTCATTTTGGAAGGATTATTTTAGTGTAAAGTTTACAGGAAGGTTGTATTGAACCTGAACACTCCGACCATTCTGACGACCTGCTTTCCATTCAGGCATATTACGAATAACCCTAAGGGCTTCTTCATCACAACCACCGCCTATTCCACGCAATATTTTTGCGTCCTTAATTTTTCCGTCTTTGTCGACAACAAAAGTTACGTACACGCGTCCTTGTATTCCATTTTCTCTGGCTACAGGGGGGTATTTAATATTCTTCTGAAGATATTCGAAGAGTTTTCCTTCTCCTCCCGGAAAGCCCGGCATCTCTTCAACAACTGTAAAGATCTTGCCCTCGTCTTCTCCTATCGGGTTTTCATCAGGCAGGTCGATAATATCCTTGTCACCTTCTACTGTCACAGTACTGACCTGTACATCTTTAATCTCCTCTTGTGTAGGAGGAGGATCAACAACCTCTTCGTCTTTTACTACTTTCGGTGGTGTAAATTTTATCGTTTGTTGTACCGGCGGAGGTGGAATAACCGGAGGTGGGGGTGGGGCCGATTTGTCAATAGGTGGTGGCTCCAAAAGTGTAACCGCTTCCGTCATTGTGGTTTTCGTTTCTGTATCGGTTTTAGTGAGTACTGATACAAGCTTCGGAATTGCTACCAACAAAGAAATTCCAACGATAGAAGCAATCAGTGCAAAAAGCACTCGTGTAGTATATTCACGACGCAGTATATAACCACCATAAGCCCGGTTTCGTTGTTCGAAAACCAACTCAACCCGCTCAGGATTCACCGCATTGTTCCAATCAAATATTTTCATTCAGTAACGAATTACTCGAGTTAAAAATCAATTTCTTTTCAGGCTAAAGTTTACCGGGATGTTATATTGTACTTGTACGGCTTCGCCATTTTGAAAACCCGGTTTCCATTGCGGCATTCCGCTGATAACTCTTAGGGCCTCCTGATCACAGCCTCCACCTATTCCCCGCAATACTTTTGCGTTAATAATTTTCCCATCGACGTCTACTACAAAAGTGACATATACTTTGCCCTCTATCCCAGCTTCACGGGCAGGAGGAGGGTATTTAATATGCTTTTGAAGGTACTCAAATAATTTTGATTCTCCGCCAATAAAAACGGGCATAACATGAGCAAAACTTACCGGTCCTTTTGTGGCTGTAACCGGACCCGGATTTGACACTGAAGCAACCGGAACAAGGTTGCTGCCTTCTGTTTTTTCAGTGCCTACCGCTGTTTTATTTAATTCATCCGCTGTCGAAAGTGTATTCTCTGCAGGCGAAAGCTCTATCACTTTAGGTATGGTTAATATCTCAGTATTTACCTGTTTCGCTTGAATAGGAGTATTTACTGTAGGTAATATTAACGGTGGTGGCGGATCCATAATAATGATCACTCCATCTATTTTACTCGGAACAATATTTACTACAGCAGGTGCTGCCGGTTTAAAACCCGGAATAATAACTGATACCCCTAAACTGACAACTGTAATCAATAAAGCCAAAAGCAGGCGGTTGGTATAATCTCTTCGAATAATATAGCCACCGTAAGCTTTGTTTCTTTTCTCAAAAACCAGCTCAGCCCTCTCTAAATTTACCTCATTACTCCAGCTTAATATATTCATGACCGAATGAATTACTTGGCGTTGACTATCAATTCTCTTTCGGAATCAGAAAGGTCTACGATAGCATATCTGGCGACATTAGTAACCAGCATTTCATCTAGTATATCAACCAGGTTTCTGTATTTGGCTTTCTCGTCAGGTTTTATAAGAACAATAAGGCCTTTCTTTTCTGCCGCCTTAACAGCTGCTTTATGCTTTTTTATCTCGTCTTCCTTGTTTGGAATTAATCCTGCCCGAACAGAGTCGTCAACCAACTTAACCTGATCAATAATTAATTTATTCTTCTCCAAAAGCATTTTATGAACACTTTTAGGTCCGCTTGCCGAAAAGTCTGCGATCTCTGTTACTGGGGGCTCTTCGGGATTGTCTACTCCAATATACCAAATGATCTTATCATTTTCAGTCAAAAGAATCGAAAGGGTTTGTGAAGCAGGAACTTTGGTGCGATCCTCTTCCTTTACTTCGTCCTTGACAGGCATGGTGATGTCCATGGTCCTTGGCTTGCTCAGTGTTGTTGTGAGGATAAAAAATGTAAGCAAGAGAAAAGCCAGGTCTACCATTGGCGTCATGTCAATGTGTGTGGAGGCTTTTTTTGCACGGAGCTTACTATGCTTGCCTTTACCCGAGCCACTATCTTGCTGTTGTACTTCTGCCATTTGAGAAGATCCTTTATACGATTCTAAAACGCTATATTCATAGCGTTATTGTTTAATTTTATTTTTCTTCAGCTGCCTCGCCGCTTTCCAGATTAGTAATCAAGGCAAATCGGTTGGCTTTATTGTCTTGTAAAATTTCAATTACTCTTTTTATTGTTGGAATATCAGCATCTGCATCGCCATTGATAGCGATACTATTTCTTGGTGCTGCGTTTCTTGCCGCATTCACCCAAGAGCCCAGTTCGTTATTCATCGAGTCAATCGGAATTCCTTCTGTTTGCTCGTTCATTATTTTTCTTTCGGCTTCATTCGCTTTGAGATATTCTTTCAGCCTGTTGCTCGGCATTCCTATAGATGTAAGCAATGAAAACTGTTTCTTCTCCTGCTCGTCAAAAGTGATATTAAATCGTGTCGCCAATTTTTCAAGGATATCAACTCGTAACTGCTGACCTTCAACGTTAAAAAACACTCGTCCCTTTCCATCAACAGTCAGCATGATGACCCCTTTATCCGGCAGTGGAATTTCACTTACTGATGATGGTTGGTCTACCGTTACCGGTTCCGAAGGACGAAACTTTGTGGTAAGCATGAAAAAAGTCACCAGCAGGAAGGCAAGATCGACCATAGGGGTCATATCCAGTGAGGGACTTTTCTTTGGGACTTTTATCTTCGGCATTAGCTCTTATTAATAATAAGTAGATTCAGCGGTGATCAGAATTCCATACGGGAATTAAAAATTTTTTTAGTCGTGCTTGATTCTTGCATTGAACGACTGTACAATTGTATAACCGGCCTCATCAATACCGTAAGTAATGCTATCGATCTTACTGGTAAACATGTTATAAAATATAATTGCGATAGCAGAGGTGATTACCCCAAGAGCTGTGTTGATCAAAGCTTCAGAGATACCGGTAGAAAGTGCTACTGCATCAGGCGCACCTGCATTTGCAAGAGCTGAGAAGGCACGTATCATACCCAATACCGTTCCAAACAGCCCCAATAATGTAGCAATCGAAGCAATTGTTGATATGATCACAAGGTTTTTACTGAGCATTGGCAGTTCAAGAGTTGTTGCTTCTTCCAGCTCTTTTTGAATTGCCAGAATTTTTCTTTCCTTATCAAGAGTTTTGTCTTGTTCCATCTGGCTGTAAACAGTGAGTCCGGCATTAACAACATTTGCAATAGACCCTTTTTGTTTATCGCACTCTTTTCTTGCTCCTTCAACATCTCCGGTCATCATGAGAGCACGGATCTTCTGAATAAACGTTTCTACATTTCCTGTGCCTTTTGATTTCCGGATAGTGATGCTTCTTTCTATAGCAAAGATTATTGCTGTAAAGAGAGTACACAATAGAAATGGAACAACAAAACCTCCGTGGTACATTACGGCAAGGTAGTGGTTACCCGCACCTACCACATTCTCCGGAAGAGGGTTTTTAGTGACGTCTCCGCCTTCAAAGTTTGCGGGGTTTCCTAATACGAATTTCCAAAAGGCCCAGCCGAGTAAGAAAGCTATAGGAATTACCAGCATGGATAAAATTGACTTAAGGCCTCCGCCTTTAGATGATGCGTTGCTCATGTGTATGTACTATTTAGGATTTGGATATTTTAAGGTGATAAATTCTGTTAAGAAAATATTGAATGAAACGTAAATATTCTCTTTTAATTTAAATTTAGGTCGACAATAATAGGAAATTTAGATGAAAACAAAAACTTGTGAATTGAATAGATGCTGATTTAACGTTGCCGTGACATTTCTCTAACCACTAAAATCAGTTTTTGAACGCTATTTAACAACAATGGGCATTGGTGCACAAGAATCGCATGTTGGGGCCGGATTAAAATACTAGCGTTTCGAAAGCTAGATTAATAATATCCAGCACTTTATCCTTGCGTGGATCTGTTATAATAATCCTGCTAATATTCCGGGGGCCAGGCCCAGGACAAGAGATGCGATGGCGGTTAGCAAGACGACAACGCTGATCCTTTGGTTAACGGCTATTGGTGCAGAGCTTTCCTTGGATTCAAACAACATGATGACCACCCTAAGGTAGTAGAAAACACCAATTAAAGAGCCCAGAATTGCGATCAGCACGAGTGTAGTAAATCCGGCCTGCATGGCAGCAGAAAAAATATAGTACTTGGCAAAGAAACCTGCCAAAGGCGGTATTCCTGCCAAGGACAACATAGCCAAAACCGTAGCTGTTGCCAACAATGGATTGCTTTTTGACAAGCCACGAAATCCCTGAATGGATTCGTCACCGGTTCGGCTTGATAAAAGCAGCAAAATCGCAAATGCAGACAAGGACGAAATACTATAGGCAACAGTATAAAATAATAGGGAGGAGGAGGAGCCCGGGGTCATTGCAAGAACGCTCATAAGCATATATCCCGCATGTGAAATACTGGAAAATGCCAACATCCTTTTAAAGTTTGTTTGATAAACGGCAGTGATGTTTCCTAACAGTATTGTTGCTGCGGCTACAACCCAAACGCTATTTTCCCAAAGGACCGATACCCCCTGGAAGGATTCTTGAAATAGCCGGAACATGGATGCAAATGCGGCCGTCTTAACAATTGTAGACATAAAGGCTGTGACCGTGGTAGGCGAACCTTGATACACATCAGGAGCCCAAAAATGAAATGGCACAGCAGAAACCTTGAAGGCCATTGCCACAAACATCAACAAGAGACCGGCAAAGGCCAATGAAGAGAAATTCTCAGCGTGTTCTATAAAATATGCTGATATGTCACGAACATGAAAAGATCCTGTGACGCCATAGATCAGCGTCATACCAAAAAGCAAAAATCCTGTAGCAAATGCTCCCAAGAGAAAATACTTCAGTGCGGCTTCATTAGAACTTAGATCTGATTTTTTACTTCCGGCCAAAGCATACAAACATATGCTGAGGATCTCTATGCCAAGAAACAAAATCAGCATATTAGAAAAGGACACCATTAATTGTGCGCCAACAAGTGAAAATACAATGAGCGCATAATGGTCGGTCCTACTACTCGGTTCATCAAAGAAAGAACCTGATAATTGAAACCAAACTGCAGAGAGAACAATCAGGACCGACACGAACGCTAAGGAGAAATTGTCCATTCGAACCATGTCATTGAAATAAGACATATCACAATTCCAGTCAAGAATGGCTGCACCAATAGCCAAAGTCAATCCTAAAAGAACAAGGGCACTCAAGATCTTTTTGAAACCAAAAATTTCAGAGAAAAGACATGTAAGTCCCAGTACGGTTAGTATTATCAGAGTGTTCAATGCGAATCCAGATTATAGTGGGTTTGATTCAAGTGTTCCTGAAGCGTAGATGATATCACGCAATGTTTTCACGGATGGTTCTGAAATACTGAGGAAGAAATCGGGGAAGATTCCCATCCAGAATATCAGGATAACTAATGGCACCAATACCCATTTTTCATTTAAAGTTAATTCTTTAAAGGGAGCAAGGGTTGTGTTCTTATCTCCCAGAACTATTTTTCTATATGAACGAAGCATATAAACGGCACCAAAAATTATTGTGAGTCCCGAAAAAACTGCAGCCGAAGTACTATACTGATATATTCCATTCAACAACAAAAACTCACCAACAAAACCATTAGTTAACGGCAGGGCCACGCTTGCCAGAAGGATAATAATAAAGTATGTTGAAAACACCGGGGCGTCCAACCTTATACCTCCAAGGCTGCTCATATCCCTTGTGTCTGTCCTTCTCTGAATAATGTCTGCGATAAAAAACAGGCCAACAACGTTGATGCCATGGCTGAGCATCTGAAACACCCCACCATGTACTCCCTGAAAGCTGAGACTTAATACACCTGCGGTAATAAGACCAACGTGAGCAATGGAAGAATATGCAATCAGTCGCTTAAAATCTTTTTGAACCCAGGCGATCAGAGAAGCATACACTATTCCAATCACCGACAATAAAATGACAAGATCTGCCCATTCTCTTGCGCCATCGGGGACAACAGGTAGCAGCCAGCGCAAGATACCATATATACCCATTTTCAGCATAATTCCCGAGAGAAGCATAGTTCCCTGTGTGGGAGAGTCTGTGTATGTGTCAGGTTGCCAGGTATGAAAAGGGAAGATTGGTATCTTGATGGCAAAGGCAATGAACAGAGCCCAGAACACCCAGCTTTGCTGAGTATCTGTCAGTGATAATGAATAAAGCGCCTGGATGTCGAAAGTGTGAGTTCCCGGAGTTTGGGCCCACAGCCAAATAAGTGCAACAAGCATTAGAAGGCTTCCGAAAAGTGTATAAATAAAAAACTTCAGTGTAATTTTCACGCGTTCTTTTCCACCCCAGATCAAACAGATCAGATATATCGGTATTAAAGCAAGTTCCCAGAAAACATAAAACAAAAACGCATCCAGGGAAACAAATACTCCTATCAGTGCCATTTGCATAAAGAGGATCAGCGCATAGAATAGTCCGGGGTTTTTATATTGATGAGAAAACGACGACAGAATTATCAACGGTGTGAGAAAAGTTGTAAGAAGAACCAGCAGCAGGCTGATTCCGTCCATGCCTACATGATATGAAATACCCAGACCTTTAACCCACCAATAATTTTGGCTGAACTGTGTGCCGCCGTCAGGAGAAAAACTAAGTGCAAAATATACGGAAAGTGCATATTGAATCACAGAGCCGGTAAGTGCTGTTTGCTTCGCCTTTTCACCTGACAGGAGCACGGCAAGAGCTACGATTAGCGGAAAAAAAATGAGTATGCTTATCATCATATTAATCGAAATCCGTATTCACTAATTTTAAGTCGGTTGACTATTACAAACCAACCAACGACAGACAGGACATTACATTAGAAGATTCAACACCAGTATTGCAATAATTCCAAATACCATGGCGAATATGTAAAACCCTATGTTTCCTGTCTGAATTAATCTCAATGTGCGGCTACTAAAAAGAAGCCCTTTATTAATACCTTTGATACTACCATCAAGCAGAGTTGTGTCAATGAAATTCCAGCACAATCTTCCCATTCCTTTTAATGGCTTTACAATAATTGCATCATACAATTCGTCGACATAATACTTGTTGTATAAAAGTCTGGTAAGAAAACCCCTGTCCTCAAGTTGGTTTGCCGGGATTTTTTCCCGGGAGACATATCTGTTATAACTCCATGCAATTATAATAATGAGCAACAGAACAGAGATGCCAATCAACAGCCACTCAAAAGAGTGCGATACTTCAGAGGAGGTAAGGCTCGAAGGTGTTGAGAGGAGAGGACCCAGATATTGATTGAGCGAATGATGCTCTGAAAAAATTGCAGGCATGCCTATGAAACCGCCAATGGTAGATAGAGCAGCGAGTAATATTAATGGCCAAGTCATGACCGGTGGCGATTCGTGAAGGTGTTTCTCCTGATCGGAAGTGCCCCTGAATTTTCCATAAAACGTAAGGAACAATAAGCGAAACATATAAATTGCAGTGAGCACAGATGTAACTGACAGAATCGCAAACAAAGTTGTGTTCTGACTGTAAACTTTTGCCAAAATTTCATCCTTTGAGAAAAACCCCGCTAGTGGTGGGATGCCGGTGATGGCCAATGTGCCAATTAAAAAAACAAAGAAGGTAAGTGGCAGCTTTTTTCTCAGACCTCCCATTTGACGGACGTCCTGTTCTCCACCTATTGCATGAATTACGCTGCCGGCAGCAAGGAATAGGAGTGCCTTAAAAAAGGCGTGCGTGGTTACATGAAATATCGCTGTAGAATAGGCGCCAACACCAAGGGCAACGAACATGTATCCTAACTGGCTTACAGTTGAGTATGCAAGCACCTTTTTAATATCCGTTTGCTTCAATGCAATTGTCGCTGCAAATAATGCAGTTGCCGTTCCAACAATTGCAATCATTTCCGATGTAGTTGGGGCAATGGAATATAAAATGTTCGAACGGACTACCATATAAATACCTGCCGTAACCATTGTGGCGGCATGTATCAGGGCTGATACCGGAGTAGGGCCTGCCATTGCATCAGGAAGCCATGTGTATAAAGGAATTTGCGCGCTTTTACCCATAGCACCTATAAAAAGGAGCATCGTAATTGCAATAATTACCGGCTGGTTATCGGGTATTCCGGCAGCCGCAGAAAATATGTGGTCAAAGGAGACTGAACCAAAAGTGATGAAGATGAGAATGATTCCCAGGAAGAAACCAAGGTCGCCTATACGGTTCATAATAAAGGCTTTGTTGGCCGCTTTATTAAAGGCGGGATTTTTAAACCAAAAACCAATAAGCAAATAAGAACAAAGTCCGACACCTTCCCAGCCCGTAAATAAAACTACGTAGTTGGAGCCAAGAACCAGCAACAGCATAAAGAAGATGAATAAATTCAGATAAGAGAAAAATCGCGCAAAGCCATCATCGCCTCTCATATATCCAATAGAATAGATGTGTATCAACGATCCTACACCGGTCACAATTAATAACATGATCAACGAAAGCTCGTCGATGAGAAAGGAAAATGGAATGTTAAGGCTACCGGACTGTATCCAGGTAAACAATTCAACATTGGTTGGTTCTGCGGTTCCAAAAAGAAAAATAGACAGGGAAAGAACAAATGATCCAATGACCATTAAAGAAGCTATGACCCCGGAAGATGTCCCTTTAAGTCTCTTTTGCCCAAATGTTATCAGAAGAAATCCCAGAAGTGGAAAAGCGGGAATCAAGCCGGCAAGCTGCATCATTTAAATTAACATTAAGCGGCAAAAGTAGCAAATTACTTTATTTATACCCTTTCATTATTGTCAATAAGATACTGAAAATCGGGGGTTCAAAAATATCAATCATAAAAAAACAGCCTTGGGTCATTCCCCGGGCTGTTCTCCTAAAATTAAATAAATCGGGCAACTCCCTTTATAAATTATTTCACTTTAGATTTAGATTCTTTCGTTTTACCGGACTTTTCATAAACCCGTTTGCGCTTCTGTGCGTTTTCATTTACAGCCACCTTTTCCGTTGCGTAAACCGCAAAACCACTATCCTTGTATTCAGACATAAATACATCTAAATCAATGTTGTTTTCAACGGTAAGTTCTTCGATCTTTTTTAAATATCGACTTAGTTCTCCCAGTTCCTGTTTTTGTTCTTTGCTCAAAGACATCTGTAATTGGTTAAGGTGTATGTGCAAATTTAACTTCGATTTAGGCATAAGGGTTTCAGAAATGTCTGTCAATTGCGGTACCTTATTAACCGCCATTGTTAATAACCTCCATTGATCTAATATTTTTTCGTTATTAATTCAAATAAAACGCCTTCGTTTTCCTAAATTGTTTACAAGTTTCGTTATTAACATGTCCGGAGTTATTCTGACAGACTGCGAACCTACACATTCAAAGGAAATAGTTGAACATTTCTTTAAAACTGTATTTTTTAATAAAAGTTTTACCGGAGCCGGAGCAAAGAGTTAAGACACCTTGCCCTTAGGCCCCTTCAACTTTCGATCATCAATGATTGCGTGCGTAATAAACAGGGGGTCTAGAAATATATGAAAAGAATATTGTGAAAAAAGGATGCCTGGTTCCTTCGTGTGTCATATACTTCTAGCTTTCTAAGTCCGGCTGCTTCCGAATATGCTATCAATCTGCTTTTACAAAGTTCCTTTAAAGAAGG